>Ga0194115_10000792_pt1 | contig 43795 bp, 60 predicted proteins | sample TA2MahsurfametaG_3_FD_148656 | JGI IMG/M metagenome (GOLD analysis project Ga0194115, IMG submission 148656) | Freshwater microbial communities from Lake Tanganyika, Tanzania - TA2015002 Mahale S4 surface | ecosystem: Environmental > Aquatic > Freshwater > Lake | place: Tanzania: Lake... | reverse complement strand
ATACTTCGCCGGTGAGTTAAACGAATTGGGTTGTGCGGCAATCGCCCTTACTATGGGTACACTATGTGTAATTGGTTACGATTGGAAATCATTAATTAAATATTTAAATAAATAATTTTATGAAAACAGCATTAAAAATTATTGGTGTAGTATTAATTGGAATAATTTCGTTTTACTATATCAAAGCAGAACTCTATGAAAGAGAACTTAAAGAAAATTCAATTCGAATTATCGAAGAGATTGAAAGAGCTAATAAAATCCGTTCTTTGGATAGTGCAGATAGAGAAAGAAGAAGAAGAGTTGAAATAGCGAGAATGAGAGCTGGAGTAAACGGAGCATTTACGGATATGAAACCAGAATTATCAACTTCTAAATAAATAATACTATGAGTGGATATACTAGATTCGATAGACATGCCAATATGAGTGGTGAAACACTTTCTGAAATTGGTTCTATTATAAGGGATGTCGATTTTACGGAGTTTGAATTAACTAACCAATTGTATGGGTTGTACGATGGATACCTTTACGATGAGCTATTGGTTAATTCACAGGACCTACCTAAGCAATTATTCAGACGAATCATTAAGGTATGGGCTATTGTGAGTAAGTATCCCAAATTAAGTTATACATACGCTAAGATGGATGACGAGGCCGATGTGGAGGCGTTGGAATATTATGAGGGTATGGGTGTAGCCGAAGGTAAAAGGTATTTAGCAACTATATAAACAATAATAAGTTATGAGTAGAAAAATCACACAAGAATCAGTTAGGAACTTTTTAGATGGAGTTCCCTTTAAGAAATCAAATATGAGTGTAGTGCGTGAGGGTACTATATACTATTTGAAGTTGCATGGCAATAAGATAGCCGCTTTGGAGGCTGATGGTAAAATGTGGGTGAGTAGTGCTGGATGGCATACTAACACTACAAAGGAACGTTTAAATGGTTTGCCTGGCGTTAGGGTTCACCAAAAGAATTGGGATTGGTATTTGAATGGGCAGTTATGGGATGGTTCACCCCAATATGTTCGTAATGTAAATGGTGCCGTATAATCCTAATATGTAACGGATTGATAATCAACACGTTATAAAAAAGTACCCCAAATATTTGGTAATTCGAAAAAAATGTCGTATATTTACATAGTAAACAAAATCAATCAGTTATGAATACAATCCCTAAAGGTTACACTATTACCCCAAAAGTGAAGTTCCTTAGAACTAAGGACGGAAAGAAACGTACACAATTAGTAGAGTTAGTCCATAAACGTAAGGGCATTAAAAAGCTCTTCGGTAATGAGGACTACGCTATTAAATTTATAGCTAAGCTGGAGGCTCAGAAAACTGAATCCAACGCATTGGCTGGTAAAGGAGCACCTACCATTGGTAAAAGTGCTATCCTATCAGCAGGTAAGGATTTAGTAGCAGCTAAGGAGTTAGCAGGTGATTTTGAACATATTACTAACGAAAACGAATAAAGATGACGTACAAAGAATACAATGGCTGGACCAATTGGGATACGTGGAATTCGTACAATTGGTTAACTGAATCAGAAGCTCCCTACCGTGTGGCGTGTAGAGTTACAGGCCCTAAGCAACTAAGGGAGGCATTTATAGATATGTTCCAACTAGGCCACGACGATATCGATGTGGACGAGGTGAATTGGGATGAACTATATGAAAGTTTTAATGATTAATTAAAGGTCAATCGGCTTCCCACCTATATTAAAGAGGTTAGCTATCATAAAAACACTATTATGAATATTTACAAAATCGCTCTTAAAGAGTACTACGATGTGGATAGAATCCACCAAAACAAAAACTTTGGAACTAACCATCCAGGCCATCTAAAAGATGCAGATACAATACTGCATGTTCCGACTAAAGATGTGTTAAGGAAAATGGGTGCAGAAAATGCGTCTGTTGTGCTTATGCATGGTATAGGTAAACCAATGGAGGACTTTTATGGTCATGGATATAAAGCTAGGATTAAAGCTAAACACGCTATTAGGATGCCATATAAAATGGCTGAATCTATGTATGGTGATTTGACCGTAAATTCGATGCCTCTACCAATTATTTAAAAATAAATTTGGTAATATCAAATTTTATTCGTATATTTGTATAAACAATGAGGTGAAGGCGTAGACCTCAATTCAATTACGCTGGATTAAAACGTTTAAAAATGGCTAACAAGTCAAACAAAACAACAGTGAACTTTAAAGGTGCAAAGAGTATCAAAGGTGCAACATTTACACCGGCTAAGTCAACTAAGAATCGTAAGGCTGCTAAGCGCAGTACATCTTATGAGACTGTACAATCTAACATCCAAAAGATTACTTACCCATCAGGTACCGTATCTTATCGTGTTAGAGTAGCAGGTGAATCTCAATTCGCTACTTCTTTGAAGAAAGCAAGAGAGGTTCGTAAGAGCATGATTGCTTAATCTGCTCAAATACATTATGTGGAGGGACCGGCATCCGCTGGTCCCATCACTAATTTAAACTTAAACTATTAGTTAAACATAAACAAACAAAGATGAAAAAAGTAATCGCAATTTTCGCAGTAGCAGCTACGCTTGTAGCATGTGGAGGTAATGGTGCTTCATCTGAGGCTACAAACGATTCAACAGCGGTTGCTGTGGATTCCGCTGTAGTAGCAGTTGATTCCGTTGCAGTGGATAGTGCTTCAGTAGTGAAGTAATCCATTGGGGGCCCACACCCCCTATAAGCGGTGAAAGTGTTATGTGTGCACATCTGACCCCCAGTCAGAGGGAGGTGGTTCGATTCCATCTCACCGCTCAACGCATTCGGTACATTTGGTTATTCTCTGATTGATTGATTTACATTTACAACAAAGCGTTACACTCAATAGGTGGCTACTACCGAATAGCCATCTATTTTTATTTATAACAATTACAAACGAAGTGAATGAAATGGAAGCTAAGCAGTACAATAAAAGAAAGAAAGGATGTGGTCAGAATAGGTAAGATGGCTGAGACGTGGTGTCGGACACATATGGGTGAGAACAATAAGAAAACGTATCAGATAAATGTATGCTATTGGAGGTGCCTGTTTGAAGATGATACCGATATGGGTGAGTATGACCCACAAGAACACACTATCTTTATATACTATAAGAACATCAGTACGGTAAAGGAGTTAATCCAAACAATCATACACGAATGGACTCATTCTATACAACCCCTTACATCTAAGTGGAAGGAGTACAATGAAGTATCATATAGTAGAAACCCCTTTGAAAGACAGGCCTACAAGTCAGAGCAGTTATATTCTGATATGTGGGCAAGTATTAAACACAAATTAAACAAATAAGATTATGCAAGAAGCAATTGAAGTATTAGAAAAAGCAGAGAGCGTGTTAATGAAACGTATCCGTGCTATGAAAGATGGCTCACCCAAATGGGCGGCATCGGCTAGGTTAAATGAAATAAGAGCAGCCCTTAAATTGATTAAGCAATATGAGAAGTCCGCAGAGTTGCATGAAGATGAATTCTTAAAGCAGGCTCTGACCCTTAATCCCCCTATTGCGCATGCATAATTCGGACACCCTTAATAAAAATAAATTCAGCTAAGATGCAGAATACACATACCATAGTAGTAGACACATATACAGATATAGATAAGATACAAGCACTATATACAGAGAGAGAAAGTACAATGGCAGACCCTCAATTCCAAAGCTGGTATAAGCAATTCCATATAGGTAGACTACATACCAATAGAGAGTTAGTACACAATGCTAACAACCTAATGAACCAATGGAGTGGAGCGGATACACACAACAACTTCCTAACTCGCTTACTTAAAAGATTGCATGCCATGTAAGTTATAGTTTACCCCACTATCATCAACTGAGCCCGTAGCAGAAATTGCTATGGGCTTTTTTTATGCCCATCCGCATTTGGATATTCGTATATCCAAATATACATATACCCCCCCTAACTGAATTTCATGTAACTCAACTGAATGAAACACGCCCAGACCGGGTCGGGTACGCTTAAATACCGAGCCCGGTTTTTTCGCTATAGGAAGCAATTTTGATATGGGTGTTAACACACTAATTGTGGATAAGATAAAATAAATTTACCTAAAAACTAAATAAAAATTTCAAAATCTTAATAGTTATGACTGACAGCATTTAAGCAGACAGCAGACAGTAAAAGCAGACAGTACTAGAAAAAACCCTTCAGAGATGTGGGGTTTTTATTTGCCTTTTCCAATATTTATAATAAAGAATTCTATTATGCTCAGACAGGATACATACATTAGAATTTCAGAAACCTTCTCTACCGCAGTAGGTATGGCAAAGGGGTTAGAGGTATGGGATGCCCTTACACATAAGATAACCGATGGAATGCGATGTAACGAATTGATATACCATACTATTGAAGATGGTTCTTATCAGAAGGTTCGTAGAGAGGTACTTCGTTTAGAAAAGATAGCGAGGAGAGGAATTAAAGAATTAACTATATATAAGAAAGCAATTAAAGGTGATAGCAGAAATACAACAAAACCCACAAAGGTACTCCAAAAAGGATAAGGAATACTTTATAAATGCAGGCAGTACTCTACCACCCGTTACCATTCAGGTCTTAGAAGATGATTTGAATATAGAAGGGGTATTACCTTTTGATATTAAAGGGGTTATTATTTATTTAAGAAATTATAATAGGTATCTGGCATCTAAGGAGTTATTAGTAACACTTTCGGACTCAGTTTCTAAGAACCCCCACTACACATATAAGGAACACTCTAAAGTATTAGGTGCTACAATGGGAAAAACAATTCCTATTATTTCAATAGATACTCTAAAAATATTAGAGGAGATAGAAAAGCAAAAGGGAAAGATATCCTTCTCAGGTGTAAAAGATGTAGAATGGGAAATCAATGGAGATGATACTTCAGGACTTATTAAGCAAATCATATGGACATTATCTCCATCTACTGATAAACCAAAGGATACATATAGGGTATTTGATTTATTCTTGTCCGCAGATTACTCCATAAATAAGATACCCGTAGAACCATTAGATAAAGATAGTAGGATTGATGAAACTAAACTGGCTAAGAACATAGAGATAATCAATAAGCGTTTATTACAACTAAGTTCCGATTTCCAAACCATTAAGGATATATTCTACTTTGGTAAGGTCCTACCTACTTCAACAACTAAATACACTATCCTTGCTTCCGCAGATTCGGGTGATGATATCTCCGTACAAGTGGTATCTAAATCTTCTATCGCAGTAGATAAACAACCCCTTGTATCCACATCTCAAGCGGAAGCGGCTCAATCCAAAGCAGATGAATTGGCACAAAAGATAGAGCAGGCTCAAACGGATTTACAAGAAAAGATTAACGAAACGGAAAATACTATTAACACTGCTCAATCGGGTGATACTCAAGCACAATCAGAGTTAAAAAAACAATTGTTATTGGCGCAAAAAAATCTAACGAATACAAACGCATCCTTATTACAAAGGTTAAAGTCGAAAGGAATTGATGTATGATAAAACGATTTGGAGATATCGCTACTTTAGTTACACTATTACCATTACTCATTATATTTGCTTTATTGGTAGGTTTATACTTTATGATACGTTTTCCTATATGGTGGATAGAAAGAGCGTTAAAGACTAAGAAAAGATGGTTAAAATGAAAGGATATGGATATACTATAGCGTTTACTATCAATGGGGATACCAAAAATTTTCTTTTTTAAAAAACGACCCGTTCCCCCCAACCCCCCTCAAAAGTTATGAAAAAAACACTTTGGACATATGGAGATTCTTTTACCGAATCATTTGACACTGCAAAAGGAGCATTTTTTTGGGTTGATGAGTATGTTGCTTGGAAAGGTTACATACCCAAAGTATATGGAGAAATAATTTCAGATGAGATGGAAATGGAATTAGTTAATTTAGGTAGAGGTGGTACTGATAATTATAGTATATTCCAATCCGTATGCGATTCAGCCAATCTTATTAATTCAAATGATGTTATTATAATAGGATGTTCATCTTGCACTCGATTCCGTCTGGTAAATAAATTTGATAATTGGATATCAATAATACCAATGCTCAATAGAAACATAAGGAATTTAGAAGATGTATCAAATACTACTTTGGAAGAAGTGTTGATTAACAGGACAAAAGCAAAATATGCTTATGAGGTTCATAGTTGGATAAAGTTATTAAATATTGCATTTCCTAATAATCTTATAATACATTGGTCGCCGTTGGATAGAATCGTAAGTAAAAACTACATAGGCAATCTAACAAATATAACCAAAGAAACAAATAAAAATATAATTAATGACCACTATGGTGAAGTAGGGCATAGACAATTGGCAAAAATCTTCATTGATATGATTAACTCAAATACCATTTATACGAGAATGTTGTAAATTATTTGGAAATCTAAATAAATATTAGTATATTATAGGTTATGAATATTACCATCTTAGAGAAATTAGAAAAGGGTTGGATATCTTTAGATTGGAATATCTATTTACCAAAGGTAAGATTGACTAATAAAAATCTTTCTGAATTGGTTGATAAATTAGATAATTGGAAGTCTAATAAAAATTGTAAAGAAATAATATTGGTCAAATATAAAGTCCTACCAGCCTATATAACTCTCAAAAGAGAAGATTTTAAATCTATGAGTAAATGGTTATTAGGAAGGTTAACACAATTAGAAATGTATGAAGAATGTGCTAAGTTACATTCTATAAAAAATAAGTTATAATATGGATAGATTACACACAATTAAAAACTTTCTTACCGATAATGAATGTTCTGATATATTAAGCAAATATAAAACAGAACTACAATTAAAGCCTGCTGAAATAGGTCATGGTGGAATTGATAATAGAAGAAAATCATCAGTCGCATTTATAAATGGTATCGAAAGTATAGATAATAGATTAAGAGATACCCTAAAAAATCTTATACAAATAAAAGGATTTGAAGTAACAGGATTAGGTCCATATCAGTTTACTGAATATAAAGTTGGTGAGTATTATGATTGGCACACCGATTCATCTCCAACAGATGAATTATATAAAGATAGATTTTGCTCTATTGTAATACAACTAAACGATGAGTATGAAGGTGGGTATTTACAATTAAAAGATGAGAGTGGGGATAATACAATTCAATTAGATAAAGGTATTGGAACGATGTATATCTTTTATTCAAATATTAGACATAGAGTAATGCCAGTAAGTAATGGTGTAAGATATTCTTTAGTAAATTGGGTATCTCTAAAAAAAATAGAAAATTTTAAAAAAACCCTTATTTAGTGAAAAATATAGTAATAGTTGGCGGTGGAACTGCTGGTTGGTTAAGTGCGTTTTTTTTAAAAAGAAAATATTCAAAATACAACGTATTTTTAATTGAAAGTACTGATATTGGAATATTGGGTGCTGGAGAAGGTGGCACGCCTAATTTGCGTTCTATATTAATAGATGATTTTGGATTTGATGAAGATGAATTTTTAAAAGCGGTAAGTGGTACAAAAAAATATGGAATCTTATTTGATAGTTGGCATAATGATACAACGCATTCTTTTGTACATGGGTTTGGATACGATGGATTAGAAAATGATTTATATTCATACCATTTTAACGCCAGATTATTTGCCGAATATTTAAAGGATAAGAGTGTAAATAAAGGCGTTATTCACATAGATGATGAAGTTTTAGATTTTCAACAAACAAATAATAAGGTAACTAAAATAGTTTTAAAAAGTGGGAAAGAAATAGAAACAGATTTCGTTATCGATTGTTCTGGGTTCCATAGATTGGTTATTGGTAATCTTTATAATTCAAAATGGAATTCATATGAAGATGAATTACTAGTAAATTCTGCTATTCCTTTTTTCATAAACGAAGTAAATGATAATGTAAAGCAAAGAACAATTGCTCAAGCAATTGAGTGGGGTTGGATGTGGAAGATACCTTTACAAAATAGGTGGGGATGTGGATATCTTTATAATAATACAATGATAGATGATGAGTTTATTAAAAAAGAAATTGAAAGATTATATAAGGATAAAGATATACAAATAAACAAAAAAATAAAATTTAATGCCGGTTCGTATGAAGATGTTTGGATAGAAAATTCTATTGCTATTGGGTTATCAAGCGGATTTTTAGAACCATTAGAAGCAACATCTATAATGACTATAATATTTCAGTTGAGACATTTACCTTCTGATATATTTGATTATTCTAATCAATATAATTACAATTACAAAGTAAGAAAGTACAATTATCAAAATATGTTATTTTTAAGGCACCATTATAATTGTAGTAGAAATGATACTATGTTTTGGAAAACATATCATAATAAAAAACTACCAGAACTATTAGAAAAAATATATTCTACACTAAATAGTGGTAACATACCATTATCATACACTTTTCAGATAGATAACGATACTATAACATTCACAAAAAAGCAATATAAACATATTTTTTATAACAACTTTTTAAAGAAGAAAAATACTATTATATGAGTAGTATGGAAGAAATAAAATTTAGTCCAACATTATCTATATGGAAATCTGAATTTGATATCAGAAATAAAGATAAATTAATATTAGAATGCGAAAACTTAATAAAAAGTAAACCAAAAGTTAATACTGATGGATATGCTTACTATATAAATAATGGTTTAAAATATAATGGAAAGATTGATATTAAAATCATAAATGAATTAGATAAAATTTTACATTACGGAATAAAATCATGCATCGATATACATAAAAAAGAATTTAACGAAATTAAAATGGATTCTTGGGTAAATGTAGTTAGAGCAAAAAACCCTGTTCAAAAAAATTATAAGACAAGTGGGGAATTGGTATTTCATAATCACGTTGATTTAAATATTTTAAACAAACTACCGCCTCCACTATATACGTTTGTTTGCTACATACAAATGCCAAACAATTTAATAAAAGATGATGGTGTTTTATTTATGGAGGATATTGATAAAAAAATATACTCTATATTACCAAACGAAGGTGATATTCTTATAATGAAAGGAGATTTGCCGCATGTACCGAATTATGCTCTAAATTCATCATTGGATAGAATTGTATTAGCTGGTAGTATAAGAATGGATTTTTCTAAACTAAATAAAAGTTTAATATGATTGATAAAATTTATATATTCGATGATATAATAACTAAGGAAGAACAAGACGAAATGTTTCAGTTTGTCAAAACAACAAACATAGAATGGACTTTTGAAAAAAATATAACAGGAAGATATGGTAACAAAGATGATAAATTTTATCCAGCAAACGTTTTACCAAAAATTAGATTAAGTAGTCACTATATAGATACCTTAATAGACAAAATACAATATAATGCGGTTCAAAAATTAAATCTAAAATTCATCGAAAATTATAGATATAAAATAAATTGGACAAAACCTTTGGGGTTTGAATATGATGCTAAAGATTTAATGCATGTAGATAGTGATATACAACATATAGCAATGGTTTATTATATTAACGATACCACAGGAAATACATTTATATATAATAGTATCGATGGTAATAATGTTGAAATAAATTTAAAATATAAATACAACGATATTGATTATTCTAAATTAAGTTTGATAAAAAGTGTTGAACCTAAAAAGGGTAGGGTTGTTATTTTTGATGGGGCGTTACATCACCACGCATCTTATCCTGAAATTGGGGATAGATACATAATAAATTTTAATTTTGTAGCCAAACAAAAAAACACATCTTTAATATAATGTTAGTAGAAAATAAATTTATATACCTAAATTTACCACGATGTGCATCAACATCTTTCCATATAGCTTGTCTAAAATATGGATTTGATATTAAATACTATGATGATATCATCCACACACTCAATCCTTCCAAAATAGATAAAAATGCTAACAATGAGGTAATAGCGGATAATCTAACCCACTCACATGAAAGGTTGGTAAATTTAAAAAAGAAATTTGGAAGGGAACTGCCTGTTATTGCAGTAAAACGTAATCCATATGATAGGTTTATATCTTTATGGAAACATATATTAGATGAATTGTATCGAGTTGGCGAAATAGAAACATTTGAAATATTTAAATCACTTACAGTAGATGAGTTATTATCATATACTGAATTAGATTTGTCATCCAATGATACAAAATATCCAGCTATTAAAGAGTTCTTCAAAAGAAACAACGTTCCTAAAACCGGGCCATATGTAACAGCTATGATATATATGATTATGAGTCCAATTTCACATTATCACAACCACGATAAGTCAATAATTTGGTTTGATATAAAAGAACTTTCTTTATTAGAAGAATGGGTATCTCAAAAATTAGGATTAGATTTTAAGTTAGAAAAAACTAATTCTAGTCAGTATTTCGAATGTGGTATTATAAACGATGAATTTTTTAGAAAAAAATATGATTCTATTTATAAAAATTATGACAACCCAAAAAGTATTAAATCATTAATATGATTAACTTTAAAGAAATATTTATTGCTTGGCAAACCGCAGCAAGACCAACACCATTTCAATCTAAAGTTGCTAAAGATAGGTTAGAAGTGTGTATTAAATGTCCATTTAAAAAAGAAGTTTTTGAAAAGAGGCAATGGTCTGCAGTTTGTAGCAAGTGTGGGTGTCCTTTGAAAGCAAAAATATTTTCACAAGAAGTAAACCCGTGCCCAATGGGTTATTGGATTGAACCGGATAAAAAGAATGGTATAGAATTTAAATCAAAGGATAATAAAACTTTTTTGTAGAAATTGGATATTTATAATAAACATTAAATAAAAATATGAAAGGGACTATTATTGGTACTGACCTCTTGCAAAGCGGAACTGATGTAAAGGTTATAGAAATAAATACAAACACCACAATATTCAATGCTGGTGCTGAGTTATTAGATTATGATGCTCTTTTTGAAGTATTGACTTCTAATAATATAGAAGAATTACATTTTATTTATACAGCTGGTAGTAGCTTCTTACCTACTAACGCCAGTTCTTTTGTGTTTGAAGATAAATTAAAAGAAAAGTGTTTAGAAAATAATATATCATACCACAATTATATAGTTCCGGAAAACTCTGTTACTGTACCATATATTGAAGATACGGCAAATAAATTTATTTTAAGACAAGCATTTGATACTACCGCATTAGTTGATGATACCTATTGTGCAGATAAATTTGGGTTTTTAAACCTAATGAGTGGTAGTAATTACATTCCAAAATCATTTTTTAATGATGAATCTTTGGGAATAGATTCTATATCTACTATAAATTTAAATAACCCAAATCAACCAAATTATGTTATAAAGGCTAAATCTCCTACATATGATATTAATATATATCCGGAATTGTATGAATTAACTTCACAAGAACAATTGAATGAATTAAAATCTAATTTGCCGGCAAACTTTTTAATGCAGGAATTTATTTACGATTCTCAAAACATAGTGGATGGTAGATGGAGTGTAATAAGAAGCATTGATATTGTATATGGTGGAGAGTTAGATGTTATCAATATGGGAGGATATCATCAATCAACAATTATACCGTTAACTTTTTCAGATAATGAATTCGTAGAGGGTACTAAAAAATATAATCAGAAAACAAGATACAAATATATTAATAAACAATTGTTTAATACATTCAAAATAGATTATCACGTAGATGATGAAACACAAATTTTAACATATGATGGTACATTAGCTGATGTAGATACTATTCAATTAGGTTCTTTCATTAAATCATTGGATTTTACCGATTTGGAAGGAAGGTCACCAAATAATGGAGATGATATAGCTGTTTTCGGTTGGGATGGTACATTAGCAAAAACTATTGAAACCTTAACGGAAGTATCATCATCACTAAATGGTATAATATCAGCATCGGTAGATACTATTTTTGTAAAAATTACATTAGAAAATGGATTAATGTGGGATGATGCACCATCCGCTACTTACTATATTGAAGAATCAGGCTCATTATCAACTAGATGGGATAGAGTAAATAACTTCTATATTGGTGATAAGTTAATTGTAAAAAATAATTCAACAAATGAGTTGGAAACAATTGAAATAACTAACTTAGAAATGGTTCATGGTCAAAAAACAATTTATGATTTAGATTTTGAACCATCTGATTTATTTTTGGTGGATATCGGAGATGGTTTATTTGGTATTATGCACAACTCTTGTTGGTGTTGCTATAATCCATGCGGACACTGGTGTTGTGATAGTGGATGTCCTCCATGTAACCAACAGTTTCCACCTAAATTATAAAAATTATAAAAATAAAATATTATGCCAAATAACGTAAGAGTAGAAAGACCAGCTCAGACTATAAAATCAAATATAACTCCATTGAATGCCGATTTAAAATTAAAAATAGCGTCAGCTTTTCAATTAATTGTAAATAAGATTAAAGAAAAACACCTTTCATAATATGAATTATGAAATTGTTTACATTTGGGGATAGTTGGACTGAAGGAGTTGGCGGATGTTTAGAAGAAGAATACACTACTAATATTTCAGAAGAACGAACAATAATAAGACAAAAGTACTGCTGGCCAAACGTTTTATCCAAATTAATTGGAATAGATTATATTAATTTTGGAATAGGTGCTTGTTCTAACAAAACCATATTCGATGCGGTTTGCGAATCCATTGATAATAAAACAATACAAAAAAATGATTTGGTAGTAATTATGTGGAGTTCATCTTTACGAGATGATGTTCCATTTTTTCCATCAAATAACCTTTGGCATTTTTGGAGTGAAAGATATATAGTAAAAAAATTTTTATATCAAAAAGTATTTGGTGATAAACCAAAAACTGATGAGTATAACAGAATTAAAAAAGAATACCAAGAATATTTTTTATCCAATCTCTATTCTGATTCCTATTACAATATAGTAAACCAAAATTACATATTATACCTTCAATTTATGTTTGAAAAAATTGGTATAAGATATGTTTTTTGTGATGCTTTTGATTTTATGGTTAAGCCAGACATAATAAAAGATATTGATAAAACATATCTTATAAATAAACTACACTACTGGGAATTTTCTCAAAAAACTATTAGAGATTTTTTAATAAATATTAATAAAAAAGATATTTGGGAAGATGGATTACTATGGAATAGTAGTACTATTGCAAAGCATCCGAGTAAAAATGGTTATGAACTAATCGCAAATTTATTATATGATTATATTCTAAAAAATAATATTTTATATTATAATACAAATAATATTGAAAGTAGACTAATATGAAATATACAATAAATAAATTTTTTAAAAAAGAAGAATGCGGTGATATAATAACCTTTTGTATGAAAGAAGGTGAATTTTTTAATTACAATCCAAATGAGGTTTGGGATTGTAGACGTGTATATGATGAAACTTTTAAAAAATATATTTTAGAAAAAATATTAAAAGTAAAGCAATTCGAATCGTTTAATATAAGAAACATAAACGTAAGTTTAACGAGATACTATGATTCAAGGCGTTTAGATTTACATTTAGATAGTACATCTAATTATACAACAGTAATATGTTTATCCGAAGATTTTGAAGATGGTAGATTCGTTTTATCAGAAACACACCAATCGTTAGATGATACTAAAACAAAAATTTACTTAAATATGGGCGATGGTATAACGTTTGAGGGTAACAAATTATATCACGGAGTAATGCCTGTTTATAAGGGATTAAGATGTGCTTTAAATATATGGATGAATGATACGGACTTTAATTATTACAAATTAGATACAAAGAAAAAGTTATTATGAGAATATTAATAATATCACTACCAAGAACAGGTTCCACATCATTACTATATAAAATAGCCAAAGAAAGAAATCTGAAACCTTTTTTTGAACCATTCGATGGTACTGATAGGGTGATTTATAATGGTGAAGATAATTGTGTTGTTAAAACTATAATATGCCACCATTCAAATAATTTTGAATTAATAAATTCATTTGATGAAACAATTTTATTGAATAGGCGTAATTTAAAAGATTTAATAGAATCACATTCATATCAAACATATTTTTCAAAAAAGGGGTACAATTCTAATAACCCGTATGTTTATAAAACGCCTCCACAAGAAATAATAAATATTTGTACATCTGATATACTTAATTGGAATGAAGAAATAAATTATATATCGGAAGTTACTAAGATACCGGTTACATATTATGAAGATATTTTTGATAGTAATTCAAAAGATAGGTTAAGAACATCAATAGATAAATTTATTTAATGTTAATTAAAGAAAAAATATTGTTTAATAAAGAAGAATGTGAAACTATATTATCATATAGTGAATGTAATACTAAGAATTGGATAAAATCCGATAGAAGATACAAATCAGAAACTATAAGCTATTCAATAAAAACAAAATGGTTATTTAATAAATTAAAAGAATTTGCCGAAGCTACATCTAATATTAAAATACAAAAAATTAAGGAAACAATACATTTTCATAAATTTATTAAAGATGATTGGTTTGATAGACATAATGATGCAAAAGAAAACAGAATATATGCGATTGGTACTTTATTAAATAATAATTTCGAAGGTGGTGAGTTTAATTTATACAATCCAAATAAATACACATTAGATAAAACTATTGGAAATACTTATTTATTTGATGTAAGAATTGAGCATGAGATAACTCCAATTTTATATGGAGAGAGATATTCACTACTCTGGTTTTTACAAAAAGAGCACATAAAACCTAATAAGTTAATTTAATGGTTGATTTAAAAAAATATATTTGTACAGTACCATTTGAGGCATTAGAAATAACAGAAAATAAAAACTTCATGTGTTGTGCTAGTTGGCTTAAAAAGGAGTTACCAAATAATGTTCCTATAAAAGATTTATGGAATTCGGATGAAGCTATTGAGATACGAAAATCAGTAAGCGATGGTTCGTATAGATATTGTGATAAAAATCAATGCCCATTTTTAGCAAGATTGATTAATCTAAATATATCAAATTCAGGACCTATACATAATATAAACAATATAAGTAATGATATAGTAAATAGTATAAATACAAATTATACTATGAATAAAGGACCTAAAATAGTCCAATTTTCATTTGATAGAAGTTGTAATTATAAATGCCCATCTTGTAGGGTTGATATGATTGTAGCGAATACTTCAAAAATAAAAAAAATAAATTTAACAATAGATGAGATAGAAAACGCATATTCAGATTCGATAGAAACAATATATTGTTCAGGAACAGCAGACCCATTTGCATCGGTATCGTATAGAAATTATCTTCGTAATTTTAATCCAGAAAAATATCCAAATCTTAAATCAATTCATTTACATACTAATGCAAGTTTATGGAATAAAGAAATGTGGGATAGTATGCCGAACATTCATAAATATGTTAGTAGTTGTGAAATAAGTATAGATGCTGGTACTCAACATACCTATGAAAATATAACAAGATTGGGTGGTAACTGGAAAACTCTAATAAATAACTTACATTTTATAGCAACCATAAAAAGTTTAAAAAGTATAAAATGTTCATTTGTTGTTCAGCAAAGTAACTATACAGAAATGCAAATGTTTTTAAATTTAATGTATTCTATATTTGGTATAAAAACAAAAGTGTTTTTTGGAAGAATTACAAATTGGGGAACGTTTTCAAATGAAATGTTTAAATTTATAGATGTTGCTGATAAATCTCATCCAGAGCGTGAGTTATTTTTAAATGAATTAAAAAAAGTAATAACAAATCCATATGCATTCCATAATATGTATGATTTGATTGATATTAAAAAATCTATAATTTAATATGAAACCCAACATTTATATATGTGGTGATAGTTTTGTAGATTGGGATTTTCCTGAAATACATTGGACTGATTACTTATCCGAACATTATAATGTAATTAAATTGGGTAAATATGGTGCTGATAATCACTCTATTTTATATCAAACAGGTAGAATAATGGAATATAACATTGGAGATAGATTAATTGTTTTATTTACAGCTCCGGGTAGATTTCCTCGTAGATATTTCGGAGAGCGTGAAATAAACCATAATATAAAATATCTAAATTGGGAATGGTATAAAGATAAGCAATTTGCTAAAAAACTGATGGATGTTAGATTATCTGAAACAGAACATTGGTTAAGTGGTGAACGAATTGATGAAATACTTTTTTTAAAAAAATTAAAATATTTTTATAAAGATTTTAATCCTGTATTTATTACTTGGAGTGATGATTTTTATAAAATGACATCCGATTTTGTTAAACTAATAAAAGTTTCATCAATCGCCGATGAGGGTGGAGATTCAAACGATTGGCATCCTGGTTGGATTGGGTGTTATGAAATATATAAAGAGTTACATAAATTATTGGATATAAAAAATGAATTAGTTTCATATAATAAAAAAATAAATAAAATAATATGAAGTTATCAGCTGATGAGTTTTTTGAATTGAAAACAGAGTTAGAAATCACACCAATTTTAGAAGGTGATGAATTACGTTATATAAAATCATCACATCCACAATTGTATTATACAGTAATAGGGAAAACGGATGATAGTGTTGCGTTATTTACTCAAAATTCTTTTATCTTTTCTTTAAAAAATGAAAAATTAAATAACATAATTTGTACTAAATTTAATGAACCATTAGAAAATCTATATATGGTTCATAGATTGATATATGGTACAGGCGGATTTGCAAAAAGACATAAGGACAGGTTTACTACTCATAAAACAGTAAGTATTATTTTATCTGATAATTTTGAGGGTGGCGATATGTACATAAATGATAAAAAAATACAATGTAATAAAAAGGGTGAATATGTTGTATTTAATGGAGGAGCAGATTGGCACGAAGTAAAAGAAGTAACATACGGATATAGGGATGTTTTGATTGTTTGGTTTTCTAAAAAGCAATCAAAGTTTAGCTTAATTTAAATTTTGTATTTTAAAATTTTTTTCATATATTTGGTACTATGATAATTGTACCAGAAACTCCGATAACAGACGTTAGTTTTACTAAGTGGAATCCTTGCATTAAATTAGAGGTTAAGGATGAAAATTTAGAGGATACTTACCACTACTACATCATACCACTCATTGATGTATCACAAGAAGAATTAGAAAATAGATTAGAATCAATCCCATCATTATGGTCATCCGAATCAACGGAGTTTGAATCCGAAGAGGGGGTTACTTTATATACAATGCGTTTGTTCGATGAAGACCTGCCAGAATTAACCACAGAAGAGGAGGTTGAAATACTTTACAAAATTTTGACAAAAAGAGATTTAATTTAATTTGGAAATTTGAAAAAATTTTTGTATATTTGAGATATCTTTTAATATTAGTTAAATATAAGCAGACAGAATTAGAAAAAAATAAAACTTAAAATATGAAACAAAAATCAGAAAAAGAACTGCAAGAAAGTTACGATAAGTTTATCGCAGTAATTAAGAAGTACTTTACAGGTGAAAGACTGGAAAGGCTTTTACATATGTACTCTGAAAATGAGTTAGGGCCAAATCTTGCAATTGCGCCAGCAAGTGGAAATGCTGGATATCATAATTGTTATACGGGTGGGTATATTGACCATATTTTTAATGTTTGTAAGAATGCACTCAAAGTTAAAGAATTATATATTCAATTAGGCGGTAAAGTGGATTTTACCGATGAGGAATTAATATTTGTCGCATTACATCACGATTTAGGTAAATTGGGTACTAAGGGAAAACCTTACTATACGCCAAACCCATCTGATTGGCATATTAAAAATCAGGGTAAAGTATATACCGCTAATCCTGAATTACATCATATGACACATACCGATAGAACAATTTTCGTACTACAACATTATGGTATCACTTTTTCAGAAGCAGAATATTTTGGTATAAAACTAACTGATGGTTTATATGATGAAGATAATATGAAATACTTAAAGGTATTTGATATCAGTAAGAGAATGAAATATAAAATTCCTTACATAATGCATTGGGCCGACCATATCTCAACTGTAATTGAGTCACAAAATAATGAAATATAATGACAATTTGTCAGTAATTTGCTAATGGTATAATAGTTGATAATATAATGTATATTATTTAACTTAAAATTATAAATTATGTTTTATTCAGATTTTGACAAATTCGTTGAAAAATTATTAGTGGCTGATAATAGAACCGTATGGGAAAATAGGTCAACCACATTTGTTCCTTCCAAATTTGCAGTTGATGTGAAAGATGAAAAAGCTTACATAGCTCTATCAGTATTAGGACATGAACCAAAAAATATTGATATCAATTGTTATGAAGATAAGATTGAAATAAAAGCAAAAAAAGAAACTAAAGAAGAGAAAACACCATTTGATGAATTAGTAGCTAATATCGATGAAAGAATTACATTAGGTAAAGATTTGGATGGTAGAAGTGCTAAAGCAGAATTCAAAAATGGTATTCTAACATTGGTTGTAGAAAGAAGGGAAGAATCTAAACCCAAAAAAGTTTCTATAAAAGTTGGTTAATTTGGTTTTTTTGTGTATATTTGTAAGGTGGTAGGTTAGCTTACCACCTTTTTTTATTTAAAAATACTTATTATTATGAAATATAAAGATAAAATACAAACATTATTGGAATCTTTAGATGTAAAATTAAAGGTTATTGAAAATGTAGCTAAAGGTGTTCAACGTTTAGAACCAAACGAAGTAAGTTCCGTTATAAGCGATGCTAGAAAAATAACAGAAAGAATTTCAGAACTAATCAGTATAGAAAGATAATGAATTGGCTTAAGATTTTAGTGGGTTTATCTGCACTAATTATTGCAGGATGTGCAGCCTATTTCTCCGTGACAGGGTTAGGTGTACTATTTGCAGGTGCTTCTTTATCGGTAATGATAATGGCTTCCGCATTAGAACTCGCAAAGTTAGTTGCTGCAACTTATTTAAAGCAAAAATGGGATGAAATTAGTGGTTTTAATAAGTGGTATATAACGATTTCAGTTGGTGTTCTTATGTTAATTACTTCAGCAGGTATTTTTGGATACCTTTCAAACGCATTTCAACAACAAAACATTGAGTTAATGCGGATTGAGAGAGAAATTTCAGTTTTTGATACAAAAATTAAGCAAAATGAGAGTGAAATTGCTCGTTATACAACTCAATTAACGAATCAACAAAATATTCGTAACTCACAAGAGGCTAATATTTCAAAAGTTGTTGAAAGAAATGGGTCTACATCACGTCTTTCACAAATGGTTCGTAATGCAGATGGTGAAATTACTAAAATTTCAGCAAAAATCAATACCTTGACCGAAGAAAATAACAAAAATTACGAAAAAATCAATGAAATTAAGAACGCAAACATTGATATTGAAAAAGAAGTTGGTGGATTTCGTTTTGTTGCTCAGGCATTTAACGTAGAATTAGCTCAAGTAGTGAAATTTTTCATATTTTTGATAGTTTTAGTGTTTGACCCACTTGCAGTTGCTCTAATCATTGCATTTAATGGACTTATTTCTGATAAAAAAAGAAAACAAAAAGAAATTTTAAAACAAATAATGCAAAATGAATCAAAATTGGGATTATACGAAGTTTATGGTGATAAAAAAGAAGATATGGTAGAAAATATTTCAGAAAATACCGAAAATAGTGGAAAAAATTCTCCAAAAGAAGAAAAAATCAACAATTTAGTAGAAAACACGGAGTCAGTATCAACTGAATTACCGGAGTTAAAGTGGGAGGAGTTCATGCATCCAGAATTTCCGTGGAATAATCGTAGTTTATGGATAAACAACCCGAAAGCCGTTAATTATTGGATTACAAATAAGGGTGGTTCTCGTAGAGAAGCTGATAGATACGCCAAAGAAGAGAGAGATAGGATAGAAAACACAAAAACATATTAATTTATTTGGTTTTTTGATATTTTTTGTTTATATTTGGATATAATTGATAAACTTTAAATATGAATTTAGGTTACGCATGTATTAATATGAGTATGGGTAAAAAAGTTAGTACCAATCGTGCTATGATTAAGAAAACTTTTGAAACTAAAGGATTGGATTATGTTTCTGAGATTGCACTTCAAAATGCAGCTGATATAATCAAAATTTTAGAATGGAATCGTTTAAATGGTATCAATTTTTTCCGTTTATCTTCCGCAATTATTCCTTGGGGTGACCACATTGATTTAACTCAACTGAAAGATTACAAACAAATCAAATCAGAACTTAAAAAAGCGGGTGATTTTGCAAAATATCACAATATGCGTATTAATTCACATCCTGGTCCATTTTGTGTTCTAACTTCACCTAATGAATCCGTTATTACTAACTCTATTGCAGATTTAGAACTACATGGTAAGATATTCGATATGATGGAGTTATCTAAAACCCCCTACAATAACATTAATATCCATTGTAATGGTGTTTACGGAGATAAAAAGAGTGCGATGGATAGATTTATCACCAACTTTAAAAGATGCTCTAAATCGGTTCAAAATCGACTTACAATAGAGAATGATGATAAGGCTTCTATGTACTCTGTAAAAGATTTGATGTATATTCATAATCAAACCAATATTCCGATTGTATTTGATTACCACCACCATCAGTTTTGTACAGGCGATTTATCCGAAGAACAAGCACTCAAACTTGCAGCAAGCACTTGGCCGATAGATATCAGACAAGAGGTTCATTATTCGGAATCAAAAGCATTGCACGAAAATAATCCAAAAGAAAAACCACAGGCTCACTCATTATACATTAATCAACTACCAAATACATACGGATTAGATATAGATGTTATGGTAGAAGCTAAAGGTAAAGAGTTAGCTATATTACCTTATTTAAAAAAAGTATAAATGAAAAATTATTTCGATTATTGGTATAAAAGAACCATAAAAGATGGATTAAAAGCTATGAAATTAGTAATAGGATTGGGATTAGCAGTATCATTTGGATATTCCGTTAATTTACCAATTGGTATTATGTTTTTTGGATGGGTTTTAATTGAATCACTTATAGAAAAAAATTAATTATGAAAAAATACGCATTGTTCATAGGCAGATGGCAGAATTGGCACAAAGGACACGAATGGTTAATCCGCCAACAAATGGATAAAGGAAAAAATGTATGGGTTGCAATTAGAGATGTTCTAAAAGATGAGAACAATCCTAAATCAGCTCAGGAAGTTTTAACTATGTTACAAAACGAACCATTTTTTCAAAACAATTGGGATAAATTATTTGTATCAATTATTCCAGATATTGAATCAGTAAATTATGGAAGAGGAGTTGGATATGAAGTAATATACCACGAACCACCAAATGAAATCGCTGAAATCAGCGGAACTAAAATTAGAAATGGTCAGATAAACTCTGATGGTAGTAAAAATTAATTGTAAAATCAAATTATATGATTTGGATTAATGAAAATTTTAATTTATTAAGTGAAAAAGAATTAATCTTTTTAAAAAACAAATGTGATAATTTTGTTAAAAAAGATGAAAATATTAAAAATAATTATTATAATAGACAACCTCTTAATAACGAAAATTCTGAAACTATTGATATAGTTCAAAAAATAATTGAATATTTAAAAACTATTATAAATGAAGATAAAATAGAGTGTTTAGCAATATGGATTAACAAAGTAGATAGTGAATCAAATAAAAATGATGAGTTTCACAAAGATAATTCTGATTTAACCTTTTTATTATACCTAAACGAAAATTTTTCCGGTGGTGAATATGAATACATTGCTAAAGAAAGAATTAAAATAAAACCAAAAATAAACTTATCTATAATATCAAATAATAAAGTTTCTCATAGAGTTTTACCTGTTACAAAAGGAGAGAGATTCAGTTTGGTAATATTTTTTAATATAAATAAAAAAAACAATAAAACATTAATATAAATGCCGTTAGTTAAAAGACATATAGCAAAAAGTATTAGTTATCGATTTATAGGAACTATAACTACAATTGTTCTTACTATGGCCGCCGGATTACCTATAAAATGGGCAGGAATGGTTGGGTTGGGTGAACTATTGTTTAAACCAATTATTTACTTTTTACATGAAAGATTTTGGTATCAATATATAAAATACGGGTTAAAAAGATAAAAATAAATTATATGAAATTAATTACAGATAAAAAATCAAACGGAATAACGAATTCCGATTTTATCAAATATTTAAAAAATCCAGTTGAAAAATCTGAGCTAAATCAATTAGAGGTAGATGTATTAAGAGATACACTATTTGCAGCACTCAAAGGAATGGGTGGGGTAGGATTATCTGCAAACCAAATCGGCGTAAATAAAAGAGCATGTGTTATTAAATTTAACGATGTTGAACTATTCCTATTAAACCCTGTTATTACAGAACGTTCTAATGAAGGCTTTATATTTTATGAAGGTTGCTTATCAATTCCTGATACAATTAAAAAGCCTGTAAGAACTATACGTGCTACCTACGTTGTTGTACAAACTGATAATTTAGGTGAATTAAGATTTGAAATTAATCCAGAAGAAGATAGAAAATCAGATGGGCAAGTTTCCGAAGATACTATGAAAACAGTTATAGTTCAGCACGAAATTGACCACTTAGATGGTATTACCATTAAAGATAGAGTATATTCAACAACTGTTGTTAAGAAACAATCGTATGGTAGAAATGATAAGATTGTTATGAAAGCTCCCGATGGAGAGTTAGTTGAAGTTAAATACAAAAAAGCAAACAATTATTTTTTAAAAGGATATGAAGTAGTATAATATGGAATATGTAATTTTAATATTTGTCTTTATGTTAATCGCTTTATTATATGCGGTATATAACTTATTATCTAAAGTAGAAAAATATGAAGATTTTATAGACCAGCAAGAACTAAATAACCAAACATTACTGGAGACTTTGCGTAGAATAGATTCTAAGCAGATGTTTGAGAAGGATGATGAAGTAGGTTCTTTATTTTTACAAATAAAGGATATCATCAATCAATTCAAACAATTCTAAAAATGCCAAGAAAAAGAGTACCCAGAATTTATTTTACAAAAGATACTGAAGATGCTATCATCGAATATAATAAAACCGATGACCAGCGTATAAAGAATAGATTATATAAAGATAGAATACAACATTCTTTCGAAAAACTCGCAGAGATAGTTTATAACAAATGGAAGTTTAGTTATTTTGATGATGACCCACAAGATGTGATGGCGGAAGTTGTTGCCTTTATGATTGAGAAGATTCATATGTATCAAGAAGGTAAAGGAAAGGCATTTTCTTATTTTACTATTGTTGCTAGAAACTATCTTATACTAAACAACAACTCAAATTACAAAAGATATAAAGATACCGATGTAATGTCATCTTTACCAGATAATTGGGATACCGAAAATAATTGGGCAGAAGAAGTTCGTAATGAGGAACACCGAACATTTAATGATAGAATGTTAGAATATTGGGATACTCATTTAGAAAACTTTTTTCAGAAAAAGAGAGACATACAAATAGCGGATGCTGTATTAGAATTATTTCGTAGAGCAAATTATATAGAAAGTTTCAATAAAAAATCGCTATACCTACTTATTAGAGAAATGACAGGCTTCCCCACACATTACATTACTAAAGTTGTTAATAAGATGAAAGAAAAACAAATGGCACTTTATAATGAATTTGATAGAGAAGGCGATATAAAAATTTAAAATTATGGTTTCATTAGGTATTTCCGCATTTTATCACGATTCAGCAGTTTGTTTATTTGAAAATGGTAAAGTAATAGCAGCAATAGAAGAAGAAAAATTATCAGGCATTAAGCATGATAATTCATTTCCCAAACAAGCAATTAAGTGGGTTTTAGAATATTCTAAAAAAACAATATATGATATCGATACGATATGTTGGTATGAGAACCCTCAATTAAAATATGATAGAGTAAAAAACACCGTAGGTAAAAGATGGTGGAAGAATCGCAAGATTTGGAAACAATTTCAAAAAGAATTTTCCGAAACAGAAGGCGATTTAAGTTTATATTTAGCTAAAAAATTAAATTTCATAGGTAATATAGAATATGTAAAACACCACTATTCTCATCTAGCTTTTTCATATTATACATCTCCATTTGATGAATGTGTGGGTATTTCAATAGATGGTGTAGGTGAATGGGAAACGGCATTGGCAGTAAATTGTAAAAATAATACATTTAAAGAAATTACATCACTTTTATTTCCAAATTCATTAGGATTAGTTTATTCAACTATAACTGCATACTTAGGTTTTAAACCAAATAATGGAGAATATAAAGTTATGGGATTGGCACCATATGGTGACCCGATGAAGTATAAACACGTATTTGAAAAGATTTGTAAATTTGATATTCACGGTAGTATAGAGATTAAACAAAAATATTTTACTTGGCAATATTCAAACACCGATATGTACACATATGAATTAATTAGTCTTATCGGAATTGAACCAAGAGAACCTGAATCTAAAATAGAACAACATCATATGGATTTAGCAGCTGCATTACAAAAATGGTATGAGAGCTGTTTTTATTACTTTACAAATAATTGTATGCAACAATCAGATACATCTAATTTAGTATTAGGAGGAGGTTCAGCATATAATGGAACAGCTAATGGAAAATTACAAAAGCATGCGCCCGTTGGTAATTTATGGATTCCATTTGCACCATCAGATGCTGGTTCTGCTATTGGTGCTTGTTTATATCATTGGCATAATGTTTTGGGAAATCCAAAAATAAAGGGAGGTGCAAATCAATCGCCATATTTGGGGCCTAAATGGGATAATGATGAAATTTTGTATATTCTACTAAAAGAAGATATACTAATGAAACAAATAAAATATTATGATAAACCTACAATATTATGTAAAGATGTTGCTAAACTTATAAATGATGGAGCAGTAATTGGTTGGTTTCAAGGCAGAACTGAATTCGGTGCAAGAGCATTGGGTAATCGTTCTATATTAGCCAATCCACATTTACCAGATGTTAGGGATAGAATAAATAGAGTTATCAAAAAGAGAGAATTATTTAGACCATTTGCTCCCTCGGTTATTGTAGAAGAATACCAAAAATACTTTACATCAGAAGGAGAAGTTCCCTATATGAATCAAGTTGTTAAAGTAACAAATTATAAATCTATACCATCAGTAACACACGTCGATGGTTCAGCTAGAATACACACTGTTACTAAAAAACAAAATCCATTATATCATACGTTGTTAAAAGAATTTAAAAAGGTTAGTGGTACACCAATATTATTAAATACATCCTTCAATTTAAGAGGACATACAATGACTAATGACCCACAAAAAGCTATTTGGACATTCTTAAATTCGGATATGGATTATTTGGTATTGGGTAATTATTTGATAAGTAAATAATTATTAGTAGATAAAAGAAGAATTATGGCATCAGAATTTCAATTGTTTGATGGGAAAAACCTATCATCATTGTTTAAAGATATATACGAAAACCAACAAAACAAAAAGAAAAATATTTCCGATTTGATTGAATCATTAAGGAAATTAATTAAGAATGTTGGTGAAGCAACTGTTATTGCTCCAATCATTAAAGACCTTATTGAAGTATCTGTTAAAAACGATGACCATTTAATTAAACTTGCAACAATTGCACAAAGATTAGCAGCAGCTGAAGCAAAGGGTATTGGTGAAGATGGTTGGTTAAGTGAAACCGAAAAAGCACAACTACTACAAGATATGGAAGAAACCATAAATGAAGTAGAAAAGAAAAACGAAGAAAAGTTGGATGATATCAAACTAGAATTAGATGAACTAAAATCTAAAATGTAAAAATGGCAAACGAACCAACATCAAATAATCAAGGAGGCACATCATCGGTTATAGAATCATATTTAGCGGTAGTAACTAAAGTATATCTTAAGTCCGATAAAGAATTAGACAAAGAAAAAGATTATATAAAAATATATAATGATAATAAAAATTTTGATTCTAATGATATTCGTTTTTTAGGAGCTATCGAATTCGCAAGAGAATCTGCTATTATTAATGAAGGATATGCCTTTCCATTTGATAAAAATAATATGACTTACCCAATATTAGGCGAGACTGTATTGATAATTCAAATTGGTAGAGATTATTATTGGCTTCCATATTCAAACACACATTACCCAAATTATAGAGAGGATGTTAAAACATCAATAGTAGGTAAGGAAAAAGAAATATCAAAAAATACTACTGATTCTAAAAGCAAGAATTATCAAGAAACAAAAGCAACAGGAACTCCAAATCAAAAATCAACACAAACAAAATCGGATTCCAAAAAATATAAAGTAAACGAAAAAATTAAATTTTTAAATCCAAAAGAAGGCGATACTATTATAAGTGGTAGAGTTGGTAATACTATTCGTTTTAGTGAGTTTCATTTAACTGAAGATGGTAAAACATCATCACCATCTATATTCATTCGTAATAAACAAAACCCCGAATTAGATGATAAAAAGATTGGAGAATTAATAGAAGAAGATATAAATAAAGATGGTACATCTATATACATTGTATCAAATAAAGTTAAAGTTCCATTTAAAGAAGAAATAAAAAAAGAAAAGAAAGGATTTAAAGAATATCCATCTTCATCTGATTTTAAAGGAGACCAACTATTTGTAAATTCAGACAGAATAGTTTTATCAGCTAAGGCAAAAGAGTTTATCATATTTGGTAAAGGAAACACAGGCGTTATAACAGATGGTAACTTTTCAATTGATGCTGAAAAAGAAGTTTATATTCATAATAAGAAAAATATAACAATTCATTCGGAGGGTTCTAATCAAATATTTTTAAATTCAGATAATGGTAAAATATATTTGGGTAAGAATAGTGGAGAGGGAGATGCAGGAGCGGCAGTACAAAAAATGGTATTGGGTGGAGAATTAGTTAAAATTATGGGTGAGTTAATAGATGCTATAACAAAGCAACAATATTTAACACCCGCCGGACCATCATCGGTGGGACCAACAAACGTAGCACAATTTACTTCAATTAAATCGAAGTTAAAAACGTTACTATCTGCTAAAAACTTTTTAAGTAAATCATAATGTCTTGGAAAACATTCAAATCGACATTATTACCACAAATGCAAAACAACTCTTATAAGAGTATTAGTGATTTTGCAAAAGCATTTACATTTGCATACGATATAGCAGTAAAATCAGGAAAAGACCCAATTAATGGAGTTCCTTTATTAAAAGGTAATCCTGTTTTGATGCAAGAGGCAATTATTCAATTTTTAGAACAAACACAAAAAGCAAAAGTACTTACATTTTTAGAAGTAGTAGGGCCTGCTGTTATAATATATTGGGTTGGAGGAAAGATGTCTCCACTACCACCACCAACAATACCCGCTCCCGGCTCTATAAAAAATATAGCAACTACTATGGGTATTGTATTGAAGCCAGGAACTTGGACTCCTTTTAAAGTACCACCAAACAATAATCCCGAACAATTTTTAGATTCGTTCATACGTTCAGCAAAAATACACTTAACAACTGTATCGGGAATATATTCAGTATTAGCACAATATCCACCACCAGCGCCACCAGCGCCTGGAGTTGTTCAATGGAGTGGGTATAAAGTACCAGATTAAATTAAATTTTCTATTTCAATATTTATTAAAAAGTATCTATTATGTCAAAATCAGATGTATTATTGGGTCTCATCAAAGAGGTTGTTAAAAATGAAGTTAAACAGCAGGTTAAAGAAGAAATCGTTAGACTTGTAAAAAGTGGTGCGATTACATTAAATAGCCCTAAACCGAAACCAGCAAAACCTTCTTTAAAAGAATCGATTGAAATTGACCCATTTGAAAAAGCTAATCAAGCTTTACAAAATAGTAGAAAGGTTACACCTAAGCAATCAAAAAAAGAGTTTACAAAAAATCCCGTTCTAAATGAGATTTTAAATATGACTCAACCATTTACAGCGGCTGAAAGAGGCGAAGGTGGTAGTATCTTAGATGCTATTCAACCGGAAAGAAGCATGGAAGAAGATTGGGAAACATTAAGCTATTCAAATGCGAATATGCCATCGCACCAACTTCCATCTACGGATAATGCCGGTGTGGATGTTTTAGCAAAAGCATTAACAAGAGATTATTCGGAATTAGTTAAAAGATTTAAATAATGGCAATAGAGCTTGGTAAATATAATGTATCGGATTTAAAAGAAAACGATTATAAAGTATTGGGTGTTTCTATAAACCAAAAATCGGATTCTAATGGTGCGTTTGCTGTAAATTTTACATCTATTAATCAAGCAAAAAGTAATTTACAAAATTTAATCTTAACCAAAAAAGGTGAAAGATTAATGCAGCCTGAATTTGGTTGTGATATTTGGAAAATAATATTTGAACCAATTATAGAAGGTGATATAGAATCTAAAATTGAAAGTTCTATATTAGATGCAGTTAATATTTGGTTGCCATATTTAAACATTGATACCATATTATTCGATTATGATGAAAACGATATTGATACAAATAAAATACAATTAGAAATTCAATTTTCGTTAAAATCAAATAGTAATGTGGGAGCATCCGTAATAATAGACATAAAATAATTAGATAATGGCAATAAAATCAAAAGATAAAAATTTTGGTAGTAATAGAAATATAAACTATGTTGGTAAGGATTTTGCTACATTAAAGCAAAATCTTATTGAATATACAAAAACGTATTTCCCAAATACCTATTCAGATTTCAATGAAGCATCTCCTGGTATGGTGTTTATTGAACAGGCGGCTGCTATTGGTGATGTGTTATCATTTTATCAAGATACACAACTAAAAGAATCTATGTTAGCACACGCTTCAGAAAGAAAGAACGTTGTTGCATTGGCTCAAACAATGGGCTACAAACCAAAGATATCAACTCCAGCGGTAACCACACTTACTGTTTATCAGTTAGTTCCATCTATTGGTAGTGGTAGTGCAAATATACCAGATGAAACATTTTGTCTTAGAATAAAGGAAGGTATGGAAGTTGCTTCTAATACGGATTCTAATATTATATTTAGAACAACTGATGTTGTAGATTTCTCTTTAAAATCCGATAGAGAAGTTGATGTGCATGAAAGAGGAGCTGATGGCGAACCAAACTTTTATCTTTTTACTAAAAAAGTAAAAGCAATATCAGCTACTCAAAAAGAGCAATCATTTGGATTTACAACATATCAGGAATATCCTAAAATCACAATAACTGATGATAATATAATTGGAATATCATCAGTAACATATCAAGATGGTACAAAATGGTATGAAGTTCCTTATTTAGCACAAGAAAGTGTATTTGTAGAAAAAGCAAATACCGAATCAAATGGTGGAGAACTAAGTAGTTCATCATCAGTTGTACCATATATTTTAGAAGTACAAAAAGTTCCATATAGATTTGCTACAAAAGTAAATTCTGATAACACATTAGATTTACAATTTGGTAGTGGTGATACAAATATGGCTGATGAAATAATTTTACCAAATACAAAAAATGTTGGATTAGGATTAGCAAACTCTGTAAATAGATTAAATCAAGGAATTGACCCATCTAATTTTTTAAAGACAAACACATTTGGAATTGTACCAACATCAACATTGACTGTTAAATATTTAGTAGGAGGTGGTGTTACATCTAATATAAACTCAAACGAATTAAATAGAATTATTAGAGTAGAATACGATGAAGATTTATTAAGTTTAACATCAGACCAAATAAATCAATACAACGAAATGAAATTATCAATCGCAGTTAATAACGATGAACCTGCGGTTGGTGGTAGGGGTTCTGAATCTATTGAAGAAATTAGACAAAATGCATTGGCAATGTTCGGTTCTCAAAATAGAGCAGTAACTAAAGAAGATTATGTTGTAAGAGCATTATCTTTACCAGAAAGATATGGAAGTGTTGCAAAAGTTTATGTATCGCCGGATGGAGAGATAGATAATAATTCACCATCATCAATTCTTGCTTCTCCAAAAAACATAGCAGAGTTTGTTGGTGTTGTAGAGAGTATGAAAGATAAATCTAAAAGTGAAATTCAAAAAGAATTAGTTAAGTATCTTTCACAAAAGAAAACGGCAATAGCAGAAGTTAATAACCCATTTGCAATTAATATGTATGTATTAGGGTATGATAGTAATAAAAATCTAACTCAATTAAACAAAGCCGTAAAACAAAACCTTAAAACTTACTTAGGTGAATATAGGATGTTAACCGATGCAGTTAACATAATTGATGGATTTATTGTAAATATAGGAGTAGATTTTGAAGTAATATGTTATCAAAATTATAACAAAAGAGAAGTTGTTGCAAATTGCTTAACGGAATTACAATCATATTTTGAAATAGATAAATGGACATTCAATAAACCAATAAATATTTCAGAAATTGAATTAATATTAGCAAATGTAGAGGGTGTAATGAGTGTTCCATCTGTAAAGATTTATAATTTGTGTGGTGGTGATGGTAATTACTCACCAAACAAATATAATATAGATGAAGCAAGTAAAGGTAAGATAGTTTATCCATCTTTAGACCCTTGCATATTTGAAGTTAAATATCCAAATAAAGACATAAAAGGTAGGGCATTATAATGATTAGATTTTTTACAGCATCTTTTGATGCAAGTGTATATCTTCAACAACCTGACCAAAATACAGGCAGAGATGAGGTATTAGAGGTTGGTAAACTATATTATGGTGATACTAAAGATATTGCTAGAACTCTTATTAAGTTTCCAATAAGTGAAATTATATCTCGTTTAAATGAAGTACATATGTATGTAACCGCTAGTAATTGGAAAGCATACTTAAATTTAAAATCAGTACAAGCAGAAGAAATACCATTAGAATATACAATACACGCCAATGCAGTTTCTCAAAGCTGGTCTATGGGAACTGGTACTAAATTTGATAATATAATATCAGATGGTGTAAGTTGGAAGTATAGAAATGGTTTTGATAGTTGGCAAGATAATACGATAGCAGGTACGGCTCAATATAGTATAGGAACAACAGGTTCTGCAAACGCTGAAGGTGGTACTTGGTACACCGCATCACAGGCATCACAATCATTCAATTACGAAGAAGCTGATATTAGAATGGATGTTACGGAAATAGTAAAACTTTGGAATACCGGTTCATTACCAAACCACGGATTTATAGTACATCATAGTTTAGAAAATGAATCAGATACCTTAGATTACGGCATATTAAAATTCTTTTCAAAAGAAACTAATACAATATACGAACCTAAATTAGAAATTAATTGGTTTGATTTTTACTATGCTACATCATTAGCGCCAATAACAGGTTCAGCTAATGATGGATATAAATTGGTTCTTCTAAATTTACAAAAAGAATATAAACAAAGTAGTAGAACAAAAATAAGATTGAAGGGTAGAGATATGTATCCATTAAAATCTTTTAATAGTACATTTGAATATGAACAAAATAAAGCATTACCAATTGCATCGTTTTATCAAATAGAAGATTATAAAACAGGAGATGTAATTTGTCCATTTAATAGTTTTACTCAAATAAGCGCAGATAATACTTCAAATTATTTTTGGTTATATTTTGATAATTATCCAACAAATCGAACTTATAAAATTAAATTTAGAATAGATGATATAGATGATGAGGGTAGAACTTGGTCAACAATAATTGATGAAAAATACTTATTTGAAATTATAGATTAATGAACGGATTAACTCCATTAGAAACAATAGCACAAAAGCTAGAAGAAAAAAGAAAATCGGATTTAGAAACCATATTAAAGGTATCCGGTTCAGCAGCTATTGCCAGAAATGAATATGGAATTACTGTTGTTGAAGAAAATAATATAGCATCATCTTTAGCTTTTAAAACATTGGTAAAGCCTAAATACGATGAGGTTGAAATTAAAAAAGCTATCAACGTTGAAGTTAAAGAACTTAGACCCGATATCCCAATACCAAATTTAGATTTAGTACCAAAACCATTATATGATGATGAGGTTAATACTAATACTAATTTAAGAAAAGAAAATGAAGATTTAACTAAGAAGGTAGAAGATTTAACTCAAAAGGTAGCTGATTTAGAAACTAAATTAAAAAGTGAAATAAATAATAGATTATCAATAGAGCAGACAAATGATGCTTTAGTTAATCAATTAAATACACTAACTCAAACAGTAGATGATTTTGCAATACAAATTCAAACATCATTACAAAAATCAGTAGAGGAAGGAATTCTTAGAGCATCACTACAATCACAAAATACTGGATTTAAAGCTCAGATACAAGCATTAATTAAACAAATTGACTCATTAAATTCTATTGTAGAAGGTTTACAATCACAATTAGGCGCAGTACAAAATCAACAGGCAATAGTTCAAGGAACACAAGCACAAGCGGCAGCAGCAGGTGCAGATGTTGTAAATGATGTTGCTATTGTCAAATTAGAACCAGAGGCAGATGCGAATGCACCAAAAATATTTGCTAGATTCAAATCAGGAGGGGGTTCACAATGGAAAAACGGAAAATCATTAAGTATAACAAATAATGATAAAAAAGATATTACAGTACAACTAACAAAAACAAATCCATCTGGCGCACCTGATTTTTATAATATACCACAATCTTCATTTACAATGACTCCTGGAGAAAATAAATCAATAGAGTTTACATTAAATGAAAATGCAGTTAGTGGGGTAGATTCTAAAAAGAAAGGTGGATTATTTGGCGGTCATACGAGTTCAAAAGATTACAAAGGTGGTTCATTAAAAGTAAATATCACTCGTGCAGATGGAACATCTAAAGAAAAAACATATGATGCCGGTTTTGGTAAATACCATCCTAACTCTTATTAATAAATAAATTATGAGTATTACAAAATATACAAACTTTGATTCAATCGACATCAATAAATCCAATCAAGGTGAGTTTTTGATGAAGGATGACAAATTTATTGTCACAAAGAATGAAGTTGAAGAAACAGATTTTGGTGATTGTAAGTATGATGTTATGGAAGTATCGGTTTATGATATAAACAATAATTTACTTCCACATAAATCAGGTAAAAATGTTGCTTATATAAAAACAGGTGATATTAAAAATTATCTATATAATCTTACTAACAAAGGTGGTCAGCCGGAATTAGCTATTGATATTAAAAAGCTATTAAACGATTTGGGATTTTCAAATGGTATTCTAAAAGTTATTATTAATTTTGTAAGAAATAGAGTTGGAACTGATAATGAACTTACGAGAGTTTGGATTCAACAAATATCCCCATCAAGAGAGGAAATAAGAGTACTGCCATTAAAAACGAGCGATACAAACGTAAACAAAAAAACCGAATCAGAATTCACAAATATAAATAATCTTAGTAAAGATTTTAAATATTATAGAAAAAATATATTAACAGCTTTAGATTCTTTTGAAGTAACTTATTTAGATTCAATTACCGATGCTATGACAGCTCGATTTGGTAAAGATTTTGAATCAGTTCTTAGAAAAGATTTTGGATTATCCGATTTTAATGGTTTCAAAAAAAGAATATTTTCTGATTTTAAAGATAGTGTAACATATTGGGTAACTAACAAATATTATAACGTAGCTGAATCCAATTTTGGAAAGCCATCCAATATTAGATTTGAAGATTGTGAACAATATGATTTCAGTAGATTATTGGGTGAAATATATTCGATACTAAGAAATTGTATAGATTATCACACTAAAACTTTAAAAAGACGAGATATTTCTATTAAATCCCTTCCAAAAGAATTTGAAATTACAGAACTTAAAAAAGAAGTTAGAGATTTGGTTGGTAATATAAAGGTTGATGAAAATAGAGTAAGAAACGTTTATAATCCAAAGCAAGTAGAAATTAAATCAGTTGGTACAAAAATAATAGATGTTAAAAAAGAAGTAATAAAAATATTGCCAGACCCTATTAAAGAAGAACCTATATTTGATTTACCACCAAACCCACCTGAAAAAGAAGAACCAATTAAGATTGAGCCAATAAAAATAGAGCCTATTAAAATAATACCACCAGACCCAATTATTAAAATAGACCCTATAAAAGAAGAACCAATAAAAGAAGAACCAATAAAAATAGACCCTATTAAAATAATACCACCAGACCCAATTATTAAAATAGACCCCATTAAAGAAGAACCAATAAAAGAGGACCCGATTAAAATTCCAATTGTAGATTTACCACCATTCACCGGCGGAGGTGGTGGCGTAGTTGGTGGTGGCGGAAGCGGCGGAGGTGGCGGAACTGTAATACGTGAACGTGGAACGGGGTTGGGAAGAGAAGTGGTTTATGATGATGATGTTAGGCAAAGAGAAAATATACAATAAAATATTTATAGTAAATAAAGAAGAGTGGTTAAAGCATTAGAAAAATTATTTGGGGGAGAGCCTACTTTAAATGCCTATAATGGTGATGGAGAATATTCTGCTTTTACAAATATAAAGGAGGATGTCGATGGAAGAGGAAGGGGAGGATATGAACCTCCCGTACCACCAAACCCAACATATTTACCAGGTGATATAAAAAGCAATATAAACAGTCAAATTGTAAAAATGAATCTCTTCACTTCCCAAGGTGAAGTAGTTGAATTTTTAGAGAACGGAACGCCAATAGCATTTGGTAATAGTTGCGTTTATACATTTGCAACTATTGAATTTTCCGGTATTAAAAAATACGAAATCGTAAAAGAAGGAAGTATAGCTGAACAATATTATGAGGTTGGTGTCACAAAAAGGTATCCAATTCCAATAGAAATAGATAGACCATTGGATTATTTGGATATAGATTATTTAGACCCACTATATCTAAAATTAGGATATTCGTCTAGAGGAAATTCATTTGGATTTGGTACAAACAGAAGAAGTATTTTTGGATTAGGAAATTCCTATGATGAATATGATAATAATTTACAAAATATTTATAATCCAAAATTCAAATATAATTTTAATCCAAGCACAACCGCCATTGATTATAAATACGCAGAAGTTCTAAATATTTATGAATATAGATTACAAGACGATGGTAGTTATCGTTTAGATAATACACGAAACTTAGATTCTGATTTTGGTTCTATTAGTTTAAGCTTTTCAACTAAAACTAAGAAAAAACGAGATATCGGCGGAGGTGGTAGTACTATTAGTGAAACAATAATAGTAGACCAAATATTAGAATATGAAATTGTATTTTCTTCTAATTTAAAAAATGAATTAGGTAATAATGTATTTTTAGATTATTCTATTTTCTCACAAGATGGATTAATATTAGATTCAGACTCTATTTCATTAGAAGATGGAAATAGTATCAAAAAAATATCTTTAAAACAGTTAAATGGTAGTAGAGTTGATTTTCAATTAAAATATAATAATCTACCAACAAACTATCTTTTAACAAACATATATCAAACAGCTAGCCCAACTGCTTTAGTAGGAATAAACACACCCGATTATAGTAAATGGAATAAGCAACCATCTGCTTTTAGTGTATCTGGAGAATTATTAAAAGCTGGTATATCAGTTGTAACTCTTTTTGAAAAAGAAATAGCAGTTGAAAGACCTTTTGTTGATATTGATGATGTTTACAAAAAAATATCCGTTCAGGTAAAAGAATCAGATGATGATAAAACTATATCGATTCCATTTAAAACAAAAAATGCAGATGTTGTATTACTTTATGTTAATGGAAGTACCGATGTAATATCAATACCTACATCAAATGAATATATAACACTATCCTTTAAAAAAGATTTTGGTGAAGTTTATGGTAACAAAACAATATTACTATTAGCTAAAAGCAAAAGATATGGTACAGGTGATTCTGCTACCGCATTAATTACATTCACAGCGGTAAATGATTTCCCATCTATTACGGAAATAAACTTTCCACAAAACATAGATATACCATCGTTTTCAGATTTTAACATAGAATATAAAGTAGAATATACATCTTTTTCAACGACAACAATTGATGTAGATTTATTATTAAAAGATAAAAGCAGAGTAAAGTTATTTAAAAACCTTAATCCAAATGGAGAGGTTTCAATAAATGTAAAAACTCTTAGAGAAAACTATCCAAACTGGGTAGGTAGTGATAATGTAACATTAATTTTCAAACCATTCAATAGGGGTGGCGCTGAAGAACTTATTGGTAATGAATATGAGGTAGTTACATCATTAGGATTACCTGGTTTACAAATAGATGAAACAATATTTTCAACTGCTATCTTTGAAGTATTTGCAGAAAAGCTAAGTGTAGTTGAACCAGAAAAAGAAAGTAAATATTTATCACACTTATCTAATTTTGGTAACGATGAACAAATATTAATTTCGTCTTGGGAAAATGATGATTGGACTTTATCAGATAAAGAAACCGATGAAATAGGAAATACAAAGGTAACGAAAAAAGTAGATTCTTTAATTCTTAAATTATACACACCCTTAAATCCAAACATTTTAGTAAACTCTACTTTATGGATTACAAAATTAATGGCAAATCCATTAATTGAAACTGTAGTTCTTACGGAGCAAGATGAAGTTAAGTGTCCACCAATCAAAGGACCTAATTTTAATATTGATGTTGATTTTGTAAGTGGACAATCTACTGCTTACGAATCTTTAGATAATCTTATTTTGAGCGGTTCTGCAACATCAACTCAATTAGTTTCTACATATTTAACTTCATCCTTATTTAGTACCGATGAGTTAAATGTTGAATACGTTAGTGGTTCTGATTATATATGGAATAATTTCGTACACTTTAGTTCAGCAAAAGAAAGAGTTTTAAATTTTGATTACAAAGTAAAATTAATAGAAGCATATGAAACATTGATAGATAGCTCATCAAATGGAGCTGGTTCCATTGCAGAACAAAATGAAATACAAAGACAACAATTTAAAAAAGATTTATTAATCGCTGGATTTGATGGGTTTGAAAAATTCCTATATGAATCATCTTCAATGGGATGGCCTTATAATGGAACTGAAAGAAGATTAAGTACATCAAATGAAGTACAAAATTGGCTTGATAATGTTATAGATTTAGCAGAAGATTTTGATATAGAAAACCAAAACTACGTTTTAAATAATATACCAGAATACATTGTAAATAATGAAAATAACGACCAATTTATATTATTCTTCACAATGATTGGTCAGCACTTTGATAATATATACTTTCATACAAAAGCAATTGAAAAGAGTAGAGGATTAGGATATAAATCAAAAGATGGTATATCTGATAAATTATTATTTGATATTCTTAAATCATTTAATTGGGATGCAAAAAATCTTGCAGCAGATTCTAAACTTTGGGAATATGCGTTTGGTATAGATGTAGATGGTAATGTCAAAAACGAAAATCCTGCTAAACAAAGAACATATGAAGTTTGGAGAAGGATTGTAAATAATTTACCTTACTTACTAAAACACAAAGGAACTCGTAGAGGTATTTACGCACTATTGAGTTGCTATGGTATTCCTTCATCAAATCTTTCTATATTAGAATTCGGTGGACCGGAAGTAGGTGAAGTTACAAAATCTAAATTAGTATTTGATAACCTTACTTATGGTTTGCGTATGAATAATGGTTCATACATTTCCATTGATTGGTGGAATACAAATCAAAATAGAAAACCCGATACGATAGAATTTTTTGTAAAACCATCTGAAGCAGGAGAATATAATATTGTATCTGGAAGTGGTTGGGGAGTACATGTAAGTGGTTCGGCTAATCAAAACTATGGTAGAGTAATATTAAACTATTCGGGCTCAAACGCTATATCATCATCACTATTACCGATATTTAATGGTAGATTTTTTGGCGTAGAAGTTAGTAGAGAAGTTAGTTCAAGTTATCATAATTTTGAATTAAATTTAAGACAAGCAGACAAAGATAGAACCATATTTGAAGATTCAAAAACAATAAGTGTTTTAGCAACTAATTCGAATTGGAATAATGGATATGAATTAAAATTTGGTAATGATTTTACGGGTTCAGTTGATGAGTTTCGTTTATGGTCTACACCATTAAACAAAGAAAGGTTCTATGAGCACGTTTCTTTTCCTGAAATGATTAATGGTAATCATATATCGGCATCTACTGATGATTTACACTTTAGACTAGATTTTGAATATCCAAAAGATTTATCAGTATTTCAAACTTTACCAAACGTAGATACAAATATTTACTTCGGAGAAGGTTCTGATAGAACTAATTATGAAAGTGGTAGTTCTACTGATTTATATTCACTAAACCCATCAGCTTCATTTTCAGCAAGTGTTAGTGGATTTAATCCAGCTGCAACATATCCATATCAATTTGAAGCAATAGATAGAAGCGTTGTGTTAGAAGTACCTGATATGGGGTCATCTCGTTATTCAACTAATAAAGTGAGATTTGAAGAACAAACACTGGTTTCAGATTTATCATGTAAGAGCAGAGCAACTAAAAAAGCATTTGACCAAGCACCTACCGATTCGAATAGAGTTGGTTTATTCTTCTCTCCTACAAAAGAGTTAAATATTGATATTGCTAAATCATTTGGTGGAATTAATTTAGATAACTACATTGGTGACCCATCAGATAGATATAAAAGCAGTTATAAGAGCTTAGATAGATTGAGAAACTATTATTTCAAAAGATTTGATGATAGAGATATTTACGCATACATTAACTTAATCAAACTATATGAGAAATCAATGTTTGAAGATATTAAGAAGATGTTGCCAGCCAGAGTTAAAGCAACTACCGGTTTATTAATTGAACCACATATTTTAGAAAGAAGTAAACATCAATATATAAAACCAAATGGTGAATATAATGAATATGAATCTATAATAGAATATGGTGATGAACTACTTTCCGCAGAAAATATTCAAAAAGAGGTTACATTAGATACTACAACTGAATATTTTTTGAATGGTGAAAATAATCAATATTTAGCATTAATAGAATCAGCATCAGCAGAAATTATAGAGGGCGAAAATTATCAGTATGATTCATTAATCAATACAACAACTTTTACTTTAGCAGAGGGTAATTCTTATCAACACACAGCAAGTATAGATGCTAAGTTTGAAGAACCAACTATATTGACAGAAATTGATTTAATAGATGCAAATACTATTGTTGGACAAAATGATTTCGAAACTTTAGGATTTGGTATTTTTGCTCAAAGTGGTTCTGCTATTAGAACTTACTACGATAAAGATGGTAATCTTAAAAAAGAAAGAATTAGAATACAAGTTGTAAAAGAAAAGAAAACAAGAGAAGTTCTTAAATACAAAGTTTTAAATGCAAATGGTAGAGGAGATGAAAGAGGTGGATTTGAATTAACATCATCCGTATATTATGAATCATATGTAAACGTTCAACCATTTTCTGGCTCAAATCAATTTACATCTTCAAATGTAAATATAGAAGTGATACCAGTAGATGGATACTTACCAACACATTACAGAAACACAACTGATTTGACTAGAGGATTACAAAATTCATTTTTTAAGGGTTGTAAAAACACCAGAGCCACTACATTAGATGGTACACCGCCTGTTGAAACATTCTTAACGAATCCAAACACATTAAGAGTTAACAAAGCAGGTAGAGATGCAAGTGAACCTATATTAGAAGTGGAATAACGGAATTTTAAAATATTTATATTTATAAACAAAGATAATTAAAAAACTATGGGATATTTAAGTAATAATGAATTGACAGTTGATGCAATTCTTACTAAAAAAGGTAGAGAAAAATTAGCAGCAGGTTTGGGTTTAAATATTACTCAATTTGCTTTAGCAGATGATGAGATTGATTACTCCTTATATGAGCCAGCACACCCGTTGGGTTCGGCATATTATGATGCAGCAATCAAAAATATGCCTGTATTAGAAGCATCTCCTGATGAGACTCAGGTGATGAAATATAAAATCGTTACCCTTCCAAAGAATACTACAAGAATACCGGTTGTAGAATTTGGTGTTCCTAACGTAGCAGTTAACCAAAGAAGTGGTGAGGTTTCATTATCTCCAACTACATCTCCTGCCGGAAATAGAAGATTAGGATATACAATTGTATTAGCAAATAAAAACGCTGGTGATATTGTAGGTGAAGGTGTAACTGCAGATGTTGGTACTGTACCTATTTTTATTGGTGATGATGTATCAGCAACAGCAGCAGTTGCAAAGGGATTAACTTTTAAATTTATTCCAAACCCATCTTTAACTTCGACTATCAAAACAACTATAACTGTTTATGGTAACGAAACGGGTGGTTCACAAACAATACCAGTAACAGTAACATACGTTCAATAATATAAACTATGGCAGTAATTAGAGATAATAGAGGAGCCCTTTTAGCAAGTAATTTATCACAATACTTAGCAGGTGCAGCTAACACCGCAGGAACTCCTATCGATACAAACGAATTAGTAAACATTGTAAACCAATTCTTAGGACAAGGTGAACAAATTAGTGCCGATGTAACTACCGTAACAAATGGTATTTACAAAAAGTTTGGCGCTATTGATAAAGTAACTAATAGAACCGAAGTTGTAACTTCAGGTATTTGGAGTGGTGATGTGGGTTCTTTAGAAACATTTTTCTCTTCATCAGAACAAAGCTCATCAGTAAGTGGTAAATATTATTTGGATGTATATAATGAAGTAACATCATCTGATGCAGCAGAAGTGCAGTTTTCAATAGCATATGCACATATTAGTGGTGGTGGTGCACCAACACTATCCCAAACGGATACTTCTACTGTACCAACTAAAGCCATCTATTCTCAATTGAGAAACTTATTGTTAGATGGCGGTGATACTTACTTTAGTGTTTATAATGGTTCTACCGAAGGTGGATATGATTTAGAGCATTTTTACGCATTAAACATTAATAGAGCTAGATACAAAGAAAAATTAGACCCAGGTAACATACAAATCGACCTATCGGGTTCTAATGGTCTAGTAACCCTAATAGATGATTCTGGCCAAACTGAAACCGTTGGTTCAAGTGGTAGAGTATTTAATATGGTAAGTGGTGCATTGAATATTGGTACTAACAACGAAGGTACAATTAGTTCGGTAACAGCATCAAATGGACAAGGATGGGGATTATTTTATCCAGATGCAGGTATTTTCATTTTAAATCCATCGGCTATTAGTGCATCAGTTGGAACAACATTTGTTTCATCATCAGCGGCTAATACATACAGTAACGTATCTAATATGCACAATTTATTTGATGCATTGAAAAAAGGAGCAGATTTCCAAGCTCGTAGAACTGAAAACGTTTCTACATCTCATTACTTTGTGAGAGCCAATAATAGAGAATTTAATTTTTCAAATAATCCAACGTTTGTGACTGGTTCGGTTGGAGCATTTAAAAATGTAACATTTGAAAGAGACCCTAAAGTATATATTACTACTGTAGGTCTTTATGATGATGCAAACGAATTATTAGCAGTAGCAAAAGTATCTAAACCAATTGAAAAATCATTTGATAAAGAAGTTGCAATTAAAGTTAAATTAGATTTTTAATCAGAGAGTAACTTATAACGGACTACGAAACCCAACCCTAAAAAGTTGGGTTTTTAGTTAAAAAGATATTTATATGTGATATGTTAAAAAGAATACCAAAATCAGATATTAGTATTAGACCTTTCAAAGCTTACAAAGAATGGAGTTATGAAAGTGGTTCTACTCAAATTACCGTATTAGAAGCTGATTTAACTTCTACGAATTTATCTGGCTTATATCCAAAAAATTCCATACACGGACAATTAAGAGCACAATTTTATAATGGAAATGAAGATAACCCATTTTTAAGATTTGGTGCAAAAAGTAGCAATTACGAAACATCTACTATTGCAAAAGAAAGATATTTTGAAGATTATGCAAAAGTAATCAGTATTCCACAAATAGCAGTAGGTGAAGGAATAAAAAAGTTTTCAGTTACATTAGTAGATTCATCTACAACTTATGTTGATGATGGTTATGGAAATATACAAGACCCAAGAGATAGTATAATTTTATCTTTAATAGATAATCAAACAAACGAAGTTAATTTTACCGATTATATTAATAACGTATATAGTGCATCATCACCATATCCAGCAACTGTATTTGTAGATATTGAAAATGAGGAAATAAGAATTGTATATAGTGGAGATGAATACTCTCAACAATTAGTATCGTATGATGTAGAATCTGGCATATTGGTTGCAGATGATTTACCATTTTTACCTGAAGCAGCGCAAGGTATAAAAATAGGTAACGTATTCTATACACAGGGTTTAATAGTATTAACTAGAGATGCGGCAAATAGATTAAATAGTGGTTGGACTTTAGATTATAAATCAACCGAAACTATTTATGAAAATGAATTTTTATTAATAGTTCAACCGGATGAATTCAATGTTTCACAAAACCCATCAGCAGTAGAAGTTGTTGGCAAAGAAACATCTACATACGTTGATTCCGATGGTGTAGTTAGAAAAGTTACAACAAACCCTGGCGTAAAATATATTCGTAAAAAATCCGTATTAGAAAATGGGGATATTTTAGATTATAGATTTAGCGGAACTACGGGAAGTGCGAAAGCCGGATTTGAACATTGGGAAGCAAGTAGTTCGGTAGATTCAACAGGTTCATTCTTAGCACCATTTATTACAACGATAGGGTTATACGATGATAATTGTGATTTAGTTGCAGTAGCAAAATTACCACAACCAATTAAATCAGACCCGGAATTACCTGTAAACTTTATTGTTCGTTTTGATACTTAATCTTATATTTATACTAAATAATACAAATCATGGCAAAAATTTTAGAATTATACAAAGCAGCACAAGCATCATTAGGTGTTGATAAAATTTCATTCGAAGCAGGAGTTAATGCAAAAACTCCATACACCACTAATGATTTAAAGAAAGTAGATGACCAAGTATTAACTGCGGCTAAATTCAAAACAGGTAGAGGTGGAGAAATTAGTGGCAAAAAATATTCGGATTCTGTAAAGAAATAATTTTTAATGGCTAAGAAAAAAGTTACAAAAAAGACCAACTCTAAATGGGTTGCTAGGAAATATGGTTTTAAATCCGGTCTTGAAGAAAATATTTCAAATCAAATCAAAGGTAAAGGAATTAAGGTTGAATATGAAACCGAACAGGTATCTTATACTATACCTGCTTCTGAACATACTTACTATCCTGATTTTAAGTTACCAAATGGAATAAGAGTAGAAACTAAAGGTAGATTTGTCCTTGCAGATAGGAAAAAACACCTATTGGTAAAGGAACAAAATTCTAATTTAGATATTCGTTTCGTATTTTCCAACTCAAAAAACAAAATTAGTAAAAAATCCAAAACCACCTATGGAGATTGGTGTGAAAAGCATGGATTTAAATATGCTGATAAGGAAATTCCAAATAGTTGGTTTGAAGAATAAGTTATGTGTAAAGTGCTGATAGATAAATTTGTAAAAGAATATCCATTACACTTTGATTATGTTAGAAGGTTAAAAGAAGAGTTTCAAATTATTGAGGAGAAAGGATTTATTGAAACCTACAAACAGGTCTGGGATATTATACAAATTATAAAAAGAAAAGGCTCGCTTTGGTTATTAAGGGGTAGCGGTGCAAGTTCATTAGTTGCATATTATATGGGTATTCACG
>Ga0194115_10000788_pt1 | contig 43944 bp, 44 predicted proteins | sample TA2MahsurfametaG_3_FD_148656 | JGI IMG/M metagenome (GOLD analysis project Ga0194115, IMG submission 148656) | Freshwater microbial communities from Lake Tanganyika, Tanzania - TA2015002 Mahale S4 surface | ecosystem: Environmental > Aquatic > Freshwater > Lake | place: Tanzania: Lake... | reverse complement strand
CTGCTGCTGTTGCCTGAGGCAACGCCGCACCGCGTTTTTTCTAGGTCCACCCTTCTTCTTCACTTCGAACAATGAAGACCCCCCTCACCGAAGCCGTTGCAGCCGCTGATTCCCAGGGCCGCTTTCTGAGCAACACCGAGCTGAACACCGCTTTCGGTCGTTTCGAGCGCGCTGCCAACGCTCTGGCTGCTGCCAAGGCTCTGACCGCCAAGGCTGACGAACTGGTGAACGGTGCTGCCCAGGCCGTTTACAACAAGTTCCCCTACACCACCAGATGCAGGGCGCTAACTACGCCTCTGATGCTCGCGGTAAGGCCAAGTGCGCCCGTGACATCGGCTACTACCTGCGTCAGGTGACCTACTGCCTGGTGGCTGGTGGCACCGGCCCCATCGACGAGTACCTGATCGCTGGTCTCGACGAAATCAACCGTGCGTTCGAGCTCTCCCCCTCCTGGTATGTGGAAGCGCTGAACTACATCAAGGCCAACCACGGCATCAGCGGTGACGCTGGCGTGATTGCCAACAACTACATCGACTACGCGATTGCCGCTCTGGTCTGATTTCAGACGCTGAGCGCAACCGCTGGTTGCGAGCGAGCCTCCCGAAAGGGGGGGCTTTTTTGTTGCATGGCCTCCCCGATCGGCCTGGAGCGATGGCAGCATCGTTCCCAATCTCTGAAGGTGCAATGGTCGCCGGCGTTGCCGATCAGCCGATCCCTGGCAACGGAGATCCGATCAGTGAAGAGGAGGCGCTGCGGCGTCTGCGTCTAAGCGACGATCCCTCCGCTCAGTACTACGCCGCCTGGTGGCTTGGCCGCAATCGCAGCAGCCATCCCGATGCGGTGCCGCTGCTCCAGGAAGCCTTGCGTCTGCGCAGGCCCCGCGATCCCGGTGCGGGTGTGGAAGAGAACGCCGTGGCCCGCAACGCCGCCCGTGCCCTTGGCAAGCTCGGTGCGCCGGCCCAGGCCTCCATCCCCGACCTGCTCGCCACCCTCCAAGATGACGACCATGGCCTGAGGGAGGCAGCGGCCCGTGCCCTCGGTGAGTTGCGGGCCTCGGAAGCGGTGGAGCCCCTGCGCCAGCGCCTGGCCAGCGGACCGGCCGTAGCCGGCGCGCAACAACCCGGAACGCCGCGCCTCCAGGAACCGTGTGAGGCGCTGCTGGAGGCTCTCGGTGAAATCGGCGAAGGCCGCCAGGAGGTGGTGGCTGTGATCGAGCCTTTTGTGCAGCACGAACGGCCCCTCATCCGCAGCGCCGCCTGCCGTGCGTTGCTTCAGCTCACGGGTGACGCCCGCTGGGGCGATCAGCTCGTGGCCCTGCTGCAGCATCCACAGCTTCAGGTGCGGCGCGCCGCCTTGATGGATCTGGGCGCCGCCGGTTGGCGGCAGGCCCTTGAGCCGATCGCCGCCACCCTGGCTGAGAACAGCCTCAAGTTGATTGCCCTGCGTGGGCTGGTGGAGCAGTCCTCCAGCGCTGCTCCTGAACCGACTGCGCCCTCAGCGCTCACCCCAGATCCCGCCACCGTGGCGGTGCTCGACGCCATGGATGCCCTGCTGTGACCACGCTCTCCGTTCAGGATCTGGTGGACGCCGTGCGGCAGGCGGACAGCGCCCTGGGTTTATTGCAGGCCACCCAGGCCCTCGCCGCTGCTGCTCACCCCGATGGCGCCGCCTGCCTGGTGGAGGTGCTCGGTTTCAACAACACCGGTGCTGCCGTGGCGGCGGTGGATGGGCTCATCGCCATCGGTGAGCCCGCGGTGGACACGATCCTCACCAACATCGATGGCTACAACTACGGCGCTCGTGCCTGGGCGGTGCGTGCCCTAGCGGGCATCGGCGATGTGCGCGGCTTTGAGGTGCTGGAAGATGCCCTCGGCAAAGACATTGGCCCGAGTGTGCGCCGTGCGGCTGCACGGGGCCTTGGACAACTGCGGCTGGAGGGGTTGGAGCCGGAACCCCGCCGCGCCATGGCCGAGCGCTGCCTCACGGCGCTGGTGGATGGCTGCCGCGATGGTGAATGGGTGGTGCGTTATGCGGTGGCGGTGGGCCTGGAACTGCTGGCGCCAGCGGTTCATCCCGATCTCGCTGCCGACGTTGGCCCCCAGCGCCGCCTGCATGAGGCGTTGCAATCGCTGCACTGCAATCCCACCGAGGAGGCACCGGTGGTGAGTTTGCGCGCGGCACTCGCCCTGCAGCGCCTGGGAGTGAGCCATGGCTGAGCAGCGGATCTTGTTTGTGTGCCTGGGCAATATCTGCCGCTCACCAGCAGCGGAGGGGGTGTTCCTGCACCTGATCGCTCGCGAGGGCCTGGAGGATCAGTTTGTGGTGGATAGCGCTGGCACCGGCGGCTGGCATGTGGGCAACCCAGCGGATCGCCGCATGCGAGCGGCTGCTGAGCGGCGTGGCATTCATCTGCCCAGCCGCGCCCGTCAGATCGAGCTGGCTGATTTCACAAGCTTCGATCGCATCCTCACCATGGATGACGACAACCTCCGCAACGTGAAGGCCCTAGGGCGTGAGCTCGGCAACCGCCCGGGGCTGGCTCGGGTTGAGGCGATGACCAGCTATTGCCGCCAGCACAGCGCCACGCACGTTCCCGATCCTTATTACGGCGGCGAGCAGGGCTTCGAGCATGTGCTCGATCTGCTCGACGATGCCTGTGCAGGCCTGCTCGAAAGCCTGCTTCAAGGCAGCAGCCGGCGCCCTTAAGCCCCCGGCTCCGGCCAGGCATCGTGGGGAACGCGCTCGCGGAAGAGCCGCACCAGCTCATCAATCACCGCCTCGATGCTGAGGCCATCGGTGATCAGCTCCATGGCATCGGCGGCCTGGGTGAGCGGGGCTACGTCACGGGTGGAATCGAGGTGGTCGCGCTCAGCGATCTGGGCTTCCAGCTCCTGCAGGGCCGGTACAGGGAAACCCCGTTGCTCCAGATCCAGGGCCCGCCGCCGGGCTCGCTCCGCCGTGGTGGCGGTGAGAAACACCTTGAGCTCGGCGTCTGGAAACACAGCGGTGCCAATGTCGCGGCCTTCCGCCACCAAGCCGCCGCGCTCGCCCATGGCCTGCTGCTGGCGGGTGAGGGCTTCGCGCACGCAGCCGTGGGCAGCCACCACTGACACCTGCGCCGTCACCTCCGGCGAGCGGATTGCCTCGGTCACATCGTGGCCGTTCACCAACACCCGCTGGCTTCCCGCCGCGGCTGTGCTCAGCTGCAGATCCAGCTCAGCAAGCAGCGGAGCAACCGCGGCGCCATCGGCCGCATCCACACCGCTCTGCTGCACCAGCCAGGTCACGGCCCGGTACATGGCGCCGGTGTCGAGATAGATCAGCCCCAGCCGCTCGGCAAAGGCGCGGGTCACTGTGCTTTTGCCGGCTCCGGCGGGGCCGTCGATGGCAACGATCGGGGCTCGGCTCATCAGAAAAACGTGATCGATCAGGCGGCTGGGTCCGCAATGGGCGGCGGCGGCTAGCAGGGTGAGGCCCGTGAGCTGGGCCTTGGGCTGCAGCGTGTACGCACACACCGCCTCTACATAGTCGACCACCAGCCCGGCCTGCTCCAGCTGCTGCTCCACGCTGGCCACCAGCGGTGCCGCCGCCTGCTCTGGCTGAATCCCTGCCAACGCAGCCGCTTGCAGCGCCTGGGGAAGCGCCGCGGCCCGCTGGCGCTGCGCCGCATCCAGGTAGCGGTTGCGTGAGCTCATGGCCAGGCCGTCGGCCTCCCGCAGGGTGCGGCAGCCAATCACCTGCACGGGCAACCCCAGGTCGTGGACAACGCGCCTGAGGATCGTGAGCTGTTGCCAGTCTTTTTCGCCCAGCAGCATGCGGTTGGGGCGGATCAGCCCGAGCAGTCGCAGCACCACGGTGGCCACACCACTGAAATGGCCCGGCCTGTGCCGTCCGCACAGCCCCGCCTGCAGGGATTGCGGGGGGATAACCCGGGTGAGGTTGCTTTCCCCTTTGGGATAGAGGGCGGCCACGTCCGGTGCGAACAGCGCATCGGCGCCGGCCGCTTCCGCCAGCGCTGCATCGTGCTGCAGGTTGCGGGGGTAGCGCTCGAAATCTTCGCTGGGTCCGAATTGCAGCGGGTTCACGAACACGCTCACCAGCACTGCCGCCCTGGCCCCGTTGGTTTGCTGGCGTGCCTGCTCGATCAGGCTGCAGTGGCCTTGATGCAGGGCGCCCATGGTGGGCACGAAGTGCACGGGAGCGGAGCCCTGAGCCCGGCGCCACTCCTGCAATTCGGTGCAACTGCGCAGCAGGCGCACGAGCTCTCCGGATTCTGGCCGACCCTACCGGCCCGGCCTGGTCAGCAAAAAGCCCACCGGCCAATGACCAGTGGGCTGTTGATCGCGCCTGGAGCAGCGCGTTACTGGAGCACTTCCAGCTTCACGTTGGCGATGCCACTGGACACCAGCCCCAGTTGGTTGGCTGCGCCATGGGCCAGATCGATCACGCGGTGGCCGTGGAAGGGGCCGCGGTCGTTAATGCGCACGATGGCGCTGCGACCGTTGCCCATGTTGGTGACGCGCACCTGGGTGCCGAATGGCAGGGAGCGGTGTGCGGCCGTGAGCGTGCCCGGACGGAGCACTTCACCACTGGCGGTGCGGTTGCCGAAGAATCCAGGGCCGTACCAACTGGCTTGACCTTGGCTCACCGATTTGATCCGGGGCTGCTGAGGGGGTGTGGCGATGGGCAGCGCCGGAGCGGCTGGCTTGAGCAGGGGCTCGTCAGAGCTGGTGGCCGCCTCGGGGCTGGGATCCGCGGTCCGGATGGCCAGTTCGAGGGAAGCGCTGCTGTCGGCAGCAGCGACACGGCCGGTGGTGGCGAAGGCCGGCGTGATGCCTGTGCTGCCGGAGAGCAGCAGGGCCGAACCACCAAGGAGAAACAAGCGACGCATAACAAGCGAAACTCGCCGCGATCAACGCAGCAGCCACTGGAAAAGGTGTGGCCCGTCAGCCTCAAGAGCGTTTTCAGAAGCGTGCGAGCAGAAATTGCAAGCGATTTCTGAAACGAAGTGCTGGCAGAGTTCCTATCGGGAATTGACGACGTCGCAAAGTTACTGGCAGTGCTTTGCGGATTGGGTCAGGAACTGTTGGCGCTTGATTGATCAGGATTTGCGATCAAATCGCGGATCGTGGGCTAGCGCAGGGATCTGGAGACTTGCAAGGGGCGAGTCCGATCACATGGACTGATTGCCTTGATAAGCGCAGCTGATTGCAGCGTGTGCCAATTGGGTTGTCGGCCCCCGGTTTGGCTGGCGGAGGGTTCGGCGGCGGGCCTGTGCCGGGGCAGGATCAAGGCAACTCGTGAGTGGTTGCTGGCATGGACTACCGCACTGCAGGCGTTGATGTGGAGGCCGGCCGCGCCTTCGTGGAGCGCATCCGCTCGAGTGTGGAGTCGACCCGCAGGCCTGAAGTGCTCGGTGGGCTAGGGGGCTTTGGTGGCCTTTGCCGGTTGCCTCAGGGCATGCGCAAGCCGCTGCTGGTGTCAGGTACCGATGGGGTGGGCACCAAGTTGGAGCTGGCCCAGGCCCATGGCCGGCATCACAGCGTTGGCATCGACCTGGTGGCGATGTGTGTGAACGATGTGATCACCAGCGGCGCTCAACCGTTGTTTTTCCTCGACTACATCGCCACCGGCAAGCTCAGTCCCGAGGCAATGGCTGAGGTGGTGGAGGGTATTGCCGATGGTTGTCGCCGCAGCGGTTGTGCCCTGCTGGGGGGTGAAACCGCCGAGATGCCTGGTTTCTATGGCCCCGGTCGCTACGACCTGGCGGGCTTTTGTGTGGCGGTTGTGGAGGAAGACGAGCTGATTGATCCGGCGCGGGTAAAGGCCGGCGATCGCATCGTGGCGGTGGCCAGCAGCGGTGTACACAGCAATGGCTTCAGCCTGGTGCGCCGCATTCTTGAGATGCGCGGCGTCACAGCAGACACAACCCTCAGCCCCGGTGGCCCTGGGGTGCTGGATGCCTTGTTGGAGCCCACTGTTCTTTATGCATCTCTCGTGCAGGCCCTGCTGAGCGCAGGGGTTGAGCTCCACGGCATGGCCCACATCACCGGCGGCGGCCTTCCCGAAAACCTGCCCCGGGCTCTACCAGCGGGCGTGCATGCCCGCCTCGATGCGGGCAGCTGGGAGCGCCCTGCCCTGTTCCGTTGGCTGCAGGAGAACGGCGAGGTGCCCGAGGCTGATCTCTGGAACACCTTCAATTTGGGGGTGGGCTTCTGTCTGGTGCTGCCAGAGGCGGCGGTGGAGTCGGCCCTGGCGGTGTGCCGCCAGCAGGGCCATCAGGCCTGGCTGCTCGGTGCGGTGGAGGCCGGGGCTGCGCTGAATGCGCCCCTGGCGGGATTGCCGTACTGAAGCCGGTTCAAGTTGCTGGCAAATTGCATCAGCTCGGCCCGCGAGGCCGGCGAAACCGCTTCAGGCCATTAGTGTCTGGGCATCGCAGCCCATCGGATCAGCCGGTCGCTGCAGGTCTTGCCTCGAGCGCAGGCCCACGGGTTCCAATCGTTGTCTGGCTCGGCAGCAACGCAGAACACAGCTCATAGGTTCAGTTCTTCATAGGTTTGAGATGTCGTTAAACGGCTCGCTTTTAAACACCCCAACTCGGGTGACTCGTCGTCGCAGTTCAGCCGGTCCGATTCCCCCGAATCGGCCGGTGCGCACTCGCGACAGCTATCCCAGCCGCAGCAGTGTGCGTCCCACGTTCCTGACCCTGCGGGATCACGGCAAGGTGTTCGTTGCCGATCTGCCCAGACTCTCCGACGGTCAGCTGGCCCATGTGGGTAAAGAGGCCCGCGAGGTGCTGGAGAGCATCAGCCGCCGCCTTGAAGAGCTGGAACAGCAGTTGCAGCTTTCGCCGCAGGAGCAGGAAACCCGGATTCGCGCCGCCACCAAGCGTGATGTCACCGAGCGCTTTATCCGCGCCGTTGAAGAGGAGCAGGAGCAGCGCCGCTCCAACCCCGCCCTGAAGGCTGCGGCTGGTGAGTCGCTGGCACGGGCCTTTCTGGAGATTGCCCGTCATCGCCTGCCCGGCGCCACTTTTGATTCGCTGTTGCAGGAAGCGCTAGCGGCCTGTGATGACGGTTCTGACGTGGCCGAAGAGCCTGCTGCGGCGCCTGTTGTTCTCGATCCCCCTCGCCCCCGGCTGGTGTCGTTGAGCCGGCCTGTGGAAGCGCCCGTGGCTGTGGAGCGTGAGCGGATGCCGGTGGTGCTCACGCCCGATCCTTCGCCTCAGATGGGGCAGGGCTGATCAGGCGCTCTGGAATGGATTGGCTGGCATGCGTGCCGCACCCGTGGCTTGCACCAGCTGATCAAGGGCATCGCGCTCGTTCGCGTTCAGCGTCCAGCTGAGGGCGGCCGTGGTGGCGTCCACCTGAGCGCTGCTGCGAAGCCCCGGAATGGGCATGGCCCCATGGGCACGGCACCAGTTCAGTGCCACGGCCGCCAGCCCCCCTGGGCGGCCGTGGCCGATGTCCGCCATGGTTTGGCGTAGGGCCTGGATCTGCGGCTCGAGCCGTGCGAACAGGCTGCGGCGGGTTCCGGTAAGGGGTCGCTGCGCTGGCTCTGCGGAACGGGTCCTGGTGCGGCTGAGCAGCCCCAAGGCCAGAGGGCTGTAAGCGATCAGCTCGATGTTGAGCTCTCGGCACACCGCTGCCACCCCTCCCGGTTCCAGGGGTTGCGGTGCCAGCAGGGAGAGCTGCACCTGAAGGCTCTGGAGGGTTACCCCCTGATCGGCCAGTCGCTGGTGCAGCTGCCGCAAGCGTTTGGGCCCCACATTCGAGACCCCCAGGCTCTCCACGGCTCCGCTGCGCACCAGATCGGCAAGGCCATCCAGCAGCGGCCCTTCCTGCCAGGGGGCGTAGCGGGCTGTGCTCCAGTGCAGTTGCACCCGTTTCATCTGGCCCTGGAGCCGCTGCTGGGAAGCGGCGAAGGCGCGGGCGTAGCCCCTGCGGCCGAGGCGCCACGGGAAGGGGGCGAGTTTGGTGGCGATGCACAGTCGCTTGCGCTCGATCTCGGGGGTGGCCATGGCGAAGCGGCCCAGCAGTTCTTCACTGCGGCCATTGAGCCGGCCGGTGCCGTAGGAGTCGGCCGTATCGAAAAAGGTGAGCCCCTGCTCCAGGCAGCGCCTAAAGGTGGCTGCCAGAGCGTCGTCGTCGCGTTCGGGCTGATAGCCCCAGAGAAACTGGTTGCCCCAGGCCCAGGTGCCCACCCCGATCCCGGGTTGTCCGCTGCCGCTTGCCATGATCGAGCCAGTCAGGGCCATCTCTGCGGTGAATTCTCTGCCCACTCCAGCGGTGGCCGCTGCCGATGGCTCCGTTCAGCCCGACGCGTCATGCGAGCCGGGGGCCGAGCGCCAGGAGCCGGATCCCGTGCTCTGCGGTCACTGCGGCCGTACCGCCAGCAATGGTTTGGTGTGCATCGGCATGTGCGTGGCCGACTCCGGTTACTAGCCATGGGCGGGTTTCTGCGCAGCCAGGGGGCGCTGGCCGCCGTCCTGGCTGTTCCCCTGGCCGGGCTGCTGATCACGGTGGTACCGCTGCCTGCACAGGCTGAAGCCTTTGGTCGCTGGCAGCAGCGGCCCCGCAGCTGCACGGTGGAGCACGGCGCAGCCCCAGCGTTGCGCTGCCAAGGCGTGCAACTGGATCAACGCAGCCCTGAGGTGCTACGCCTCAGCGTGCAGGCGCAGGGCCCCGGGCGCGGTGACCTGATTCAGTTCACGCTGGTGGGTGCCTTGGCGCAGGGGCAGCAACCCATGGGTTGCCGCAACGGGGCCTGCAGTTTCCAGCAGCCTCTCCAGCTCAGTTTGAGCACCCTCAGCCTCGTCCGATTTGATGGCCGGGGGCTGGCGCAGAGCATCCCCGAAACCAAGTCGGTGCAAGGCACGTGCCGGATCGATCCAGCAGCCCTGCACTGCGAAGCGATCCCTGCCGATCAGGCCGGCTCCCCGCCATGGACGCTCAAGGCCCAGCTGCGTTGAAGCGCCTTGGTGTGAACCCGGCGCCTTCAAGCTTCCGGGTTTGGTGTTGAACGAGAGGCGGCACCCAGATTCGAACTGGGGGTAAAGGATTTGCAATCCTCTGCCTTACCACTTGGCCATGCCGCCGTGCGGGAGCAAACTCCCAGGGCGGATCGTATCAGTCACGGGATGCCCGGCCGTTTGCTGGTGCTGAGCAACGGCCATGGGGAAGACCTGATCGCCCTGCGCGTGTTGCAGGCGCTGCATCGCCTTAGCCCTGAGTTGCGGATCGCCGTGCTGCCTCTGGTGGGGGAGGGGGCTGCCTTTGCCGCAGCTGAGCAGGCCGGAGTGTTGCACCGCGTCGGCCCGCGCCGGCCTTTGCCGAGCGGTGGGTTCAGTAACCAGAGCCTACGGGGCTTGATCGCTGATCTTTTGGCCGGCGTGCTTGGCCTGAGCTGGCGCCAGTGGCGGCTGGTTCGGCGCTGGGGGCGCAGCGGTGTTCCGGTGCTGGCGGTGGGTGATTTATTGCCGCTGTTGCTCGCCTGGAGCAGCGGCGCCACCTACGGCTTCATCGGCACTCCCAAAAGCGACTACACCTGGGCCAGCGGCCCGGGGCAGGCGGCTCTGGCTGATCGCTATCACCGCTGCAAAGGCAGCGAATGGGATCCCTGGGAGTGGGCGCTGATGGCTCGCCGCCGTTGCCGGCTGGTGGCCATGCGCGATCCGCTCACCGCCCGCGGTCTGCGCTGCCATGGCGTGGCAGCCCTCGCGCCGGGCAATCCGATGATGGATGGGCTTGCTGTCCAGCCCCTGCCCGCTGATCTCCGGCAACGGCGCTGCCTGCTGCTGTTGGGGGGCAGCCGCATGCCTGAGGCCTTGGGCAATCTGCGCCGGCTGCTGGAGGCCCTAGAGCTTTATCGCGCCGCCGAGCCCCTGCTGGTGCTCGCGCCCTGTGGTTCCAGGCCCGCCGCATCGGAGTGGGCCCCCTTGCTGGAAGGCTTGGGCTACGAGGCCGCCGCTGTGCCCTCTGGGATGGAAGCTGCCGCTGCCTGGCAGCGTGGTGCCGTGCTGTTGCTGGTGGGGCCGGGGCGCTTCGCCGCCTGGGCCGGCTGCGCCGAGGTGGGTTTGGCGGCGGCTGGCACGGCCACCGAGCAGCTGGTGGGGTTGGGGGTGCCGGCACTGTCCTTACCAGGGCCTGGCCCGCAATTCAAGTTGGGCTTCGCCCAGCGCCAGAGCCGCCTGCTGGGGGGATCGGTGGCGGTGTGCCGGACACGTCAGCAGTTGGCCGAGCGGCTGGCTGTGTTGCTGCAGGAGCCGCGGCTGCGGGCTCAGCTGGGTTCGATTGGTCGGCGGCGGATGGGGCCTCCCGGTGGTGCAGAGGCCCTGGCCGCGCTTGTGGAGCGCCGGCTCTTGCAGGAGGCCGCCGCCCAGGCGGGATGATGGCGATACGCCTTTCACCGTCCGCATGGCAGCTCCCCAGGACAAGGACTACGTGATCGCCTGCGGTCGGCTGGCCAGCGCCTTGAGCATCAGCATCGCGGCGGCGCGCCGCAAGGTGGATCTGGTGGCTGCCCGCGAGGACGTGCGCGACACCCCTGGCAAATTGTTGATCGCCCAGCGCCTGTTCCTTGAGGCCGAGGGGGTTGGCCATGAATCGCGCCAGCTGCTCGATGAGCTGCTGGAAGCCGTGGCCGAGGAGGCCAACTACCTCGGCGACGACTGAGGCCGGCCGCTGCCGGGGCGCCCGGCCTCAGCAGCGGTGCTCGAAGATCGCCCCGAACCGGCCCCGATCAAGCTCGGCTATCACCGGGATGCACTGGAAGCTGCGCTCGGCCAACGCGAGCCGCTCCTCACGCACGAGCATCTGAATCAGCCGCTCTCGAGCGGCCAGCAAGTAGCGCACATCGTTGGCGGCATAGGCCAGCTGCGCATCGCTCAGCTCTTCAACACGGCCCCAGTCGCTGCTCTGGGCGCCTTTATCGAGTTCCACGCTGCAGAGCTCGTTCACCAGCTCCTTGAGGCCGTGGCGATTGGTGTAGGTGCGGGCCAGGCGGCTGCCCACCTTGGTGCAGAACAAAGGGTTCACCTGAATGCCCAGCCCCTCGCCGAGGGCGGCCACATCAAAGCGGGCGAAGTGGAACACCTTCACGATGCCGGGGCGCTCCATCAGGTCTTTGAGCAGCGGCGCTTCGCTCTGGCCCCTCAGGATGCGGATGCAGCACACGTTGTCGTGTTCATCGCTGATCTGCACCAGACAGAGGCGATCGCGCCCGTGCACGAGGCCCATCGCCTCGGTATCCACCGCCAGGGCGCTCGAGCCCCCGAGTAGCGCATGCCACTCCGGCGTGAGATCGCCGTCGAGCACAGCGAAGCGGGCGGGGCTGGAGCCGGCGGGGGGGACGGAGGGGCTGGTGGAGGAGGCGCTGGTCAAGGTGGCGGGCAGAGCTTGGGCCATCGTCGCGGACCACAGGCCAGCCACCCCCAAAACCCAAGATCATCTTTCGCTCTTGAAAATCGAAATGAGATTGCGCTAGCAGATCTGTAGTGCCTGGTGCTCTTCTGTGATGCGATCCCCCCGTGCCCCTGGGCCCTCCGGCCTGGCGGCGATTCGTGCGTTCTTTGAGCAGCCCCCCATCCAGCACCTGGGCCTGGAGCTGGCGGTGTGTTGGATCCTGGAGCGTCTGCTCGATCGCGATAGCTACCCCACTGCGCTGATGCACGACCTCAGCGATGCCCATCCCAAGCTCAGGCTCTCGGAAACGGTGCTCCAGCAGGCCATTCACTTCCTGGATCACGAGGGCGCCATTAGTAGCTACGCCCAGCGCTGTCCGAGTCGGGGGAGGCCGCGCCGCATGCTGCATCTATTGGAGGAGCACCGGCAGGCGGCTCAGGCCCTGATGCTGCCGTGGCAGCACTGGCTCGAGGAGAATGAGTGGCCTACACACGGCAGCGCTCATGCCACCGGCTCTGGGTTCCACCCTGCTGCTCACCTTGCTTCTGGCTGTCGGCCTGGTGTTCTTCCTGCGGGCCGCCAGTAAAGACCGCACCACTGTGGTGGAGGTGCGCTCCTCCAAGCCGCCTCTGGAGGTGTTGCCGGTGATGGCCGAGTGGCTGCAGCAGCGGGGCTGGCTGGAGGAGGAGAGCAACCCCGAGCGGCGCTTGCTGCGCTTCCGCGGCCAGGTGCAGGCCAGTGGCGCTCTGGCGCTGTTGCTGTCGCTGCTGGGCGGCGTTGGGGCTGGCTGCCTGGCGCTGGTGCTGCGCCAACTGTTGCCACAGCTGCACTGGTGGCCGTTGCTGTTGATCGGGCTGGGGCCTCTGGCGGGGGTGATCTACCGCCGCCGGGCTGCTCGCGCCGAATCGGTGGAGCTGCGCCTCATCAGCCACGATCAGGCCACCGGCAGCGCCCTGCGCCTGCGTGCCCACCGCGATGAGTTGATCGCCCTGGAGCAGGAGCTAGGGCCGCGCCTGGGTTTGTTCAGCGACGGCAATCTGCTCAGCTCGCCGATCTGAGCCAGAGTGGTTCGCTGATCTCGCTGCTCTGACGCATGGCCTCTGTGCCTGGTCTTCGCCGCAGTGTGCTGCTGGCCTCCTTGCTGCTGGCCACCGTTGGCCTCGCGGCCGCCGCTCAGGCTCCGGCCCCCCGCAGTGGAGGCAGTGATCCCCTCACTGGCGTGCGCAGTCGCCTGCAGCGCGACTGGGTAGGTCTGAGGCCCCTCCCTGCGAGCGTGCCGATCTTGGTGATGGCCGGCCACGCCGATTCCCAGGGCATTGCCGGCGCCGGCACCTCCGGAGCAGCGGTGGATCTTCGCGGCGCGCAGCCGATGCAGTGCGGCATCCGCGACGAGCTCTATTGGAACCTGGAGGTTGCTAAACGCGTGGTGGCCCTCGGGCAGCAGCGCGGGCTCAACATTCAGTTCTACGAACCTCCCCTGCGCACCATCCACGACGGCGATGATCCCCGCACCAACTGGAGCGTGGGCAAGCAGCACGCCGCCAGCGGCGGCTATGCCCTGGAGATTCACTTCGATGCCTACGGCCCCGATGGGGTGGGTTCCGGCGTGATTCCTGCGTTGCATCGCCCCCTCACCAGGATTGACGAAAGCCTGGCGGTGGCCTTCGGCGGTTATCCCCGGCAGTTCCGCGGAGGCTTGGGCGGTCCGCGGCGTGGCATCACGCTGCTCGAGATCGGCAAGTTGGAGGCGCCATTGGAAACGGCCCTGCGCAATCCAGCCAGTCGCCAGCAGGCCTTGGCGAGCATCAGCGAGCGGGTGGTCAGCGCGCTGGAGCTGGGTGTGGCTGAGCCGGTGGTGCCGGCTGCAGCCGGCACCACCGGCTCAGCTCACAGCCCCGTGGGGCTGGCAGCGGGAAATCAGTGAGTCGTCGCCCAGCCAGTTCTGGGGCTTGGTGAATAGCTCAGTGAGCAGCGCCTCGCGGCTGCCGGCCTCGGGCTGATAGCCGTATTCCCAGCGCACCAGTGGCGGCAGCGACATCAAGATCGACTCGGTGCGGCCATTGGTTTGCAGGCCGAAGATCGTGCCGCGGTCGAACACCAGGTTGAACTCCACGTAGCGGCCGCGGCGATACAGCTGGAACTGGCGCTCCCGCTCGCCATAGGGCGTGTTGTGGCGCTTCTCGGCGATCGGCACGTAGCTGGGCAGGAAGGCGTTGCCGCAGGCGCTGGCCAGGGCAAACAGCTGCTCCCAGCTCTGGGGTTGGGGGCCCACCCGCTGGCCGGCGGCGGCGGCGGGGCCAGTGGGGGCCTGGCCCTTGTAGAGAACGCCGCGGGGATCTTGGTAGTCGTAAAAGATGCCGCCCACGCCGCGGGTTTCATCGCGGTGCTTCAGATAAAAGTATTCGTCGCACCAGGGTTTGAACACCTCATAGAAGGCTGGGTTCACGCTGTCGCAGGCGCCTTTGAGGGTGCGGTGGAAGTGCTGGGCGTCTTCGAGGAAGGGGTAGTAGGGGGTGAGGTCGGCGCCGCCGCCAAACCACCACACCGGGCCGGCTTCGAAATAGCGGTAGTTGAGGTGAACGGTGGGGATGTAGGGGTTGCGGGGGTGCAGCACCATCGAGGTGCCGGTGGCGAACCAGCGGTGCCCCTTGGCTTCCGGGCGCTGGCTGAGGATCGAGGGCGGCAGCTCACTGCCTTCCACCTCAGAGAAATTCACGCCGCCCTGCTCGAAGATGCGGCCTCCCTTCATCACCCGGGAACGGCCGCCGCCGCCCTCGGGACGCACCCAGCTCTCCTCTTGAAAGCGGCCGGTGCCATCGAGTTGCTCGAGGCCTGCACAGATCGAATCCTGCAGACCCATCAGCAGCGCCTTGGCCCGCTGGCGCGAATCCGCCGGTGGGGCTTCCAGGGCCGGGGTGGTCGCAGCGTTGGCGGGGGCGCTGCCCAGCTTGGCTTTGGCTCGTGAGAGCAGGCCCTTCAACATCGGTGCAAACGCCCTGGAGGGGCTCAATCAACCGCAACACCTTTTCAGCTCAACCCACCGCGGCACAAGCCTTCGAGAGAGTTCGTGATCACGATGCCGCGATGCCGTTGGCGGCCCTGATCGCCCTCGGCAGCCGCTTCTAGGATCGCAATTCCCTCATCCAGCCCGATGGCCAGCGCAGATCAGGCCTTAGCCCAGGCCCTCGCCGCCCTCGAGCCCCTCACCGATGCCGGCAGCGGCCGCAGCCTGCTGGAACTGCAGTGGATTCAGCAGGTGCGCGTCCAGAACAGCCGCGTGGTGTTCCGCCTCGCCTTGCCCGGATACGCCAATGCCCAGCGCGACCGCATTGCCGCTGATGCCCGTGGTGCCCTGCTGCAGCTCGGCGGGATTGAAGATGTACAGATCGAGCTCGCGCCGCCTGCTGCTGCAGCTTCCGGCCACCAACAGGCGCCGATCGGCGCCGCCGGTCATGGCAGCGGGGGCCCGGAGCGTCAGCCGATCCCTGGCGTGAAGCAAGTGATCGCCGTGAGCAGCGGCAAGGGCGGTGTGGGCAAGAGCACCGTGGCCGTAAACCTGGCCTGCGCCCTGGCTGCCTCCGGCCTGCGGGTGGGTCTGCTCGATGCCGATATCTATGGACCCAATGCCCCCACGATGCTGGGGGTGGCCGACCAGACCCCTCAGGTGCGCGGCAGCGGCAACGAGCAGATCCTCACCCCCCTGGAGAGCTGCGGTATCGCGATGGTGTCGATGGGGCTGTTGATCGATGCCCATCAGCCCGTGATCTGGCGGGGGCCGATGCTCAACGGCATCATTCGCCAATTCCTCTATCAGGTGGAGTGGGGTGAGCGCGATGTGCTCGTGGTGGATCTACCCCCTGGCACCGGCGACGCCCAGCTCAGCCTGGCCCAGGCGGTGCCGATGGCTGGCGTGATCATCGTCACCACACCGCAGATGGTGTCGCTGCAGGATGCCCGCCGGGGGCTGGCGATGTTCCAGCAGTTGGGCGTGCCGGTGCTGGGCGTGGTGGAGAACATGACGGCCTTCATCCCGCCCGACGCCCCTGAAAAGCGTTACGAGCTATTCGGCGCTGGCGGTGGTGCTCAGCTGGCCAGCGAAAGCGAGGTGCCGCTGCTCGCCCAACTGCCGATGGAGCTGGCGGTGGTGCAGGGCGGTGATGGCGGGCGCCCGGCGGTGTTGAGCGCGCCGGATTCGCTCACGGCTCAGGCCTTCCGTGAGCTCGCGGCCAGGCTTCCGCTGGCGGCTGCCGCATGACCCTGCTGGGGCTCTGGGGCCTGCGCCGCAGATCGGTGTTTGCGGCTGGTGGCTCGCGGCATCGCCGCTGGGTCGACCGCGTCGACAAGCTGCTCTGGTGGATTCCCCTGGCGATGATCTTCGTCTCGGGGATCCTGATCGCCAGCACCCAGCGTCAGGCGGATTACGCCGATTGGTATCAGCACTGGGTCACCGCCGCCGTGGGCCTGGTGATCGCCCTGGTGCTCGCCCGCATCCCGGTGGAGAGCATCACCCGCTGGCCCTGGGTTATCTATGGCGTCACGGTAGCCAGCCTGATCGCCGTGCGGGTGATCGGCGTGAGTGCCCTCGGCGCCCAGAGCTGGATCAATATCGCCGGCTTCAATGTGCAGCCTTCCGAGTTCGCCAAAATCGGCGCGATCCTGCTGCTGGCACGGGTGCTCTCCCGGCACCCGGTGGAGCGGCCAGTGGATCTGGTGCGGCCAGTGGCGATCATCAGCTTCCCGTGGCTGTTGGTGCTGGTGCAGCCCGATCTGGGTACCTCCCTGGTGTTCGGTGCTGTGCTGCTGGTGATGATGTTCTGGTCGGGGATGCCCGGCAGCTGGGTGGTGCTGTTCCTCTCGCCTGTGATCACCGCGATCTTGGCCGGCGTGTTCCCCTGGTTGCTGCTGGCCTGGATTCCGGCGATGGGTGTGCTGGCCTGGAAGAGCCTGCCCTGGAAGCGCGCTGGTCTGTCGCTGGTGCTGGCGGTGCAGGGGCTCTTCGCCGTGGCCACGCCCTGGTTGTGGAACAACTTCCTCCAGCCCCATCAGCGCGACCGCCTCACGCTGTTCCTGGATCCCAACAAGGACCCCCTCGGTGGGGGCTACCACCTGCTGCAGAGCACGGTGGGCATCGGTTCCGGTGGCTGGTTCGGTACGGGGCTTTTGCAGGGCCACCTCACCCTGCTGCGCTTTATTCCCGAGCAGCACACCGATTTCATCTTCAGCGCCCTTGGTGAGGAGATGGGATTTGTGGGCTCGGTGCTGGCTGTAGTGGGTTTCGTTCTGTGGATCTGGCGGTTGCTGCAGATCGCCGGGAAGGCCCGCAGTGATGTGGAGTCGTTGGTGGTGGTGGGTGTGGGGGCGATGGTGATGTTTCAGGTGGTGGTGAACATCAACATGACCATCGGACTCGGACCGATCACCGGCATTCCGTTGCCCTGGCTCAGCTACGGGCGCTCGGCGATGTTGGTGAACTTCATTGCCCTCGGCTTATGCGCCTCGGTGGCGCGCCGCGGCGGCCAGGGAGTCACCCGCTGGTGACGACCCCGCAGCCGGTGAGCCTCGAGCAGCTGCGCCAGCGGCTTGCTGAGGCTGTGCCGGCCGGCTGCAGCGATGACGACAGCGTGCGTCGCCAGTGGTGGGCCGCTTTGGCCACGCTCCAAGAAGACTTTTTGCTGCCCCTGGGGGTGCAAAGCGGTGTATGGCTGGCGGCACCCCTGCCAGCCCTCTACGAGCCGGCCTTGCTGCAGCAGCTTCAGGGCTGGGTGTGGGCGCCACCGGAGCTGGGGGATTTGCTGCAGGCCAGTGCGCCGCTGCTGCCGCCCGGGGTGACGGCCGGGGGCGCGGCCTCTGGCGGCAGTTTTGAGCGGTTGCCGCTGCTGGAGGGTGATGGCACCGACCCGCTGCTGCTGCTGATCACGCCGCGCCTGCAGGTGGCGATGGCGTTGCTGGGGGAACCCGGCCAGCGGCTCCTGGTGGTGCGCTTTGATCCGCCCACCCTCTCAGCGGCCTTGAGCCTGCTCGATGAACGCCTGCAGGGCAGCGACCACCAGCAGGGCCAGCGGCTGCGCCAAGCGATTCAGGCCCTGGGGCCGCTGCAAAGCGATGAGCAGCTGGCTCAACGCTTCTGGCCCCGGCTGGCGGAGCGTCTTGCAGCCATGGCCCCCAGCCTCACGCTTCAGCCCCTCGTGCATCGCAGCCCTGCGGCGGCGAGTGGGGCCCCCAGCAGCCCCAGTAGCGAGTTGGCCCTGCTCGAGGCCCTCACCCATGAAGTGCGGACGCCGCTGGCCACCATTCGCACCTTGATCCGTTCGCTCCTCCGCCGCAGCGATCTGCCCGAGCTGGTGCGCCAGCGGCTGCAGCAGATCGATGGGGAGTGCAGCGAGCAGATCGATCGCTTTGGCCTGATCTTTCTGGCGGCAGAACTGCAGCGTCAGCCGCAGGGCGAGCCCCAGGCGCTCGCTCGCACCGACCTGGCCCGCCTATTGCAGCAGTTGGAGCCGGCCTGGCGGCAGCAGCTGCTGCGCCGGAGTCTGGGGATCGAGCTCAGCTTCAGCCCGGATTTGCCGCCCGTGCTGAGCGATCCAGCCCGTCTGGAAACCGTGTTAGGCGGGCTGGTGGATCGCTTCAGCCGTGGTCTGCCGGCGGGAGCGATGGTGCAGCTCAGCCTCAGGCCCGCCGGAGCGCGCCTCAAGCTGCGTTTCAGTGCCACCGAAGCCGTGCTCGCTGAGCCGGGAGAAGCCGGCGGTGCTGAACGGGTGGGCCCGGTGCTCAGCTGGAATCCCGGCACCGGCAGCCTGCAGCTGAGCCGTCAGGCCACCCAGCGGCTGTTCCACAGCCTGGGGGGGCGCCTGGCCGAGCGAGCCGGCAACGATCTCACGGTGTTTTTCCCTGTTGCCAGCAGCTGATCGCCTGGGTTTGTTGACTGGTGTGAAGACCCTGCTGCTGCAGGCTGTTGGGCCTAAAACACGGTGCTAGCTTCCGGACGAAACGGTCTGCGGTCCGCCGACTCCCCTCTCCGGAACAGCCATGGCATTGAGCGGTCAACTCCCGAAGTACATCGGCAGCACAGGCGGTTTGCTCAACGCCGCTGAAACCGAGGAGAAGTACGCGATCACCTGGACCAGCAGCAAGGTTCAGGCGTTTGAGCTGCCCACCGGTGGTGCCGCTCACATGAATGAAGGCGAAAACATCATGTATTTCGCCCGCAAAGAGCAGTGCCTGGCTCTCGGCACCCAGCTGCGCACCAAGTTCAAGCCCCGCATCGAGGACTACAAGATCTACCGGATCTTCCCCGGCGGCGACACCGAGTTCCTGCACCCCAAAGATGGTGTGTTCCCCGAGAAAGTGAACGAAGGTCGCGTGATGGTGGGCCACAACGCTCGCCGCATCGGCCAGAACGGCAACCCCGCCAGCATCAAGTTCACCGGCAAGAACACCTTCGATTCCTGATCGCTGAATCCCCTGCCCCACAGCATGAGGCAGGGCGATCAACCTCTATAAAGGCGGGGCCAGGCGCCCCGTTTTTTTTGCCTGCACGCCCCACGTGATGCCATCTCCCGACCGCGCCACTGTTCTGGCCCAGGCTGAGGGGGGCAGCAGCTACATCCCCATCTGGCGCACCTGGCCGGCGGATCTGGAAACACCGCTCACCACCTGGCTGAAAGTGGGTGCTGGCAGCGAGCACGGCGTGCTGCTCGAATCGGTGGAAGGCGGCGAGCGCATCGGCCGCTGGAGCTTTGTGGTGAGCGATCCGCTGTGGACGCTCACCGTGCGCGGCGATCACGCTGAACAGTGTTGGCGTGATGGTCGCCGCAACCAGCTGCAGGGCAACCCCTTTGATCTGCTGCGTCAGGCGTTGCAGCCCTACAGCGCCTCCACCATTCCCGGCCTTCCGCCGGTGGGGCAGCTGTTCGGCTTCTGGGGTTACGAACTGATCCGCTGGATTGAGCCGAGCGTGCCGGTGCATCCCACCGATCCCCAGGGGCCTCCTGATGGGTGCTGGATGCTGGCCGACAGCCTGTTGGTGTTCGATCAGGTGAAGCGGCAGATCACTGCCGTTGCCTACGCCGACTGCAGTGCTGGCGCTGATCCTGTCGGCGCCTACGACGCAGCCCTGGCCAGGCTGGATGGCCTGGAGCGGCGCATGCATGCGCCCCTGCCACCGGGGCTGACGCCGCTCGACTGGCGGGAATCACCCAGCGTGGATTTGCTCACCACCAGCAACCGCAGCCGCGAGGACTTCGAGGCGGCGGTGCTGACTGCCAAGGAACACATTGCCGCTGGTGATGTGTTCCAGCTGGTGATCAGCCAGAGACTCGAAACCCACGTGCAGCGCGAGCCGTTCGAGCTTTACCGCAGCCTGCGCATGGTGAATCCATCGCCCTATATGGCGTTTTTCAACTTCGGTGGCTGGCATCTGATCGGCTCCAGCCCCGAGGTGATGGTGAAAGCCGAGCCGATGGCTGATGGCAGCGGCCGTGTGAAGGCCTCGCTGCGGCCCATCGCCGGCACCCGGCCCCGCGGCGCCGATGCGGCGGAAGATCAGGCGCTGGAGGCGGATCTACTTGCTGATCCCAAGGAGCGGGCCGAGCACGTGATGCTGGTGGACCTGGGCCGCAACGATCTGGGCCGTGTGTGCCAGCCCGGCAGCGTGAGCGTGAGCGAGCTGATGGTGATTGAGCGCTATTCGCACGTGATGCACATCGTGAGCGAAGTGGAGGGTTTGCTTGATCCGCAGCGCGACGTGTGGGATTTGCTGATGGCCTCCTTCCCCGCCGGCACCGTGAGCGGTGCCCCCAAGATCCGTGCGATGCAACTGATCAACGCCCTGGAGCCCGATGCCCGCGGGCCCTACTCGGGTGTGTACGGCGCCATGGATCTCAGCGGTGCCCTCAATACGGCCATCACGATCCGCACGATGGTGGTGCTGCCTGAGGCCGAAGGCGGCTGGCGGGTGCAGGTGCAGGCTGGAGCTGGTCTGGTGGCGGATTCGGTGCCTGCTTCGGAGTTCCAGGAAACCCTCAACAAGGCGCGCGGCATGCTCAAGGCATTGGCGTGTCTGGCATGAGCGGCTCCTTGATGCTCAAGGGCTTTGAGGTGGAGCTCTACACCGGCCGGGCCGATGGCACGGTGGTGGGCTGCTCCGCTGAGGCCGCCGCCGCTCTCGACGGGTTCGTGACCGAGCCCGACTGCCGCAATCTCGAATACACCACCGCACCCGCTGCGTCGTACCGCGAGCAGCTGGAGCTTCTGCTGGAGCCGCGGCGGCGCCTGCGCCACTGGCTTGAGGCGCGTGAGCTCACCCTTCTGCCCGGCAGCACGCTCAGCACCGGCGACAGCCACCGGTTTGAGCGCTCCAACCCCGATAACCCCTATCACGGCTACATCGAGGCCACCTATGGCACCCGGGTGGTGACGGCCAGCGTGCACATCAACCTGGGCCTCACCGACATGGAGGCGCTATTCGCCGCTTGCCGCTTGGTGCGTTGTGAGGCGGCGCTGCTCCTGGCGATCAGCGCCAGTTCACCCTTCCTCGATGGCGCCAGCACAGGCGCTCATTCCCAGCGCTGGCTGCAGTTCCCGCTCACGCCCCAGGCGGTGCCACTGTTTGAAAGTCACCGTCATTACATCGACTGGGTGGAGCAGCAACTCCAGCTCGGCACGATGCAGAACGTGCGTCACCTCTGGACCTCTGTGCGGCCGAACGGTGACAACCGCCCCCACGATCTCAATCGCCTGGAGATCCGCATCTGTGATCTGATCACCGATCCGTTGGTGCTGTTCGCGGTCACCGCCTTCGCTGAGGCACGCATTCAGCAGCTCTTGCGGGAGCCTGAACTCCACGACCCGCAGCGCGCCAGCCAGCTCAGCCTTGAGCAGCTCGCTGAGCTGGCCGATGCCAATGACCAGGCCGCGGCCCGCAGCAGCCTGGATGCTTCGCTTCGCCACTGGCGCACGGGTGAGCCAGTGCAGGCCCGCCAGTGGCTGGCCGCCGAGCTGGAAGGCATGGCGCCTCTGGCTCACGACCTTGGTCTGCAGCGCTGGCTAGCCCCGCTGCAGACCGTGCTGCAGCACGGCAACCAGGCTCAGCAATGGTTGCACTCCCATGCCGGTGGCATGGCTGTTGGGGCCTTGATTGCCGAAGGCGCCCGCGAGATGGAGCGCAGTGAACGCCAGCTCACGGCGTTGCTTGCGACAGATGACGCGGCCGCTTTGGGATGATCATGGACCACACGTCCGCCTCGCCACACTCCATGGGGCTCACCCTCGCCGCCAACGACGCCTCTGCTGTTGCGGCTGAGCCCCGGGTCACCCGCCTGCTGGATGAACGGCTGGAGCTGGTGGAAGACCTTTGGCAGACGGTGCTGCGCAGTGAATGCCCGCCGCATCAGGCCGAGCGGTTGCTGCGGTTGAAGGATCTCAGCCGCACCGTGGATGGTGCCGCCGCTGACGCCGCCTCGGCCCAGGCCACCGCCGAGATCGTGCAGTTGATCCGGGAGATGGATCTGGCCGAAGCGATCGCCGCTGCGCGTGCCTTCTCGCTCTATTTCCAGCTGGTGAACATCCTCGAACAGCACATCGAGGAAGACAGCTATCTCGCCAGCCTCCGTGCCCACCACCCTCAGGATCTCAACGATCCCTTTGTCCCGCCCCTCGCCAGCCAGACCGAGCCAGCCACTTTCCGCGAGCTGTTCACTCGCCTTCGCTCCCTGGGGGTGCCGCCCGCCCAGATCGAGCAGCTGCTGCAGGAGCTCGATATCCGCCTGGTGTTCACGGCGCATCCCACCGAGATCGTGCGCCATACCGTGCGCCACAAGCAGCGGCGGGTGGCGGCCCTAATTCAGCAGCTACAGCAGAGTCAGCCCTCCAATCTCAACGACCACCAGAACCTGAGGCTCCAGCTGGAGGAGGAGATCCGGCTGTGGTGGCGCACCGATGAACTGCACCAGTTCAAGCCTTCGGTGCTGGATGAGGTGGATTACGCCCTCCACTATTTCCAGCAGGTGCTCTTCGGCGCGATGCCGCAGCTGCGCCAACGCATCCGCAACGCCCTCACGGCGAGCTACCCGGATGTGGCGCCTCCGAGCGACGCCTTCTGCACCTTCGGCTCCTGGGTGGGCTCCGATCGTGATGGCAATCCCTCGGTCACACCGGACATCACCTGGCGCACCGCCTGCTATCAGCGCCAGCTGATGCTTGAGCGCTATCTGGCGGCGGTGGCCGATCTGCGCGATCAGCTCAGCATCTCGATGCAGTGGAGCCAGGTGAGCGCGCCACTGCTGGAGTCGCTGGAGATGGATCGGCTGCGCTTTCCGGAGATCTACGAGGAGCGCGCGGCCCGCTACCGCCTGGAGCCCTACCGCCTCAAGCTCAGCTATGTGCTGGAGCGCCTCAAGCTCACCCATCAGCGCAATCAGCAGCTGGCCAGTGCTGGCTGGGAATCCCCGGGTGAAACGCGCCCGGCCCTGCCGGCCTTTGGCCAGGGATCACTGGTGGCGGCACCGGCCCCCGATCTGCACTACGCCACGGTCACTGAGTTCCGCAACGATCTGGAGCTCATCAACGACAGCCTCCAGGGCACCGGCCTGAGCTGTGAGCCCCTGGACAACCTGATCGCCCAGGTGCACACCTTCGCCTTCTGCCTGGCCAGCCTCGACATCCGCCAGGAGAGCACGCGCCATAGCGATGCCCTCGATGAACTGAGTCGCTATCTCCAGCTGCCCATCCCCTACGCCGAGATGGATGAGGCGCAGAAGGTGGAGTGGCTGTTCACCGAATTGCAGACCCGCCGGCCCCTGATCCCGGCTTCGGTGGAGTGGAGTGCTGCCACGTCCGAAACCTTTGATGTGCTGCGGGTGGTGCACCGCCTTCAGCAGGAGTTCGGCAGCCGCATCTGCCGCACCTATGTGATCTCGATGAGTCATACGGTGTCGGATCTGCTGGAGGTGCTGGTGCTGGCCAAGGAGGCCGGCCTGGTGGATCCGATGGCCCAGCGCTCCAACCTGTTGGTGGTGCCGCTGTTTGAAACGGTGGAAGACCTCAAGGCCGCACCGGCGGTGATGGAGCGTCTGTTCAGCGAGCCCTTCTATCGCCAGCTGATCGCCAGCACCAGCCCCACGGGCAAGCCCCTGCAGGAGCTGATGCTCGGCTACTCCGACAGCAATAAGGATTCCGGCTTCCTCTCGAGCAACTGGGAGATCCACCAGGCCCAGATCGCCCTGCAGCAGCTCGCGACCCGCCATGGCGTGGCCCTGCGCATCTTCCACGGGCGCGGTGGCTCGGTGGGGCGCGGTGGCGGCCCGGCCTACCAGGCGATCCTGGCTCAGCCCAGTGGCACCCTCAACGGCCGCATCAAGATCACCGAACAGGGCGAGGTGCTGGCCTCTAAGTACTCCCTGCCCGAGCTGGCGCTGTTCAACCTGGAAACGGTGTCCACCGCTGTGATCCAGAACAGCCTGATCACCAGCCACGTGGATGACACCCCCAGCTGGAACGAGTTGATGGCACGCTTAGCGGCCTCATCGCGTAGCCACTACCGCGCTCTGGTGCACGACAACCCCGATCTGGTGGCCTTTTTCCAGCAGTGCACCCCGATCGAGGAGATCAGCAAGCTGCAGATCTCCAGCCGCCCCGCGCGCCGCAAGAGTGGGGCTAAAGACCTCTCCAGCCTCCGCGCCATCCCCTGGGTGTTTGGCTGGACCCAGAGCCGCTTCCTGCTTCCCAGCTGGTTCGGTGTGGGCGCTGCCCTGCAAGAGGAGCTGGATGCCGATCCGGCTCAGCTGGAGCTGTTCCAGCAGCTCTATCAGCGCTGGCCCTTCTTCCGCATGCTCATCTCCAAGGTGGAGATGACCCTCTCCAAGGTGGACCTCGATCTGGCCCACCACTACGTGCGCTCGCTGAGGCGTCCGGAGTTGCGGGACGCGTTTGAAGCGATCTTTGCGGTGATCGCCAAGGAATTCGTGCTCACCCGCGATCTGGTGCTGGCGATAACGGGTCACCAGCGCTTGCTTGATGGGGATCCTGGTCTGCAGCTCTCGGTGGAGCTGCGCAACCGCACGATTATTCCGCTTGGCTACCTACAGGTGGCTCTGCTGCGGCGCCTGCGCGATCAGAACCGCCAACCGCCCATGAGCGAGGCGGCCGCTAGTGACGATGGACGCACCTACAGCCGCAGCGAACTGCTGCGGGGAGCGCTGCTCACCATCAATGGCATTGCGGCCGGCATGCGCAACACGGGCTGAGGGGGCTCGTGGTGCTGGATTCTCTGCTAATCCCCTTCCGCTCCCAGCCCCAGCCGCCACCTCTGCCGGCCGGGTACAGCCTTTCGAGCGAGCAATGGCCTTCTTCCCAGGAGCTTGATGCGCTGTTGGTGGCCTGCGGTGATCCCGCACGGCCCTTGGAGCGGATCGAAGCGGCCCTGCAGCGCAGCGCCTGGCAGCTGAGTGTGCGCAATCCCGCTGGTGCGCTGGTGGGATTTGTGCGCGTCACCAGCGACCTGGCTCTCAATGCCAATCTCTGGGATCTCACGGCTCACCCTGCAGACCCCCAGCAAGAGCAGCTGATGATCGTGCTGGTGCACACCACGCTTCACCGGTTGAAGCGGGAGTTGAGCGGCTGCAGCATCTCGGTGGCGGCGACGCCGATGGCTCAGGAGGCGCTCAAGCGCCATGGCTTTGTGGTGGATCCAGGCGGGATCCGGGCCATGGGTCTGAAGCTGTAAGCCAATCGATGGTTGAGCACAAAAAGCACCACCAGCGAACGCAATGCGACACGGCGCCTGCGCACAAAAAAACCCCGCCGAAGCAGGGCTCTCACGAGGGTGTGCCGCTTCCTGAGCCACGAGCATGGAGGGACTCGAACCCCCGACACTCAGAACCGGAATCTGATGCTCTATCCAACTGAGCTACATGCCCTCACGGGAGCAGCCCCTCACGGGCCTTACCTTAGCCGTCAGAGCGCCCCAGACCCATTCGGCTGCACCGCCTGGAGCTGCGCCAGTTCCGCAATATCGAGGCGCTGACCCTCGAGCTGGAGGCCCCGCGGCTGCTGGTGATCGGCCGCAACGGTGAGGGCAAATCCAACCTGCTCGAGGCGGTGGAGTTGCTGGGCAGCCTGCGCTCCCATCGCTGCAGCGCCGATCGGGACCTGATCCGCCGGGGCGAGCGCCAGAGCTTGATCGCTGCCGACAGCGCTGGTGGTGATCGTTTGGAGTTGGAGCTGCGCCGTCAGGGCGGACGCCTGGCCCGCCGCAACGGCAAGCTGCTCGAGCGGCAGCACGAGCTGATCGGCCCCCTGCGCTGCGTGGGCTTCAGCGCCCTGGATCTCGAGTTGGTGCGCGGGGAGCCGGCGCTGCGGCGCCAGTGGCTCGATCGGGTGGTGCTCCAGCTGGAGCCGGTGTATGCCGAGTTGCTGAGCCGCTATGGGCGGCTGCTCCGCCAGCGCTCTCAGCTGCTGCGGCGCGGCCTGGGCCAAGGCCAGCTCGATGGCCTGCTGGAGGCCTTTGATCAACAGATGGCGCTGATTGGCACCCGCTTGCATCGGCGCCGGCTTCGCGCGCTCGGCCGCCTGGAGCCCCTGGCGGCCGTGTGGCAAGAGCGGCTCAGTGGTGGACGGGAGCAGCTGCAATTGCGCTACCAGCCAGGCAGCGTGCTTGAGGGCGAGGAGGCCGAGGGGCCCTGGCGTGATGCGCTACTGGAGCAGCTGCGGCTGCAGCGCCCGGAGGAGCTGCGGCTGGGGCAGTGCAGCGTGGGCCCCCATCGCGACGAGGTGGCCCTGGAGCTGGGCGGTCAGCCGGCGCGGCGCTACGGATCGGCCGGGCAGCAGCGCACCCTCGTGCTCGCGTTGAAGTTGGCGGAGCTTGAGCTGGTGCGGCAGCTCTGGGGGGAGCCGCCGCTGCTCCTGCTTGACGACGTGCTCGCTGAACTGGATCCCGGCCGTCAGCAGTTGTTACTGGAGGCCGTGGGGGAGGGCCACCAGTGCCTGGTGAGTGCCACCCACCTGGGGGCGTTCAGCGGCGGCTGGCACGAGCGCTCGCAGGTGGTGACCGTTGAGGCAGGGAGCCTGCTGACTGGCCAGTAAAGTAGATGGCTGTTTTGCCTGGATCTGATGACCCAAGCGGCCTGCCTCCACCCCAACCCGGGATGGACCGGAGCTGAGACCTTCTCCGCAAGCCCCCAAGCACCCAGTGCCACCGAAATGGTGGGTAAACACTGCATTCTCGAGCTCTACAACTGCGATTCCGCGAAGCTCGACGACGAGGCTTTCCTCAGGAACGCCATCACCACCGCTGCGAAGCGTGCTGGCGCCACTCTCCTGAACTTGATCACCCACCGGTTCGATCCCCAGGGTGTGACGGGGCTGGCTCTACTGGCCGAATCCCATATCTCGATCCACACCTGGCCCGAATCGGGCTATGCGGCTGTGGATGTGTTCACCTGCGGTGACCACACCATGCCCGAACGGGCCTGCATCGTGCTCAGCGAAGAGCTCGACGCTGGCAACTACAAGCTCAAGAGCTTCCGCCGCGAGACCCCCGGGTCTGTGCCCGGTGCTGAGCGCGAACCCGCCCTCACCGCCGCTTGATCGGCTTCGGGTTCTGATCCCTTCGCCCTCTCCCGCCTGGGAGAGGGCTTTTTGATGCGTCTGGCCGCTGAAGCCCGCGGTTGAGCTTGCCGCTCACCAGCCCCTCGAGATCGAGGCTCACCGCCGTGAAGCCCAGATCCAGAAAGGCCGCTACGAGTGTTTCTCGCAGCGCGGGCTCCAGTAGGGCTGTGAGTTGATCGGGGGGCAGCTCAATGCGCGCCGATTCCCCCTGGCTGCGCACCCGCAGCTCACGAAACCCCTGCTGCCGCAACCAGGCTTCGCCGCTGGCCACGCGTTGGAGCCTCTCCGCGCTGATTGCTTCGCCGTAGGGAAAGCGTGAGGCCAGGCAGGGCTGAGCAGGCTTATCCCACCAGGGAAAGCCCAGGGCCCGCGAGATGGCGCGCACGCCGGCTTTGTTGATGCCGAGATCCGCCAAAGGCGAACGAACGCCGCGCTCCTGAGCGGCGCGGATGCCGGGGCGGTGATCGCCGAGATCGTCGTGGTTCACGCCATCGAGCACCACGGCAGCGGCCGTGTCGCTCTCCTCTAAGAGCTGGGCCAACAGGCTGTGGAGTTCCCGTTTGCAGGCGTAGCAGCGATCGCTGGGGTTGTTGCTGTAGGCGGGGTCGTTGAGTTCGGCGGTGGGAAGTTCGCGCTGGCGGATGCCCATCCAGGCGGCCTGCTGCCTGGCTTCCTCGCGCAGGTGTGGGGCGAGCGCTGGCGACACGCCGGTCACGGCGATGGCCTGCTCTCCCAATTGCTCGGCGGCGATGGCGGCCACTAGGGCGCTGTCCACGCCGCCGGAGTATGCCACCAGCACCGCAGGGTGTGCCGCGATGGAGCGGCGCAGCTCCGTAAGGGCGGCCTGCAGGGCCGGCTCCAAGGTTTCCACCGTGGGATGGAGGCCGCTGGGTTGGAGGCTGGACTGTGCCGGCATCAGCGCTGCAAACCGGGGTCGATGGCCTTCCGGAAGCCGTCGTTAGAGTCCGACGGTAAGTGGCTCGGCCATGGCCCCGCAGGCAACCTCTGCCACCACAACCAGCCGCGGCACGGGTCGGGGCATTGGCATTCGCACCGCCGCCGGCAGCAGCGAGCGCAGCCACGGCCAGCTCCATGTGTATGACGGCGACGGCAAGGGCAAGAGCCAGGCGGCCCTCGGGGTGGTGCTGCGTACCATCGGCTTGGGGATCTGCGAGCAGAAGCAAACCCGGGTGCTGCTGCTGCGCTTCCTCAAGGGCCCCGGCCGCTCCTACGAAGAAGACGCTGCGATTGAGGCGCTGCAACAAGGTTTCCCCCACCTGATCGATCAGGTGCGCACCGGCCGCGGCGAGTTTTTCAGCGCTAACGAGGTCACCCGCGTCGATATCCAGGAGGCCCAGCGCGGTTGGACGATCGCCAAAGGCGCCATCGCCAGCGAGCTCTATTCGGTGGTGGTGCTCGATGAGCTCAATCCGGTACTCGATCTGGGGCTGCTTGATACCGAGGAGGTGGTTCGCACTCTGGCGGCGAAGCCCGCGGGCATGGAGGTGATCGTGACCGGCCGTGGTGCGCCCCGCTCCCTGGTGCAGATCGCCGATCTCCACTCGGAGATGCGGGCTCACCGCCGCCGCGATGCTGTGTCGGATCTGGATCCCGGCCTCGATGAGCTGCCCGCGGCCGGACTGGATGGCATCGAGGTGTACACCGGTGAGGGCAAGGGCAAATCCACCAGCGCTCTCGGCAAGGCTCTCCAAGCGATCGGCCGCGGCATCAGCCAGGACAAGAGCCATCGCGTGCTGATCCTTCAGTGGCTCAAGGGCGGCAGCGGCTACACCGAGGATGCGGCGATCGCCGCGCTGCGCGAGAGCTATCCCCATCTGGTGGATCACCTGCGATCGGGTCGCGACGCGATCGTGTGGCGCGGCCAGCAGCAGCCGATCGATTACGTGGAAGCCGAGCGGGCCTGGGAGATCGCCCGCGCCGCCATCTCCAGCGGCCTCTACAAAACGGTGATCCTCGATGAGATCAACCCCACCGTGGATCTGGAGCTGCTGCCGGTGGAGCCGATCGTGCAGACCCTGCTGCGTAAGCCTTCTGAAACCGAGGTGATCCTCACGGGGCGCTGCAAGAACCCGCCGGCTTATTTCGATCTGGCTTCCGTGCACTCGGAGATGGTGTGCCACAAGCACTACGCCGAGCGGGGCGTGGATCTCAAGCGCGGGGTGGATTATTGAGCTGCCAGCAAAAAGCCCGGGTCTGAGCCCGGGCGCATGCGGGTTGATCGATCGCGCTCAGTAGCGCGGCACGCTCGAATCCACATCCTGGCTCCAGGCGTCGATGCCGCCGGCCACGTTGATGCCCTCGATGCCGTGCCGCTTCAGGGCGATAAGGGCCTTGGCGCTGCGGCCGCCCAGCTTGCAGTGGGCATAGAGCGTTTTGCCGGCGGCCAGTTGCTTGATCCGCTCCACCGCGGTGCCGTTCTCGATCTGATCGAGGGGGATCAGCTCAGCGCCAGGGATCACGGCGATCTCCGCTTCGGGCTGGTTGCGCACGTCGATCAGCACCATCCCCGAGGTGTCGCCATCCAGAAGGGTCTTCAGCTCGCTCACGCTGATGCTCTCCACGGCACCGGCTTCTTCCTGGCCGGGGGCCGTGCCGCCCACGCCGCAGAACTCCTGGTAGTCGATCAGCTTGTCGATCACCGGGCGCTCGGGGTTGGGCCGGAGCTTGAGCTCGCGGAACTTCATCCCCAGGGCATCAAACAGCAGCAGGCGGCCGCTGAGGGTGGTGCCGATGCCCGTGATGATCTTCACGGCTTCGGTGGCCTGGATCACGCCGATGATTCCCGGCAGCACACCCACCACACCGCCTTCGGCGCAGGAGGGCACCATGCCCGGCGGTGGCGGCTCGGGGAAGAGGTCGCGGTAGTTGGGGCTTTCGGCATCGAGGTTGAACACCGTGGCCTGGCCCTCAAACCGGAAGATCGAGCCGTACACGTTGGGCTTGCCAAGCAGCACGCAGGCATCGTTCACCAGGTAGCGGGTGGGGAAGTTATCCGTGCCGTCGCAGACGATGTCGTAAGGCCGGATGATCTCCAGGGCGTTCTCACTGGTGAGCGCCGTTTCGTAGAGATCCACCTGGCAGTGGGGGTTGATCTCGAGGATGCGCGCCTTGGCCGATTCGATCTTCGGCTTGCCTACCCAGCTGGTGCCGTGGATCACCTGCCGCTGCAGGTTGGAGTGATCCACCACATCGAAATCCACGATGCCGATCCGGCCCACGCCGGCGGCCGCCAGATAGAGCAGCAGCGGCGAGCCGAGGCCGCCCGTGCCCACGCACAGCACCGAGGAGGCCTTGAGGCGCTTCTGCCCCTCCATGCCCACCTCCGGCAGGATCAGATGGCGCGCAAAGCGGGCCACCTCATCGGGGCTGAGCGCGATGCCGGTGGTGTCGGGGGGAAGCATGGGGCGAGCGAAATGCTGTCCAGGCCTCTACTCTCCCAAACGCCCGGACCGCGGCGCTTCGGGCAGCAGCTCGATCGGCAGTTGAGCCGGGGGGGCAGACGGTTCGTCACCCCACTCGTTTTCGGGGATCCACCAGGCGCGCAGGGCGGGTAGGCCGTGGTGAAGGCCGCTGCGGATCAGCATCAAGGTGGGGCCGACGCAGAGCTGCCGGTCGGTGGCCGATGGCACGGCTTCACTGCTCGGGTGGCTGTGGGCCGCGCCAATCACCAGCAGCCCGCGGCTGCGGCCCCAGCGCTGCGCTAGCAGCTGTTCGCGCGGGTCGATGCGAAAGCGCTGGGGCCGTTCCTCAGCCGGCTGCCAGCTGTTGCGGCAGGGCCAGATGGCTCGCAAGAGCAAGCGCGATCCTTGGCGTTCCCCCATCAGCAGCGCGCAACCTTCATTGGGCGCCGCCGCCAGCAGCGTGCGCTCCAGAACGATCAGGCAATGCCCATCGAGCTGCAGGCGCGCTGGCGTTGGTGCAGTCACCCGGATACCTTATGGCGAATCAATAATTCACGTTCCGTCCGATGACCGTCGAGACCTCTGATCCCCAGGATCAGACCAGCACTGCGGCTGAAGAGGCCGGCGTGAGCTTCAGCGAGCGCTACAGCGAGGTGCTCAGCAAGGTGAACGAAACGCTCGACAAGGTCGATTGGAGCCAGATGGGCCGCATCGGCAAGGGCGTTGGCGTTCTGGTGGTGGTGATCGTTGCCCAGGTGTTGATCAAGGGCGTGATCGACACCATCAACCTGCTGCCGGTGGTGCCTGGCCTGCTCGAGCTGCTGGGTCTGGTGGTGGTCGGTCAGTGGAGCTGGCAGAACCTCACCACCAGCGACAAGCGCACCGCCGTGATCACGAAAGTTCAGAGCCTTCGCAAGGAATACCTCGGCTGAAGACTGGGATCTGATCGATTACTCCCCAGGGCGCCGTCAGCCCCAGGTGCGCAGCAGTGCCTGGATGCTGGCGGCGCTTTGTTGCCAGTAGCTCCCGCCAAAGAGATTGGCGTGGTTGAGCAGGTGATACAGGTTGTAGAGCTTCACCCGCTTCCGGTGGCCCTCCGGCAGGGGCCACTCTTGCGCGTAGCCCTCGAAGAAGGCCGCCGGAAAGCCACCAAACAATCGGGCCATGGCCAGATCCACTTCGCGGTCGCCCCGGTACACCGCTGGATCGAACAGGGCTGAGCCGCCTCCCCTGAGCAGGGATGCGTTTCCGCTCCAGAGGTCGCCGTGCACCAGGCAGGCTTCGGGTTGATGCTGGCTGAGCCATTCGGGCACCAGCTCCAGCAGTGTTCGTGCTTGAGGCAGTGCTCGCCCTGCCGCTTCGGCCTGCTGGAGCTGGATCCCCAGCCGCTGGTCGCGCCAGAAGGCCCCCCAGCTGCTCCGCCAGCCATTGGCTTGCTGCCCTGAACCGATGAAGTTGTTCGAAGGCCAGCCGAAGCGGCGCTCGCCGGCCGAGAGGCTGGCGCGATGCAGCCTGGCCAGGCCCGCTCCCAGCTCCTGCCAGCCCTGGGGGTTGCCGGGACCCAGATCCAGCCAGCTCAGCAGCAGCACCGCTTCACCCTCCAGCTCCGCCAGCCCAAGCGTTTGGGGAATGGCGGGGGTGGGGCCACTGGCGGCTGCGCTCTCGGCGGCGGCCGTGAGGGCTAGGAGGCCATCGGCTTCGGCTGCCAAGACGGGCAGCAGGGATGCATCGTTGGTTTTGGCGAAGCGGCGGGATCCATCCCTTAGCTCCAGCTGCCAGGCGCGGTGAATGCAGCCACCACCCACGGGCTGCATGCTCACCAGCTCCATCCCCTGCTGGGCGAGCCAGCGCGCCATCACGGGCTGCTGCATGGCAACTCCCGACTCACGCCGGCGCTTGAGGCGCTGCCAGCATGCCGCCATGTTGAGCCGTTGTGATGTGGCGGTGGTGGGAGGCGGCATCGCCGGCCTCACCGCCGCAGCCCTACTGGCCGCCGAGGGCCTGGATGTGGAGCTGCTCGAGGCCCACAGCCAGAGCGGCGGTTGTGCGGGCACCTTCCGCCGCGGGTCGTACACCTTCGATGTGGGCGCCACCCAGGTGGCGGGATTCGAGCCAGGCGGGATCCACCAGCGCCTCTTCCATCACTTCAACCTGCCGCTACCGCAGGCCACCCCCCTCAATCCAGGCTGCAGTGTGCAACTGGCCGGTGAAACGGAGCCCATCCACCTCTGGCGGGACCCTGACCGTTGGCAGCAGGAGCGTCAGCGCCAGTTCCCGGGCAGCGAGCGCTTCTGGCAGCTGTGTGCCTGGCTCCATCGCAGCAACTGGGCTTTCGCCGGCCGTGACCCTGTGCTGCCCCCGCGCACGCTCTGGGATCTCCGCCAGCTGCTAGGGGCGGTGGATCCATCCACGTTGATCAGTGGTGTGCTCGTGGGCGCCAGCATCGCTGATTTGCTGCAGTTCACCGGCTGCGGCTCTGATCAGCGCCTCCGGCGCTTTCTGGATCTGCAGCTCAAGCTCTATTCCCAGGAGCCGTCCGATCGCACAGCCGCCCTCTACGGCGCCACGGTGCTGGCGATGGCGCAGGAGCCGCTGGGCCTCTGGCACTTGCACGGTTCTATGCAGCAGTTGAGCCAGGCTCTGGAGCAGGCGCTGGCGCAGGCCGGCGGGAGGCTGCGGCTGCGGCACCGCCTGCAAGCGCTGCGCCCGGCCGGCAAGGGTTGGCGCTTGCAGGGCGTGGGAGCAGGCCAGAGGCCCTTTGCGCTCGAGGCCGAGCAGGTGGTGAACACCCTGCCGCCCCAACTCTTGCCGAAGCTGCTGGGCGAGGCGTTGCCCGAGCCCTATCGCCGCCGGATCGCTGGTTTTCCAGACCCCTCCGGTGCCCTGGTGCTCTATGGAGCTGTGGAGCGCGAGCGCCTGCCGCAGCACCTGGGCCTGCACGCCCAGCTCGAGTGGAGCGAGCCGGGCAACGTGTTCGTGTCGATCAGCGCGGAGGGCGATGGCCGCGCCCCCACAGGGCAGGCCACCGTGATCGCCAGCGTGTTCACGCCGGCCCGGCCCTGGTTTGACCTGCCTGAGTCGGATTACCAGCAACGCAAGCAAGGGGCCTTGGTCGGGATCCAAGCCGGCCTGCAGCGATTGCTCGGCTTGAACGCATCCGATTACCTCCACGTGGAGTTGGCCACGCCGCGGGGCTTCGCCGGTTGGACGGGCCGGCCGTTTGGGTTTGTCGGTGGTCTGGGGCAGCACCCGAGCCGCTTTGGCCCCTTTGGGTTGGCTAGCCGCACCCCTCTGCCAGGCCTTTGGCTCTGCGGTGATGCCATCTACCCCGGTGAAGGAACCGCAGGGGTGAGCGTCTCGGCCTTCACCGCTTGCCGGCAGCTACTCGCCGCTGCCGGCCGCGACCTGCAGCTGGCGCCTTAGCCAGCGGCTTCACAGGAAATCGGGCCGCAGCGCCTGGCAGTGCTTCAGCCGACCCTCCAGCTCCTGCCACTGCTGCTGATCCACCAGGGCTTCCAGCTGCTCGAGCTGGTTGCGGTAGCTGCGCAGTGCTTCACGCACTGCGTCGCGGTTGCAACGCGCCATCAGGGTGCCGAGCTCCGGGTTGCCGCCGCCGATGCGGCTGGTGTCGGCAAATCCGCTTGACGCCAGCTGGCGCACCAAGGCATCGGCTCCTGCGGCACTGCCGCCCAGATCCGCCGCCTCCAGCAAGGCCGCACTCACCAACACCGGCATATGGGAGATCAGAGCCACGGCCTGGTCATGGGCAGGGGCTGCGCAGGTGAGCCATTGCGCCTGCACCAGAGCCGCCAGCTCCCTGACTGCGGCAAGGGCGATCGGATCAGTGCCCGGGGTCGGTGTGGCCACCCAGGGCCGTCCGGCGAATAACCCCGGGATGCCGGCCTCCACCCCGGCTTCTGCTGTGCCCGCCATGGGATGACTGGCCACGAAGCGGCGGTGCAGCGGCTCCCATCGCTCCAGCACTGGTTGCTTCACGGATCCCACATCGGTGATCACCGCATCGGCAGGCAGCGCAGCCAGCAGGCTGGCCGGTGGATCGAGGAGGCGATCCAAAGGCAGGGCCAGCACGATCAGGCCGCAGCCCTGCAAGACGCCGGGATCGGTGTCGATGCACTGAGCTAGCTGGCGCTCACGGGCCCGTTGGGCGGTGCTGTCGCGGTGCACCAGGGCACGCACCTCCACACCCGCTGCCTGCAGATCCAGCCCCAGCGATCCACCGATCAGGCCGAGCCCCACGATGCCCACCGCTTGCCCGCTCAAGGCATTCACGGCCGGGGACGACGGCCCTTGGCTGGATGTCATCTCTGAACAGTGCCTTCAGGCCAGCTTCCTACGATTTCACGATGCTGGAAGCACGGGCCCACCACCAACTCAAGGCCTTACTGCAACAGGCCGGTGAAGCCCGTTGGCCCCATCACCTCACCTTGAGCCGGCTGGTGGCCCGCAGCCTGCGGCGGGCGGATCAAACCCTGGTGCGATTGGCGCCCGGCAGTGATCCCAGCTGGTTGCTGGGGTTGCTTGTGCCCTTGGCGCTGCATGAGCAGCCGGTGGCGATGGTGGTGAGTGCAGCGCTGCGTCAGCGCTTGCTGCAGGTGGAGCTGCCCCGGCTTGAGGCGGTGGGTCTGCGGCTCGCCTGCTGGGAGGGCCCTCAGGCTCCGCCGGCGGGTCAGCTCTGGTTGCTGCAGCACGAGCAGCTTGTTCAGGCCTGGCGAGAAGGAACCTTGGCCGATCACCAGCTGGTGGTGCCTGAGGGGGAGCTGCTGGAGCCCCGGCTGAGGGAAGCCCTCGCTGTGGTGATCGACACGACCCATTGGGAGCAGCTGCGCCGCAGCCTTCCGGCTGCCTCGGCCAGCTTGTTGCAGCTCCACGAGCGGCTGAGTCGTCGCCTGTTAGCGCGCCCCTGCGGTCCGCTGCAGCAGGTGGGCATTGCGCCCGAGGAGGAGGCGCCGCTGCGTCAGTTGTTGGCGCTGCTCGGTCCGCTGCCGGAGCCGTGGCCGCAATGGATGGCCTGCGCCGGGGATGGCTGGACCAGCTGGGCCCAGATCAACGCCACGCTGCTGCAATGGCAGTTGCACCGCCAACCACTGCAGCCCCTGGAGGAACTGCCTGGCCTGTTGCACGGGCGCGGTGTGGTGTTGGTGGGTCCCTGGCTGCAGGCCCAGGGACCGGTGCTGGGCTTTACCCCGCAGGTGGAGTTGAGCCTCGCGGATCCGCCGTTGTTCGATCCGCTGCCCCTCTTTGCCCCCCAGGGCCAGCCCCTGCCCAATGCACCCCATTACGCCACCCATCTGCTCGATCAATGCCGCCGGTTGGTGCTGGGCCAGAGCGGCCTCACGGTGGTGCTGCTTGATGACGAGGGTCTACGCCTGAGCCTCACCAGTGGCTTGGCCGCCGAATTTGGCTCGCGGGTGGGGCATCAACTCACAGCACCGGAGTGCAATGGCGTGATCTGCTGCAGCTGGAGCTGGTGGTTGGAGCAGCAGGCTCGGCTGCCTTTGCCTGCCCAACTGGTGGCGGCCACCCTGCCGATCGCCAGCTTGGAAGATCCGCTCACAGCTGCTCGGGTGGGCGCGTTGCGGCTTCAGGGCCGTGACTGGTTCCGGGAGTTACTGCTGCCGGATGCTCTGCAGCGGCTGCAGCTGGCCGTGGCTGGTGTGCGCCGCAACAGCGGTCGCCTGGCGGTGCTGGATGGGCGCATGCGCCGCCGGGGCTGGGGCCGCACGGTGCTTGAGGCCTTGCAGCCCTGGGTGGCCCTGACGCGTTTGCGACCTGATTAAGGCCACTACCCTGGGCTGCTGTTGTGAACGGGCTCGATGGGAGAGGCCAAACGTCGCGCTGAACAGGGACTGCCTGCGCGTCCGAAACCCGCCAAGGCAAAGCCCGTGGACACCTCCCCTCGGCTGGCCCCCTGGTTGCCGCTGACCCAGCGTCAGGGAGAGCAATTCGTGCAGCTCACCACCCGTGGAGCCTGGATCGGGATTGGTGCTCTGGTGCTGTTCTGGGTCATCGTGCGCTTCATCGGCCCGGCAGCCGGCTGGTGGAGTCTTGCCGACGGCTGACCTCGAGTCGGCGCAGGCGAGAGTCGGCACCGGCCAGGAGAGAAGAGTATTTCTACTCACGCAATCCTGAAGAAAACCTTAGGGTGGGCTCATTCAATGCTCTGCGCCCATGTTTGCGCGTCTTGCTGAGCACTACCGGTCGGTTGTTGAAGACCTGGTGATGAGCCTGCGGGCTCTCGCCGATGGCTTGCAGCAGAAGGGATTTGCCGCCACTTGCTATGTGTGCGGCGATGATCGTGACGGCCACGGTGCTTCGTTTGTGGCCGATCTCGGCGACGGCCACATGGTTCGTTTCCTGGTCTCCGACTACGGCATCAGCTGGGTGGAGTCGCGCAACGGCCACGAGCTGGTGAAGTTTGAGGGCGCTGAAGCCATCCAGGAGCTGGAGCGTGTCGCCTCTGCCTTGCACGCTCGCGAGGCGCTGCCTTCTTCAGTGCTGAAGGCCTGAGAGCTGTTTTGCTTCCCACCAGCCCCCGCTGTGAAGCGGGGGCTTTTTGTTGGCTGCGGATCAGCAGGCGGCGGGCACGGCCTCGTCGCTGGTGGCTGCAGCCGAGCCGGCGGCAGCGAGGCGTGCGGCAGCGGCGGCCACGGGCTTGAGCGAGTCGCTGGTTTCGCTGAGCTTCTCGCGCACCTGCAGCTCGATCCGCTCTTTGGGCTCCGGGTTCTGCTCCAGCCAGGTGATCGTGTTGTCGCGGCCCTGGCCGATGTTGTCGCCCTCGTAGCTGTACCAGGCGCCTTTGCGCACCACCACGCCGTTCTCTTCGGCGAGGTCGAGCAGGCAGCCCACGGTGCTGATGCCACGGCCAAACAGGATGTCGAACTCGGCGATGCGGAAGGGGGGCGCCACCTTGTTCTTGGCCACCTTCACCTTGGCGCGGATGCCGTATTCCTCGGTGCCGCGCTTGAGGGTCTGGATGCGGCGGATGTCGAGCCGCACTGAGGCATAGAACTTCAGCGCGTTGCCGCCCGTGGTGGTTTCGGGGTTGCCGTAGGTCACGCCGATTTTCTGGCGCAACTGGTTGAGGAAGATCACGGTGCAACCGGATTTGCCGATGTTGCCGGTGATCTTGCGCATCGCCTGGCTCATCAGGCGCGCCTGGCTGCCCACGGCCAGATCGCCCATCTCTCCTTCGATTTCCGCCCGGGGGGTGAGAGCGGCCACGGAGTCGACCACCACGATGTCCACCGCGGCGGAACGCACCAGTTGGTCCACGATCTCCAGGGCCATCTCGCCGGTGTCCGGCTGCGAGACCAGCAGGTTTTCAATGTCGACGCCGAGGGCTGCGGCATACACCGGATCGAGCGCATGCTCGGCGTCCACGAAGGCGGCCACGCCGCCGCGGCGCTGCACCTCGGCGATGGCGTGCAGGGTGAGGGTGGTTTTACCCGAGCTCTCCGGGCCATAGATCTCCACTACACGGCCCTTGGGGTAGCCGCCGCCCAGGGCTAGATCGAGCGTGAGGGCGCCCGTGGGGCTGGTTTCGATGCGCATTCGCGACGCATCGCCCAGGCGCATGATCGAGCCCTTGCCGAAGTTGCGCTCGATCTGATTGAGCACCAGGCCCAGGGCCTTGTCGCGTTCGGGGTTGGTGGTGCTGGGGGCGTTGGTGCCGTTGGAGGCGGCGCTTGCTTTGGTGTCGGCAGGCATGTCTGCGAATCAGCGATGGGAGCAGGCCGCGGTGCAGGGAGCCGGCGGAACCGGGCTCATCCTGGGCGACCTCATCAAGAGAAGTGCCACCGCAGGCGCCAGATGTTTCACCGCTGCCGGCTCAACCTGGCTGTAGTACAGGCGTACGCTAGCGTATCAGGGCCAGCGTGCCAGGGGTTGGGCGAATTGCTCAGGCTCCAGCAGGGCGATGCCCTCGGGTAGATCGTTTCGGTCGCCCGGTGCCAGGTAGCCCCACGACACCAGGAAGCAGCGCACCTGCTCCAGCCCCGCTGTGTCGCGCACGCTTTCCAGGGTCGGCCTGCGATCTTCGATAAACCAGAGCGGTCGTGGCTGGCTGCGGCTGAGCTCCAGGAGCACCTCAGGCTTGCTGCCCTGCTCATGGCCATCCACGGCTTCGGGCTCGAGGCCATACGCCTGGAGCAGCTCGCGGGCAAAGCTGCCCCCTTTGGTGGTGAGCACCCGCCAGGGAGTGCGATCCGCCGTGAGGGCCTGCAGGCGTTCGATCACCCCTGGGTAGGGCCGATGCAGCGCCAGCCAGGCCTGGGGGGCTTCTCGGATCGCATCGCTGCGGAGCTGCTCCAGGCAGGTCTGGAGGGTGGTCGGCGCGAGTTGCCAGCGGTTCAGGGCGGTGTGCAGGTGGTCGTCGTAATGGGCGATGTAATCGCTGAGCTCCAGGTCTGCTCGGGAGAGCTCCAGGGCAGCCAGCACCATTTCCCAGCCCTTGTGGATCAGGGGCCGCAGTTGGCTGAAGCCCGCTGGTGCCTGATCCGGTAGCTGCCGCTCGGGGCGCAGGCTCAGGGCGGCGCGGCGTGCGCTCCACCAATATTCGGCCATGCCGTCGACCAGCACGCCGTCGAAATCAAACACCAGCAGTGGCGCGTCAGCCATGGCTGGTTGGTCTGTTAAAAACTGGGCCGCTAGGATTCGAACCTAGGAATGGCGGGACCAAAACCCGCTGCCTTACCACTTGGCGACGGCCCAACGAGCTGCTCAGATCAGGCGCCGAGGCACCGCTGTGCGAGCACTCAGATAGTTACCCACAGCGGGCCGACCTTCGTCAATCTCAGGGCGGAAACTCACCGCTGAAACAGCCTCAGCGCGGAAAAATCCGCAGCCTCTGCTGGCGTCCGCTGCCGAATTCCGCTGACGCCAGCTGGTAGTGGGCAGCCAGCTCCGCCTGCAGCCGCCGCACCCGTTCACTGCGAGGCAGGAGCTCCACAGGCTGCCCTTGGGCCAGCACCAGCTGCTCAACGGCCAGCCGGCACTCTTCGAGAGCGGCCAGGTCGTCGTCGACGCCGCCCTGGTTGGGGCTGGGTTCAGCTGTCTCGGCGGGCTCTCGCCGTTGCAGCAGTCGCTCCAGGCCCCGTTGCACCTGGGGAAGGGTGTCGGCCTTGATCACCAGGATCGGCACCCCGGCTTGTTGGGCCCGGCGGCGCAGCTCCGGTTGCTGGCCCAGTTGCTGCCGCAGGGCCAGCACCACATCGGCCTCCTCCACGGTGTCCACGCATTGCACGGGCAGGCGGCGGCTGCGGATCGCCTGCTCCAGCAGCAGCTCGCTCACGCCCACGCCGAAGAGCAGCAGGGGGCCCTGGGCGTTGTCGCTGTTGCCTGCGTCGTCGCTGCTGGCGGAGGCTGGGGCTGGGGCCGGGGCCACCGGATCCGGCAGGGGCACTGGCGCCAGGTGGGGGTGGCGGCGTTGGCCCAAGGAGCGCTCTGCCACAGGCGGCGCCGGGCGGCTGAGCGTCAGGGGCGGGCTCGGCTCCTGCAGGTGCAGGCGTCCGTCGTCATCGAGTTCGCGCACCTGCGGCCGCGGCAGCTGGCCCCGCAGCAGCAGGTCGACCGTGCGGGCCACATCGCGATGCACCAGCCAACGGTTCCGGCTGTGCATTTCCACCGCCAACGGGAAGGTGGGCTCAGCGGCTCGCTCCAGCACCGTTTTTTGGCTGCGTCGGCGCCGTGCTTCTTCATCGCCCAGCGTCACCGATTCGATGCCCCCCACCAGATCGCTGAGGGTGGGGTTCTTCACTAGGTTGGTGAGCTCATTGCCGTGGGCTGTGGCCACCAGCATCACGCCCCGTTCGGCGATGGTGCGGGCCGCCTGGGCCTCCAGTTCGGTGCCGATTTCATCGATCACGATGACCTCGGGCATGTGGTTTTCCACCGCCTCGATCATCACCTGGTGCTGCAGCTCCGGTCGGGCCACCTGCATGCGCCGGGCCCGGCCGATCGCGGGGTGGGGGATGTCGCCATCGCCGGCGATTTCATTGCTGGTGTCGATCACCACCACTCGCTTGTCGAGCTCATCGGCTAACACCCGTGCGATTTCGCGCAGGGCGGTGGTCTTGCCCACGCCAGGGCGGCCCATCAGCAGCAGCGATTGTCCGGAATCCATGAGGTCGCGCACCATCGCCACCGTGCCGAACACGGCTCGGCCCACCCGGCAGGTGAGGCCCACGATCGTGCCGGTGCGGTTGCGGATGGCGCTGATGCGGTGCAGGGTGCGCTCGATGCCGGCGCGGTTGTCGCCGCCGAAGGCACCCAGTTGCTCCACCACCGCTGCCAGGTCGCTGCGCTCCACCACCGCATCGCCCAGGTTCACGGCCCGTCCGGGGTAGCGCGCTTCGGGCACGCGACCCAAATCGAGCACCACCTCCAGCAGTTGCTCCCGTGCCTCGGGGGGCGCCAGGGCTTCCCGCACGGGATCAGGCAGCACCTCCAGCAGGCGATCCAGATCGTCGGTGATGCGCTGGGGGCTGATCGGAGCGGAAACCATCACGGAGGGGGGAGCCGGCAGCCGGGCCGTAACTCCTGAACACGCGTTCTAGCCATCAGCGCGTCTGCCAGGGAGCCAGCAGGGCCTGAACGCTGGTTAGCGCCTGATCGAGCAGATCCGGGCAATCGCGCAGCGCTCGTTGGCGCGCTTCAGCGCTCTGGAGCAGCGGCTGCAGCAGGGTGCGGGCCATGCCGCCGAAGGCCACACCGGCGGCACCGCTGTCGGGATGCAGCAGCGTTGCGGTGGTTGCATTGGTGCCGCCCGCCAGCTGTAGGGGGCCAGGGGGTGCCCAGGGGCGGATCGCCTCCAGCAATTTCACCGCTGAGTGCGCGGTGCCGGCGCCCACGTCGCCGCTCATCGGCCGGCCATCCAACTGCCAGAGCGGCTGCAGCCCGGCCTGGCGCACGGCGTTGAAGCGCTGCCACAGCTCGGAGGCCAGCTCACGGGCGCTCAACGGGCTGTTCAGCTCTTGTGAGCGGGAGCCTTTGGCACTGGTGCCGCGCTCCAGGCCACAGCTCACCGCCAGGCGTTTGAGCGCCACGCCGCTGGCCAGCACTTGATGCAGCCGCTCGGCGAAGGCGCTCTGCCGGCCGGCTTGGGTGTGCAGCTCCACGGCATCGGGCTGTACCCACTGCAGCAGCTCAGGCACGGCAGCGGCGCTGAGGAGCACCTGCTGTTCCTCGATCAGCCCCAGGGGGCAGGCGGGCAGGCAGCGGCCGCAGCCGTAGCAGCGCTCGGGGATAACCCCGCCGCTGGCACCGATCGCGCGGGCCGGGCACACGCGCTGGCAGGGCCGCGGGCAATCGGCGGGGCAGCGCTCGGGATCAAAGGCCGCTTTGCGGAAGTGGGGGTCAGCCCCATCGCTAAGGCTGAGCATCAGCCAGGGTCGCTCCGCACCCCGTTCGACGGCCCAGGCCATGCCGCGCCGGGCCGCGGCCGCCACAGCCGCATCCGCCGCCACATCGATGCAGTGCACGCCGGCAAGGCTGTACACGGCGCAGAGGTCTTCGATCGCGGCCAGATCCTGGTTGCCCGCGCCGCAGATCAACTTCACCCAGCGGCCCGCCGCCAGCGCGGCTTCAGGAGCCGCGCTGGCGCTCAAGCGGCCTGGGCGAGCACCGAAGCCAGAGGCTGCCAGCGCAGGGCCCGGGAACCGCCCAGCTCCACCACGAGCTTCAGGCGGGGTTCGCGCTTGGTGAGTTCCAGCAGGGAGCTGAGCTCAGCTTTGGAGAGCACCTGGCCTTCCAGAAGCCAGAGCAGCACCGGTGCATCGCCATCAAACAGATCCCCCAGTTGGGGAGCGGCCATCTGCACCTCGCCCACGGCCGCGCCTCGGCCCACGCTTTGGTGCCCCAGGTGGGGAGGCCGCACGCCGTGTTGCTGGAGCAGAAACGCTTCTGGATCACCGAGGCCACGGGCTGAGGTGATCTGTGCCCGATAGCCTGCAGCGCGCATCCGGCGCAGCAGGCGCGTTTCGGCTCCACCTTCAAGGGGTGCATACAGAGCGAGTGCCCCAGCCCGCTCGAGCTCCTGGCGGAAACCGCGACCGGTGAGCAGCAGGGGCATGGAAGCGCTGAATGCTGAGGGCGAGTCTGGCAGGACGCCGCCGAATCAGGGGGGTGTCGGGCGTTGAGATACCATCTTTGCTTGTGCAATTGCAACTGTGCCCGTCCGCTAGCCGGGCCTCCAGCGCACTGCACAAAGGTCACCAGTGGTGGTGGCCTTCCCGGGCCTGTGTGGCTCTCACGAGCTGCCGGGAAACTGCTGAATCTGGTGAGCGAGCTTTGCTCCCTCTGCCCCAGCAAGTCCCAGCCCACGCTGTTTCGACGCTGCTAGCCCAACCGAATCTCCGCGCTGCTCCCCGGTTCGCTCCGGATGCAGCCCAGCCGATCCGGCCAACTGCGCAACCGATTCAGCCACGCCGCTCCAGAGGAGTGGTGGTCCTGCTGGCGTTTCTCCCTACTTATGTCCATCGGCATTCTTGGGAAGAAACTGGGCATGTCCCAGTTCTTCGACGACGAAGGCAGATCCATCCCGGTCACCGTGATCGAGGCGGGTCCCTGCCGTATCACCCAACTCAAAACCGACAGCACCGACGGCTACAACGCCGTCCAGCTGGGCTTCGGTGACATCCGCGAGAAGCTCGTTAACAAGCCGGCCAAGGGTCACCTGGCCAAGTCCGGCAGCGAGCCTCTGCGCCACCTCAAGGAGTACCGCGTCGATTCTGTCGACGGTCTTGAGCTCGGTAGCGCAATCACCGTGGCCGCCTTTGAGGCGGGCCAGAAGGTCGATGTGAGCGGCGACACCATTGGTCGTGGCTTCGCTGGCTATCAGAAGCGTCACGGCTTCAGCCGCGGCCCCATGACCCACGGTTCGAAGAACCACCGCGAACCGGGTTCCACCGGCGCCGGCACCACCCCGGGCCGCGTCTACCCCGGCAAGCGCATGGCTGGTCGCTACGGCGGCAAGCAAATCACCACCCGCGGTCTCGTGATCCTGAAGGTGGATCACGAGCGCAACCTGCTCGTGGTGAAAGGCTCGGTACCCGGTAAGCCCGGTGCCCTGCTGAACATCCTCCCCGCCAAGCGGGTGGGCGCTAAAGCCGCGAACTGAGGAGGACAGAAATGGCTAACTGTGTTGTTCGCGACTGGCAGGGCAAGGAGGCCGGCAAGGCCAGCCTTGAGCTGAAGGTCGCCAAGGAAACGACCGCTAACGACCTGGTGCATCGCGCCGTGGTGCGTCAGCTGGCCCACGCCCGTCAGGGCACCGCCAGCACCCTCACCCGTGCTGAGGTGGCCGGTGGCGGCCGCAAGCCCTACAAGCAGAAGGGCACCGGTCGCGCCCGTCAGGGTTCGATCCGCACCCCCCTCCGTCCCGGTGGTGGCGTGGTGTTTGGGCCCAAGCCCCGCACCTACAACCTGGCGATGAACCGCAAGGAGCGTCGTCTCGCCCTGCGCACCGCTCTGATGAGCCGCGCTGGCGACATCACCGTGGT
>Ga0194115_10000779_pt1 | contig 44228 bp, 41 predicted proteins | sample TA2MahsurfametaG_3_FD_148656 | JGI IMG/M metagenome (GOLD analysis project Ga0194115, IMG submission 148656) | Freshwater microbial communities from Lake Tanganyika, Tanzania - TA2015002 Mahale S4 surface | ecosystem: Environmental > Aquatic > Freshwater > Lake | place: Tanzania: Lake... | reverse complement strand
TACGGAAAAGAGATTTTGTCTAATTTTTGTAGGTTAATGTAACAATTGTAGCAAACTTGTTGCAAGAAAAAATAAAAAACCCCTAAATCTTTGATAATCAATAATTTCAGGGGTTAGTTTTGTTGGCGGAAGATCTGAAATATCGAACATGTTGAGGGAAGATATTGAGCGAATTTCAAATACAACTTTGAAGTTTTAAAATCGGTGGCTCTCAAACATGGTGTTTATAAAGGAAGGGTTCACGGTTCAAAAGAGGATCTCATAACTTTTCTTTCTAAACCCAAATTTGCAAAAACGATTGAATACTTAAAGAAGGGATATAAAGCTTCTTCAATTTCGCTCCATCACTTCTTTCAGACAGGCTTTCACTTTTTTGGGGTAACGGATACTGTAAATTTGCCTGTCTTTGAATCCTATAGCCATGCGTATTACTGTTTCGTTGAAGGGAAGGTTGGGGGCTTCGCCAAAATTGGACCTTTCGTAGTTGTCGTCGTCGAATGGGTATTCTGGAATAAAGCGCATTTCAAGTACGGGCTCACCCATGCGAAGGTCGGTTGAAAATCCTTGGTTTTGGTATGAAAAATGGGCATGTACGAGTCTTTTTTCATCGTGCAACAACTTGTACAAAATACTTATGGTTTTTTGTTTATTGAATTTCCCGAAAAATACGCCATCGTCGTGAAGAAGTTGTTCTAGTTTATATAAAACACCTGATGAAAATGCATGAAAAAATTCCATCAATAATAAAGAGTTTTCTTGTTGTTCTTTTTCAGAAATTCGCGAAATAGTTACTTTTTCCATGTGTTTAAGAATTTAGTTTATATTAGAGATAACGATTAATATCATAAGGTCGAAAAGCTGGTTTAAATGAAACAGTTACCACACCTTCAACTGCCTGTTGCAGACACACTCGCTCCTCTTGAACCTTGCACAGGGTAAGGTATTCCAAGGGGATATTTGTAGCAGTGTAGACATATAGCTTATGTGTTGGACGGATGGACGGCCAAGTTTCTTCCGTCATAATTTCATCGTGAAACCAATCGGCCCCCAAGGCGAAGGTGTCAATACGCCAGTAATCATAAGCTTCCAATACTTGGATATACTGCTCCATAGGCATGAGAATACAGTCCAAGTTCATTGGATACCATTCAATAGAGGGTTCAATGTCATTATGTGCAAATACAGCTCCCTTGACATTAAAAGGATGATTTGCATTTCCTCTGAGCCCATTTTTTAAAATAGACAAACGATTTTTTGGGTGGCTGACATGATAAACATACCGTTCCACCGAAGTGATTTTTTCCATAAATGTGTGTGATGAATTTAAGTATATAAAAATATTTTCAGATAAGCAAATAAAAGGTTGAATTATTTACTTTCTTTAAGAATTGAAGTTTAAGAGGATTCATTTTTATATATTTATAGCGCAAAATTGCTGTCATGGAAAAAGAAACGCTAAAAGTCAATAAATCTATCATACGCATCACAGGAATTTTTGAATCTGATGGAATTGGAGCGACTGAGCGAAAATTAAAAGATGCTGGATATAAAGATGAAATCATTGATAATCAGCAGTTTCATAAGAATTATTGGTACCCTGAATTTAGAGATATTTTTTTTCGAAAAGAGAACAAAGAGACCGCGGCCCGAATTTTAGTGAATGACTGTAATGAAATAGTTACTTTCTTACGCAGAAATCAAGAAAAAGAGATTGTAAAAAAAACACAGGCCACCATCAACAGTAAAGAAGTTTATCTTTTTCCAAATGGCTTGCATTTTTTCAGTATTTCCTTTGATACAACTGAATTGAGTTTAGTGGATATTTCTGATCTTACATTCTTCACTCGAGATTTCAATGCTGAACTTGAAGATTATAAGGAAAAGGAATGGGTTAAGTGGGTTGAAAATGAAGTAATAAACGGAATTAAAATTTATTCAAATTGGAATGAAAAAAGCATTCCTGTAGATGAGTATTCTGGATCTAAATTCAAATTATATACTGTAGTGGATTTGGAGCCAAATGAATTAATAAGTCAACAAGTAATAGATGAGTTACTCTACGACATCGGATCAGTGGCTCAAATAGGTTCGGCAAATGGAAATAAATATTTTTCACCAAGTGATAGCTATTTTAACTTATTATTGGAAGGTAAAATTTCAGCCTTTAATAATTATTCAATGTTACCATTATTTGATACCTTCACAACTGTTGGACAAAGCTTACTTAATAATGAATTCGACTTGTTGAGGTTTAATCAAACCTATTTTAGAATTTATTTGTTCAATTTATTTATCAAGTATAATCTTTACCGATACAACAGTGCCATGAGCTTAGATTCTGTAAAGACCCGAAATGAATTTGAACGTTTTTTAAATAACTACAACATAAGTACTATTTCCTATAATTTTCTGCCGAATTTAATTTTCGAAAAGCACCGTAAATCCATGCTTGTAGAGGAAGAATTAGTGAAATTTGAAGAACGAATCAATAGAATATCCCAAAGTATTCAGGAGGATCAACAAAATAGAATGAATACACTTTTAGGTATTGTAGGTTTGTTTACTTCTATTGGTAGTGTTGAACCGGCCATAGAACTTCTTGAGAGCGCACGTGAATCCTTTGAATTCGAAATGGCACCGTTCTACACTTTGGTAGTTCTTCTGGTTATCATTGTTTCAATTCCGGTATTATCTTACTTATTTCCGGAGAAGAAAAAGCAACTTATGCGTAAACTAAAGCGAAAATGACATTTGAAATTGGATATGAAAATGCACTTTATTTATGCAAGCACTTTACATTTATAGAGGAATCTGAAAGGGAGAGGTTAGAGAATTTTTCCGCTTCGCGTGTTATCTCACAACGTTTGATGGAATTAGGCTCAAAGTTTCTTCCTGGTTTTAGCAAGGGACCTTTTTCCTTAATTTCCCATCTAAATACACTCACTCCTCAAGAAATTATTCCGCAACGTGAAAACCGCATAGCTTATCATTTTACATTTTCTGAACCTGTAGGCACAGATGCGGTTATTAGGATAGATTTACTTTCAGAAGATCAACAAAAACAAATTGTCAAAAGAGAAAGAGGAGGAATACTAGTTTGGACATTTTCTAGCGATTCAAATATTTACACGCGAAATGTGATCTTGATTGCAGAGGATCAGAAGGTTATCACCTGTTTTCCGGGATGCTTGGCGCCACCATTGCCTTCCCACACTCTTTCCGAGGAAGAATTTACCAAATCAACCAAATTTTGGAATGAACACGCATTTATCTACTATGAAAAGTACGATTAGTCTCATCTTTAGTTTGTTTTTCATTGCTCCTTTGAGTGCACAAGTTCTTTCCGTAGACAGGGAAAATGGTCAAGATTCTATTCAGAAAAAAGTTGCCTTTACTTGGACTTCAGGGGTGGCATTGGACAAACAAAAGAATAATATTCTGGAGATTGAAAGCGCAGAAGAATTGGATGTGTTTTTTAAAAACAATCAAGTGCTTATTTTACTCGGAAATACCGCTTTACAGACCAATGGGTCGTCATTTTTGGAAAATAACGGATACTTCATGTTACGCCTTCGCGATAACGATAAAAAACGGGTTTCACCGGATTACTATGCACAATTGCAATGGAACGGGATTTTAGGCATGCAGAACAGAACCTTGGCTGGTGTCAATGCGCGTTTTAAGTTTTGGGAAAATAAGGAAAGTGATTTGTATTTGGCCTCTGGGGCATTTTTTGAGCACGAATTGTGGAACCCAGCACTTTCTTCCTTTGACTTTGATAGCTCTGTCACTAGCGTATCACGCAATTTGATTCGATGGAACAATGCCGTGAAAATGGCGTTAAAAATCACCGATAATATTGATTTTGCTACAAGTAATTTCATTCAATTTCCACTAAATGACAGCTTCAGTCATTTTCTTGATCCACGCTGGGCCATGAATGCCAGTATATTTTTTAAAATAAACAAACACTTGTCTATTAACTGTAATTACGAGCACAACTTAGATTTCTACAGAGCCTTACCTGTGGACACTTATTATTACAGCTTGAACTTTCAGTTGCAGGTAAGTTGGTGATGAATGTTTTAAAAGTTTAAATCAGACCTAATGACCTTAAATGCGAATCTAAATCTTCAATATCTTGAAAGTGTATTTTTCTAGGAGTACTTCCTTCAAAAGGGCCAATAATATTCGCCTCTTCTAATTGGTCAACGACTCGACCTGCTCTATTGTATCCGAGACTTAATTTCCGTTGAAGCATACTGGCTGAAGCTTCTTGATTAATAACAACAATTCTGGCTATATCTACGAACATAGGGTCGAGTGAGCTTGTATCTAAAAAGTCAGTGTTTACCTCTTCTAAATTGATTACTTCAATATATTTTGAGATGTCAAAGAGACATTCTTCACTTAAAAGAAATTTATCAAATTGATTTTTTAATTCGTTAAAATGAGATTTTTTTATAATCAACGATAGTTCTTTTCCTAATGATAAAGAGGGGTTTGATGATAAAATATCTTGTTGAGGTATTTCATATGAACCATAGAATTCAGCTGTAAAAATTAACATGCCGTCTGAGAATTCAATCGTTTGAAAACTGGACAAGTTAATATATTGATCAAATTTTTTAATAATTTTCATGGTGTAAAATTAGTTTAATTATACTATCTCCGCCTTCTCAATCACTGTTTTCTTAAAATCATCAGACACCTTGAAATCCTTAAATGCTTCATCAACTGCTGCTGGGGAAAGTCCTTGAAGGGGCTGTAGCATGTCGATGTGAACACATTCTTTCATCTTGGGAAATTGATAAAAGGATTCTTTTCCATCGTCATCGCAACGATAGGTAAAAACCCAGCGGATGTTTGATGCGCTTCGCCAATCTTCTTCCGGTTCTTCTTTTTCGTTGTAGGAATAAAACCAATCCGATATTTTGAGTTGTGAATAGGCAACTTGGGCTTCGTCGAGGCCGTCAATGATGATGACTAAATTTCCTGTGGTGTTGTTTTTTTGGATATTCAAGTGTTCACTCAACAAGGACTGAAACAAATGGATTACATCGATAAGTTTTGATGGCAAACGATTCAATTTACGGTCAATGGTTTCATCTGAGCGATCCCAGTAAGCTGTTCTTGTGCCCTGCAAAATAAAATGGTACAATGCAGCATGAAGACTGTTTTGCATTCCGGCACCACAAAAATGATAGAGCACTTGCGTTTTATTCTCTTTTAATTGTTGAATCACGTCGGCAATTAACGCTCCTTTGCCCATTCCTGCTGGAGACTTTACACAGAGTATGTTCTGATTGTCATTATGCGCACAGAAATCTAGAATGGCATTTTTCTCTCGATCACGACCAACAAAACAAGATTGGTAATAGGCAATGCGTTCGCTGTGATCGAATACTTGTCCGGCGCCACCTTGTAAGGAAGAGCGCATCGGTTCAAAAACTTGTTCTAATATCTGAGCCTCTTGCGCTTCCTCATTTCCTGCGATTAAGTTGAGAATGGCAACTTTTTCTTTTGACTTATGCAAACCCTGAAAAATGTAGGGATGATCTTTTTCCATTCCAACTTGAACATAAGGATACATACATATGGATTTATTATTTTCTACCCAATGGTATTTTCCCTCGATTAGTTCTAAATTCCCATTTTCAAAAAGCGAAATGAGGTTTGTAAGTTCCTCAAACATTGTTACTCCGTTGCTTAACTGCGGCAGACTATTTTGAGTCAACTGAATAGTTTGATGTACGAACTTATTTCTAAATGTCACAAACCGATCTAAGAGCGACTGACCGCCTTTTGCTTGAAGCGTTGGACTTTTCCAAGCATCATCCACAGCACTGATATTCCAAACATTCTTCCAACTGGTATCGGAGGGCAAGGTTTCGCGGAGGTTATCCAACACTTGTTTTGTAAAAAGAGCATCTCCGTATTCATCCAAAAGTTCAAATTTTCGGCACATTTGTATGACCGCTCCCATGCGTAAGATCAAGGTGCTCATTCCAAAAGCAGCCATGAAGAAATTATTCAAGCCAGCGTTATCGTTCTCAATGAGGTCTGCTAACACGTCAATATCTGAAGAAACCTTTTTCTCTAGCTTTATTTCTTCGTAGCGTTTATGGTAGTGTTGGATTGGGTTCATAATTATTTATCGAAAAAACACCGCCGTTTCTTAATGTTCATCGAACAAATGTTTTATTTTCTCTATAAATACTTGCTCTTCATCACTTATCGAATCCTTGATTCCTACAAATGCTAAATAATCTTCCTTTGAAGATTTCGCAATAAAAACTGCGTATTGCAATAGAAATTCTTTGGTCAAACTTGCGGTTTTGGGTCCTTCCTCGTGCTCAATTAATTTCAAAACTGTTGGGATTACGTCATCCGGAATTTGATCTTCAAATACCGGAAATTCTTCATTGACAAAGGAAACGAGAAACTCATCTTCATAAAAAGCATTATTCGTTTTCAGTATTTCTGAACGTTTATCAACTGCTCTTAACTCCTGAAAATTCTGAAAGCTATCTCTCCAAAAATTAACCGAGGAAAGTATTACTCCGTGCTCAATAAACTGCCTTAATCCAGCAAGTAGAATATAGTTTTCACCAAATTTTAGTTTTAAATCCATTTTTTAAATTATTATTATTTCGACAACACTCTATGCTGATATTCCAGTTTCACATCACGTCGACCTAAAGTTAAGAAAATTCGTGAACTTTCTTCGATGGTTTTTGGGAATCCATACAACTCATCCACCTCATCCTCTTTAAATTTTTCTTTATCAAGCCTGTAGAAGGGACTCAAAATACTGAAAGCCTCGTGCACAAATTCAATCGGGTAAGTGTATTGATCTGCAAAGCGTCGTGCAACTAAGGATTCACCGTTTTCCAATTGTTGATGTATTGCAAACACGATATCCTTTACTTTTTGGTATTCCGCAACTTGGTCGTTTTGTTCTTTGCTCGGCCCTTTGAAGCGCAAGTAATTGTTCAACGAGTATTCGATAATTTCAATTGTAATTTGTTTCGGTTGTTCATCCACATATACTTCTTGGTTGAAAAATCTGCGAAGGTAAGGATACGGCCATGCGGTGCATAAGACGGGTATACCTGCATCAAATAGTTCATTAAAAAACAATGTCAAGTGATTGTCGTTGAATAAAGCTACGTGAATATCATGCAAAATCAATACAGGTTTCTTCGTTACAAATTTGGAGTTGTCTCTGTTTTTAAGAAATTTGATCGGTTCTTTTCGCGCATTTTCTTTCTGTGTAAGCTCAAAGAGCGCATTTCCGAGTTCCTTAGTAAAAAATGCGGTGGTAAAAGTGGCTCCACGCTCATGCAAGGCATAGTAAATAGGCAGATAAGTTTCGTTGGATACCGACTGAACCATTGAACGATAAGCTTCTTTTCCACCTTTGGAACCCGGACTGTACCAACACACCAATGCCCCTTTGCCTTTTTCGAGCAATTCATAGGTAGCTTGTTGGACATCTGCGTGTGAAGTTGTTTTCTCCGTGGCAAATGCTCGTTCTTCTAATCGGAAATTCTCTGAGTATTCATGTGAAACCCGCTGAGCTAATTCCCCAAAGGAAAAACATTCGGAGAAATTTGTCCACGCTTTGGAATCAATTATATTCCAATGCCCATTGAATCCATTCGAATCCACAAAATGAAACGTTCCAAATTGCTTTTCAAACAAACCAGCTTTGTTCATTTGCTCCAAAATCGCTGTCATCTTTTGCGTCTCTTCTCTATTTCTTTCAGGAGGCAAAACAAAAAAACCGTGCATCACCGCATTGCGCAAACTCGCCAAATGATGAATGGCCTCGTTCAACACTTTTTTTCCGTCCTTCTCTTGCCAGAAAAAGGGCTTCAATAATTCTGCATCTGTGCTTTCTGCTTCTTTGATCATATTTGCCGCCCAGCGATACAGCGGTCCTGCATTATAGGCATGCCCATTCGACAAAAACAACGAAATCAAAAAGTCGTTAAACACTTCTTTCTGCTTCCCTTGTTGCAAATAAACAGCAATTCCCAACGCAGCCAATTGGGACAGAATTTCTTCACCTAATTCAACGAGTTCATCCGCAGCGTATGCGTCATCTTCTTTCTGAACCGCCTCGATTCTATGCAGGAGGCGTGGTGGGAGGTTGGGTGGGGTTGTGAGGGTCATAAAATAAATTTAAACAATTCCTTTCCAAACTGCTCGGTCGATTTCATTGGTCTTCCGAAGGCAGGTAAATCAAATAAGTGAAAATCAACTTTTGTACATGCAATTTTAATGCTATCTATTTCAGCTAAAGCACTTTGATTCAGTGAAGTTCCTCTGCCGAAACTAGAAATGACCTTCTTTACTCCGTTAGAATTGATAAAATCAATAATCAACTCAGTATTAAAATAAACTTTGTTATGTGGATGAAAAATTGCTGCATCTGCGAAGCCGTTCCCTGTAATATACTCCTCATTCCTGCATTCAATTCGAGAAATAATATCTACACATCCAAATTTGAACTTAGACATTATTCTGACTTTTGAATTTAAATCACCTTTTCCAGCGAGCGGAATTTCCAGACAATTGACTTCGAGATAAGAATTAACTGCTGGCCAAAATCGATTGCTCCAACCGCCTGTTGGTCGAATTCGTCCATAATAGTAATCAGCATCAGAACCAATTTCTGGATTGAATGTACCTAGAATTAGGGTCTTGCACTCCCATGACGGAAGTGGGTTTTCATAAAATTTGTGTTTAATTGTTCGCATATTATTTAATTGGAGTTTTCTAAAGTACTGTAAATAAAGGGGAAAAATGATTTCATCTTTTCAGTATTATTTTCTTCCTCAATTAGTTTCAAGGAAAATAATTTAAGTATATCTGGTCTATCAATTATAAATATTTGATTTTCCAGATATAAACTTTGATTAATAAGCGAATTTGGAACGTAAGGCAATTCATTACCAACGTTTAAATCAAATGATACTGAACCGTAACCATCTTTTAACCAACCTAGAATAACATATTGTCGATGTTCATTTCTAATGAAAGCAAGTTCTTCACTTTTAAATGACAGTGAATGATTATTAAAGAACGCCCAATTCGCAAATGACTTCATTAGTGTCACTTTTTGAATCAGTGGTGTTTTCATCATATCCAAGATTTTGTAAGCCTCAATAGATAGACTCTTTTTGTTCATTTCGTCGATTAAAAAAAATAAATTTTCATCAAACTGCCACTTCTCATAGTGCCCAAGATTGTTAACAAAACAAGTAACAAGCTCATCTATAAGTTCACTATATTTTTGTTTGCAAAAGGTGCAAAAGGCCACGAACTCTTCTAAAATGTCAATATTATAATTTAAAATATCTGTTTCAATATTCGATTCGAATAATTCTTTAAAATAAAGATACTTTAAATTTAAACAGACTTTTTTTTGTTCGGGATTTAGTACTGCTTGTAAACAATGAAATTTGAATTCAAATGATGAATCAAATCTGCTACAAAAAGAAATGTCTAATTTTTCTAGATAATCTTTTTGATTTCTTATTTCAATTATTGCTCTGCAAGAATCCAATATTTTCGGGGATTGACTAATTGAGGAAATTTCAGATAAAACCTCAGACTTAGTATATGCCAGTCTATTTAAGGTAACGTTATTTGATAAATCGAAAATGTAATCAATAACATCTAAATCTAGAATTAAAATTTCCCAAAACTTATCTACCAAAATATCCTTTACATTTTGAGATTTGAAGGATTGAAAACATTTTACTAATGCGTATACATTCGTTAAATTAAACGCTCCTTTATTTGAAATAAAATAATGAAATACCTCCGCCTCGTCATTGAAATTTTCTACAGACTCCAATAATTCTAATGTCTTTAAGTAGTTATCGATGAACTTTTCTGGCTTTTCGAATTCAATATTGATAGAATAAAAGTCACTATTTCTTTGAATTATTACTGACTTTATTACATCAATAATGCTTCTATAATCAATTAAATTATTTTTGGAATCTGACAAGAATCCCCTCGATTCCCAGTCATTACAACTTTGAATTATAAATTCTGAAGAAAACCCAAAACATTCTATTTTCGTACAAATTGAAAAAATTAGACTTGACGGTTCTCCGATATTTCGAAGTATATCTTCTTCTAAATCGAACAGCTCACCAGCATTTTTAGACAATAAATCTTCAAGAATAAGAACAACGTTTTTAATACTATTTTCATCCTCAATTGAAAATAGTACAAATAATAAATGATAAATCTTTATTTCTATTAATTCTAACTCATCTGCATGAAGCTCAGAAACTAAATCAATTGCATGGTTATTATTCCCATCAATCAAGAGTTTTTCTAATTTTTCAATAATATCATACTCTTCTTTATGAATTTCACAAGCTATATCTGAAATATTAAATATTTTATATGAATTAAAAATGATCCCTAGTTCACTCAAAAGATGAAGGTTTTCTTTTGACCACTTATAAGAATTGGAAAGCTCTTGTTGCCTTTTGAGAATCTTCTTTGATGATTGGAAATCATAAAACAGGTTAAAAAAATCTTTGGCAATTTTTGAGTCTTTTGTTGATTTACTTTCAATTGAATAATGATATCCCAAAAACTCCAACCCATACCACTCAAATTCATCTGCTTTTTGTTCCTTTATGGCCTTTTCTAATCTTCCAATGAGTTTTTCGTGAAGCGCATGAACCTCCCCCTCACTCAACTTCTGCAACAAATACACTTTTAAGCGCTCGTGGTACAACTGGTACTTGCCACTTTCTGGGCTATTGAACCAGGCGCTGTAGGTGGAAATGAATTCTTGGATGTTATCTTCTGTTTCTCCCAATATTTCCGCAACAAATGCAGCGCTCACTTCTTTCTTCAATAATGCCCAAATGGCAAAGCGTTTTAACAGTTTTTGGCGTTCTACTACTGAAGTGCGCTCATCGAAGGCCTCTTCGTACATGCCAATGAGGCCATCTGGTAATTCGGCGGCATTCTCCGGATGGATGCTTCCTTTGATAAGGCCATCGTATATGTAACGGAGGTAGGTAGGTTCGAGGTGGGGCATGGTTAGTTGGCAATTAATTTTTCATACTCATTATCCAATTCAATTACCCAATCCAAGCCATAATGTTTGAGAGTTTCAATTTTAATTTCTTCCTTCAAATTTTCTCTTTTGGAGACGATATTCAGAAGTAAGCGCTCCAATAATAAATCGTTGTTGTCTTTTAACACAACATAGGATAACTCTTCATTTTTTTCAAATAATTTCTGACTTAAGCGTTTTTTGGCCCATAAATACATTCCTCGGTATTCATTTGCATTTTCTCTAAAAAAGGAAATGGTGTTGTAATTAAGGCCTTTCAGTTCAATAATCGACTCAAAAATATATTCACTCAAATTATTTCTTACCTGTTCTATTTGGATTCTTTTTACACAATCGTAAAAATCCGAGAAATAGGATTTTGAATAAACTCGGTCAATTTTTGAGTTTTCAATAACCCACATTTCATTGTAATCATTCTCTTCAATCATAGCATCAAGATCTTCAAGAATTCTTTCTATGATTTCTTCTTCTGGAAAATCAATTTGATGCTGATTAAACAAATTAATTAATGCAATACCTTGTTTGAAAGAATAATTATAGAAATTGAAGTCGAAATATAGGTTAAGAATACTCTCTTGATAATTTACCAAGGTGCTTTTGGAATATCCATTGAAATCATTACTCTTAAAAAAATTGATTGTTATATCAAATATTTTATCTTCAAACTCCTCAGAATGGTGTTCCATATTTGCTAATGAGTCAAACAATTTTGACGTGTATAGCATTATCTTTTCTTCATCTGTGTCCAAAATAAATTCCACAAATAACGATGAAAAAAGATCTAGAATATCTTTGTTCTCATTACCATCAAAAAAGAGTGATAAATCTAAAAAAGCAAGGAGTATTTCAACCTCTAATTCTTCGCTAAAAACAACTTTATTCAACGCGTCGAATCTAGATTTTGGGTCCATTGAACCGAACGACTCAACAGTCAATAAATCCAATATTTGAGTTTGATTTGAGCTTATTTTATTATCTAATTTAATTATTTTTAAATCATTTCTATGCCAGTAACCTGAAAACTCCAATTTACCATTAGCTTGTTCTAATAAAGTCTTTTGGAAAAGCAAGCTTGCCTCTCTTTTCAAATGATGTGTTAACTCATTAATTCCTAAAATAAATTTTATACTCAAAATCAATTCTTTGAACGAATGAACTTCATTTTCAACAATTTCGATCAAATCGTTTTGTTTTAGCAATTTTGTTTTACCAATAATTTGAAGCTTTTTCTGCAGATGACTTCTAAAAGCATAATGTTTATTGTTAATCGGATTATTAGTTAATTCATCAACTAAATCTACAATTTTCGACTTCTCAACATAACTAATACCGTAATCGAATATTTTAAAAAGTTGTAGAATGGTAATTGCTTCTTCCTTATGCTTTGGATCAATAAACTTTAAATCTTCGTACCTAATGTCCAAACCATAATATTCTGTATTCTGATCAGATGAAAGAATAGCGATTTTTTTAAAATCTAAACCAAATTGCACAAAATAGCAGTGTAAGCGAAATAATATATTTACATCAATAAACTGTGCCAAATAATAACCTCTATCCCAAATGAAATATTCTTCGAAAGTTTCTAAAAGTTGATTTGCAATTTCTTTTTTCAGTATAAAACTTTTGTTTTCCAATTCAAAAATTTCAAAAAAAGTTAAATGATACAAATAAGCGGTTGCTATCCTTTGCTCAAGTTCTTTTTCATATAATGATTTAAATAATGAAAATAATAATTCAAATTTATCTCGCTTAAGTAAAGAAATTATAAGATCAATATTCTTTTTCTTAAATTGTATTTTTGTTTTCTCAAATACTATTTGATGACAAATCGAATCTTGTTTGAGGGAAAAGTATTCCACTCCTAAAACCATCATTTTTTCTTCCCAGTCATAATAACCAGATAGTTCAAATTGTCGTTTTTTAAAATTATCATCAAGACAAAATTGAGCCAAAAGTGCACTTTCCCCCGTTAGATATCCATTTAAAAATAAGTGAAATGATAGATTTTCAAAACAGTAAAGAACCGATTCATTTTCCTGCGCATCATTTACTTTATGCAGAAGAAATTCAACAATTTTAGAATTTAATTCAGCAACCTCCCCCTCACTCATCTTCTGCAACAAATACACCTTCAAGCGCTCGTGATACAACTGGTATTTGCCACTTTCTGGGCTGTTGAACCAGGCGCTGTAGGAGGAAATGAATTCTTGGATGTCGTCTTCAGTTTGGCCTAAAACTTCGGATACAAATGCTGCACTCACTTCTTTCTTTAAAAGTGCCCAAATGGCAAAGCGTTGCAACAGTTTTTGGCGTTCCACCACGGAAGTGCGCTCATCGAAGGCTTCTTCGTACATGCCAATGAGGCCGTCTGGTAATTCTGCGGCATTCTCCGGATGGATGCTTCCTTTTACAAGGCCATCGTAGATGTAGCGGAGGTATGTGGGTTCGAGGTGGGGCATTAGTTTGGTAATTGGTTTTTGATGTCTATCGCCCATTGGATATTCAGTGTGCGGTTAAAGCGTTCTAACTTTACTGCCGAAGCATCTTGGAAAAACAATTGATGCAACGCATGTTTTTGTAAAAGTGTTTCTAATGAATCTAAGTTATTTAAATAAAATCTATTTACCGAAAGAAATAGATTTTCTGAACATTCGTATGCACGTATTGAATCCGAAAAACCTTTTAAGTAGTGATTCTTTGCCTCGAAATTTTGAAATTGATTTACCATTTCCAAAGACCTCTGCCAACTGTTTTCGTTAATAAAATTGTTTGCAATATTCTGCCAACAAAGATGTCTAATATTTGATAACGGAATCTCCAAGCCTGTAGTTTCTGCAAGCGTCCAATTGCCCTGTTTAGCAAGTTCGGCAGTGATGAATTTTAGCGCGCTACTCTTTGCCCTATCAGAACTTATCCCTGTTGCGCAGGCAAGGGCTTCTTCTAACTTGCCTTGTTTAGCCAATTCGGCACTGATGTCTTTCAGCGCCATACTCTTATCTGACTCATCACTTATCCTTATCGCGCAGGCAAGGGCTTCATCTATCTTACCTTGTTTAGCCAGTTCGGCACTGATGTCCTTTAGCGCGCTACTCTTCCAATAATCATTACTTATCCCTGCTGCGCAGGCAAGGGCTTCATCTATCTTGCCTTGTTTAGCTAGTTCGGCACTGATGTCCTTTAGCGCGTCACTCTTGTCCCAATCAGAACTTATCCCTGTTGCGCAGGCAAGGGCTTTCTGCATCGCAGATGCCGCTTCTTCTATCTTACCTTGTTTAGCTAGTTCGGCAGTGATGAATTTTAGCGCGCTACTCTTTGCCCTATCAGAACTTATCCCTGTTGCGCAGGCAAGGGCTTCTTCTATCTTGCCTTGTTTAGCCAATTCGGCACTGATGTCCTTCAGCGCGCTACTCTTCAGATTATCACCACTTATCCCTGTTGCGCAGGCAAGGGCTTCTTCTAATTTGCCTTGTTTAGCCAGTTCGGCACTGATGTCGTTCAGCGCCACACTCTTTGCCCTATCAGAACTTATCCCTGTTGCGCAGGCAAGGGCTTTCTGCATCGCAGATGCCGCTTCTTCTATCTTGCCTTGTTTAGCCAGTTCGGTGGAGATGGCCGCCAGCGCGCTACACTTTGCCCTATCAGAACTTATCCCTGTTGCGCAGGCAAGGGCTTCTTCTATCTTGCCTTGTTTAGCCAGTTCGGTACTGATGTCCTTTAGCGCGTCACTCTTTGCCCAATCAGAACTTATCCCTGTTGCGCAGGCAAGGGCTTCATCTAACTTGCCTTGTATAGCCAGTTCGGCACTGATGTCATTCAGCGCCATACTCTTATCTGACTCATCACTTATCCCTATCGCGCAGGCAAGGGCTTCATCTATCTTACCTTGTTTAGCCAGTTCGGCACTGATGTCCTTTAGCGCGTTACTCTTTTCCATATCAGAACTTATCCCTGTTGCGCAGGCAAGGGCTTTCTGCATCGCAGATGCCACTTCTTCTATCTTGCCTTGTTTAGCCAGTTCGGCACTGATGTCCTTTAGCGCGCTACTCTTATCTGACTCATCACTTATCCCTGTTGCGCAGGCAAGGGCTTCATCTATCTTGCCTTGTTTAGCCAGTTCGGCACTGATGTCCTTTAGCGCGTTACTCTTTTCCATATCAGAACTTATCCCTGTTGCGCAGGCAAGGGCTTTCTGCATCGCAGATGCCGCTTCTTCTATCTTGCCTTGTTTAGCCAGTTCGGCACTGATATCCTTTAGCGCGCTACTCTTATCTGACTCATCACTTATCCCTGTTGCGCAGGCAAGGGCTTCATCTATCTTGCCTTGTTTAGCCAGTTCGGCACTGATGTCCTTTAGCGCTCTAACCTTGTTAATCAAACCTCTATTGTTAATATCAATGCCGCGGGCGCATTCAAGAGCTTCCTGCATCATAAATGCTGCTTCTTCAGTCTTCCCCTGTTTAGCCAGTTCGGCACTGATGTCCTTTAGCGCCATACTCTTTGCCCAATCAGAACTTATCCCTGTTGCGCAGGCAAGGGCTTCATCTATCTTGCCTTGTTTAGCCAGTTCGGCACTGATGTCCTTTAGCGCCATACTCTTAAGTATATTATCACTAATGGCTCGGGCACATTCAAGCGCCTCCTGTATCACAGATGCAGCTTCTTTGGTCTTACCCTGTTTAGCCAGTTCGGCACTGATGTCCTGTAGCTCGCTACTCTTTGCCCAATCAGCACTTATCCCTGTTGCGCAGGCAAGGGCTTTCTGCATCGCAGATGCCGCTTCTTCTATCTTGCCTTGTTTAGCCAGTTCGGTGGAGATGGCCGCCAGCGCGCTACTCTTTGCCCTATCAGAACTTATCCCTGTTGCGCAGGCAAGGGCTTCTTCTATCTTGCCTTGTTTAGCCAGTTCGGCACTTATGTCCTTTAGCGCGCTACTCTTATCTGACTCTTCACTTATCCCTGTTGCGCAGGCAAGGGCTTCTTCTATATTACCTTGTTTAGCCAGTTCGGCACTGATGAATTTTAGCGCGCTACTCTTCCTATTATCATCACTTATCCCTGTTGCACAGGCAATTAAAATCTCGAATTGTGAATCGTTATATGGCCCTTTTACAGAAAGCCAGTCTGTATTCCAAGCATCGGTTCTTTTGAACGGAATTAAATAATCGAGTCGTAATGCATGCCATTCGCATGCCAATAAAAACATGGTATTACTCGGAAAGAAATCATTCCATTTTAAAATAGAATAATCTACCGGCAATTGCTCATCTAAATGCTTCAGTAATTTGTCAATTCCAACTTTTCGGTTTGGTTTATCCTTACTACCAAGTAAAGTAAGCTCCATTAAGCATAGCATATATAAAATAAACTTCCGTTGCAAGCCCTCCTTGTCACTTCCTCCAAATTGCTCAATACGTTTGAGTGCAGCGTCAAATTCTCCCTCGGCTACTAATGCCACTATTTGAGGCGCTGCATTCTGTTCCTGATGGTGCAAATCAACCATCTGCAAGCCACATTCAATGACCTCGTCGTCATTGTATTTAGAAGCCCAGGCCATCACTTCTTGTAAGCTGTTTTTTGTCCAGGAATACCCTTTGCTGATTTTCAATTGGCGTTGCCAATGTGTTTGGGAATAAGCAAGTTTGATCAGTTTCTTACCATCACCATTGAGCATAGCGGCAATTGCCAAATGTGAAGTTAAAAACTCCAACCCATACCACTCAAATTCATCCGCTTTTTGCTCTTCAATGGCTCTTTCTATACGAGTAATCAGTTTCTCATGCAGTGAATGAACTTCCCCCTCACTCAACTTCTGCAACAAATACACTTTCAATCGCTCGTGGTACAATTGATATTTGCCGCTCTCTGGGCTGTTGAACCAGGCACTGTAGGTGGAAATGAATTCTTGGATGTCGTCTTCGGTTTCTCCTAAAACTTCGGATACAAAAGCTGCACTTACCTCTTTCTTCAACAAAGCCCAAATTGCAAAGTGTTGCAACAGTTTTTGGCGTTCCACCACCGAAGTCCGCTCGTCGAAGGCTTCTTCATACATACCAATCAAACCATCAGGTAATTCAGCAGCATTCTCCGGGTGGATACTTCCTTTGATAAGGCCATCGTAGATGTAGCGGAGGTATGTGGGTTCGAGGTGGGGCATGGTATTGCTTATTTTGGAAATATATAAAAAATACCCATACGTATGTAAATAAATTCAACAAGATAAAATGAATCTCAAGCAGACGTGTTACTTTTTCGAAAATCCAGCGTTTAGAGCTTTCGTTAAACTAATTCTCTCTTGTCATGAAATGTTACCAGTATCCTTATGCGCTAAATAGTGCAGAACTTTTATTGCTAAAAATTGATTACCCGTACAACGAAGAAGAGCTTGAGAAAAAACTCGATGGCTTAACCAAACGAGACGGTGTATTTCTAAATGTGATCAATCAAAGTGTTCCCATCTTACATTGGTTCCATGAGAAAGGGTATACGGAAATTGACCTAATCGATCAAGAAATTTTCAATGAGTTAAAAAAAATATTGGAAAAACAAGCTATTGAATACAAGGTTACGGATTTAACACATGTGTTGATTAATGATTCGAGTCAATTGAATCCCACGTTTAAACAGGAGGTGCTGTGCTACATTGACCGCATTATGGATCTTGATGTCATCTTAGATCGAATATTGGAAAAAGGAAGTAAAAACCTACACCCCTTCGAACTTTTTTATTTAGAGCGTTTGGCAAATGGCACTGTAACCTTTTAAATTTTTTAGACATGAATATCAAAGAACAATTATTAGCAATCGAGTTAGATTTTTCTCGTGTTGAAGTGAAAGATGCGAAAGAAGTTCAGAAAATTTTAAAAAAACTCGAACGACACTTTTTTTTACGATTAGGATTGTTGCTACTCTTTTCTTGTGCGCAGGTTGCATTGGTTCTACTCGGTATTTTTCCATTTGGATTTATTACCGTGACTTTAAGCATATTGCCCTTCTTCGAAATTTATAGAATTTGGCCTTTGGGCGCTAAAATTTATTTGTATCAATACCTGTACAATCTAATTTTTGGAGATGCCATAAAGAAAGAAGAGGAGGAGGGTAGAAAAAATAAGGTTTAAAACTTACAATTTTCATCAAGTAAGTGAGCACAGATATCTTCAAGTGTTAGAGACGAAAAGTCGGATTTGAGCATTTCTCGTTTTTGTTTTGCCATATGCTTAAGATGCATACCTTCATAGAAACGTCGAATTTCTGTTTCCGTTTGTAAAATTAAACCGGGTACGCGATCAGTTTGATGGTCGTCGTTCTTTGCCACCATGGTAAAATACGAACTATTTGTATGAAAAACTTCGCCAGTTTTAGGCTGTAAGGCCTCCACACGAATACCGACAATCATAGAGGACTTACCCACATAATTGATGCTCGCTTTCAAAGATACCAGTTGACCAACTTCAACAGGATGCATGAATTCCACACCTTCCACAGCGACGGTAACACAGTAGCCTCCGTAGTGTTTGGAAGCGGTAACGTAAGCTACTTTATCCATAAGTGAAAGTAAAATACCGCCATGTATTTTACCACCGAAATTAGCATAACTGGGAATCATCAATTCAGTTAGTACTGTTTGCGACTCTGAAATTGTTTTGAAAACAGGATTCATCAGATAAAAGTTGGCATTTCTGGATAAGGGATAAATGTTTGAATAAACCCGATGAAGGCAATATGTGCAAACAAAGCAATTACAATGGTCAAAACACTTACTAGTATGGCAACACCGATATTATTGCGCGATATTTCTTCATATTCATCCAATTGCGCGGTTAAAATTGAAAAGAGTTTGTAAGCCAAAAAAATCACCCCAGCACTGAACGCGTATGCAAGCGTCAGGAACATCCCTGCAAAACGTAAATATTCTAGTATTAACTTAGATTTACTAAGTTCTTGCGTCTGTAATATGCGCATGGTTTCGGCTAAAGGTTCATTTATACCATAAACCATGTAAGAGACCGAAAAAATGGTTCCGGCAAGAAAAATCATGAACGAAGTGTTTTGGTAAGGATTTACTTGTCCAGTTTTAGTTTTGTAATATTTCGTAACAATTACTTTAGTTAAGTAAACGGTTAAAATTCCCATAACAACAGAGGTGCTGAGTTGAGTGAGGGCAATGTAAAAATCTGTTTTCATAATTTAGTTATTAGTTAATGCAATTTTCCAATAGTTCATGTTTCCGAAATCAGGAGCAAGTACTCCTGGAACGAAATTGGTTGCTGTGGTTTCCCAAGCAAAATAACGATATCCGTTGTATTCTTTATATTTTCCTGAATAATCTCCGGCTATTCCTAATATTGCATGTCCGTATTGTTCTGAAATTAAAATAGCGACATCGTACTTAAATCTCGATAGGACATAAAACAACAAAACACTTCGTGTATCACAGTCACCTTTAAAATTCCCCATGAATTCAGCTGGAGCCTGAATACCATATTTCATTTTTTCTAAGCAATTACCACCTTTGTTGTGCCATTCCGTAATGAATCCACCGAATTGTCTATCGGCGTCATCATGCGATAAATCATGAACTAAGTAATAGGGTATGTTTTGTATGCCTGAAACCACCATGTCTGCAAATCCTTTTCTATCGAGTTGTTTCGACTTACCAATTTGATTGAAAGTGGCAATAACCTGTTCCAAGTACTCTTTGTTGTCGTAAATAAGTTGAGCATACACTCTGTTCCAATACCTCAATGCCGACGTTTCATTTACTTCACTTCTGTTTCGCTTAATTTCTGAAGATTCATAATCCTGCTTAAAAACACTAATTACAGCTTGATGATTCATTTGATAATTATCTGTCCAATTTAATGAATGCATAAGTTTCTCGCGAACTACTTTTTCACCTTGGTCGTTTTCTACGGTATCTTTTTCTCTTTTAAATTTAATGTGATCTTCCTCAACAAATTCTTTGTCTTCAGTATATTTTTTTCGTTTTGTTTTTTCGGGGATATCCTCAAGCCAACCTAAAATACCGGAATTAGCCAAAAACATAAGCATAACGATAAAAAATGAAAGTTGTCCGATTCGTCGCAGCCAAATAGCGTTGCGTGACCATAGGATGATAGCCAGCCCGAGTAAGAACCCACTTATGTTTCCATTGTCTGGACCATAGGTTCCAAAACTTAGTAAACTGAAAAATATAAAAATCCAACCGATGATGTTCCATAAAGGAAAGTTAACTCCGAAAATGCGTTGAAAAACTGGAAAACGGTCACCAAGAAAGGAAAGTAGGAATGAAATACCTAAAAGTACCAAAAACAACAAGGTTCCTCCACCAAATCCGAAGAACAACCCGAATACAAACACGAAGCAAAGAAATAATACCAAGTAACCAAGAAGTGGAGATGCTGGAGCAGTGGCTACCGGATCTACATTTATTCCTGTTGAGCTCCCTGTTTTTGTATCAAATGTAGTTGTCTGTGTTGTGGTGCCTGTTCGTGAAAATGGCCAAATAGTTCTCCTATTAACAGTTGGGATTAGTGTTTGCTTGACTTCGATTTTTCGTTCAATGATAAAATAAGCATCGGCAGTAAATCCTATCCATTCCTGGCCCTCAACTGTTAATTTATCCGTTTTCTCGATGCGCCTGAAAAGAATATCGCGAATGTCTTCTTTCAAATACGTTCCTGATTCAAGAAAGACTCTCACTGCTTTTATTTTACGTTCTGGTTTATGAAATAATCCAGTTTTCAACTCATTAAAGTCGAATGCATCAATTTCCTTAAGTTCAACGAGGTCTAACTGCGTAATTTCTATTTCAGCAAAAGAATATGGTCCCGTCTGACGTGAATCTTCCACATGGTAATACCCAATGGCCCTAGCTTTGAAATATATACGTTCCGCCGTCATTTTCTTCTCACCTTTTTAACAATGGTAATTTCAACTCTGCGGTTCATTAACCTTCCTTCTCTGAGTTTATTGCTCGCTCTTGGGTCGGATTCCCCTTTGCCAATTGCCGATAAGCGGCTGGATTCAACACCCCTTTCAATGAGATAATTCATTACAGCTTCTGCTCTTTTTTGAGATAACCGTTGATTTTTTTCTTTATTTCCCTTATCATCAGTATAACCAAAAATGATCCCTTTTAGTTCCTTGTTTTCGTTGAAATACAAACTCAATTCATCTAGTTCTTTTTTGGAGTATTCCAATATTCTATCGCTATTGGTGAAGAATTGCACATTAGGCAATAGAATCGATTTGTATTGGATTTCATAGGTATTGTCCAAAATTTTAGTAGAGTCTATTCCAAAATCTTCTTCAGAATTTTCTTCCCAATAATCCTTCTTGTTATCTTCAACTTTTGGCATGTTCCGATCCTCTTGATCGCTATTATCACAAAACTTAAATAAACTAAATAGCAAAGGCACCCAAATTAAATAGGATAAAATAGACCAACAACCGCTGTTGCGACATCCATTTGGCATTACACCCGGTATCGCCATGTTTCCGCAACCTCGATTCGCAATCCCAGTATTTGGTAAAAACCTTCCACAACCACCATTTCGGCCCAGCGAGGTCGAGTTTAAAAGTGGGTTTGCTCCGCATCCTTTTCGTTCTGAAAGTTGCGTAGGAGTTGTATACGGTGTGTGTGTAGAATAATTTTCGACAGTTTCGGAAGATAATGGAGGATCTTGATTGGTTTCCTGTTTTTCTTTTTTTACTAAACAACCTGTAATTCTTCCAGTAAGAATACCATGAGGAACACCATCTATTTCTTGAAAATCAGAAATTTTTAGAGAAGAAATGGTATAATCAAAAATATTTCTTCTTCTCGATAATTCAGGATTATGATCTCTAAATTCTACGAAGGAAAGTTCATCTCCGTGTTTGAGTGGCAAGTCGACACTTGGCAATGGCAGATTATCGTAATACGTGACATTCGTAACCAATACGTTTCCACAGATAATTAGTTGTGAGGTGTTTTGTTCGAAATGTAGAATATTTTTCGTGTATTCATGTGCCGTTGTAAAACTTGACATGAAATCTCCAGAAAAATATTGCACGGTACTACTCATGATCCCTTTCTATTTTTCCATTCGTTAAACAACGAGCTATTCTTCAATTCCGTTTCCGTTACAATTCTCTTTTCATTGAATGGAGGATCTTCATAATTAAGGATTGGAGACCAGGATTTATTAAATTCTGCCAAAAGATATGCTCTAGTGTCATCAACTGTCACTTGGTAATCTTTGCTTACTCGTTCTGAGTATAGTTTTGAACACAAGGCGAAATATGAACTTTCGGTACCACTTACGGCTTTAATATATTGTATAATTATTGAGCTGAATGCTAAAACGATAAGGATTAAAACAAAAACAAAATTGTCTTTTTCCATGAGGATATCAAATCTTGTAAATGGAAAGTCTTCACCCATGATTTTTGACTCATAATTCTTAAACTCCAATGTTAAATTATCCTGTATTTTTTTTTGCTGAATAGCAAAAGAATTGGCTTTTTCCTCGTATTTTTTTTTCAATTCTCGAAGCTGAAACAGCACAAGATTCTTCCTCTCTTTGTCTTGAATCGATTCATAATCTCCTTCCAATTCCTGTATTTCTTTCTCCCTTTTTACTAAATCATTTTTATTTTCTTGAATGGCGTTTTCATATCTTTTTTGCAAAAGCTCTTCATAACTTGTCACAATTTTCTGCCGGTGTTGTTGCATATCGTTGGATAAAGAATTGTGATGAAATAAAGCGAGAAATGGTGTTAGAGCCACGAAGCAATAAACAGCGTAGAGGGCAATACGAATTAAATTCACCCAACGTTTGAGAATTGACAACGGAGTAGCAATCTGAGTTAATGGAATTCCAATAGATATCAGAGTAAAACGCAAAACTGAACTAATCACTGTGGCAAATAAAAGACCTATTATTCCTCCCAGAACATATGAATTCGTGAGTAGAAAGAAGAAATAACTCATTCCTACTACAATACACAAGAACTGAATCAGAAACTGCCAACTCAAGAACTTAAACTTATCTCGTTCGCTCGCGCTTAATTGGGCTAAAATAGTTTCGTCAAGTCCAAATAATAAAATGGACAACCTCCCCATTTAGTGTTCGTTAAAAAACTGTTCGGGATTCTCGTCGATTTCTCCTTTTTTGGATTTATGCCATTTATCGAGTGTATGACTGGTTAGATCAGATTCTTTATCTAATTGCTCTTTTTTTGCATTGATCTCTTTTTCGGCCTCCATAAAATGTGTTATTTCAGCATGTTTTACATCATGTTTGTCTTCAACTAGTTTCTCCTCTACCACAATACCGTTAAGTGAAAGAAAGCGTTTTTTATTATTTTCCACCAAGTATTCATAAACACCTTTTTGCATCATCATTTTGAAGAAAATAGGACCGGCCTCAATCGAAAGTAAAACAAGGAAAATAATCCAAGGCACGATACCTCCGATTTCATGGGAAATATGAATTCTTTCCAACAAACCATCCAAATTGTTTGCTTTTAATTTGTTTTTTGCTTTATCCTCTTCAATGCTTTTATAGATTTTGTCAAGTTCTAAAACCGAAGCTTTTAATCGTGTTTTTTTTGCGGCAATTTCAGGTTCTTTATTCTTTTTTTGTTCGTTTAACTCTTGTTCTTGACGTGTAAGATTTTCTTTTTGAGTTCGTGCGGCGGGACCTTCACCGGCCTTTCCCGACCCTATTCTACCCGCAATTTCATCTTCAAGACGAATTCGAGCTTCTTTGATTTCCAATCGTCTTTTTTCAAACGACTCTTCAATACCAAGGATTTCTTTTTCCATTTTGGAAATCTCAGTTTTTACTCGATTTATTTCTTCGTTCTTTATTTTATCTGTGTTTTTATTTAATTCGAGTAAATACTCGTCTTGTTTTGTTTGCAATTTAGCGTCAATTTCAGATTTCAAAATTCGGGTTTCTAACGGTGATGAAATCGCAAAAGCTAAAATAACAGCAATGATAATTCGTGGAAGGGCCTGACCTAATTCCTTCCATGAAATAGTATCTTTTCCATCTCCTTTACCCGTACTTGAAACGATAAAACGGTCCATATTGAAAACAATCAACCCCCAAAGTATCGCAAAAATTGCCGAAATGGATAAATCTCTAATTGTCGCAATTTCTTCTACGACAGCGTCACCTTTTGGTCCGAAAATAGTATAAAAGGCATAACCTCCAGATACCGCTGCTAGTACGCCGGTAGCCAATACAATACCACCAATTCCGGCATACCTTACACGGTCACCGAGGGGACATTTTTCCAAAATTTGTTTATCGGCCCCCGCACACCACCAAAGGAATCGTGTTACTTTATGTTTAAAACGACCGGAATTTGGATTATTCATGTCATAATTTTTCAGGTAATCGTTAATTTCATTCATGATAAGTAAATGGATTTATGGTTAAATTAAATTTAGAAATTTGCGGAGAGTGAAATTGTCCAATCTCTCCATTAGCTTTAATAAGAATAGGGTTTTTACGAAAAGATAAAAAGTTAAAGTTAATGCCTGGAGCATTTATTTCCTTTACCTCAACTTTTGTACTCACAAGATCAATGGCTTTGGGTGAAATATGAAAAACACTCATTTTTTTAATTCGAAACCATGAAATTCTGTACAATTTGAAATCGATGATATCACTGTTTTGAAAAATTATTATGTTGTTTCTTTTTTTTGTGAACCTGAAATTTAGAATTTTCCAACGCGATGAATTAAGGTAATATATGAATAAACCACCAATAGCAGAGAAGTCCCATTCCAATTCAATGGGGTGATTTTTAATAAAATATTTAGTGTTGGTTTTAAGCACCTACTGACAAATCATGGCTTGATAAAACATTAAACCCCCTTCGTCAGCGATTACAGACACCCCACCAATAGGTTGCCAACCATTTGAAATCATTGACTTGACACATAATTCTAAGGATTGTTGTGAATATCCAACGGCTAATTCATATTTCATAGATTGACTTTTTTGACAAAAATAATAAGAAAAATATTATTCTTATCTTATACCAAAAAATTGTCGTTAATGATTGAATTATTTTTTAAATATTTTACGCTTTCTATAGGATCGATTTTATTTTGAGTATTAGGCGAACGTCATGCGCGTTATATTCATTCTCAATTGACTTCCTCGCCTGATAGCACCAATCGTAAGGTTATGTTTTTCAATCTTTGGCAGTGGTGTCTCCATCTCCATCGGGATTGTTTTGGTGGGTAGTTTAGGCTGTTGATTATTAAGAAATTAGTTTTTGACGTACCTTTGTCATTGTTGTGTAGTTACTCTTATAACGGTTAGCAACGAGTTAGTGTTAATTGAATTTAATATGATAATAGCTAAAACGTCCATCCAATTTAAGCCCATTATTTTATTTTTCGGGTTTATTATAGTTTTTATTGATTCTTTTTCACAAACAAAAAAAGAACAAATAATATCCTTAAATATGTATGCTGACAGTTTAAAACAGGTGATATTAAATCAAAATAATTCTATCTCAGAATATCTCGTTAAAATCAACGAACTAAATACTAGTATAGATAGTTTACAAAAAGAGTTAAACTCAAGTAAATTGGAAACTGCAACTAAAGATGAAGAGATTGATCAGCTTAAGATTAAATATCTCGTTAAAATCAACGAACTAAATACTAGTATAGTTAGTTTACAAAAAGAGTTAAACTCAAGTAAATTGGAAACTGCAACTAAAGATGAAGAGATTGATCAGCTAAAGATTAAAATTCTGGAACTAGGCGATAGTATTCGCCTGTTAAAACGACCGAATCCGAATAATTTTATTTTCCCATACAAATACAGACAACCAATTTACATTCCTAATGAAGGGAAATATTATTCGACAGTATATCTGGATTTCAAACAAGAAATACAAATTGTTACCGATTCGCTAATTGTTAAATTTAATGAGAAGAATAGTTATCATTTTTATTTTTTCACGCCAATTACCGAAGATTTAAATGTTCAGTGTCCCGAGGATTTCGGTTATGTAATTTTTGATAATCTTGGACGAGAAACATTCAAAAACTTTCATCCAAATGAGTTAAACGGTAATTCTTTCGGTGGATATCTAGAATTCGATCTTGGGTCAAAAATGCGCCGTTTAATGGGGTTGTTAAGTTCTGGATGCGGATCTGGTGGAAGTATTCAATATTATGATTTGGACATTTCTGATGAAAAGTTAATTCAGTCGCAAAGTATTAATGTCAGTACAGGGGGTTATGAATTCACATATTTTCTTCCACAAAAGAAAATTTATATAAATGGAATTCGAATAAACCCAGAGTCCCATTGGTCTGGTGAAACTCGTTATACTTTAGATGTATACAGTTTAATAAACGATCAGAAAATAGGATCGAAAGTAACAAAGTATATTTATCCGCATTTTGGAGATTATGGTGATGATGAGCTTATAAAGATGATTGAGAAGCGTGAGCCTGACATTTTCAAATTTTAACAATTCAATGTCAACTAACAATAACAGCGTGTAAGCAATATTGCCTAGGATTAAAAAACATGCTATTCAAACTAATAACGCTTCTGAAACTTCCCGGAATATGGGTGTTCAAGCCCTCTACAATTTTCCATTCGGCTTCAGTCAAATCAAACAACCCCTTGTTTTCATTTTGTATTCTATTTTTTGTTTATGATTATTTTGACTATATAAGAAACTGCCCAAAAAAGTGTTGCTACAAAAAGTCCAAACACATTAAATAACACATCTAACGGATCGAAATTCCCATGGATTTTCTTGTTCAAAATTTGATTGGATAATTCTTGCATTGCCTCGATTCCAATTCCAAAAATCAGTAATAAAATGAATATAATAACATGGTTAATCAATTTGTTCTTACCAAAATTCAGATAAAAAAATAGGGCTGTTAGAAGGTAAAATAGAAAATGTAGTTCACGGTCATGATGTCTAAAAACAGCAGGCAACTTAAGCATAAAACCAATAATTGAGATTGAAATGAGAATTATTATTAAACCAAATTCTGTTTTAGTTAATTTCATGTGAGATTCTGTTGTTTCTTAATTGACTACAAAAGTTATAAAAAAATTCTGTCAAACGGCTTTTAACGGCTTTTAACATGTTTCAACGCTTTATAACGGGGTTTCACGTTTCATCCGATTTCTATTATACACCTTTTTTGACAGTATATTTTTCGTTCGAAAACGGCCGTCAAAATTTCCTTGATATTATTATGTAATTTTAAAAAGAAATTGATTTTAAATATGGAAAACCCAAAAAATAAATTACATCTTGGGGATGAGTTATATCTTCAAAACATAGAACTTTTCGAAAATTTTGATGATTATGATCTATATCAAATTAGACTTGAAGAAGAATATGAATATCAAAAGAAATTAGAACAACAAAATTCGAAATGAGAAATGCTATGAATTAGAATGACTTAAGATGTCAATTGATAATATCGTTTAAGAGAATTTACATACTCTCGTAATTCCGCTAAAATGAACATTTCATCAATTTTAAGTTGTTTTTTGAAAAGTTCAGAAATTTCATTTGTACAATCATCAATTGTATATTCCGATCCGATTTCTTTATTCGAAATTCTATTTCGAGAGTAGTTAAACCACCATTTTTTTTCTTCTTCCGTTAATTTATCAGGAAAGTTGCGAGCAATTATTTTTAATGCCATTTCCTTTAAACGAGGTGAAGCCATGTTTTGAATTGAAAAAGAATTATTATTCATTGTAATTGCACAATGGAATTGACTAATGCTGTCTCTTTCTAAATCTGAAAAAAATCCTCCAGAGTAAATTTTTAAATCTGAATCAATTTTATCAGTTGATAAAGGAAAATCTTTAAAATAAAGTGGTTTTAATTTGGCTGAAAGTGGATTAATGTTTTCGCGAATTAAATTTAGGTTTTTAGACATTTTTTCGCGGTCTAAATTAAATGACTTTAGTCTTTCAGCATATTCCGAAACATTTGCTAGAATTGGGCACTGATTATTATATATAATTACAACATTTTTTTTGTATTCAAAAGTTTCTTTCGGAAATAAATAATTTTCTAAATCTTCACCTTCTAAATCAATAAGCGGTTGAACATCATGTGATAGATTTAAACATAAGTATGCTCTATGATTATTCGCTATTTGGTATAGAATACCCATAGAATAGTTTTCTTTACCGTAATATTGGCTTATATGAATAAAGGGTTTATTGTTGTTTTTATTTAGCCAGTCGTTAACATTTTTCTTTTTTCTTAATGAAAAAATTTCTTCAAAAAAATATTCATCAGCGTTCTTAATAATTTTCATTATTTCAATTGTTGCTTCAACATCACTAAATGCATCATGGGCATTTGTATGAGATATTTTATTTGCAATGGATAGGTCCTCTAAACGAAAGCTAGGTAAAGGTAAATTTGTTTTCGAATGATAAAGTAATTCATTGTTTTCTTTATCTCGAGCTTGAGGGAAATTTAAAATTTCGGGTTTCAAGACATAAGTAGCTAAAACTAAAAAGTATACATCGAATCTTGAATTATTGTTAGACCATTCCCTTTCATATGGATCGCGAAGATTTCTATAAAGTAAATTTCTTGTAAACTCATCATCAAACTTGAAACTATTATATCCTAGAGTACATGTCTTGGGTAAGGACATATCATATTCGATATGAGAAATAAACCAATATTCATTATAAACCTCAGGAATCACATTAAAAGTAGATGCAGGAAGTGGCTCTATACCATTTTTAATTCTTTCAATTTTTTGTGGGGTCAATTTTGTTATAAGAGCAGCAGAAGGTGATGGTATATTATCCTTGGATTGAAGGCAAAAATAATTTTTTGCAGAATCTTTTTGAATTTCTAGAGCATAATTTGTTCTAATCGAGGCATATTGAGAAACACGACCTCCTTTCGGATTACTATTAAATGTTTCATAATCCATAAATAAAAAAGTTAATTGATCATCCATTTTTACCTTACTTTTCTCATATTAATACCTGGTTACCTTTTTGAGTTTTCTTTAGCTTGAATATCTATTGCTGTCTCTTCACAGCGTATTTCGTGTTTTTTTGCAGCAACGCATCCAAAAGCACCCACAACCTCGCTAACTCTAAATGCCTTTTGCCATACTTTCTAATGAATGAATGTAGGAAAGAAAAATCTTGTGTAATATGTCCACCTTGACGAGCAAATTCCATATAGGTTTCGTTCATTTCGTTTTGTTTCAAAACAACTTCTCGAGCAATTTTGTCAATACCATATCCAGCAAAAAGAACACGTATCTCTTCGTGTACCTCAGCGGATAAATTGTTGAGGTATTTTTTTGTTGGCTCGTCGGATTCTTGATATAATTGCGTCAATAATTTAAGTTCAATTTTCAACTCATTTTCATCCGCAACAAGAATTTGTGACATTGCTGTTTGAATTGCCGATAGAAACAAATCTATTTTGGAAAAATTCGAAATGTAAGGGTTCGTTTGAGAGTTGATGTTTAATATTAAACGGGTCAATATTTCAAGGTTCTTTTGAGGAATATTTGTATCATCTGATTCTGGCTTGTAGTTTTTGATGGCCTGAAATGGATTAGATAAATTGTATAGTATCTGTTCGGCTATTTCGTCTGTAATTAATGGTTCAAATACTTTTGCCCAAATATGTTGATCAAAGTCACTGTTCGTCGAAGTCCAACTTTTGAATAGTTCTTTTTCGTATTTCAAAATAAAATCCAACGACCAAGGTAAATTGATGTTGTTTGCCATCGATTGCCAAATAATATTTTCTTCAAATTCGGAAATCATTTCTTCCGTCCAATTGACACCAGGATTTCGAGATAAACTCCACCAATGCCATTTATGCTTGTACTTATTGATAAATTCGACACTCCATGGTAGATTGGTATTAGATGCGATATTTTGATTGCTTCCACTACCTGAATCCCAAGTAAGAAGGTCTTTGTGTTTTTCGATTTGTTCTTCTGTAAAACCTACGCCGTCGTTAACAGAGAGCAGGTCCCAATTCCATTTATTTTTATAAATCTCTAACAGATTTTCCTCTTGCCAAGGCAAATTTGGATTTCTACTTAACTCTTTCCAATGAATGCCAAAGGGTCTAAAAAAGGATTTTTGATATTTCTTAATCCATTTTGTCGTCCATGGAACTGAAGGGTTGGAGCAAAGTCCTTTCCATGGCGAAACAGAATACTCATTGCTTTCTTTCTCTTCCTTTTTCCAAAAAGGTGATAATTGATCAATCAATTTCTCTGTCCATGAAATGTAGGGATTCGCGCATAAAAAATGCCAAGGTAATATTGCTGCATTTTGAAGCAAAAATTCTTCCGTCCAAAGGTTTTGACCGTTAACAGTTGAAAGATTTTTATCAATGATTTTTGGATGTAATATAAGTTCTTGTGTCCATGGAATCCCCTCATTTAATGGAAGTGAATAAAAATTCCAAAATTTCTCGTATTTCGTTATGAATTCATATGACCATGGCAATGAAGGATTCGTAGTTTGAATAGAGCCCTTAAACCTTCCTGAGAATGCTTTTAGAAAAGACATTGACCAAGGCAATGACGGATTTCCCGACAATGTGTCCCAATTCAACTGATCTGAGTATTCTTCAATGAAGGATTGATCCCAACTTCTTGCTGTATTGGAAGACAAATACCCCCATTTCACTTCGCCTTTGAACTTTACTATTTGTTCATTAGAAATTGGATAATAAGTGAAAAGTAACCTTAACAAATATTTTGGATGTCGAGCAAACAACGAAAGCAAGTTCTGATTAATGTTTTTAGTTCTCATCCTTTATTTTTATTGAATTGAAAGTTATAAATTACAAGTATTTCTTAATGGATTCAAAATAAAAGTAATTTCTTAAAGTACGCTTCTATCTCAGTTCTTTAGATAACCTAGTATAAGAACCTTCTTAATTAGATTAAATATCCTCTATGCATCTAACATAAATTCCGCAGGTTAAAAATGAGTTGGACAAACTTATCGACCAATAAGGTTCATAGTTAAAGATGTAAGCTGATGAATCATCATTTTCCACAATAGAAGAAGTCCACCAAAGACAGTAACCTATAGCATCCGTATCAAAATCAACGGGTCCTCGATAACCTTCAGTGTTTATTCTCATTTCTTTCCATAAAATCCATGTAGGATGAAACTGTGGATCATCATCATGTTCCCATCTCCAATCATAAAAGGATTCTAATTCTAACCAGTCTTGTTTCGAAGGCACACGCCAACCTTCAGGAGCTAATTCACGAGGATCATTTACCGCAAACCAATTGTATAGTTTACCATTTATTCTGCCTATGTCATTGTCATTTTTATAGTAGCACCATGCAGGAATTCCTAATTCTCCCGCTCTTTTCCATTCCTCATCGGTTTTTGCTTCAAAAATTATATCGCCATTACGAAAACGTTCAACATTCAGATTATTCTTCATCCAAATTTTTCCGTTAATCCTTAAAAACTCTTCATTATTATATTTTTTTGATTTAATGCAGCGAACAGAGAATCCTTTGCCTTTTTCTCTGATGTTAGAATTACCCATAAGTAGTTCAAAAAGAAAATCATTAATCATAAAACATTTAGCCATCTCTTTTTTTGTTACTCCTGGCAATTCATAATCGAAACACTCTGATGAAGTCCACCAAGTAGCATCTTTACCTAGTTCATTTCTATCTCTACGACTACGTTTGAATAAATCGAATTCATAAAAATATAGATACTCTTTTTTTATGTTATTGTAAAAAACTCCATTTACCATTCTTCCCCCTCCTGGTAATCCAGAAAAACCACTATTATTAATCTCATCCGAATTTTCAATCCAGTCAGGACAATCTAACCAATCAGCACAATCTATAATTTTTGTGGTATAATTTTCTCCAAGTTCATCCCTTAAAATCTCCCATTCTTCTATAGTGGGAATTGACCATCCCTCAGGAGCCAACCCTCTTGGATCGTTGACCGCATACCAATTGTATAATTTACCATATTTTTTCCCGTTGACTGGGTCATTATCATAGTAACACCAAGCTGGTTTTTTTTCATCTGATGCTTTTTGCCATTCTTCATTACTTCTCGCTTCTTGTATTAAGTCTCCATTTCTAAAACAATCAACATTTAGGTTTCTTTTAGTCCAAATCTGCCCACCTATTTCAATACTTTCTTCATCGACTTCTCTATTTTCATCAAGCCATATGGCTTTCTTGATTTTTTCCATTAAAGACTTAGAAATCGTTGGTATGGATCTATTGTTTACTTCAATAATCTGTTGCTTTTTCAACTCCCAAAAACACTTCGCCGTTGCCTGAATATCTGCCAAGGCATCATGTGCACCATCGAAATCGTGTTTAAACAAAAAACGATGTAATTCCTCCAATCTTGGCCATTTATAGCCATACGGACCATCGATTTTGCACAGATCTACAGTTGAGATCATTGTACAAATTTTTTCTTTATCATCAAGGATATTATGAAAGCCCAAACGAATCAATTCCGAACCTATAATTTTTTCATCGTATGCCATATTATGGGCAACAACAACTTTTGCTCGACTTAAATGAATGGAGAATAATTCAAATACTTCTTCAATTTTACTGCCTCTTTGATTCGCAATTTCAGTGGTAATTCCATGAACTTTTGAGGCGTCAGTCGGAATTATGAATCCATTAGGTTTTATAATCTCATTGCACGAAAGAATTAAATTTCCGTCAAAATCATATACTAAATAGGCTAACTGGACTAATCGAGGCCAATTATCCAAGTCTGTAACTGGTGCTTTCCAGTTTTTAGGCAACCCAGTTGTTTCTGTATCGAAGAAAAGTATCATTTAACTTTATTTTAAATTAATCCGTATTTCAACTTCCTTTAACTAATTGACTTATTCTTGCGATTTAGAGTATATACGGCCGATCTTTAAAATCTTCTTTTATTGGATTTAATCACATTTGTAAAATTGCAAAAAATATTGATTTTTTTTAACTAATGGAATATTAAGTATGATTTTATTGTAAAATCCAATGTTTTTTTCAAGCTAAGTTTGATATGAAATTAATTTACCTCAAAATCCAACGAGGTAATTTCTTTTTCCAAACTTTAAAAAAATGAAATTCAAGCCAAACGAGCTACTCAATAATTCTTCCTCCTATACTTCCCCCTCGCCTGGTAATAATACCGTGACCGATTTTGGTTTTTGATGGCGTTTTTATCGGTGCTAACTTTTCTGCGCACGTGACCTTTGCGTGTTTGACCTTTGTAGTTTACGGAGGGTTTGACATAAGTACCTCCTGTTTTATCCGATTTCTTGAAATCGCAGGAAGGGATTGAAAATGTTAGAAAACCAAATGAAACCAAGAAAAGTAAGTTGACCAAACAACCTCGTGATGTTTTGTTGTAGACTTTGTTGTAAGCTGCTTTTTTTTGGATTTGTGAACCAACCAAAACCTTTAGGTGCTTTGAAACCTAAATTGTGGCGAATAACTAGCTTCAATGATGTGCGTGCTGCTATTCGTTTGGTTAGAGATGGTATGCGGAAACCGAATTTCATCAAGTCATTTTTAAAAATGAAATATTTAGTATGATTTTTGAATTTGATAAGTCAAGAAATAATATCATCACCAATTCATGAATTTAGAAATCAATACCTTGAATTTTCGATATCAAATATGTTTGAGTCTCCACAATCCAATTATTGTCTTCATGAAGAACTTTTTTTGGATTTTTAATTATTAAAGGTTCGTAATTTGGATTGCTTATTTTGTTTATGTCTATTAGGTATAAAAAATAATTATCACCTTTTAAAAAGGCAATTTCAGATTCATTTTTAGACCAGTAAAAATGAAGATTATCACTATAAGATTTGACTTCAATACATCTATCGTAATGTGTTGAGTATCGATTATTAAATGAGAGAATGTCGTATCCAGCTTGAATATCAATGTCTGATATTAATTTGATTTTTTCAATTAAATCATGATTTAAAATCCTTCTCTTTTCATATTCAACCACCCATTTCTCGGCAATGATCCCTTGCTCTCTTTGTTTCTCTAATTTTTTTAATAATTCATCTTGTGAGATTAATCGATGTCTTTTCCTTATAGTTCTAACAAAAGACTCCTCTTGGTCTTTAGGCAAATGTAGATAATAGATCCCTTTAATGTTTTGTAATAAGCCGATTTCAATTAGAAAATTCCTGAATATGGCAGCATTCAAAGGAAATGCGGGTAATTCGTAAAAAACAACGGAACCCCTTGTTTCTATTTTAATACTATTTATATCAAGTATTTTTAAATCAATTAATCGTTTTATTACCAATAAGCCTATTTTATTGTAAAATGTATTTTCAAAATTATTTTGGAGATAAACACCTTTTTTTGTCAATGAAAATTCTTCACCGGAAATATGAATTAAATCTAGGAACATCAAAAATTTTAATGATAGTTTTGGGTTTAATCGAATTTCAGGATTAATAACACTTTTGTTTCTTAATAATTCTGCATTCGAAACACCCTCACAAAATATTTGTCTGGACAAAAATAAAATCCCGGATCGATCACCTATTGTATTAAACTGCTTTAGTTCTTCTAGCATAGTCTCTTAAAATGGCATTGATATCAGAATCTTGTTCTTCTACAACGTTAAACAACGGAATAGGCATACTCTCTATAATCTCTAACAATCGCTGTTCCTTTTCAAATAACCTCTGATGTATAGTTTCTTCGATTGAATTAGAAGCTAATAAATAATAATAGTTTGTTATTGTATCAGCTGGCAGTCCATATCGGTGTATTCTATCTTTTGACTGAATGTAGTGAGATGCATTAAAGGATCTTTCAAAATAAAGAGCATTATGGCAAACTTTATGAAGTGAAATAGATTCTGAAACTGCGAAAGAATTAGCTAGAATAACCTTAAAACTTGAATCTGGTTTATGAAAATCACGAATTATTGATTCCCTAGTTTCTTCCTCGTAGCTTGAATCATTCTGTGCTTCTCTTTCAATAGGTGTACTCCCTTGCAATACACGGCTTTCAATCCCAATTGATTTTAAGTATTCGCTAAGACCTGAGATACTTTTTGTGAAACAGCACCAGATTATTATTTTTTCATTTTGATCGATAATTTTTTTTACAATTTTTCCAGTTTCAGTAAATTTAGTGGGTATCGAATCGCTATATAAATCCTTAATATCATTTAAAAAAATTGAATCATCTAGAAATTCTGAATTTAATTCAAAATCATCCATTTGAGATAATGGTTCTCGCAGAAGGCGAGGATTTGAAGCAACCTGCATTAATCTTATCATTCGAGCTCTAGCGAGAGAATTGTAGATTGATTTTTCCTGGACATTACTGAGTTCGTTAACAAATTTCTTTTCAATAATATCATAGAGACGTCTTTGTGATGCTGACATTTCAAAAAATACAGGAGAATTTTCATTTGCTGCTGGAATATTCAGGTCACTTTTTTTGATTCTAATGAAGAAAGGTGAAATTGAATCAATTAATAATTCAACTCTTGAATCATTTTGATTTCTTGACATATCCTTTAACTGACCACTGTTAAATTTGATGATTTTTTTAGATGGCCAAATAAATCTAAAAAGGTTGTTTAAATCCTCATATCCGTTGGGCGCTGGTGTCCCTGTCAATATTACCCTAGATTGACATAATGAAGCAATTTCTAATGCTGACTGAGCGATTATTCCATCATTTACATTTTTAATTTTATGTGCTTCATCAAGCACTACCATACATCTGTTACGTGATAGATAATACTTCAATTCCTCTTTTATTGAAATTAAAGATGCATATGAAAGCAGAACTATTTCTGGAGGTGTTGAAGTATACAACAATTGTTTTTTTTGTTCAAGAGGTATACCTCCTGATAATCGGATACTTGTTGGTTTTCTTTCAAAACATTCTTCAAATTCATTCTCCCATGGGCCGAAAGAACTCAAAGGTCCTAGAATTATTAATCGATCAACTTTTTTTGGATGATCCTCATTTAGTGATGATAAATATGAGAAAGCTCCATATACAATGCTAGTTTTACCAGCACCAGGTACAGAAAAATTACATGCATTTTGTGCGAACGCCAAATGATAAGCCGATAAAAACTGTAATGGATACAAAACTCTTCCGGTTAATTTCTTTTCAACAGATTTTCGGAAATTTTGAAAGTCTTCTAAATCACAATCATTATTTCTAATCTTTAACGCTTTGTTTGCGTATATTTCAAACTGTTTTTCTTGATTTAAATAGGAATTTATTTCATAAGACACATTCGAACTAAACTCCAAAGCTAAGTCTGTATAGGAAGCTGCCTTTTTTAGAAGCTCGATAGTTTTATTTAATTCTTCTCTGATTTTAACGCGAATACAGGTTTCATCAATAGTAAAATCCAGATATTCTTTTAGAAATAGTTTGGATCTTTTATTTGATAAAAGTTTTTCAAATGAACCATCTACAACAATTTCGTTTGTTGATTCATCATGACTAAATATGATACTATTATGGCTACTCATTACCAGACATACTATTCTTTAATTCATCTAGTTTAGATTCAATGCTATAAATTCTTGAATTTACTTCATTAAAAGGAATAGATTTTAACGATTTGTTATTGATATTTAATAAAGCATCCAAAGCCTTGTTTAACAATCTTAGTGGTTCATTTGATTCTTGCTTGTTTGATAATTTATCGTGATGTTCTTCATAGTTTCTATTAAGATTATCTTTGACTTTTTCTCGCCATTCATTATCTCTCATTTTTAACAAACGACTTACATCAGCTAATGGATTTTCTTTTATCAGGTTATCAACAGGTGTTTCTTGGATCTCCTCAACAATTGAAAAATGTTTATCTCTAAATGACTCCCAAATTTCTTTTGAAGCAAAAAAGCTGGAAGATGAGGTTTTAGGAGTACGTATTATATCTCTAAAATCATCCTGATGAAATCCAAGCCTAATGTAATCGAAAGCACAAGATTTTAAATCTGTTACATCGGTGTCTGGTTCGTAATCCCACATACTTGTAACACCACCCGCTTTATATTTTTTCAATGCAGACTCTAATTTTATAAATGAGTCTTCATTATTACCTAGTTGAGTGTACATTCCATCATATCCACAGTATTCCAAATAATCATTCATTAAATTAAGAACTCTAAGTTGAGTTTGGACCTCTGCTTTGTTAATACCCATAAATGAAGCAATTTCATCAACAGTAAATCCTTCAGCATCTAAATCCCCACATTTTAAATACTTTTCTATAGGATTGTAATCCACTTTAGCATCTTCACCCATTTGATAAGTGGTCTCGAGCCTAAGAATTTCCTTTTTATCAGCATCTGTTGGAAGTATAATTGCGTAAAAATATTGACAATGTTGTTTCTTATTGACATCAATGCTATTGTCATTCCAAATTTTGTTTAAGAGACTTGCCCTTCGATTCCCGTCAATTATTTTTCCATCGGCTGTTACAATTCCGAACTTTTGTTGATGATCATTGAGTAGACTTTCTATAGTTTTTTTGTTGGCAGTCTCCTTGGATTTCCATAAAAAATCCTCAATAATCTTAATGTCTTCAGGATTGTTGGCATCCAAAGTATGATTTTGTCTCTCAAAAGATTTAACAACACTTCCAATTCGTCCATTATAGGGATTGTATGTCAAAATATCAAGTGGAATCCTATAAACATTGAATTGTTTTCTTTCTCCATGAAAAACCAAAGGAACGCCAGTAGTATAAGGTTCATGTTTTTTTTGAATTTCGGATAGTAATTGTTTTCTTTCTTCAGATGTCATAGTTTTTAGTTTATATTTTTAATTATTTTTTCCAATCTTTCTAGTGTGTTAAGATTTAAAATTTGGCTTGAAGTTTTGTGAATAGATCGAAAATCAGATTGTCTTCCAAACCAGCCAGCACCATCGATTATCATTACATAAATAAACTCGTTGAGTGAATCATTATATGATTTTTGGATTTCAAATGTTTCTTTAATTCTTCGCGCATATTGGGTTTGAGAACTGGAAGTAGTGATCATGTATGAAATATCAATAATACCTTTTATCGCATTGTTATGGAGAATTGTAAAAGAAGGCTCGCGATTTATAAATTTTACTTCTGGTTTTACTTGATAATCAAGACCATTTTTTTCACAAATTTTGATTAGATAATCGATAATTCTCTTTGAGTATGCTAGACTAATATCATTGTTGTAACTTGTCTCGATATTACCTTTTACAAGTCGAATCAAATCATCTTTGTTAGATAGTCTGGATATTACATCAATATCAATTTTGAAGTTATCAAGATAAAATTTTGGAATAATCGCTTCGAATTTTGGGTTATTTGCGCCATTTAATATCAATTCAGTTACTTCATTCAAAAAAGCCTCATTTTCCACCATGTAATTTCTGGTTTTTGAAAGTGACCATTCTGTTGACATTGTGTATTTTTTATTTAGTCGCAAAAGAGTAATAATGCGTTTGAACTTTTCTGTTGAAATATTTAAAAGGCAAAGTAGGTTATCTAAAGCTTTTTTATCTTCACGGATGTAGTTCTTTAATCCTTCTACATTATTGACTTGAGATAATTTTGTTCTAAGATCAGAAACAATTAATTCTATTCGATCAGAATATTTTTGTTCTATCTCGTTCTCTACGAAAAACATTGTTGTTGTTGCCAATAATTCTTCGAATTTTAATTTTTCAGGGGTCATAATTCAAGATTTTCTAATAACCTTTTCGATACTGCCTTTACAACAGGTACACATACTGAATTACCCAGTAAATCATATGCTTTTCTTTTATTTAATTCTGAATCACATAAAAAGTCTAAATTGTATGTGTCAGGAAAACCAAAAAGACGAAGACCTTCACGTATTGTTAGCTTTCTTATACCTTTTTCTCCAACAACACCTATTGTGTCCATATCCATAGCAACTAGAGTCGGAGCTATTGCATTTGGATTTAAAAAATGACTGTATTCAAAACTTAGTTTACCAGAGGTTATATTATATCCCTTAGGTTTAGTAGTGTCAGGGACTCGGTCGAATACGGGTGGAGCATCATTCGTGAGAATTTTTTTCTTTGGGTGTTCTAACGTTAAATACCCTTTTTCAACCAAGTCATCCAAAAATTTATGCAAATCTTTATGATTAAAAAAAGAACCGATTTGATCGTGTGTTAAAGGCATACCGTCCATCCAATCAATGCCTATTTTTGTAGCCCAATGCTTCTTTCTACGCTCTTTAAAAAGCCTATTCAAAAGTTCTTTTTGAACGTTAGATACTTTTCCTTTTGCTTCAATATCCCAACTATGAATATTTTTTGAACCTCCACGTTTATCTTTGATGAATTTACCCTCCAGCTCTTCAGGCTTATAGTATTTCAGTAACAATTTGCTGAATTTTGTGTTTGAGAATTCTACATCATTTTCTAAGATTGTTCCAACTGTATTTATGTGTTTATCAAAATTTTCCAGATTAATTATTTTTTTTCTCGTTCCAACAATAAAGATTCTTCTTCTGGATTGAGGAACACCAAATTCCTTGGAGTCTAAAACCCTATAGTTGACTTTATATTTCTTTTTTAATGAATTCAAAATTGTTTCAAGTGTTTGACCAATTTTATCAGATTTATTTAACCTATCATGTAAAACTAAGCCTTCAACATTCTCTAATATAAAACCATGAGGTTTTTTTTCTTCTAGAATCCTCTCGATGTCAAAAAACAAAGTCCCTCTTGTGTCGACAAAACCTTTTTGTTTGCCTGCAACGCTGAAAGCTTGGCATGGAAAACCTGCGAGCAAAACATCAAAATCTGGAATTTGATTAGCATGTATCTTGGTTATATCACCTGCCAAATCATGATGCTCAAAATTATTTTGAAGTGCTGCTATTGCAGAAGTTTTTATTTCAGAGGTAAATACACACTCTGCTTTAAAACCAGTTTCTAAAGCAGCTTGTTCAAAACCAATCCTGATCCCTCCTAAACCAGCAAACAAATCAATAAATCTCACTTTATTATTATTTTTCATTTAGCAATTCTCTGACATTAACATTCATTAATTCTGAAATTTTGAATAAAGTTTCAATACTTGGTTGTCTCCGATTATTGCAATAATCATTAACAATATTGAAGCTTTTGCCCAACTTCTCAGCCAACCAGGTTTGCTTTATGCCTTTTTGCTGAAGTACTTCTTTGATCCTGTTCATGAATAGTTTTTGTAGTAGGGCATGAAGATATAAAGAAAAGTTGGATTTATACACGATATTACTTTGTATTAACATCAACTTCAATCCCCCTCATAAACCGCTGAATAGGCTTTAAATCGTTTACCTGAATTTTTAGTTCATAAAGGTCTTTTTTTGGGGTTGTATTTTGAAAGCTACAACCCCATACCCTCCAATTCCTTCAACATTTCCTTACTTATTTTTAGTATAAGCCAAGTTCCCGCAATGAAAAGAATGGCTGTTGCGGTAGTTTTTATTGCCTTATGGGTTGGCGTTAAGACTGTTTTTGAAGGCTTTGAAGTTTTCGTGTGTTCATTCATCATTTTCTCTTTTTTTAATTTTTGGTGGCGCTGAATTCTGTAGATGGTAAGCCAAGATAAAGGCCCCAATAATAATACCGCCGACAAAAATATATTTGATCAAAGGATTTTTTCTTCCTGGGCCATTTGTTGGGAGTTGCGCTCCGCTAATGCCAATCTCCGTGGCAAAAAGCTCCGAAGCCGGAACTGTTCGAAATGTATCTATCATAATTTACGTATTTCGATGTAATTAATATTTCCTTGTTTGATGATTCTGAAGCAGTATTTCAATATAACATGAAAGTGTTTGCTAACACTTTGAACAGGTATTTCAATTACCCTTGTGAACATTCCTTCGTTGAAACCATCCGCCTCAACAATTAAAAGGTGCAATTGAAATACATCCTTCTTGAACATCCGAAAATACTTTTCTAGGATGCGATCGTTTTTTCGAATCGCTTTAGTTACCTTTCTCTCTTCAGCATACTTTTCTTTACGCGGGCCATGATTGTAAGCAAAATCATAATGATTTGAGTTAAGGTGAAATTGGTCCGCCCTTTTAGGCTGGAACTCAATACCGCAACCACAATCGCAAATCCTAAGCGCTAGTGGAGAGGGATTTTCTTGTTTTTTTTCTTTTTGTTTCATAATTTTAAAAATATTTCGTTCTTTTGCAAAGATATATTAATTTACAATACTGTCAATTATGAATGTAGAAAAAAAAATATTGTCCACCGATGAATTCAATTTTCTTTCCGAAGCAGTGCTAACGGAAGAATTTCCACAATTGGCAGAATCCATGAATCAAGCGAGATACAGCATCAATGACCTAAAGATTGCACCCCGAGATGCAACCTATTGGGACAAGCAAGAAATACTTCCCAAAATTAAAGGACCAGGTCTACGTCGGAAATACACCCTTGCTCAAAGCATCTGGATTAAGCTGATCCAGCAAATGCGCTCTTTGGGCATTAGTCTCGGTACGATTAAGGAACTAAAAAATAACCTTCTCGAACCAAAAGTCGATTTAAACGAGCTAGATCCGCAATTTCTAAAGCAAATTCTAGACAAATTGAATTCGAAAATGGATTCGCCTATGAGCCCAGAAGAATTAATAAGTCAATTTGATAAGGACGGACCACCAATATTTGACTCTGCTGTAATGGCAACAATTATATATCGTAAAAGGTTTCATTGCATTGTGAATAAAGACGGTGAATATATTATCTATGAGGCATCAAAACATAATGAGTACCTCACCACGGAAGAGGAATTTGCAGCGTTCGTTTCAAAGCCCTATTTCTGTCTAAGCTTCGCTGAAGCTTACCGAAGTTTAATCAACGAATGGTCACCAGAGTCGTTGTTATCAAAATCATCTTTGTTGACCAAGACAGAATTAAAAATTTTAGAATATATTCGAAAAAACGATGCCACATCCATCACCATTCGCTTCAAGAATGGTGAACCTGACCTTTTGGAAATTGTTGAAAAAAGTAACATAACCCTTGAACATAGATTTTTTGATGTAATTGCAAAAAATGGCTACCAAATGATTTCCTTGAAAACACAAAAAGGCAAGATCGTTGATTTTGAGAATAAAATTCTGATGAAAATAAATGAGGGCACCAAATAAATGGACCATTGAAAACCCGTTTCCCGTAACCGAAACCCGGACCGGAAACACCTGTGAATTAAAGTTTGATTAAAAAAATACGAAAATTTGAAAAACCAACAGTAAAGGACTTACAAACATTAACAGAAGGAAAGATTTCGGATGAAATTGCACAACTTCTGTTGGAACAGATGGAAGAACTTTGTTTAATAGTAATTGAGCAATATGCAAGTAGACATAAGATTTAAACGATTTTCCAAAGGCGATGAATTGCGTCAGGTTGCTAAAACTGAAGCCGTCATATATACACGCGTCAGCACGAAAGAACAAGCAGACAACAATGCGAGTTTGGACACTCAGCTGAAGCATTGTAAAAAATATGCTGAGGAGAAGGGTTTAGATGTTGTTGATTTTTTTGGTGGCACGTATGAAAGTGCAAAAGACGACGAACGAACGGAGTTTCAAAAAATGCTAAGCTTTGTAAAGCGCAAAAAGTCCATTGGGTTTGTGATAGTCTATTCTTATGATCGCTTTAGCAGAAGTGGTCCAAGTGGTGCATTTATTTCGCACGAACTCAAAAAGCGAGGGGTAAAAGTCGTTTCTGTAACTCAATCAATTGATCATAATGATCCTTCTGGAAACTTCATGGAAGGAATCTATCACCTATTCAGTGAATTTGATAACCAGTTACGTAGAGACAAGTCTATGACCGGAATGATCGAAAAATTGAAGCAAGGTTACTGGCCGTTTATGCCACCTACAGGCTATACAAACGTTAACCAAGGAAAAACTGCCGACCTACACACGTTGATCATCAATGATACAGGCAAATTGCTAAAAAAGGCCTTTGAATGGAAAGCAAATGACGACCTTAGTTTGGTGGAAATAGCCAAACGATTAAGTGCACGTGGTTGGAATATTCCCGCCAAGCGCTTGTCTCGGTTCTTTGCAAATCCATTCTATTGTGGGTTTATTGTTTCTAAATTGGTTCCGGGTGAAATGATTGAAGGGAAACATCCTCCTCTTGTTTCAAAGAATACCTTTTTAAAGGTTCATCAAAATCTTGTAAAGTTTACGAGTGGCTACAAAATTGAACAAGAGGTGGAAGATTTACCAATGAAGCAATTTTTGAAATGCGAATGTTGTGGAACAAGCATGACTGGTTATTTAGTGAAGCCTAGGGGCTTATACTATTACAAGTGCAATTTAAAGGGTTGTGCAAATAATCGCAGCCAAAAGGTTTTACATCTGAAATTCGAAGATTTATTGAAAGGTTTCACATTCGACAAGGCTCTGAAACCCCTTTTCAAAAAGATGCTACTTCATCTATTGAGTGAACGAACAGAAGTCAAATCTGAGGATAAAAAAGCCTTACAGGTAGAACTAGCACAGTTAAAACAAAAATTAGAAGGAGCCGAAGAACGATTTTTTACGGGTGAAATTGATCAAGCAGTTTATTATAAATTCCGAGAAAAATTCCGAGAAAACATTCGACAAATTGAATCAGAATTGGATGATAGCCAAAATCAGTTATCGAACATTGAAAAATCAGCTGAAAAGTGTCTTGAACTAGCCCTGAAACTCCCTTCCACTTGGAAAAATGCAAATTTCAACAGTAAGCAAAGAATACAGAATTTGGTGTTTCCGGGAGGAATATTCTACGATCGAAAAAAAGACGATTATCGAACTTCAAGAATAAATTTGCTTTTTTCTACGATTCCTTATTTGACGAAGCTTGTAGAGGCTTATAAAAACGGGGATTTTGACATTTTAGCCAAAATCCCCGCTTTGGTTGGCCCACTAGGGCTCGAACCTAGACTCTTCTGAACCAAAATCAGACGTGTTGCCAGTTACACCATGGGCCATTGCGGGGTGCAAATTTAAAACTTCTATTTAAAAAAGCGAAAAAAAATAG
>Ga0194115_10000778_pt1 | contig 44234 bp, 49 predicted proteins | sample TA2MahsurfametaG_3_FD_148656 | JGI IMG/M metagenome (GOLD analysis project Ga0194115, IMG submission 148656) | Freshwater microbial communities from Lake Tanganyika, Tanzania - TA2015002 Mahale S4 surface | ecosystem: Environmental > Aquatic > Freshwater > Lake | place: Tanzania: Lake... | reverse complement strand
CATTATTTTCTTGGACGAATTTGCGTTCATTCCAAATCACATTGCTGATGACTTCTTTAGTTCAGTATATCCTACAATTTCATCTGGTACATCTACAAAGGTAATCATTGTTTCTACCCCCAAGGGCATGAATCACTTCTACCGACTTTGGCACGATGCTGAGCGTGGTAGAAATCAGTATGTAACAACTGAGGTTCACTGGTCAGAAGTTCCTGGTCGTGATGCTGAATGGAAAGAACAGACTATTGCAAACACGTCTAAACAACAGTTCTCTCAAGAATTTGAGTGTGAATTTTTGGGATCTGTTGATACGCTAATATCAGCATCAAAATTAAAATCTTTGGTATACGAAGAACCAATTAAAACAAATAAAGGATTAGATGTATATCAAGAAGCTATAGAAGGTAACAGTTATATCTTAACTGCTGACGTTGCTAGAGGAGTATCGCACGATTATTCGGCATTTGTTGTTTTTGATATAACAACATTTCCATATAAGATCGTAGCAAAATATCGAAATAACGAAATCAAACCAATGCTATTTCCAAACATTATTGAGCAGTTAGCAGTGGCATATAATAAAGCATATGTGTTGATTGAAACCAACGACGTTGGTGATCAAGTTGCTTCAATCCTACAATTTGATCTTGAGTATGATAATCTTCTTATGGTTGCTATGAGAGGTAGGGCTGGTCAAATTGTAGGTCAGGGATTTTCTGGTACTAAATCTCAACTTGGTCTTAAAATGAGTAAGACTGTTAAAAAAGTTGGATGCTCTAATTTAAAAACTTTAATTGAAGATGATAAGTTAATGTTTTCAGATTATGATGTCATTAGTGAGCTTACCACATTTATCCAAAAAAATCAATCATTTGAGGCTGAAGAGGGGTGTAATGATGACTTAGCAATGTGTTTGGTTATATTTGCATGGTTAGTTGTTCAACCCTACTTTAAGGAGATGACAGACAATGACGTTCGTAAAAGAATTTATGAAGAACAAAAAAACCAAATTGAGCAGGATATGGCTCCATTTGGATTTATTGTGGACGGTTTGGAAGACCTCACAGGTTTTGTAGAAGAAGAAACTGGAGATCGTTGGTTGTTCGCTAGTCAAAAAGATCAAAAGGTTTGGGACGATAAGTGGCATGTAGACGAATATGGAGATAAGTCTCACATGTGGGACTATCGGTAAGAAGAAGGAATTTATAAATATTTCATAGAGCAAATGAAGAACTACTAGAGGAATCCAAATGGCTTTAGGTTTAGTTTCACCTGGAATTAAAGTTAGAGAAGTAGATCTAACTGTTGGAAGGATTGATTCCGTAAGTCAATTAACTGGTGCTTTTGTTGGACCTTTTGAAAGAGGTCCTGTGGAGGAAGCCACATTAGTTGAGAGCGAAAAAGATTTAATTAATAAGTTTGGTAAGCCAAGCGAAAATGATAATCAATACGAATATTGGTATAGTGCATCAAACTATTTAACTTATGGTGGCGTATTGCGTGTAGTCAGAGCTGATGGAGCAAACTTAAATAACGCAAACGCACCAACGGCTGTAGGTCTCGGATCTACATCTGTTAAGATCAAGAACTACGAAGATTATACCACAAATTACTCTTCACCATCAACCTGGCACTGGGCGGCAAAAGATCCAGGCGTTTGGGCAAACGGATTAAAAGTTTGTGTCATTGATGCTTTTGCAGATCAAAGACTTATCGGTGTAAATACTGGCATTGCTACAGCAACTACTGCTACTACTGTTGGTATTGCAACAACTGAAGGAACCTTTAGCGAAATATATGATGTTAGCATTGGTGTTAACACCACTGGATTACTTGTTAATGATGGTGTTTCAGGAACTTTTATCGGTGCGGGAACCACTATTCTTGCAATCGGTGCTGGTATTGTATATCTTTCAGTTCCTTCTTCCGCAGTAGGAGTTGCAACAACTACCTTAACGTTTACCAGAACCACCACAGTCACCCAATTATATTCGGCAATAACAGTTGGAGCCGCTGTAACTCAACTTGGTACATTTGCAGTTGCTGGTGTAGGAACCACAACCGCATTTACTGGTTTTGTAAAAGGTATTGTTACTGGTATCGGCAACACTCACATTGATGTTAAAGTTACCAGTGTTGTTAACAGCACAACTCAAGTAGAAACTGCAGTATCTTATACTCCAGATCTTTACGCATTTAATGCAACCACCGTTAATGGATTCATTGGAATTGGTACAACTGGAACATCCAATGCTACTGCTGTCGATTGGTACAACCAGCAAACTCTTGGATTAGTAAATTCAACTGTTTACTGGAATTCAATTGCTCCTAAGCCAGGAACTTCAACCTATGCTAATAGCAGAAGCGCCAAGAACGACGAAATTCATGTTGTCGTTGTTGATGATAGCGGTTCTGTAACTGGAATTGCTGGAAATATTCTTGAGAAGCACATTGGCTTATCCAAGGCATCTGATGCTCAGCTTTCCCCAAGCCAAAACATCTACTACAAAAATTATATTGCACTAAGTTCAGAATACCTTTATGCTGGTTGTGCTTCTGCAGGTTCTGCAACTGGTTTTGGTGGCACTACTGGTGGTGCTTGGGGTCAGAAGGCACAAGGAGTAACATTCAACGCTGAGGGAGCTAAGAGCTATACTCTCCTTGGTGGTAACACCTACGGTACTCCTGGTATCTCCTCTGCCTATACAGATCCAAGATACTTAGTCACCCTTGGTGATTTAATGAATGGATATAGAATCTTTGAGACTGTTAAGGAATATCCAATAAACTACCTAATCATGGGTCCTGGTTTCTCGGATAAACTTACCACTCAAGCCAAGGCAAATCAACTTATCAACATTGCCGAACTTAGAAAGGACTGTATTGCTGTCATTTCTCCACACAGATCTGCAGTTGTTGATGTAGCTGATTCTGGTACTCAAACTAATAATATCATCAATTTCTATGATGCAATCGCTTCTTCGTCTTATGGCATTTTTGATAGTGGTTACAAGTATCAGTACGACAGATTTGCAAATAAGTTTAAATATATTCCTCTAAACGCTGATGTTGCAGGTTGCCTTTGCAGAACGGTAATTACTGATTATCCTTGGTTCTCACCTGCAGGTTCTAGGAGAGGTGTTATTAACAACGCTGTTAAGCTTGCATATAACCCAACTCAAGCACAAAGAGATCTTCTCTATGTCAAGAGAATCAATCCAGTCATTTTCTCTCCTGGAGCTGGTATCATCCTCTTTGGAGATAAGACTGGTCTATCATATGCATCTGCATTCGATAGAATCAACGTTAGAATGCTATTCCTAACCATTGAGGCTGCAATTGAAAGAGCTGCTAGAACTCAACTCTTTGAATTCAACGATGAAATCACAAGATCAAACTTTGTAAATATTGTTGAGCCATATCTCCGTGATGTAGTTGCTAAGAGAGGAATTATTGATTATAGACTCATTTGTGATGAGACAAACAATACTCCTGATATTATTGATGCTAATGAGTTTAGAGCTGATATTTTTGTAAAACCTGCTCGTAGCATTAATTACATCGGACTTACCTTCGTTGCTACCAGAACTGGTATCAGCTTTGAAGAAGTAGTTGGAAGAGTTTGATTTAAATAATAGTACAACAACGGAGTTAAAGAACAATGCCTTCGATTCAACAAATCCCAAATTCAGGATCTGACGGAAGATTTCTAGATAACTTCAAGGGAAGACTAGCAGGTGGTGGTGTTCGCCCAAATCTATTTGAGGTTGAAATTCCTTTTCCAGCAGCAGCTCTTCCTAATGGAGTTAATGAGTCTCAGATCAACGACAAGGTTAGATTCCTTGTAAAAGCTGCCTCATTACCAGCTTCAACAATTACCCCAATTCCAGTTCCTTTCAGAGGTAGAATGCTTCAAATTGCTGGAGACAGAACCTTTGAACCATGGTCAGTAACAGTTATTAACGATACAGACTTTGCTCTTAGAAATTCTTTTGAGCGTTGGATGAACTTCATCAACAGAGTTTCTGATAACTCGGGTCAAATTGATCCTTCAGCTTATCAAGTTGATGGTAAAGTTTATCAGTTAGGTAGAGCACCTACAAACTCTGCTACTGCAAGTTCCCAGAATATTCCTGTTCTGAGATACTACAATTTCCATGGCATCTTCCCATCTTCAGTTTCAGCTATTGCATTATCATATGATGCAAACAGCCAGATTGAAGAATTCCAAGTTGACTTCCAAGTTCAATGGTGGGAAGCATACAATGGTTCAAACGGGGTTGAAGTAAGATAATAAATAGATAAAAGTTACTTCAAAACGTAATGGCTCTGTTTGGTTTTTCAATTGATGACGGTTATAAAAAACCTAAGAAACAAGTATCCCCCGTTCCACCTAACAATGAGGACGGGGTTGATTACTATATTTCTTCAGGCTTTTATGGTCAATATGTAGATATTGAAGGTGTATATAAAACCGAGTACGATTTGATTAAAAGATATCGTGAAATGGCTTTGCATCCTGAAGCAGACAAAGCTATTGAAGATGTTGTAAATGAAGCTATTGTATCAGAATTAAATGATTCCCCTGTAGAGATTGAATTATCAAACTTAAACGTAGACGAAAATATTAAAAATATCATTCGTGATGAATTTAAGTACATCAAAGAATTGATGGACTTTGATAAAAAAGCTCATGAAATTTTTAGAAACTGGTATGTTGATGGTCGTGTATTTTACCATAAAGTAATTGATCTTGAGAATCCTCAAAATGGTATTCAAGAAATTAGATATATTGATTCACTTAAAATTAAATTAGTAAGAGAATTAAAGAAAAAAGATAATCGCAATATCGTTGATATCCAAAACGTTAACACTCTTTCTAGAGAAATTGGTGTTGAAAAGTTAGACTTCCCTGATATTGAAGAGTATTTTGTTTATACTCCTAAGAGTCAAGGATATTCAACTGGTGCTAGCGGATATGGTAAAGGTGTTAAGTTAGCAAAAGACTCCGTAACTTATATTACTTCAGGTCTTATTGATCGCAACAAGATGACTGCTTTATCATATTTACATAAAGCAATCAAGTCTCTCAATCAACTTCGTATGATTGAAGATTCTCTGGTTATTTACAGATTGTCTCGTGCTCCAGAGCGTAGAATTTTTTACATTGATGTAGGTAATCTTCCTAAAATCAAGGCGGAACAATATCTTCGTGATGTAATGTCGCGTTATAGAAATAAACTTGTCTATGATGCATCAACTGGTGAAGTTCGTGATGATAAAAAGTTTACCAGTATGATGGAAGACTTCTGGCTACCTCGTAGAGAAGGTGGTCGTGGTACAGAAATCACAACTCTTCCTGGTGGACAGAATCTTGGAGAACTTGCAGATATTGAATACTTCCAAAAGAAACTTTATCGTTCCTTAGGTATTCCTGAATCTAGAATTGCTGCAGACGGTGGATTTAATTTAGGAAGATCTTCTGAAATTCTTAGAGATGAAATCATGTTCTCTAGATTTGTAGGGAGATTGCGTAAAAGATTTAGCAATGTATTCCACGATCTACTAAAGACACAATTAGTTCTTAAAAATATCATCACTCCACAAGATTGGGAGTGGATGAGTGATCACATTCAATATGATTATGTTTACGACAACCATTTTGCTGAACTAAAACAAACGGAATTAATGAATGAAAGAATTTCTCTTCTTCAGCAAGTAGAACCTTATGTTGGAAAATATTATTCCAATGAATATATAAGAAGAAAGATCTTACGTCAGACCGAAGAGGAAATGATTGAAATTGATTTCCAAATTGCGGATGAACTTAACGCAGGTATTATTCCACCACCTACTCGACCAACCGATCCCGAAACTGGAATGCCAACTGATTATGTTCAAAAAACAGGTCAGAATCTTATTAAGAAAACTCAAAATCAAAATGCAAAAGATCTTGAGATTGGGTTAGGGAAACCTGTTAAAGATCCGCAACCTAGTGAAAAAGCAGCAAACATAAAAGCACCAGAAGCGGACGAAGTAGATACTAAGAAAACCAACAAACTATAAATAATATAAGATTTTATAAGTAATTTTATGGAAACAGATGATTTTATTGGGATGGTGATGTCCGACGCACCAGCTGCGGAACTTACTGATGCAATCAAACAAATGCTATATCAAAAAAGCGTTTCAATGATTGATGAGTTAAAGCCTGTTATTGGTGCTCAAATGTTTGACCCAACTATGGAAACCGAGGATCAAGATGTATAGGTTAAAGGTAAAAGGTAATGAGGCTAATTTAGCCACAGGAATTGGTAATAGCACTACTGTTGGAAGTGCAACTCTCGTTAGAGTTGTTAATGCTTCTGGTGGTTCTGTCGTAGTTGTGTTAAGAAATTCTTCACTTACTGGAATTGGTTCTATCACAATGTTAAATAATACTTCAGAAATTGTTGAAAAGACCAGCACCGATTTAATTCATGTTTTAGGTGGTACGGTTCAAGTTGCAAAAGTAGGATTTACCCAGTAAAACAATGAAACTAATTACAGAGCAAATCGAGAATATTCAAGTTCTCACCGAAGAAAAGAATGGTAAAACCAATCTTTATATTACAGGGCCTTTTCTTCAAGCAGAAATTACAAACCGCAACGGTCGTTGCTATCCTTTCCCAATTCTTGAAAGAGAAGTTGGAAAGTATACGCAAAAGTATATTAAAGAAGGAAGAGCACTTGGAGAACTTGGTCACCCCGATGGACCAACTGTGAACTTAGATCGTGCATCACATATGATCACAAGTCTAAAAGCAGAAGGAAATAATTTTATTGGTAAAGCAAAAATTCTTGATACTCCAATGGGTAACATTGCCAAGTCACTTCTTGATGAAGGAGTGAAGCTTGGTGTTTCTTCAAGAGGTATTGGATCTCTTGTTGAGCGTAATGGCATCAAGTATGTTGGGGATGATTTTATGCTTGCAACTGCTGCTGATATTGTAGCAGATCCTTCCGCACCTGATGCATTTGTTCAAGGTATTATGGAAGGTAAAGAGTGGATTTGGAACAACGGCATTTTAGCTGAAAAAACTTTAGAGCAAATCAACTCGTTAACACCAACAATTGATAAGCAAATCCGCGAAGAGCGTCTCCTGAAGCTGTTTAATAGCTACTTGAGAAATTTATAATTTATAAATAAATATTAGAATAAAGGTAATCAATTTTATTCGGAGAGTACAATGTCTGCTGGTAATTTACAAGAAATGGAATTAACGTCACAAGCCAAGCAATCAAAAACAGCTGTTAACGCTGGCGCTAAACCTGCCGATCCAATGCCATCAAACTCTGAGTTTGTAGCTGGTGTTCCAGGTCAATCGATCACCGATTTAGGTGGCCCTACTCCTTACAACTATCGTTCAACCGACGATTCTTCTAAGTTAGCAACTCAAAACGTTAAAACCGTTAGAGATGTAGTTAATGCTAAAGCTGCAAGAGCAGAAGAAGTAGAAGTTGAAGAAGATCAAGAAGTTGTTTCTGAAGAAGAAGCTCTTGACCAAGAAGAAGTTGCTGTAGAAGAAGTAGAGACACAAGAAGAAGTTGAAGAAGAAGTTGAACTTGAGTTTAATGTTGAAGAAGATGTAAAAGCCATTTTTGGTGACGAAGATCTCTCTGAAGAATTTAAGGAAAGAGCAGCTCTTGTTTTTGAGGCTGCCCTAAGAGCAAAGGTAGATGAAGCTGCTGAAATTATTCAGATTCGTTATGAAGCTGCTCTTGAGGAAAATGTTGCTGCTATTGAGGCAGAATTAACCGAAAGAGTAGACTCATACCTTGAGTATGTTGCTGGTGAATGGCTTGAGGAGAATGCTCTTCAAGTTGAGACTGGCATCAAGGCTCAACTTGCGGAGTCATTCATGACAAACCTTAAGGGTCTTTTTGAAGAACATTATGTATCAATCCCTGAAGATAAATACAATGTCCTTGAGAGCATGGTCGCAAAACTTGATGACATGGAATCAAGACTCAACGAGCAAATCGAAAGAAATATTCAGTTAAACCAAAGACTTAGCGAATCCGTATCAGATGGAATTCTCTATGATGTCTCAAGAGGTCTCGCTGAGACCCAGAAGAGCAAGCTCGCAAGTCTGGCTGAAAGTGTTGAGTTCGTAAGTGAAGAAGACTATCGTGAGAAGCTGGAAGCATTAAGGGAGTCATACTTCCCAAGAAATCCAGTTACTCCAGAAAGAGAAGATGAAATGCTAGGCAGTGACTCGGAAGTTGTTTCCGAATCAATGAATGCTTATTTACAGGCTATTTCAAAATTTTCTAAGTGATTTTAATATTATAAAGTAAACACTTTTTCCAAGACAGGAGAAAACACGCAAATGTACAACTCACAACATTTGCAAGAAAAGTGGGCACCTCTTCTAAACTGTGAAGGTCTTGATTCCATCAAGGATTCATATAAGAAGGGCGTTACCGCAATCTTGCTAGAAAATCAAGAGCAATTCTTACGCTCTGAGCGTATGCTCACAGAGGCTTCACCAACCATGTCAGCAGGCACTGGTGGATTTACTGGTAGTGCTACACCTACAGGTCCTGTTGCTGGTTTCGACCCAGTTCTAATCAGCCTCATCCGCCGTTCAATGCCTCAGCTTATCGCTTATGATATCTGCGGCGTTCAGCCTATGACTGGCCCAACTGGTCTTATCTTTGCGATGAGAACCCGTTACACCAATCAGTCTGGTACGGAAGCATTCTTCAACGAAGCAGATACCGCATTCTCGGGTCAGAACAGCAGCCTCAACCTTACCGCTGGTTTCGCTGATGCGAACGCTGGTCTTGGTACAACCACTCAGCGTGGTTCCAACCCTGCAATCCTTAACGACATCGGCGTAGTTGCTGGTATCGGTTCAACCGATTACAACGTTGGTGGTGCTATGTCCACTGGCAACGCTGAAGCTCTCGGTGATGCAGCTGCTAATGCCTTCAATGAAATGGCATTCAGCATCGAGAAGGTTACTGTTTCAGCTAAATCCAGAGCACTCAAGGCTGAGTACAGCTTAGAGCTTGCACAAGACCTCAAGGCTATCCATGGTCTTGATGCTGAAGCTGAGCTTGCTAACATCCTCTCGACTGAAATCCTTGCTGAAATCAACAGAGAAGTTGTTAGAACAATCTACAAGATTGCAGAAGCTGGCGCTCAAACCAACACTGCTACCGCAGGTTTCTTCGACCTCGACGTTGACTCCAATGGTCGTTGGTCTGTTGAGAAGTTCAAGGGTCTCCTCTTCCAGTTAGAGCGTGATGCTAACGCTATCGCTCAAAGAACTCGTAGAGGAAAGGGCAACACCATCATCTGCTCTGCAGACGTTGCTTCCGCTCTAACCATGGCTGGTGTACTTGATTACACCCCAGCCCTCAACGTAGGTCTAAATGTTGATGACACTGGTAGCACCTTTGCTGGTGTTATCAACGGTAAGTATAAGGTATACATCGATCCATATTCGGCTAACCTATCTGCCCAGCAGTACTATGTTATCGGCTATAAGGGTCAGAACCCTTATGATGCTGGTCTCTTCTACTGCCCATATGTTCCTCTCCAAATGGTTCGTGCCGTTGGTCAGGACACCTTCCAGCCTAAGATTGGCTTTAAGACCCGCTACGGCATGGTCGCTAACCCATTCGCTGAAGGAACCAGCCAGGGCAGCGGTGCTCTCCGTGTTAACGCTAACCGTTACTACAGAAGAGTACAAGTTACCAACCTTATGTGAGTCACTCTCCGATTCACCCAGACCCCCGCAAGGGGGTCTTTTTTTATCTAAATATTTAAAAGTCACGATTAATAATGGCATTTCCAAATCAAATTGCCAATAGAAATTTCTTATCTCCTATTGGGTTTAAGTTTATTTTATCAAAGTATCCCAAGGTAGATTTCTTTAGCAATAAAGCAAATATTCCTGGAATTACATTAGGAGTAGCCATTCAACCTACATACTTAAAAGATATTCCTGTTCCTGGTGACAAACTACAGTATGACGATTTAAGTTTGACTTTTATTGTTGATGAGAACATGGAGAATTATCTAGCCATTTATGACTGGATGGTTGCCTTAGGATACCCAGAAAATGTAAGTCAGTTTAATGAATTAAGATTAGAAGATAGGTACTACCCTGCGGATAGCAACAAAGATATGTACAACCAGTATTCTGATGGTGTACTTCAAATTTTAAACAGTAACTATCAACCAAAGTTTCAAGTTAAGTTTAAAGATCTATTTCCAATATCTTTAACCACATTAGAATTTGATGCTACAAACACTGACTACAGTTATTTTAGTGCAACCGTTACATTTAAATACACAATCTTTCAAATGAAAACTATTGGTGGAGCTATTTTATGACCCTTGATGAAATTCAGGATATGTGGGAAACCGACTCTATTATTGATCCTGATAATTTACATTTAGAATCTTTAAAGATACCACAATTACACGCAAAATATTTTAAAATTTATAACAATTTAAAATTATTAAGTAAAAAAAATTACTATGACATGAGTGTCGTTAAAAAAGATCGACATGAATATTACAGTGGCAAAGCAGATCCTGAAGTTTATACTGCAGAGCCTTTTCCGTTTAAAGTTCGTGATAAAGAAAGTATGGTTCGTTATCTAGATGCAGATAAAAAACTTACTGGCATGAAACTGAAAACTGAGCTTTATGAAACTATGATAAATTATATTGAAGACATTCTTAAAGTAATTCTTAATAGAACATATCAGATCAAGAATGCCATCGAATTTCAAAAATTTACTGCTGGTTATAGTTGATGAGTCACTTAGTTATCTCTAAAAAGAATGAAGTCTATCTAAAGATCCAATCAGAACCACACGTATTACAAGAACTTTCAGATAGATTTACCTTTGAAGTACCTAACGCAAAATTCATGCCCCAATATCGTAGAAGATTTTGGGATGGAAAAATACGATTGTTCTCCACACATACAGGAGAAATTTATGTTGGATTATTAGATAAAGTTATAGCATTTTGTGAAAAATTAAATTATACTTATGAGTTTCGTGATAGTAAATTTTATGGAGTGCCATTTGAAATTAATGACATGATATCTCGTGAAGGTGTCACAGATTACATGAAAAAGATTTCAAAGTATCCTCCCAGGGATTATCAACTGAATGCAGTTTACAGGGCTCTGAAGTACAATAGAGGATTATTAATTTCCCCAACAGCATCTGGTAAATCTTTAATGATTTATTCTGTTGTCAGGTATTATGCCGAGAAAGGAATGTCAATTCTCATTGTTGTCCCAACAACTTCTCTCGTTGAACAAATGTATAAAGATTTCCAAGACTATGGTTGGGATGCTGAAAATTATTGTCATAGAATTTATTCTGGAAGAGAAAAGAGCAATGAAATGCCAATAACAATTACAACTTGGCAATCTATCTACAAGTTGGAGAAAAATTGGTATTCAGATTTTGATGTTGTCATTGGTGATGAAGCGCATTTATTCAAATCAAAATCTTTGGTTGACATCATGACCAAACTTTTAGATTGTAAATATCGTTTTGGTTTTACTGGAACACTGGATGGAACACAGACACACAAATGGATTTTAGAGGGTTTGTTTGGACCTTCATACAATGTAACTAAGACAAAGGAATTGATTGATAAGGGGCATATATCAAAACTTGATATTAAAATTTTACTGCTTAAGCATGAAGCTCAAAAGTTTAACACCTATGAAGATGAGATTCAATATTTAATTTCTCATTCTAAAAGAAATAATTTTATTAAAAATTTAAGTCTTGATTTAAAAGGGAATACTTTGATTCTTTATAGTAGGGTCAACACCCATGGACGGGTAATTTATGACATAATAAATAGTAGTATAACGAATGATCGTAAAGTATTTTTTGTTTATGGTGGTGTCGATGCTGAGGAACGTGAGGAAGTAAGAAGAATTACAGAACTTGAAAACAATGCAATAATCATTGCTTCTTACGGAACATTCAGTACAGGTATCAACATCAAAAACCTTCACAATGTAATCTTTGCATCACCATCCAAATCAAGAATCAGAAATCTTCAAAGTATTGGTAGAGTATTAAGAAAAGGAAATAAAAAAGAAAAAGCTGTTCTTTATGATATTTCTGATGACATTTCAACAAAAAATTTAAGGAACTATACTCTTAATCATCTTATGGAAAGAATTAAAATTTATAATGAAGAAGCATTTAATTATGAAATTGTTACAGTTAGTATGAAAAAATGATAGAAGACGATTTCTTAGCATCTATAAAGTTAAGAACAGGTGAGGAAGTAATCTCTTCCGTATGTGCATCAGATGAAGATACTGGTATCATTTTAATTCTTGATAATCCTATTGTTATGAAAGAACATGATACTCCATTAGGTACAGTTGTACGTGTTGAACCCTGGATTAAATATGCAGGAGAGACAATGCACTTTGTTGATATGGATGATGTTATTACAATGTGTGAGGTTACAGATGAAAAGATTATCTCTGTCTATGATCAATATGTAAAGGAAGTACAGTTTGGTTCTGGTAAGATAAAGCCTACTAGAAAGATGGGATACATATCTAAACTAGAGGAATACAGAAAAGACTTAGAGAAACTCTATAAATCCTCTAATAATTAATAAAGATATTTTTATCAACCTTAGCAGAGTTATTATAGCCATATTTGGGAGTCTTGTCAAGTCCCCCTTTTTATGTTAGAATAAGACCATTAACGGATCTAATTATGGCTAAACGAAGGGCTAATGCAGAACACTACGTCAACAACAAACAGTTCCTTGAGGCACTGACTGACTTCAAAATATCAGTCAATAAGGCAAAGGATCGAGGTGACCCAAGACCACGTATCCCACGATACATTGGTGAGTGTTTTCTTAAAATTGCAACACACCTATCATACAAACCAAATTTTGTCAACTATATGTTCCGTGAAGACATGATTTGTGACGGTGTGGAAAACTGTGTTCAGTATATTGATAACTTTGATATTAATCGTGGCAATCCCTTTGCATACTTTACTCAAATTATTTACTATGCATTCCTTCGTAGAATTGAGAAAGAAAAGCGTCAGTTAGATATTAAAACTAAAATTTTAGAGCAATCTGGATTTGACGAAGTGTTTGTTTCTGATGGAAATATTTTAGACTCCAGCGATTCTGATTACAATACTATTAAAAGTAATGTCCGTCAAAAAATGACGTATAACTGATGAAAGTAGCTATTATTACAGACCAACATTTTGGCGTTAAAAAAGGAAGTAAGATTTACCATGATTACTTCCAAAAATTTTACGATGAAGTATTTTTTCCAACGCTAGAGAAAGAAAACATTTCTATGATTTTTGATCTTGGTGATACTTTTGATAGTCGTAAAGTAATTGATTTGTGGAGTCTTGATTGGGCAAAGAAAAATTATTACGATAGATTGGAAAAAATGAAAGTCCAGGTTTGGACTGTTATTGGTAATCATACTGCCTACTATAAAAATACCAACCAATTTAATACGGCAGATATTCTTTTAAACAAATACGATAATGTAACTAAGATTCATGAACCAACTGAACTTGTAGTTGGCGATCTTCAAATTCTTTTTATTCCTTGGATTAACGAAGAAAATGAAAGTCTTACAATGAGAATGATTGATAGTACCAAAGCAAAAGTAGCGATGGGTCATTTAGAGTTGAGTGGGTTTTCCATGTATCGTGGAATGGTTCAAGACACTGGGCTAGATCCTCAAATCTTCTCTAAATTTAAAAGAGTTTTTTCTGGACACTATCATACAAGATCTAATAATGGAAAAATTTTTTATCTGGGAAATCCTTATCAAATGTATTGGAATGATTGTGATGACAATCGAGGATTTCACATCTTTGATACTGAAACTTTAAAGTTAACTACAATTAATAATCCATTTGAACTTTTCAAGAAGATTAATTATAGTAATACAAATCATCAGCTGTATGACTTCAGAGAATGTGAAAATAAATACGTTAAGTTAATTGTTGACAAGAAAACAAATCAAGCCAAATATAATCATTTTCTTGATAAGTTGCTTGCGTCTGATTGTCATGAAGTTAAGATAATTGAAAACTTTTCAGTTAACGATGTTGATGATGTAGATCTTGCTCAAATTGAAGATACTGTTTCAATTCTAAACAAATATGTTGAGGATTCTGACATCTCTTTAAACAAAAAAACAATAATGTATCATATAGAGGAAATTTATAGAGAAGCATGTGAGGTCGGATAATGTATGTCATAGCTTTAAAAGACAATTTTAGTGAAGGACTCTATGCAGTAGAAAATGAATTCGGACAAAAAGTTCTCTATTTATTTTCTGATGAAGACGATGCCGAACGATATGTTGGTCTTTTAGAAGCAAATGATTATCCAGAGTTGGAAGTCATAGAAGTAGAAGAAAAGAAGACTATAAAAATTTGCGAAGCAAACAATTACACTTATTTGATTATTAATTCCGACGATTTATTGATTCCCCCTGATTATCATGATTACATTCAAGACGATTAAATGGAAAAATTTTCTCAGCACAGGCAATCATTGGACTGAGATTAAATTGAATGAATTTGAAAATACGTTAATTATTGGTACTAATGGTGCTGGTAAATCTACAGTTCTTGATGCTTTAACATTTGGTCTTTTTAACAAACCATTTAGAAAGATTAATAAGCCGCAGCTAATCAATTCTCAAAATGATAAAGATTGTTTAGTAGAGATTGAATTTAGTATTGCTAACAATGAATATAAAGTTGTTAGAGGCATGAAGCCAACTGTATTTGAAATTTATAAAAACACTGAGAAGCTTCCTCAGAATGCAGACTCTAAAGATGATCAGAAACATTTAGAACAAAATATTTTAAAACTAAACTATAAGTCTTTTACTCAAATCGTTGTCCTAGGTTCTAGTAGTTTTGTACCTTTCATGCAACTTCCTGCTGCAGGACGTAGAGAAGTTATTGAAGATCTTCTCGACATTAAAATATTTTCATCAATGAATGATGTCATTAAGATTAAGTTAAAAACAACTAAAGATCAAATTAAAATTTTAGAACTTAAAGAAGATTCCATGGAAGAAAAAATTTCCATGCAACAATCTTTTATCACACAACTTCAAGAACTTGGTCAAAAAGATATTGATGATAAGATGACCAAGATTAATGATGTGCTTAGTCAAGAAGAAGTTACAGTTGCTAACAATAAAATTACTCAGGAAAAGTTAGATTCTATAACACAAGACCTAGAAAACTTTTCTAATCCCACAGAGAAGCTTCGTAAGCTTGGAAACTTAAAGGGAAAACTTTCTCAAAAAGTATCAATCATTACAAATGAGCACAAGTTTTTTACAGAGAATATGGTTTGCCCAACTTGCACTCAAAATATTGATGAAAGATTTCGCCTAGATAGAATTGCAAACGCTCAAAATAAAGCAAAGGAGTTGCGAACAGGCTATGAAGACCTGGAGAAAGCAATTAAAGAGGAAGAGGAAAGAGAGCGTTTATTTATTGCCCTTTCTAAAGAGGTAACATCTTTAACGCATGAAATTTCTCACAACAATACTAAAATCTCTGGATACCAACAACAAGTCCGAGAATTACAATCAGAAATTCAAAAGACTACCGAACAACTTGAAAATCAAAATATTGAACATGACAAGTTAGAAGGATACCAGAGATCTTTGGGTGAAATTCAAAATAATCTTTCCAAACAAAAAGACTCCTTAGGTTACTACGACTTCATTTATCTTCTTCTCAAAGATGGTGGGGTAAAAACTAAAATCATTAAACATTATCTGCCATTAATTAATCAACAGGTTAATAAGTATCTGCAGATGCTTGACTTCTACATTAATTTTAGTCTTGATGAAGAATTCAATGAAAAAATTAAATCACCAATTCACGAAAACTTTTCGTATTCCTCCTTCAGTGAAGGAGAAAAGATGAGAATAGATCTGGCTCTTCTTTTTACTTGGAGAGAAGTAGCCAGACTTAAAAACTCTGTTAACACTAATTTATTAATTATGGATGAAGTGTTTGATAGTTCTCTTGATGGATTTGGTACTGATGAGTTCTTGAAAATTATTCGTTACGTTATTAAAGATGTCAATATTTTTGTCATCTCTCACAAAGCAGAATTACACGATAAATTTAAGAACGTAATAAAATTTGATAAAGTAAAAGGCTTTAGCCGCGTAGTCTAAATAATTTAAATCATAGTATTCCTATATGCTGTCTACACAATACAGACTTCGTTTAGAGGCAATTTGTAATAAAATTGTTGAAGGTGAAGAAGTAAGTTTAGAAGACATGATTTGGGCAGAGAAGTTAGCAAAATCAAATAGAAGCGCAGCAACGATTCTTAGACAAGCACGTAGAACGGCATCAAACCCAGAGATGCAAGAAGGAGATATGGATGATTTTTTGAACCAACTTGATATTGGTGGGATTGGACACGAATCTAAAGGAATCTCTGGATTTGGTAACGTTGATGATATAGTAGAATGGTTTACGCAAGACAAACCAGAAGACTGGAGACAGCATGACTAACACTCCAAACTGGCAGCATCACTCTCGCAAGGAGCAGAAACGCCATCTTAAACCTCAAGCTATGCGTCAAGCAAAGGCACGAGCTAAAAACCTAATAGGACGGTTGAAAAACTGTCACAAGGGCTCACTGAAAGGTGGGTCTTTTTCGTATTATAGGTTCAGTTCAAACAAATCTCATGGCTGTCAACTACGAAATTAAAGGTCAGCTTGCTCGCCTGCTTGCTACCGAAGACCTCATTGTAGAGCACAAGAAGGTCTCTACAGCGTGTTTTAATGTCCATACTCGTGTTTTGACCTTACCGCTCTGGGAACGGGCTTCTAACGCCATATACGACATGCTGGTGGCGCATGAAGTGGGACATGCTTTGTACACTCCTGATGAAGATTGGACAGAAGTTGTCAAAATTCCTCCTTCATTTGTGAACATTGTGGAAGATGCTCGCATCGAGAAACTGATGAAGCGCCGTTATGGCGGTCTTTCTAAAACTATGTTTAATGGTTACAAAGAACTTCAGGATGATGATTTCTTTGGTATTGGAGAAGAAGATTATAATACCTACAGTTTACCTGACCGTGTAAACCTTCACTTTAAGGTGGGTAATTTCATTGATGTGAATTTTACTGAGCGCGAAAAAACCCTGCTTAATCTTATTGAAACCTGTGAAACTTTTGCTGATGTTCTTGTTGCAGCAGAAGAAATGTATAAACTTTTCCAAATGGAAAAGGAAGAAAACGTAGAGACTTCTATTTCTTTGACTGGAGAAAATGAAGAAGATCAGAATCAGCAACAGATCGAACTTGTTGAATCTGAAGATGCAGGAGAGTCTGAAAACAAAACTGAAACTGTGGATTCAGAATCCACTACTGAAGTAAAAGAAACTCAAGCTAGTGACGTTGGTGGTGAGCATAATACTCCAGAAATCAAAACTGATCAACGTCTTCGTGAAGCTATTGAAGAACTCACTAATAACAGCACTTGGGCGGATGAGAATGTTTATATCGAACTTCCTACTCTTGATCTTAAAACCATCATTGCATCAAATCAAGACGTACATGATGTGCTTCAGAAATATTGGAAAAAACAAGAAGCACAATTTATTGAAAATGGACATACTAAATTCCAAGACGCATTTAAGTTTGTTGATCGGGATTATGTAGAATTTAAAAAATCTGCACAGAAAGAAGTTAACTATCTGGTTAAAGAGTTTGAGTGCCGCAAGGCAGCAGATTCTTATGCTCGTGCTTCTACTGCTCGCACGGGCGTTCTGGACTGCTCTAAACTTCATACCTACAAATACAATGAAGATCTCTTTAAAAAAGTCACTACGCTTGCTGATGGCAAAAGTCATGGACTGATCTTTATTCTTGATTGGTCTGGTTCAATGGATAAAGTTATTGAAGATACGATCAAGCAACTGTATAATTTGATTTGGTTCTGTAAAAAAGTTTCTATTCCTTTTGAGGTTTATGCTTTCACAAATGAATGGCGTTGTGTAACTTATGATGATTTTTCTCATCCTGTAGTTCCAAAACCACATCACAAAAAGAAAGAAGGAAATCTTTTTATTCATCCAGAGTTTGCCTTGATGAATTTGTTTACTAGCAAAACTAAAAAAATGGAATTAGATAAACAAATGCTGGCTATTTTTCGTGTTGTTCGACAACTCGGTAATCGTTATTGGAATAATACTTATGGGATTCCTACTCGTTTGTGTCTTTCTGGAACTCCTTTAAATGAATCTTTGATTGCTCTTAATCAAATTATCCCTGCGTTTCAAAAACAAAATAAAGTTCAAAAAGTTCACACACTTGTTCTCACTGATGGAGAAGCTTCTCCTCTGAATTATTGTGTATCTGTCACTCGTCAAGAAGAATCTTATATGGGGATTCGTCAATTTAATCCCCATAAGTGCTTCCTTCGTGATCGTAAAACTGGCAATGTTTATACTGGTGATAGAGAACTTGATAGTTACACTCAGTTTACGGATATGCTTATTCGTTATCTTCGCAATCATTACTCAAATGTGAGTTTTATCGGTATGCGTCTTCTTGCTTCTGGCGAAGCGCAATCATTCATGCGACGCTATCACCGCCATAATCAATCTGAATTTGACAAACTTCAAGCAGATTGGAAAAAACAAAAAACCTTCTCCATTCGTACTAAAGGTTACCACACTTATTTTGGAATTTCCTCTAATTCTCTATCTAATGATGTTGAATTTAAAGTTAGTGACAATGCATCAAAAACTGAAATTCGTAACGCATTCAAAAAATATATGAGTTCTAAAAAACTGAATAAGAAAGTTCTTAATGAGTTCATTCAACTTATTGCCTGAGGGGCTAGTCCCCTTCTTTTTTTATAAATAAAAAAAACGTTTTATAGTGGGATGAACTTACTAGAAGCTTATAACGAAGTATATAATACTGAGTATAATCTTTCCGAAGATTTAACCAGTCTGTTACTTCAATATTGCATTGAAGATCTTGAAGAGGCAAAAATTTTTGCTGAAGATTTACTCTCAACAAATCTTGTTCAGGATTTCTTATTTGAATTATCAGAAGCACTTGATGTAGATATTTCAGAATATCTAACTGAAGGTAAAGGTTCGATGGCAATTAGAGGTGTCATCAATGCTTTAAGTTCTGCAGGTAGATTAAATGCTGGTCTTGTTCGTGGAACCGCACTTGGTACAAAACCAGAATCTATTGTAAGAGGAGCTGCAGCTTCAGCATCAATTAGAAGTGCAAGATCTGCAAGACCAGCAGCTACCCCAGAACTTCCTGGTAAATATGCAACAATGCAGTTCAAAAAGAAAATTGACACTGCTCTTTCTAGACCCGCATTGCCTGCAGGAAGATCTCCAGTAGCATCTACACCAACAGCTCCTAGACGCACTCCTACAGACGCTGGAATGCCGTTCAGAGCTACAGGCCCTGGTGGTGATGCTAGAACTCAAAGACTTGCTGCTCAGGCTGCTCCTGGCTCTGGTGTAAGACCAAAAGCATCTAGAATGACTGGTGGTCCTGATGCTTTAAATGTAGCTAGAAGAGCTATGGCTGGTGCAGCAGCCGCTGGTGTGGCAGCTAGTGCTGTTGCTCCTGTTGCTAAAGATACTGAAAAAAAGCCAAAGCCAGAATCCAGCATCAACAAGTACAACACACAGGATTTGGATGGTAAAATTAGAAACCGTTTAAAGGTTGGCCCTAAGATTGTTGGACCTAAAAAAGTTGGAACCGTTGCCCAAGCATTTGACAACGCTTTTGCAGATGCTAAAAAGGCTGGTAAGCCTGAGTTTGAATTCCAAGGTAAAAAATACACCACAAAAATGAGGGAGGATCGTGCTGATTATTTTGATGATATTCTAGAGTACTTAGTTTCTGAAGGTTTTGTGAATACCAATGCAGAAGCTTTAAATATGATGGCTTGTTTAGATGAGGCTGCTGTGACTAAATTATTTTACAAATTGCAACGAGCGGGAAAAGGTGGCTCTCCAACTGCAAGAGCACAATTAAGATCTGATGCTGATTTGAAGACTCAGAAAAATTTAAATATGGAAAAACAAAGACAAAAACAAAAGAGAGATAGAGAAGATGATGATGATCCTAGAGATCATGGATCAATGAGTGCTGCTGAAAGAAACCCATCTATGCGTTGAGTGGACACTTTTAAGACTGTCTACTGGGGGCTTTACAGCCCCCTTTTTTTCGACTATATTCATTCCGTTGACCACAACACTTTAAATGCCTCGCAAACTTATTATGACTGACTCACAGATGATTGAAAAACTTAAGTCTCTGTATGGTACGGAGATTACTACTGCAGACGTGAAGGCTTACTGTGCCATGGAAAATCTTTCGTATCCGACTGTAACTCGCCGCCTTGAGCAGTACAAGACTGAACGTGGTCGTTGGAATTTGGAAGTCACCCCTAGCGTTATTGGTAAAATGGAACAGGCTTATCAAGCACCTCCTGCTCTGCCTGCTGTTGAGCAAAACCTTATTCCTGATAAAGATGATACCTTCGTCAAGTTTGGTAACTTTGGTGATATTAAAAAGATTATTCAGTCCCGTATCTTTTACCCTGCGTTCATTACGGGTCTTTCGGGTAATGGTAAAACGTTCTCGGTTGAGCAAGCATGTGCTCAACTTGGTCGTGAATTGATTCGTGTAAACATTACAATTGAAACTGATGAAGATGACCTTATTGGTGGGTTCCGTCTTCTTGATGGTGCTACTGTATGGCATAATGGCCCCGTCATCGAAGCACTGGAGCGTGGAGCGATCTTGCTCCTCGACGAGATTGACCTCGCCTCAAACAAAATTCTCTGCCTCCAATCGGTGCTAGAAGGAAAGGGTGTCTTCCTCAAGAAGATTGGTCGTTTTGTGAAGCCTGCTGCTGGTTTCAATGTGATTGCTACTGCAAACACTAAGGGTAAGGGTTCTGATGATGGTCGTTTTATTGGCACTAATGTTCTCAACGAAGCATTCCTTGAGCGTTTCCCTGTGACCTTTGAACAGGAATATCCTGCTCCTAAAATTGAGCAGAAAATTCTGGAAGGCATTGCTCTGGAACTGGGTGTTGAGGATCGTGAGTTCTGCAAACTGTTGGTCGATTGGGCGGACAACATTCGTAAAACTTTTTACGATGGTGGTGTTGAAGAAATCATCAGCACTCGTCGTTTGGTTCACATTATTCGTGCATATAGCATCTTTGGCAATCGTGGTAAAGCCATTGAAGTTTGCGTGAACCGCTTTGATGAATCAACTAAACAGTCCTTCTTGGAACTGTACGATAAGGTAGATGCTGATTTCCAGTTGCCTTGTGATGGTGCTGGCATTTGCATCTGACGAAGTTTTCTGATATAATGACTAATAACTGGGTACAAGAATATCTAGATTCTATGTACCCCGATATTCCTAACAATTGTACTGAACCTATCGTTATGGACGAGTATCCCTATTCAGAAAGTCAATTCCAATTCACCTTGTCTGATGGTGGTGATGGAACCCTAAATCTTGAAAAAATTCCTGTTATTATGAACGAAACTAAAAATCATCTTTGGAAATACGATGAAGATAAAATCCTGAAAGATATTCAGGACTATGTGACTGGAACTTATAGCAGTCACTACTGTGGTCACAACGAAGCGTATAAGAACACTCAAACGATTGACCTGATGGCAGCAAAGGATCTTGCCGCACATTTTTGCCAGGCAAACATCCTGAAGTATGGTAGCCGCTATGGTGATAAGGATGGTCGCAACAAGCGTGACCTTCTTAAAGTGATTCACTATGCTATGCTACTGCTCCATTTTGATGGACACTATTCCCGTAAAGACAATGGTCTGACTGAATTTCGTTGATTATGAAACTTAAAGAACCCATGAAAATTTCCGACAAAACAGCTTCACTTCTGAAGAACTTTGCCAGCATCAATCAGTCTCTTTTATTTAAGAGTGGTAATAAGATTCGTACAATTTCTGTGATGAAAAACATTTTTGCAGAAGCTGTGATTAGTGAAAAGATTCCTAAAGATTTTGGCATCTATGATCTTAATCAATTTTTGAGTGGCATTACTCTTCACCCAGATCCAGAACTTGTTTTCAATAGTGACAGTCATCTTTTGATTAAAGGTGGTGGTAATACTACTAAGTATTACTTTGCAGATCCTTCTGTTATTGTGAGTCCCCCTGAAAAATCTATTACTCTTCCCAGTGAAGATGTGTGTTTCAACCTTTCTTCAGATCAACTTGATAAGCTAATCAAAGCTGCTTCTGTGTATGGTCTTGAAGATATCTCTGCTATTGGAGATGGGAACACCGTAAGTCTTCTTGTTAGAGACAAAGAAAATTCTACTTCTAATGAATTTTCAATCAACGTTGGTGAAACTGAATCAACTTTTGTCTTCAACTTTAAAGTTGAGAATATGAAGATTCTTCCTGGCAAATATGAGGTAGTTGTGTCTGCTCCTAAAATGGCACGATTTGTCAATACTGCCATGGATGTGGTATACTACATTGCACTTGAACCTGATTCAACTTTCGGATGAACATTTTTGTAACTTCTCCTTTTCCTGCCGAGAGTGCCATCTGTCTCCCCGATAAACACATCGTCAAGATGCCTCTGGAGTGCTGCCAAATGCTCTCCATTGTTGCTTCTGAGAAGTGGGGTTATAACTATGGCACTTTGCCTAAGACTGACGGCACTCCCTACAGAACTGAAAAGGGTGCGTTTCGTAATCATCCCTGCACCAAATGGGCAATGGATAGTATCCACAATGCCTATTGGTTGATTAAATGGGGAATGAATTTGTGTGATGAATACACTCTTCGTTACAACAAAACACATTCCTGTTACAAAACTTTAGTAGATGCTTTTTATTTGTTTCCTCATGGTAAAATAACAGAGGTTACCCCATTTGCACGAGCAATGCCAGATGAGTATAAACTTGACACAAGCATTGATACTTTTACTGCTTACAAAATGTATATCGCATCCAAACCTTGGGTTGCATCTAATTATCTTCGTATGCCAGAACGAAAACCTGAATGGGTATAAAAATTATGAGTCGTGATGAATTTTTGTGGGTTGAGAAATATCGACCCAAAACTATTGAAGAATGTATTCTCCCAGAGAATATTAAAAAAACTTTTAAAGATTTTCTAAATAAAGGTGAAATACCAAACTTACTTCTTGCTGGTTCTGCTGGAGTTGGCAAGACCACTGTTGCAAAAGCATTATGTCATGAATTAGGAGTAGATTATTATGTCATTAATGGATCTGACGAAGGTAGATTCCTTGATACTGTCCGAAACAATGCGAAGAACTTCGCTTCGACCCTCTCGCTTTCGTCAACTGCTAAACACAAAGTCATCATCATTGATGAAGCAGATAATACAACCGCAGATGTACAACTCCTCTTACGGGCTTCTATTGAGGAATTTGCTAACAACTGCCGTTTCATCTTTACCTGCAACTACAAAAACAAAATCATTGAGCCCCTCCATTCCCGTTGCGCCGTTGTGGAGTTTGGAATCCGAGGAAAAGAAAAAGCCCAGTTGGCAGGATCCTTCTTCAAGCGTCTACAGAACATCTTGGATGAAGAAAGTGTACAATACGATCCTAAAGTCCTTGCCAAATTAATTAAGAAACATTATCCTGATTGGAGACGTGTTCTTAATGAGTGTCAACGTTACTCTGTTGGTGGAGAAATTGATTGTGGGATTTTAGTAACATTTTCGGAAACAAATACTGACGAACTTGTTCAATATCTTAAAGATAAAAACTTTACTGAAGTTAGAAAGTGGGTGGTCTCTAACTTGGACAACGATCCTTCTAATCTACTTCGCGGGATTTATGACTCCTGTTATAAATGCCTTGTGCCCGCCTCTATCCCTGCTGCCGTGCTTGTTATTGCTAAGTATCAATACCAATGTGCGTTCGTGGCTGATCAAGAAATTAACCTATTAGCTGCATTGACTGAGTTGATGGTAGAGTGTAATTTTAAATGAAGAACCCATGGAACTCAAAAATTGGCTGAACTCTATTAATCAAACAAAAAATAATCTTATCGATGAAGATTCTTCTTTAAAAAAAGATTATCCTCCGTTCATTATAAACAAATGTATGGCTGGTCATATTGATTGTGTAATGTTTGCTAACGTTATGAATATGAATCATGGCTTAGATAAAAAGCTTCAATATGACTTTTATATAAATATTGTGAGGAAAAGGAAAAGATATTCTCCTTGGCTCCGTAAGGACAAAATCAAAGATCTTGAATGCGTCAAATCTTACTATGGTTATAGTAATGAAAAAGCACAACAGGCTTTGAACCTTCTTACAAAAGAACAAATCGACTTTATTAAATCAAAACTTGACGTTGGAGGATCAAAATGAGTGTTGTAACTGAACCTGAAGTAAATTGGAGACCAGACCAAATGGTCGAGGTAATTCTTAATGAGCCTGATGATTTTCTAAAGGTTCGTGAGACACTTACTCGTATTGGTGTAGCTAGTAGAAAAGAAAAAACTTTATACCAGTCTTGTCACATTCTTCACAAACAAGGTAAATATTTTATTGTACACTTCAAAGAACTGTTTGCATTAGATGGTAAACATGCTAATCTTACAGTCAATGATGTTCAACGTCGTAATAGAATTACTCAATTGCTGGCAGATTGGGGTCTTATTACGATTATTAATGTAGATAAGATCGCTGATATTGCCCCACTTAATCAAATTAAAGTTCTTGCATATAAAGAAAAAGATGAATGGACTTTAGAAACCAAATACAATATCGGTAAAAAAAGGAAAGTTGAAGAATGACCAGCATTGAAAACATTATACCTTTATTTTCTACACCATTGTATTTTGTAGAAGATAAAAAATCCGTATTTAAATTTGATGAAGACCAATTAAATTTTATAAAAAATCTTGATTATAAATTTGTAGAAACAAATTCCACTACAGAAAATAATCAAATATTAAATTTTCCAGAATTAAAAAATTTAAAAAAACATATACAAAAACATATTGATCTTTATACTGATAAATTTATTGATAAAGAGCATAATGATTATAAATTTGAAATTTGTAGTTCCTGGGCTACAAAAAATGAAACAGGACAATCACATAAATTTCACAAACACTTAACTTCTGTAATTAGTGGAATTATTAATGTCACACCAAATAATTGTACTATTTTTTCTAGAGAAAATTTAGGACCATTTCCATTTTTTTCATTTGAATATAAAAACTATGGTGTAGCATTTGCTGAAAAAATTTCAATACTGCAAGAAAATCCTGGAAGTATCTTATTGTTCCCATCAAATGTCTTTCATGCCGTATCACCAAATACGTTAGAAACTAATAGATATTCAATTTCTTTTAATGTATTTGTGAGGGGAAATTTTTCATCTTATCCTGAACAAACTATTGTATAAATAAACTTGAGACTTTCGTGCGGTCTCTACAAAGTTCGGAACATACCCAAAGAGGTTCGGTTTTTACCGTTCCTCTTTTTTTGCTATTATGGTTAAATAGTATTGGATGCCAAAAGGATCCACAAAACACAAACTCGCTTTTAAAGGAGCTACCATAATGAATAGCATCACGCGCTATACGTCTGCGGATCTTCCTGCTTTAATGGACAGAATCACCCGCAATAGTATTGGAATGGATGAATACTTTGATCGTTTATTTAATCTTCATGAAACTACTTCTAATTACCCACCTTATAATCTTGTTCAAATTAGTAACGTAGAGTCTCGACTTGAACTTGCACTTGCTGGATTTAAAAAGGAAGAAGTGCATGTATATACAGAGTATGGAAAACTTTATATTGAGGGACAAAAAGAAGATAAAGAATCTAATGCCAATTATGTTCATAAGGGATTGGCTCAACGATCTTTTAAAAGAGCATGGACAATTGCAGATGATACAGAAGTCAACGAAGTAATTTTTGAGGATGGTCTATTAGTTGTTGAGTTACGAAAGATTATTCCAGAGCATCATACACGTAAAGATTATCTCTAAATATATTTGAATATCGTCGGCGCAGGGGGAAGGATGGTCAGAATCATCCATTCCCCCTTTTCATAAATAAAAATAAAAATGAACTTAGAGTTGTTTCTTGAACAAAAAATAACTTTTAAATATCACGATCAACTTAATCAGAAGATCTGGAATAATATTAAATTAAGACCTGAAGTTAAAATGAAACTTGTCCGAATAGGGCAAGCATGGGCAGAGTTTGCAAATATACCAACTAGTGCAATCAAAGATATGATTGTCGTTGGTGGAAATGCAAACTATAATTATACAGAGTATTCTGATATAGATTTACATTTGGTGGTTGATAAAAATAAACTACCAGATTGCCCTGATTTGATTGATGATTATTTGAGAGACAAGAAACAACTTTGGGCTTTAACACATAATATTAAAATTTATGGACATGATGTTGAACTTTACGCTGAAGAAGAGGGAACTGAACGACCATCAAATCAAGGTGTTTATTCTGTAAAGTATAATAAATGGTTAGCTCAACCTAAGTATGAAAATCCTGGAGTAGATACTAAACTTTTAAAAAAGAAAACACAAGACTTGATGGATAAAATTGATTTGTTTATTTCAGGCAAATCTAATGATATAATAGAAATGAAAAGATTGAAAGAAAAACTTAGAATGATGAGACAAGCTGCTATTAGAAAGGGTGGTGAGTTTTCAATTGAAAATCTTGTGTTTAAAGAATTGAGAAACAACGGATATCTCACTAAGTTTTCAGACTATATAACATCTAATCAAGTAAAGGAACTTTCATTATAGGAGATTTTTATGGATGATTATGAAACGATTGACATGGATGAACAACTTCAAGACGAAAAAGCAGAACGTGTTGTTAAATGTATTCTGTTTGAAAATGGTCTGTATGTAGTTTCTGAAATAGAAGAAATTATTGCTGAGTATGGAATGCCCAATTGTAAGTTGGTAAATCCATTCACAATTACTGAAACTGGTCATTTGGAAACCTTTCCAAAACATTGCGGTCAATCAGAAATTTTAATGTCTTCGGATAAGTTCTTGACAATTTATGATCCCTCTGATAACATACTGAATAAGTATGATGGGATCACTGCTGGATGAGATTTTATACTAATGTTCAGTTGATTGGAAATGAGTTTCTCGTTCGCGGGTATAACAATGGCGATCACTTTCAGTTCAGAGAAAAATATTCTCCAACACTTTTTGTTTTATCTCAAAAGCCAACAAAGTATACCACTCTTGATGGTAAGTATGTAGAACCAATTCAACCTGGATTGGTTAGAGAATGTAGAGAATTTTACCGTCAGTATGAAGATGTTGAAAACTTTGACATCTATGGTAACAACAGATTTATCTATCAGTATATTTCTGACAACTATCCTGAAGATGAAATTAAATTTGATATTACTAAAATCAAAATATCAACCATTGATATTGAGGTAGCTTCAGAAAACGGATTTCCAAATGTTAGAGATTGTGCTGAAGAACTTCTTACAATCTCTATGCAAGATTATGCGTCTAAAAAAATTACTACATGGGGTATAAAGACATTTATCAATAAGCAAGATAATGTAACTTATATTCAATGTAAAGATGAGCAAGATCTGCTTATTAAATTTTTATACTTTTGGGAAAATAATTATCCAGAAGTTATTACAGGATGGAACTGTTCTTTGTACGATATCCCATATTTGTGTGGACGTATTGATCGATTGTTTGGGGAACGTGATGCTCGACGCATCTCTCCATGGAAACTTTTGACTCGTAGTGAAGTTACTATTACTGGTAGAGAGCATATTATCTACGACATTGGTGGCATCACAGTTCTTGATTACTTAGATCTTTATAAAAAATTTACTTATAGTAATCAGGAATCTTATCGCCTGGATCATATCGCTTTTGTAGAACTTGGTCAGAAGAAACTTGACCACTCTGAGTTTGAAACCTTCAAAGATTTTTATACTCAAGACTGGCAGAAGTTTGTAGAATATAACATCGTTGACGTAGAACTTGTTGACCGTTTGGAAGACAAGATGAAACTCATTGAGCTTGCCATTACTATGGCATATGATGCCAAAGTAAATTACACCGATGTATTCTCCCAAGTAAAGATGTGGGACAGTATCATTTACAACTACCTTAAAAAGCAGGACATTGTAATTCCGCCAAAGGTTGATGCTGTTAAGGATGCACAATATGCTGGTGCTTATGTTAAAGAACCGATTCCTGGTAGATATGATTGGGTGGTAAGTTTTGACTTAAACAGTCTGTATCCACATTTGATTATGCAATATAATATTTCACCAGAGACATTGCAAAATCATAAACATCCAAGTATTAGTGTTGATAAAATCTTGAATAAAGAATTGGATTTATCTGATCTTAAAGGACAAACTGTTTGTGCCAATGGAGCATTTTTTGATACAACAAAGAGAGGATTTTTGCCAAAACTTATGGATAAGATCTATCAAGATCGAGTCATCTATAAGAAGAAAATGCTTGAAGCAAAACAGCAATATGAAAAAACTAAAGATAAAAATTTAATCAAAGAAATTGCCCGCTGCAATAATATTCAGATGGCAAGAAAGATTCAATTGAACTCAGCTTATGGTGCTATTGGAAATGAATATTTTCGTTACTATAAACTAGCAAACGCCGAAGCAATTACATTGTCTGGACAAGTTTCAATTCGTTGGATTGAAACTAAAATGAATGCTTATTTGAATAAAATTTTAAAAAGTGAAAATAAAGATTATGTGATTGCTGTAGATACTGATTCAATTTATTTGAATCTTGGAGGCTTAGTATCAAAACTATTTCCAAATGAAACAGATGATACTAAGATTGTTAACTTCTTGGATAAAATTTGCAAGGAAAAGTTTGAACCATTTATTGAACAATCGTATCAAGAGCTATCTCAATATGTAAATGCTTACGAACAAAAGATGTTCATGAAGCGTGAGAATATTGCTAATCGTGGTATTTGGACAGCTAAAAAACGATACATGCTTAACGTATGGGATAGTGAAGGAGTTAGATATGAATTCCCCAAACTGAAAATTATGGGTCTGGAGGCTATTAAATCTTCTACTCCAGCAGCATGTAGAGCTAAAATTAAAGAAGCTTTTAAACTTATTATGTCATCTACTGAAGATGAAGTAGTTAAGTTTATTGAAGCGTTTAAAAAAGAATTTCCGACTCTACCTGTAGATCAAATTTCATTTCCAAAAACTGCAAGTGATGTAGAAAAATGGAAATCCACATCAACCATTTACAAGAAATCAACTCCAATCCATGTTAGAGGATGTTTACTTTTCAATTATTACGTCCGAGATAAAAAATTAACGAATAAGTATGCTATAATTAACAATGGCGAAAAAATTAAATACTGTTATCTTAAAAAACAAAATCCAATACGAGAAAATGTAATCTCTTTTATTCAGCAGTTTCCAAAAGAAATTATCGCTGAAAGCTACATTGATTATTCTCTACAATTTGACAAATCATTCCTTGATCCACTAAAATCTGTATTAGATTGTATTGGTTGGAAAACGGAACAACGCGGTTCATTAGAAGACTTTTTTGCTTAAACTATTATGGATTTTCTTAAAGACATTGTAAAAGAAATTGGTGGCGAATACACCAAACTTGCTTCAGATATTGATGAGACGGAGACTTATGTTGACACGGGTTCATACATTTTTAATGCACTGGTTTCAGGTAGCATATTTGGTGGTGTATCTGGGAATAAGATTACTGCTATTGCTGGTGAGTCTTCTACTGGAAAAACTTTCTTCTCTCTCGCTGTCGTTAAAAATTTTCTTGACACTAATCCTGATGGTTACTGTCTCTACTTTGATACTGAAGCTGCCATTACAAAATCCCTTGTGGAGTCACGCGGCATCGACACATCACGTCTTGTCGTGGTTAATGTTGTCACCGTAGAACAATTTCGCACAAAAGCACTTAAGGCGGTAGACATTTACTTAAAAAAACCTGAAGAAGAACGTAAACCTTGCATGTTTGTATTAGACTCTTTGGGTATGCTTTCCACAGAGAAAGAGATCACCGATGCACTGAACGATAAACAAGTTCGTGACATGACCAAATCTCAATTGGTCAAGGGTGCATTCCGAATGCTTACTCTCAAGTTGGGTCAGGCAAACATTCCAATGTTAGTTACGAACCACACTTACGATGTCATCGGTGCTTATGTTCCTACTAAGGAGATGGGTGGTGGTAGCGGTCTTAAGTACGCCTCTTCTACTATCATACATCTCGGTAAGAAAAAAGAAAAGGATGGAACGGAAGTTGTTGGAAACATTATCAAGGCAAAGACTGCTAAGTCGCGTTTAAGTAAGGAGAATCAGGAAGTTGAAGTTCGTTTATTTTATGATGAGCGCGGTCTTGATCGCTATTATGGTCTTCTGGAACTCGGGGAACTCGGCGGACTCTGGAAGAATGTTGCGGGGCGTTATGAGATGGATGGTAAAAAAATCTATGCAAAACAAATTCTTGCAGAGCCTGAAAAATACTTTACGTCAGAAGTGATGCAAGCACTTGATGAAATTGCTCAAAAGGAGTTTTCTTATGGTAACTCTAATTGATTTAATTCAAGTTCATGAAAATGCATTGCCTTTGGATTTGTGTAATGCATTAATTAATTTTTTTGAAACAAATCCTGAAAATCAAGAGAGAGTTGATAATTATAAAAAGCCAACTTTTACACAACTTAATCTTACAGAATTGACAGATAAGGCAGAAGTCGTTGAACTACAAAGACAAACTTTGGTTCATATGGGTAGATATTTAAAACAATACTACCATTTAGTTGAAAGACGTTGTTTTCCCAAAGAAGGTCAACATGGATTTGAACAATTTAGAATTAAAAAATATAAAAATGATGGTAATGACATGTTTAATACGCATGTAGATGTTCAAGATTATATGACATCTAGACGATACCTTTCATTCTTTTGGTATTTGAATACGGTAGATGAAGGTGGTGAAACTGTGTTTACTGATTTGACAATTAAACCTGAAGCTGGTAAACTGGTAATCTTCCCGCCTCTTTGGATGTTTCCTCACAAAGGCAATCCTCCAATTAGTAACGACAAGTATCTTTTGAGTACATACCTCCATTACATTTGATATGGATAAAATTGAAATCACAATTCTAAGGAGTTTAATTTTTAATGAAGATTATTGTAGAAAGGTAATTCCTTTTATTCGTCAAGAATATTTTGGAGAGTATGCTGAACGTGTTATCTTTGAAGAAATCTATGAGTTCATAGCAAAGTATGATAAATTAGCAACTAAAGAAGTTCTTTCAATTGAGGTCTCTAATCGTAGAGATCTTTCAGAAGATCAACTTAAACAATGTAACTATATTATCAGCAATCTTACTGATAATGAAGCAGACTTTGATTGGCTTTTAAACTCTACTGAAAAGTGGTGTAAAGATCGAGCAATTTATCTGGCTCTTATGGAGTCAGTTCATATTGTCGATGATGATACTGGTAAAAAGAATAAGGATGCTATTCCACACATTTTGAGTGAGGCACTTGGAGTATCTTTTGACCATAATATTGGTCACGATTATGTAAAAAACTTTGAAGAACGATATGATTTCTATCACAAAACCGAAGAAAAGATCCCCTTCGATCTCGAATACTTTAACAAAATTACCAAAGATGGTTTACCTAGCAAGACTCTCAATGTCGTACTTGCTGGTACAGGTGTCGGGAAATCTTTATTCATGTGCCACTTGGCTAGCTCCGTGTTGCTCCAAGGACGGAACGTTTTGTACGTTACGCTTGAAATGGCAGAAGAGAAAATTGCTGAACGAATTGATGCAAACCTCTTAGATGTAGATATTAAATCTATTGCCGAACTTCCAAAACGAATGTTTGAAACTAAAATTCAAAATTTAGTTAATAAAAGTATTGGCACATTGATCATCAAGGAGTATCCAACTGCATCTGCACACGTAGGACATTTTAAAACTTTGTTGAATGAATTGTCCATGAAAAAAAGTTTTAAACCAGATATTATTTTTGTAGATTACCTAAACATTTGTGCTTCATCTAGATATAAAGGTAGCATAGTTAACAGTTATACCTATGTTAAAGCTATTGCTGAAGAGCTTCGTGGTCTTGCTGTTGAGCATAATGTGCCTATTGTCACGGCTACCCAAACTACTCGCTCAGGTTTTAATAGCTCTAATATTGAACTCACTGATACTAGTGAATCCTTTGGTCTTCCTGCTACTGCTGATTTTATGTTTGCCCTTATTAGCACAGAAGAGTTGGAGCAGCGGGGGCAGATATTAGTAAAACAATTAAAGAATCGTTATAATGATCCCACTGCAAATCGTAAATTTTTGATTGGAGTTGATAGATCAAAAATGCGTCTCTATGATATTGAACAATCTGCTCAAAAAGATATACTTGATAGTGGAAAAGAAGAAGTTGAGATTGAATCTAAACCAAAATCTAAAGCATTTGAAGGATTTAAATTTTAATTATGATTACAACTATAGATGATCTTTGGAAAGATTCTACAGAAGTTAATAATAAACAGTACGAGATATTTACTGCAGGAACAGAAAATGTTTTGGTCATTAGAGACTTTTTAAAATATCCAGATAAATTAAAAAATCTTATACGTTCTTTTCCATACTTTGATTCACAACCAACTTGGAGACCAGGAAAAACCGCAGGATTCCCCAGTTCACATTGTCCTAAATTTGGATCTTTTATATCAAAACAATTTGCTAATGTTTTTCAAAGCAATGATGTTCAATGTTATGATTTGTATGTAAATTGTTTTAATGGTAAAATGAATTGTTCGTATCAATTGCCACATGTAGACTGTTCTATTTTTCCATTATCAGTTCAAACACATATAGCTGTCAATGTTTGTTTAACTGAAAATATGTTAGGAGGTACAAGCTTTTGGTCATTTAAAAATAAAATGAATTTGTTTGATATGTCTTTAGGGCAAATTAATGAATTGTATCACATCATGAATTCTTTCAATAGTAATAATTCTATGCCATGGAAACAATTTACGGGTGATAACAATTTTGAGATGGAAAAAGTAATACCAATGGAATATAACACATTAGTGGCTTATCCAACAACTACATTACATAGTCCTTATATTGAAACAAACTGGTTTGAAACTTATGATAGAATTAGCCTAGCAGCGTTTCTGCAAATTTATCCAAATTTTACACCATCTATTGATGAAGAACTTTGGAAAAAATTTAGATTGAAAGATGTTTTTAATTTGACATTTTAATTTTTTTATTCTATAATACTATTACTTATTAAAATTTTATGGAACGACAGATTAATTTTAGCCGATATCAAAAATTTGTAGATGTTGTAACATCTGATGCATCTAGAGATTTTGTTTCGTTCTCTGATCGCATCGTTGAGCTTGATGGAAAGGGAGCAAATATTGAACGACTGCTTACTGCTGGTGTCGGTATTAATGCTGAGGGTGGTGAGTTTCTTGAGATCATTAAGAAAATGATTTTTCAAGGAAAGCCTTGGAATCTTGACAACAAAGAACATTTGATTATTGAACTTGGTGATCTTATGTGGTATGTTGCTCAAGCATGTATGGCTTTAGAAATTTCTATTGATGAAGTCATTGCTCGTAATGTGACTAAACTTGAGAAGCGTTATCCTGGTGGATCTTTTGATCCTTACTACTCCGAAAATCGTGCGGAGGATGATCGATGAAATTAGTTCTGTATTAGAAAAATAATAAATAAAAGAAATAATGTGTTAAAATGCTTACACTTCTGACACCAATTCTAGATAAATTTTTAGATGCGTATAAGTCAGAAAAAAAAGTAATTAAAAATGATAGGGATGCAATTATTGATTTGTATCTCTATTTTTCTTTTTTTATGGATAATTTAATTACAAAAAATAAACGTGAAAAAAATAAATATATCAAATTAAAAAAAGCTGGATTAGATTATATTAAATTAAACAGCAAAAAACTTATCAAACAATTACACAAATAAAATGAAAACTTTTTTGCAATTTGTAACCGAAGTAAAAAATATACTTCCCGAAATCGCTACAGAAGATATTCGGGAGCATTATATTGCTGGGGAAATTTTTAAAGAAGGTTCTTTGATTGAACAAATGTCAACAGGAAGAATTGGCACTGTAATGCGAAGAGGAACAAATTATTTAATTTGTTTGACTGATGATGGTGAACTTTTTAAACCATGGATTACTGATAGTAAAGAGGTTTAAAATTTTTTCCAATGTTTTTCATGGATATAACCCATTGAATATTTTAATTGATCCTCTTTTAAAATTAAAATACAATCACCAACTATAGCTAATCTCTCTCCATTAAAATTTTTATCAATAGCTTCTGTGCCGTGTGGAAGCTTACTTGGAAAAATTATTATAGTACCTTCTTCAGGAGTTAATGAAAAAGATTGAGCATTGTGCTCATTGTATGAATTTACAAATGCACTATCTTTGTTTCTAGCTCCATGGAAAATATCAGAGAACAAACTATTTGGTTCATGTATATTTAAAAATTTAAGTTTATGAGAATTTTTGGGAATATTAATATAGTATACAAATGATATATGACTACTTGAGTGTGTATGTGCTGGAATATGATATTCTGGATTTCTAGTTCTTGACAACCAAGTTTTAGTTATTGTAATATCAAATACATCTTTTAAGAGTAAAGTATCTTGAATATAATTTTTTATATGTAATGAAATATTTTTAAATAATGGTTCTAAGTCTGGTTCTAAATGTAATAAAGGATTACCACATTCTTCACTAACAGTTGTAATGTATTCAGTTTCTTCATAATCATATTTTGGGTACAAATTGTAAAAATATTTTTTGTTTTCTTCATGATTGGGCAACTCCCCAATATAAATTGTAGTGGGGAAAATTTTAACAGTGTCAAAGTGCATGTAAATAAAATCAGTATATTGTATATAGAATTTTCATAAATAAATAAAAATAGGTAAAAATCCAACGTAGGAATATGTCTAATCCTTGGCAGCAAGTATTTGAGTCTCATAGAGACGCAATTGATCAAAGCTATATTGCTGAAAAATATGGTCAGCATAAAGGCGATGATCAGGAAGAAACACAAGCACTTTATGATCTTCGTAATAAAATGAAGAACATGGGTAAGGATGCTGTTATTGCATACCTTAAGCGTTCTAAAATGTCTCCTGAAAGGAAAGCTAGACTTGCTAGGTCTTTGGGTGTAACTGTTACTGAAGAATTTGTAGATGAGGGTGCAGCACAATTACTTCGTCTTGGTTTAATGGCTGGAACTGCAGCTGCTGGAGCAGGACTCATTCCAGCTGCTAAAGGTGTAAGAGATAGATTAAATCAAATTCAACAAAAAAAAATAGAAGATTATAAAAAACTTCAAATGTCTTATGAACCAGAAGGTGATTCATTAGATGAAAAGATTACGGCAAAAACAAATATTAGAACTGCTATTAACGATTTTAAAACATCAAAAGCTCCACAATTAACTGGTAGATCAAGTCAACAAAGAAGAGCAGCAGCCATTGCTGCAGTTCTTAAGGCGCGTGAAGACGCAGAAAAAAAAGCTAAAAACGAAGAATTTGAATTGCAAGAAGAAGCCAAGATTCTTGTAAGAGTTACCAAAGAAGATGGATCAGTATTCCAGAAAAAGATTCCAGCTTCGGCACTTCAAGATTATAGAAAAAGATATAAGACTGTAGTTGTTGTTGGTTCCTCTGAAGGTGGTTCTGGTAAAGATGCAAAAACTTCAAATGTGAATGAAGAGAAAAAGAAAAAGCCAGTACGTTGGTGGGATAATGATGGTGATGGTGTTGGATATGAGCCAGGAGAGGTATCTGGTAAATTTAGTAAGAAAAAGAAAATTAAAAAAGAAGAATATTCAGATTGGAGATCTGAAAACCCAGACATTGCTGAGGCAACAAAGGCTCAGAAAAGCGTAGAAGGAAAAACTCACGCATCCTATGAAGAAGGAGATAAAAAAAAAAGGAAAAAGAATGCCGATAAGTCCGAATGTGATTGTTCACATGAAGTAAAAGAAGCTGCAGAACTTCTTGCACAAGAACTTGGTGCTGAATTTATTGACATTACAGAGAATGTTACCAAAAGAATTTTACAAACTGTTTTAAAAACCACAACTAAAGCTGCGCCTGCAGAATTAAAACTTGGTCAAACAGCTCCAGGGGCAATAGTAAAATATGTTCCTCCAGTTAAAGGTGTAAAAAAGTTAACACCGTTAGAAAAAGCAGAACTTGAAAGATTGCAATCATCATCAATTAAAGATGGACCTCAAACAAAGCAACAAACAGCCACCAAAGTAGATTTAAAAACTGGTCAACTTGTACAAGTAGATGTAAAAACTGGTCAAATTGTTGTAGCAGATCCAAAAGTAAAAACACAAGATAAAACTAAAAAATTATCATTGCCATTAACACAACCCCAACCTCAAACCCAAACCCAAACCCAAACCCAGACAGCAACTCCAGCACCACCGACAACTGGAAACCCTCCAGGTCCAGGTCCAAACATACGTAAACGACCTGGCAAATTACGACTACCAAAAGCAAAACCAGGATTATCTGATCCTGTTGCTCCAGCTTCGACAATTAAAGCATAAATAGTTACATAATTTTCATGGAGTCATTATGTCTGCAGCAATTGCTTGGGCATTAGCAAACCAAACTCTTATTGCTACCGCACTGTTTGCAGTGTCTGAACTTCTTGGTGCTAATTCAAAAGTTAAGTCAAACGGTATTTTGTCATTCTTACTTCTTCAGGCTCAAGAGCAACTGAAGAAGAGAGGTGCAAAGGATTTAACTCCATAAAAATAAAACACAATATTATAATTTAAAGAGATCGGATCTAGAGATCTCTTTTTTTTATAAATATTCTTAGATAAAAATTTAAGTTATAGGTAAAGCATATGGCTCTCTGGGGCATTTCAACAACGACTGAAACATCTGCTAACGCATTTAACAGACCAAAGAACTTATCTGAGGCTGATAGGAATAGAACTCCCCACAATTGCTTTGCAGATGGTCGCGGTTGGGTATATAGAAACTATGGTACTAAAACCCATGGTGGTTTATCTTCATCATTCTATGATGAAGTTCTTGTCACCATTTCAGGTTTAACAACTGCAGGTGGTGGTGCAAATACAAGGGGATTAGCTGCTCCTACTCCAACCGCAGTTTTCTTTGCAGATCCTAACAATGCTAGCCCTGTTAGCATTGGCGCAGGTGGAACTACAGGAATTGGAACAGGCGCAACTGGAGAAGTCCACGTTGTCTATAATGAACTTGTTTATGTTTCAGCTGGTGCTACAATTGGCATTAAGCAAGTTAATGCTGCTGGTGTTACAACTGCTGCTGCTGATATTGTAGGAACTGCAGCTTCTGTAGGCACAGCAATTCCTGTAAATGTTATTGAAAGTGCTTCAGGATCTGATCATAATATTAAACAAAACTTTAATGGTCAAATTACCAATAGAGTTGTTTTTAGATTTACCGCACCATCAGCACTTTCTGGAATTGGTAGCTTCTTGTCAATTAACTGCACAAGAGGTGTTGTTGGAACTGGAACCGACTTAAATAACGTAGGCATCGTCACCACATTAGATGGTACGATTAAGAACGTAGGCGGTAACGGATCTTCAGCTTCAGTAGGCATCGGAACAACCACATTAAAGATTAAAGCATGATATGAGATTTGATGAGTTGAATGAAAACAATTACATGATGTTTGCAATTAAACATTATGAAAATCCACAAGCAGTAACTCAAGAAGACTTTCTTGAGGACATGAAAAAATTTAAGTATATTAAAAGATTACTTAGAAAATATAAAAATGGTGGAGATTTGAAAACTCATCTACTCATCAATCATTTTCTTATCTTGTATAATATCTTTGGTGATGCTGCTACGCCATTATTGTTTTATAAAATTGATAGAGACTTATGGGATATTGTAAAAACATTCATGATATTCTTGCAAAGATTTCCTGAGTATCCAAAGTCAATTTTGCATGATATTGAATTAGATTTTGAATGTTTACAACAACTACAAAACCTATGAATAAGCTCGATAGAATAATAAATATTATCAGATCATTGAATGAAGAAGCATCCACAATGAGTTTGAGTGCTGGTAAAATAGCAGGAACAGTTGAAGCTGGAGATCAGCCACCAGTAAGAAATAAGTATCTATATTTGGGCTCTAAATCACGTACACCTTGGATGCAAAGAAAAAAACCGCCTGTATAAAAATGTTTCCCCCATCATCTACAGAAACAAAAATAGCACTGCTTGAAGAAAAGTTATCTGTATATGAGCAGATGATGGAAAGGATTGATACTGCAATTCAAAAGATAGGAGAGACGAGTCAAAATATCAGTCAAATGCTTGCTGTTCATAATGAAAAAATTGAACAATGCAATAGAACAGATAATTTAATTGTATCAATGATTGAAGATATTAAAAAATCTTCAAAAGAACAACATGATGAAATTAGTAGAGAGTTGGGAGAAAGAATAGAAAAGGTAGAAGTAAAAGTAGAAGGACTTTCTAAGTTCAGGTGGCAACTTGGTGGCATAGTAGCAGTGGCAGTGTTTGGCTTAGGACTTATTGTTCCTTTTGTTGACAATGTGGTAAGAATACCTTATAATGGAGGAAGTCAGCAAGTTACGCCTAGGTAATGAGTTTTATTGATACCAAGTACATTAACTTAGTTTCTGCACGATTAGGTAAATTTTCTAGAAAAAAAGACGGTCTTTATAATTTTCGTTGTCCTTATTGTGGTGATTCTACCAAGAATAAAAATAAGGCAAGGGGATTTATTTACAAGTTTAAGAACGATTATAATTTTAAATGTCATAATTGTGGCACGTCTAAATCATTTACTTACTTCTTAAAGGATCAAGACGAAACTCTTTATAAAGAATATTTGCTGGAAAGATATAAAGAAGGTTTGTCTGGGAAGGGAACAGTAGCTCCAGAGCCAGAATTTAAGTTTGAAAAACCTAACTTCACTAAACCGCTTTTTGATCTGCCAACAATATCAAAACTAAATACATCACATCCAGCTAGAGAGTACCTTTCTAATCGCAAGATTCCAGAGGATTTTTTTTCTCAATTATACTTCGCAGAGGACTTCAATGTTTGGGCTGGCATATCTAATACTAATAGAGAATCAAGAATCATCATTCCACTATTATCAAAACAAAAAAAACTATTTGGATATCAAGCAAGATCGTTGGATCCGAATTCAAAACTTCGTTACCTCACTACGATCCTGGATAAGAGATATCCAAAACTATATGGATTAGATCGAATTAACCATGATAAAAGAATCTTCATTACAGAAGGTCCTTTTGATTCTATGTTTATTGATAATTCATTAGCCATGTGTGGTGCTGATGTTTCTTTAGATAAAGACATTTATCCAAACAGAGTTTTTATTTTTGACAATGAACCACGAAATCATGAAATAGTTAAACGCTATGAAAAGATGATTAATTCTGGAGAGAAGGTAGTTATATGGCCCGAAGAAATTTGTGAGAAAGATATAAACGATATGTTCTTAGCAAATAGAAATGTCAATCATGTAATTCAATGCAACATTTTTGGGGGTTTGGAAGCCAAAATCAAATTGTACCAATGGAAGAAAGTATGAGTAACGGAACCAAAGTAATTAAAAGAAATGGCGCTCTAGAGCCACTGAACCTAGAAAAGCTTCACATCATGGTTGAGGAGGCTTGCAAAGGTCTTGCAGGTGTTTCTGCGTCTCAAGTAGAGATGCAATCAGGTATTCAATTTTATGATGGCATTACAACAGCAGAGATTCAAGAAATTTTGATTCGTTCTGCTAGCGATCTTGTTGATTTAGATAATCCAAATTATCAATTTGTTGCAGCTAGATTATTACTGTTTTCTATTCGTAAATCCATTTATGGGAAGATGAAGGATCTTCCCAATCTTTCTAAGCAAATTTTTGCTGGAGTAGATAATAGAATCTATGATGGTGACATCATTAAAAAATATAATATGTCGGAGATTGCTGAACTTGATCGTTACATTGATCATGATCGTGACTTTTTGTTCACTTATGCTGGTCTTCGCCAGGTAGTAGATAAATATCTTGTTCAAGATCGTAGCACTGGGAAAGTTTTTGAAACTCCTCAGTTCATGTACATGCTTATTGCTATGACGATCTTTGCAGAATATCCCAAAGAAACAAGATTGTCCTACGTTAAGAAATACTATGATGCAATCTCCAAACACAAAATCAACATTCCCACACCAATCATGGCAGGTGTTAGAACCCCACTTCGCCAATTTGCAAGTTGCGTTCTTGTTGACGTTGATGACACCCTTGATAGCATCTTCAGCTCTGATATGGCAATTGGTCGCTATGTTGCTCAAAGAGCAGGAATTGGTATCAACGCAGGTAGAATCCGTGGCATCAATTCTAAGATCCGAGGCGGAGAAGTTCAACACACGGGGGTTGTACCATTTCTCAAAAAGTTTGAGAGCACTGTCCGATGCTGTACTCAGAACGGCATTCGCGGCGGATCAGCCACAGTTCACTTCCCCATTTGGCATCAAGAAATAGAAGACATTATTGTTCTTAAAAACAACAAGGGTACGGAAGATAATCGCGTCCGTAAACTCGACTACTCCATTCAAATTAGTAAGTTGTTTTATGAAAGATTCATTCAAGACGGTGAAATTACTTTGTTCTCCCCACATGATGTACCTGGATTATATGATTATTTCGGAACAGACGCATTTGATGATCTATACGTTCAATATGAAAAAGATTCGTCCATTCCGAAAAAAACTGTTAAAGCACAAGAACTCATTCTTAATCTCCTCAAAGAACGTGCTGAGACAGGTCGTGTCTATATAATGAACATTGATCATTGTAATTCACATTCATCATTTTTTGATAAAGTAAATATGTCCAATCTCTGCCAAGAGATTACTTTACCAACGGACCCTATTCGACACATTGATGGTCCTGGAGAGATTGCTCTTTGCATTCTTTCTGCTATTAATGTGGGTAAAGTTAAATCTGATGAAGAGCTGGAAGAGCTTTGTGATCTTTCCGTTCGCGGTCTTGATGAGATTATTGACTATCAGAAGTATCCTGTGGCAGCTGCAGAACTGTCTACAAAGGCACGTAGATCTCTTGGAGTAGGATATATTGGTCTTGCTCACTACTTAGCTAGACTTGGCTTTAAGTATGATTCACAAGAGGCTTGGGATGCTGTGCATGGACTTTCTGAATCTTTCCAGTATTATTTGCTGAAAGCATCAAATCAATTGGCTAAAGAAAAAGGTGCTTGCCAGTATTTTGAGCGTACAAAATATTCTCATGGCATTCTTCCAATTGATACATATAAAAAGGATGTAGACGAAATTTCCTCAGTGGAGTATCAACATGACTGGGAAGCATTACGCCGAGATATTATGGATAAGGGATTACGGCACTCAACCTTGTCCGCTCAAATGCCATCAGAGAGCAGTTCCGTTGTGTCAAACGCTACAAACGGAATCGAACCTCCTAGAGGTTATTTGTCCGTTAAAAAATCTAAAAAAGGTCCCCTTAAACAAATCGTCCCACAATACCAAACTCTTAAAAATAATTATACGTTACTATGGGACATGCCTGATAATGTTGGTTACATTAATGTTGTTGCTGTTATGCAGAAGTTCTTCGACCAAGCAATCAGTGGAAACTGGTCGTACAATCCAGAGAACTACCCCGACAATGAAGTACCAGTCTCAGTAATGGCACAAGACTTTTTGAATACCTATAAGTATGGATGGAAGACATCATATTATCAGAATACATATGATCATAAGACAGATGAAGTTAAGGAGGAGAAATCATCTCTTAATTCTTTAGTACAAGAACTTTTAAATTCAGGAGAAGACGATTGTGAAAGCTGCAAAATTTAATTTTCAAGAATCCACAAAGTACATGGTTAAGCCAGATGGTATGACTGTTTTTAATACTAATGATGTTGATGTTAAAAAACAATACATGTTTTTTGGTCAACCTTTAGGCATTCAACGTTATGATTCATATAAGTATCCAGTGTTTGAGAAACTGACTCAACAACAGCTTGGATATTTTTGGAGACCTGAAGAAATTTCATTGCAGAAAGATCGTTCAGATTATCAAACTCTCCGTCCTGAACAGAAGCATATCTTTACTTCTAACTTAAAGTATCAGATTATGCTTGATTCTGTTCAAGGTCGTGGGCCTGGTATGGCGTTTGCACCATACTGCTCACTTCCCGAATTGGAAGCATGTATGAAAGCATGGGAATTTATGGAAATGATTCATAGTCGTTCCTATACTTATATCATTAAGAATGTTTACTCAGATCCCTCAATTGTATTTGACAATATTCTAAATAATGAAACTATTTTAGAGAGAGCTTCTTCTGTTACAGAGGCTTATAATGATTTTATAAACTCTGCACAACAGTATGGAACTTCTAATGATTGGGTTTTTGCCCAAGAAGGTGTTCTTTATGCAAAAGAATCTCGTCTAGAATTGAAGAGAAAACTTTATCGAGCTGTTGCTAATGTCAATATTCTTGAAGGCATCCGCTTCTATGTCTCGTTCGCTTGCAGCTTTGCGTTTGGTGAACTCAAACTTATGGAAGGATCCGCTAAAATTATCTCTCTCATCGCCAGAGACGAAAACCAACACCTTGTTATTACTCAAAACATCCTCAATAAATGGAGTGAGGGAGATGATCCAGAGATGCAACAAATTGCTAGAGAAGAAGAAGCTTGGGTAGCTGCTGCTTTTAAAAACTGCGTCAATCAGGAAAAAAGTTGGGCAGAATACCTTTTTAAAGACGGATCTATGATAGGATTGAATGACAAGCTTCTCAACAACTATGTTGAGTGGATTGCAAATCGTCGTATGAAAGCCATTGGCATCAAACCCCACTATGATATCTCTGCCAAAAATAACCCATTACCATGGACAGAACATTGGATCTCTTCCAAAGGTCTACAAGTGGCTCCCCAAGAAACGGAGGTTGAATCCTACGTTGTTGGCGGCATTAAGCAAGATGTTAAAAAAGACACGTTTGCAGGATTTAAACTCTAATCTATGACAGACCTTGTAAAAATTATTGATGATGTATTCCCGTCTTATATTCAAGACTATCTAGAGGAATCGTGTTTTGAAGAAAACTTTCCTTGGAGTTTTTTAAATGACACTGCATTTCCTGCAATGAAAGGTAACCCAGCATTCGGTCATCTTGGTATAGATAACTTTGATCAGTTTAGTAATGTTGGGATATTTTTTAAAATTCCAATCTTGATGATAAGTAATGCATTTAATTTAAAACATGAAAATGTAGTACGTGCAAGGTTTGGGTTGTATTTGCCATTAGCTAATGCAGACCTTCATAATAATCCACATGTTGATATGCCAGAACCACATAGTGTAGTTTTATATTACTTAAATGAATGTGATGGTGATACATTTTTCTTTGATAATGATAAAAATATTATAGAACGAGTAACTCCTAAGAAAGGAAGAACTGTTCTTTTTGATGGGAAAATCCTTCATTCAAGTTCAATGCCATCAAAAAAAGCAAGAGTAACATTAAATTTAAATTACTTAAAGTAAATAATTGTATTAAAAAATACAAAAACACTTGACTAAATAATCTACAAGGTCTATACTGACCTTACGTTCATTCGCTATTTGCGAATAGCGAACGGAAGTAAGCCGACTCGGAACGGATCGTTCATCTATGGAAATCATTCTCTGGTCTTGCGTTGAAGCTCAAAAGCTGATTAACAATGTTCGCACCTCAAAAGTGCCCGATGAAGTAAAAGCAGAGCTCATTCAAATTCATAAAGAACACGCACCAAAGACCTGTAAATTTACCATAGACGCAAAAGCCGACTGAAGGAACGCTCTTTAACCTGAACAACTAAGGAGAAACCTAATGTCGAAAGTAGTATACCGTGGCGTTGAATACGATA
>Ga0194115_10000775_pt1 | contig 44430 bp, 38 predicted proteins | sample TA2MahsurfametaG_3_FD_148656 | JGI IMG/M metagenome (GOLD analysis project Ga0194115, IMG submission 148656) | Freshwater microbial communities from Lake Tanganyika, Tanzania - TA2015002 Mahale S4 surface | ecosystem: Environmental > Aquatic > Freshwater > Lake | place: Tanzania: Lake... | reverse complement strand
TAAATATTATGAGCTACAATTGGTTTATAAATGGAGTAGGTAAAATTGAAGATTAAGGCACCAGATTCGATACATAATCCAATAAAAACAATCCAGGCAATGACATTCAATACTTTTAATAGAAAATTGTTTCTTTTTGACATACTTCCTAAATTTAGTGAATTAATTGATTTTACAACTCTGTCCAGCCATTTAGGGGGTCAATACACTATTATAACCGATGAGGTAACCGTGGCTTATTGTGGCGAGGTACCGAGGAGGAATGTGGTGTTTGCGATTAATAGATAACTGAAGTAGTCCCTGTTAGTCGATGGCTATTTTTATTTCGGTGCTGAAAACAACTTTAAATCATTAATTAATAGTCTGATCTCTTTCATGGCTTGTTCGCCCGGGTCTTGTTTGATGGTAAAGTAGTTTTTATCCAACTCTTTCCACCAGCTCGAATTTTTAAACGAGAGATACTCACTATGTCCGATCACATACTCGATCTTGTACAGACTGACAAGTCTTCGTATAAGCCGAGCATTCGCCTCTATTTGTTTTTTTGTAAGTGGGGCTCCGGGTCCTCCTATGTTTTCAATTCCAATCGCACAATAATTTAGCCCTATGGTATGTCGGGCAAATAAACTATCCTCCATTATCTGGTAAATACTTCCATCTCTGTCTATCAGGTAATGTGAAGAGACATTTAAGATACTTTGCTTTTTATTGAATTCTCTGCTATTCTCTATGGTAGGGGAGTTAAAGTACCGATAGATAGATTCAATGGTTCCTCCATTTGTATAGTGTACCACGATGATCTTTGGATCGATGGTAGGTCTTGTCTTTTTTATTCCATGTCTCTTCTCTAAATAATTTATACTTAATCTTTCTCTCTCTGAGGAATACTCTAAGAGTCGTTTTTTTATCTTGACAGACTCGGCACTATCGGCTTTGATATGGACGTTACTCGATTTGGTAACTAAAGGGAGATCACGTAGATCAAAAAATCCGTAGAGAATAACGAATAGTGTAAGATTTATTACATGACTTTTCCAGTACCCCATACCTAATCGTTCTTTTTTAAGGCGATCTCATCAAAGATGCCTTTTTGCGCAAGTGGATATCTACCACTTATTCCCCACCACCAAACATCGGTACTAAAGGTATTCTCTTCTACGATCAGCCATTTGCTTCCACTCTTTTTAAATAAAGCTTCAGCATGGCAGCAGTCGAATACATAATAGCTTTCCGGTATCCTGATCTCCTTACCGTCTTTTCTTTGCAGCTCAGCCATGAGCCATGCGTAATTGTTACTTACCTTAAAATGTTTTACCACAAATACCACCTCTTGCTTGAGTTGACTAAAAAGACTAGCCCTGTATATGTCAAGTATCTTAGTTCTTTCAGCTGCATTCGCAGTCGTTTTTACTTTATAGTCTAAAATAGGTTGCGTATAAGCACTGAAAAAAAATAGTAAAAGAAAGGAAGTTGTGATGATGCCAGGCGCTTTCATAGGGTAGGGTTAAGTAGGATAAATTTATTGTAATATTTTTTAGCAGGATCATTCTCTTACCAAGTTTTTAGCTGGTTGTATTCAAAGGTCCATTCGGGGGTATATAGTTTTTTGAATGCTGTGGTTCTGTACCAGGGGCTCATGTTGTCGTATGTATTCTTTAGGATCTGGATCTCTTGCGCCGGCATAAAGCTTTGTGCCAATAAGAAAACCTTTTCTCCTTGTTGATTTTCGGCAAGATCCACTACCATAACGGCATGTCCGGGTGACCCCCCTTTTATAAACACATCCCCAATGGCAATATCGGCGAGGGGTTTTGGCTGTAGTTCTTTTGCCAGTGAAAGCGTTCCTGCATACATGAAAATAAATTCTATGTAATTTCTAAAGTCTTGGTAGGTGTTGGAGGGTTTTGCTGTTTTTCGCCAGGCGGTAGTGTTGCCATTGACCATCACTCTTTTTCCTTGTATCCATTCTGTATAGTCCACTCTAAACCCATTGGTAAGTGTAAACGAAATTTGGTTATAGGCTTTCTTGGCGTACAGATATTCACCTCGTAGTCGCATAATGGCATCTGCACATTGTTGCAGGTCTCTGTTCGAGATATCCATATCCACCACGGCATCATAGAAATCGTTTTGCTTAATGGCTCCATTGAAATACCGCACAAGGGATCCTTTTGGTTTTAGTGGCAGATGACGCAAATAGAAGCCAAAAGAGGCCTTGTCTACCGGCTTTCGGGTATAACCTTCGGGAGGGCTAAACCTCGACATGATGTTCATTCCATTTTCTGTCTGACTAAAGACATTCAGCCATAGAAGCGTCGAAAAACAAAGGAGCAAGCGGACCATCATTAGACTTCTTTTATCTAAGCTACTTTATTTATTTTTTAGAAAGGGGTTGGAGATGGATTTTAATGAAAATTGATTATCAATAATTTAAATAACATAAAACCTCCCTTAAAGCCTTACTTTCATACCAAAGGGACCCCGGGCAGCAACAACAGGGCAGCGGTTCTGTAAGCTGCAATGGAAAAGCTTCGTAAATTACAAGGGTACCGTTGAACAGAGACCTATGAATTCTATTTCTTCTTTGCATGCGTCCTTTCAGTCGATTACCCTGGAGGAGACCATGCTTCATGCCGCCCTATTAAAAAGAAGGGATAGAAAGTATGTGCTTCCTTATGCTTATTTGCCATTACTTTTTTCCGAGTTGCAAAAACACTATAGAATATTAGACATTAACGGTCGCAGAGATTTTGAGTATCAAAATCATTATTTTGATACCAAAGAATTATCCCTTTACCATGCGCATCATAGTGGGGAGTCTCCCCGGATTAAATTTCGAGTGAGAGAGTATATGGATACGCAGCAAAAATATTTTGAGGCTAAGATCAGATCCAATAAGGGAGTTACAAGTAAGGATCGTAGTCTTTTTGAGAATAATGAGGATATCAGTGCACTACTTCAATATTTTTCTGAGCGCTACCTGCCGTCGGACCAATCCGATGCTTTTTCTACCAGCGTTCAAATCAATTATAAACGGGTTACCCTTGTTTCTATTAGCCAGCAAGAACGAGTTACCATCGATTATGACCTGAAATTTGCCAACGGTCCTCATACCCATTCTTTACCTGATCGTATTATCGTTGAGATTAAGAAAAATCAAAAGGATATTTCTCCGGCCGGTTTGTTTTTAAGAAAGATCGGAGTGCGATCCGGGTCGGTCAGTAAATATTGTATGGGGATTGTTTATCTATATCCTCATGTAAAAAGAAATTTGTTTAAGTATCGACTGCATATTATCAATAGTCAATTAAAAAAGTATCACCACACGCCCGCGCCTCTCTAAAAGAAATACTAACTCCATGGATCTGTTTACAAGCTTCAACTCTATTTTTTTTGTTCGTATCGGAATTGACCTATTATTGATGTGGGTGCTTATTCGCGGTATTTATTTTACCCATTATAAGCGAAGCGATCTTTTTTTGACCTTTTTTGCTTTTAACTTGGTCATTTTCCTGATCACGTATATGCTTAACGAAGTTGAAATGACGTTGGGTGCCGCCTTTGGGCTTTTTGCCATCTTTTCTATGCTTCGCTTTCGCACCGAGAATATCTCCGCCAAGGACATGACGTATATCTTTATTGTAATTGCGCTGGGTCTGATTATGGCTATTAGTAAGGCCACTTGGATGGAGTTACTCGCACTTGGAACTTTTATTATTCTTCTTACTTTACTTTTTGATAGTAATCTATTGATCCGACAAGAGATTTCACAAGCAATATACTACGATCGTGTTGATCTGATACAGCCCTCGAGCAGAGAGGCTTTACTGGACGATCTTAGAAATCGTACGGGACTTTCTATCACTAGAATTGAAATTGGCGATATCGACCTGCTGCGTGATACTGTCAAGATCACTATTTTTTATAGCCGTAAATCGTAGCTGAGTAAGGGTTCTAAAATGAATTTTGTAAGAGTTGTCTTATTATCAGTTTATCTATTGGTCGGGAGTATTCCTGCTCAAGCCTATGTTTTGTTACCCTTGCATCAGCTTTCGGTAAAGGGTATTACGCTGTCTGCCATTCCTGGATTTTATGCTCAGCCACTAATTGTTAAGGCCACCAAGCCATCGGGAATAACGCTTCTTGTTAGCACTTCCGGTAACTTACCGGATCGCACGCAGCCGTTTTCGGGCCCATTAAACCTCACACAAACCACATCGGTTACGATAGGTCTTTTTGATGGGAGGGCTGTTAGCGATACCTTTTATGCCGGAACTTACTTTATCGATTTTCAATCTGTTTTGCCCGTCACCTCCTTGATTCTTCCACCTTCTTCCCTTTTCGATCCCAGTAAGGGAATTTATGTGGGAGGCCTAGACAATAACGGAGAACGATGGGGAAATAGTTGGGGAAGTGCGGAGCGCGAATCCTTTTTTGAGTACTATGTCGATAACGAGCTTGTTCTGGGACAAGGAGTCGGCTTACGCATCTTTGGTGGCATGACGCGGCAAAATGCAGAAAAATCCTTGCGCATAATTGCCAGAAAAAAATATGGGAAAGGGAGATTTAAGTATAAGATATTCTCAACGAAAGAAGCGGACGACTTCAATAGTCTTGTTTTGCGCACTAGTGGGAACGATTGGATGAGTACCCGTTTTAAGGATATGATGCTGGCATCTATTGCCAAAGATATCGGGGTTGATTATTTGGCTTATCAGCCTTCGGTGCTATTTATAAACGGGCAGTATTGGGGTATTCATAACATTCGAGAGAAAGTGGGTCAGCATTACTTGCAAGAAAATCATGGGGCAGACCCTGCCAAGACCAATCTGTTACAGGGGTTTAATTATCCGGAGCTGGGTAGCGCTACATCCTATCGTGAACTATTTAATTTTTTGGAGACGCATGCAGTAAGCATGCCAGGGTATATAGACTCGATCGAAAGACGAATGGATATTGACAATTACTTTAATTACCTGATCTTTCAAATTCATATAAATAATGTCGATTCTAGGGGTAATGTGCGATTTTGGCAATCAAAAAGTTTAGATAATCGATTTCGTTGGATATTTTACGATGGTGATTTAGGTTTTGGTACACCCCAATATGATTATTTAAAAGATCGACTAAGCCCTGTTGAAACGAAATGGCATAATCCACCATCTACGACCTTTTTGCTACGTACCCTAACAGCACATCCTGTGCTTCGGGCAAAATTTATATCGACCTATTGCTTCTTGTTGTCCACCTGGATTCATGCCGATACGCTTGTTCGTCGAATAGATTATTTTAAGCAGTGGTTAGAGCCTGAGATCAAGCGGCATCTTGTAAGAAAGGAATTTTCTCAGTCTAAGTTATCTTGGTTATCGAAAATTGCGGGTTTGCGTCAATTCGCCACAGCACGTATGGTGTCATCATTTACGCATTTGCGCAATAACTTTAATTTAGGATTGGACTATAGCTTAGTAATTGATAGTCTCGTTAGCCCTTCTATCGGGCACCTATCTATTGAGGGAAATCCTATTCCATCTCTGCCTTATTCCGGAAGATATTTTACCCGCATACCCGTAAGAATTGCTATTGAAAGGGTGCACGCGGGGTATGAGTTTGCCGGGTGGGAAGGAGGGCCCCAAACGCGCACATGGGACATTGTACATAATGACACTAGCCGATTGGTGATACGACCCTTGTATCGAAAGAGAGCCGTTTCTTTTTTGGCTAAAAAGGTCTCCATTCGATCTATCGGACATGGCAAAAAAAATGCACCCCGATTTATTCATTTAGACGGCTCGCGTAGCAGTACCGATAGTATAACGCTGGTAGATCGGTATACAAAGTGGCAATTGACTTTTTTACCCAAAAAGTATCCGGTTGTTATTGTAAACGATACCACAGAATTTAGAAGGATGTTTAAGGATCGATCTTTATCATTGATTTCCTGTTCAAGTTTAGCCTTTAAGGGGTTGGATAGCGCGCTTTACTTACTTGATTATAAAGGTGCATTGATTGATTCGGTCATGCTATTGCCTTGGATTGCCGCTACTACTGCGGCTCCCTATTGGATACGAGGAGGCGATGATCTCCTTGTTGCGGTCAAGGATCACCCTGGTTTTCAGGTAGAATGGTTGAGTTATATAATGCGTAGTTCGCCGTATCTTTTTTATACTGGACTTTTAATGATGATGGCACTAATTGTATTTGTGATCGTGAGAAGGCGTCTCCTTTTTTCTAAGAAGACTCCATTAGTACTTTTATTATTTATAAGCTCATTTTCTGTGCCCGCCCAAACGGTGCCGGAGAGACTCACTAAAAAACGCACTGTCGATACCAGTAAATTGCGTGCCAATAATTTGATCTTTAAGGGAAAGAATGGTTTGGCAGATGAATTTGCTTTTTTTCGATCTTATTTACCGATTGCGCAACCACTAATATGGGTCTCTCCATTTGATCCCTCTTCCATTCTTTCAGGAAATTGGCAAGGGGAATATAGTGTTGAAAGTTTTAAGGAGATAGAAAGTGATCAAGATAAGCATCGACATATGCTTTTTCGGCAGCCTATGGTCTCTCTTTTTATAAGTGGGGTTAACAAGGATATTTTTCTCATCGATACGGTTCGTAAGACTTATATGATGCGAATTGAGCATATGAATGGAATGGAATCGTGGTACTATCCGATAGTAGCCCCTAATCTTACCGCAGATATTACTCACCCAGGCGCTATGCTGGGACGTACGGCAGGGTATTTTTATTGGCAACTGCGATTTCGTACCTGCTCGGTATTGCCTTCTGCTTTTTTGATGTCTAATGGGGGAGTAGATGGAAAGGGATTTGTAATAGAAAACAATTGTCCGCCCGGCAGCAATCTAATGTTGAGAAAACAGCAGTTCTTTAAAGTGATCAATATGCAAATAGAAGAGTCGATTCCCAATGCCGATTGGCAGAAGCTTTTAGACAAAAAGTTAAATTTGTAATGATTATGCGTTTTTGTTGCATGCTTGTTTTTTTTCTTGTTTCCTCTTTTATGGGGAAAGCCACTGTCTTGACAGATTCAATTCCCTGCGACTCTATCTTGGCTGTCAAGTACAATGATACAAGAGGGAACGGCGATCCATTTTGGAACGGAATTCGCAATGTTCGGGCCGTTCTTCCCGGTTTATTATATCGAAGTGGGGGCAATAGTCTCTACAATTCTTTATCTCCTCGAAGTAACGAAAATCCAATTACCTTTCAGGGAGTTCTGAACTTATATGAAGCTGGATTTGACAAGGTCTACTATCTATATGCCACTCGGTTTTCTACATTCTATCCAGACTCGGTGCAAGATCTACTCTCGTCGATTGGTATTAGTTATGAGTCAGTCATTCCCAAAAATGACTCTGCTGCCCAAATTATACTTCGTTCCATCTATGCCTCCATTCAAGAGCCTAATCCCGGGCGAATATTAATGCACTGTTGGAATGGATGGCACATGTCTGGGTTGGCATCAGCTTATGCCCTTATGCAGTTCTGTAATTTTAAGCCTATTGATGCGTTAGCATACTGGGAACGGAATACAGATAACAATTATAAGGGCTACGAAAAGCTAAAAAGGCAAATTCTCGATTTTACACCAGACCCTTCTTTGGTTCTATTGCCTTCGCAGCGATTAAAGTATTGCCCCTGCGACGGGGAGACACCGCCATCCGAACTGATGATGGAGCGCTAGCTACTGCCGCACTTTTCCCACGCCGGGAAGATTGTGGGCCCAATCGAATTTGATATCACTGCGGTTAGAAAAGTGATCGATAAATGTTTCTAGCAGGTTCAATTCAGCCTGAGTCTTAAAGAGGTAGTCATGTAAAAGAATCACTACATCTTTGTTGGTTTCATCTCTTTTTTCCAACATTCTTTCAACTTTATTGATAAGGATGGTCACTTCGTCTATGCTTCTATTGGTTTTACTGTTCCATTCTACATCCCAGCCAATTATCTGTTCGCAATTGTTTGTCGAGTCTAAAAGATCGATCAGTTTTTTGGTCTCTAGATCGGCCAGCGTGGTCCTACTGGGAGTGCGCCATGTGTTCTTTCCGGGAAGTCTCGTAATGAAAGGATAGTCAGGAAGAAATTTCTTGTTGTTCAAAATATCCGTCCAAACGGGGTTCGGATCTTTATAGTAATTATGTATTCTACCCTTGGTTATCGCATGTGTATAGGTGTGGTTATACACCTTAAAGGAGTCGTCCTGTAACGTGGTTTTAAAAATGCTATCATATTCTTTCGAATAGTCGATCTGCGATCCAACAATAAAAAAGTTAGCCCGGATCTTTTTTTTCTTTATTAATGCTGTTAAGCCGGGAGTTGTTTTATAAGGACCATCATCAAAGGTCAGGTAAATTCGGTTGGTTCGATCACTGTCAGATCGCTCGTATTCAAAATATCTTTTTGGCTTCTCAATCTTTGCGGGCACAACGATTTCTTCCTCTTTTACGGTCTCACTTTTGCAGTAGCTAAGTGAGAGAACCATAAAAAAAAAAGAAAAAGTTTGTACTGTAATCGGTTTACGGCGTTTCATAGAATCTTATTCTGCCTTTTATAGTAGGGGAACTAACAATTCTTTCACAAATTAAATAAAATAACTAATTGACCCTCTCCTTTTGAAGGTCTATGAAAATAATGATCCTCGCTTTGATTAGTGTGTTTTCCACGCTATTTATTTTTCCTGATAACCGTAAACCTCTTCCTTACATAGCTATAGAAAAGGACCATCCTCTTCTGTGGGAGTCTGTCATAGGAAGAGCTTCTTTTCGCACCAATATTTGTACTGAAAAGGGCATGATAATAATGGGATCGAATGGAGATGCTTTTAGGGATGGTTCCTTTATCGATAATCGGTCTGGTGTGTATTTTATCAGTGCTCACAATGGCCATATTTTACGCGGGCTAGATCAACATAAGTGGGGGGATTTCGATGTGAACGGAACCGTTATTTATAATAATAAAATCTTTTATGGAAATGATAACGAAGAATTTATTTGCAGGGATCTGAGTGGAAACATTGTTTAGAAAAACCTAGCTTCGGGAGATGTGGAAGCCGAACCGGTCTTACTGGATATCAAGGGCATAAAAGCTATTGTCTATGCTACTGAACTCGGAGAAGTTAGGGCTGTAGATGTTGAGACCGGCCGTTCTATTTGGTCTTACTTTACTCCAGAATTCAATGGATGGAAGGAAGGGGATAGTCGAATGATCTTTAAGGTGAGGGCGTTTCTTTCAAGCGCCATGTCTTTTTTTACAAAACCAACTTTGGCCGATGTCAATAAGGATGGAGTGTCAGATCTAGTTTATGCTACACTGTATAGTGGTATTATTTGCATTAGCGGGAGTACCGGTAATCTTCTATGGACGCTCGACGAGAAGGAAGCGATTCTTGGTAGTTATATAGAGTATAAAAAAGTGGAAAATGGTCATGAGTTTTGGGTAGCGTCCAGCAGGTACAATACGGAGAAACAAAATAGTCATTTAACTATCACGCGCGTTAGTGAAAAAGGAAAAGTGCTAGGGGCAATCCCTTTACAGGAGTCACAGGGCTTTACCTTTTCATTGAATTCTCTTTCGCTCGGTAAAGGGCAACATTTGTATGCCACCGATGACTCACTATATTGGATTCAAGACCGGGCGCTAAAAAGTAGCATTTATATTGGTGACACATTTCGGATCAAGTATGATTGGTATAACGAGGAACGTACTCAAAATAGGGTTATGTCGTCGCAGTTACTCGGCTCCCATGTTTTCAAGTATAAGGGTCAGGATAATTGTGTAGTATTATTGAGCCAGCATGACGGGGCATATTTTGATACCGGTTTTATTTCGATCGTTTCGCTACCACATAAACAAGTAGTAGCCCGCTATGCCTTGCCCAATACCGGAGAGATGCCACCGCAAGTAGGGGATTTTAATAGAGACGGAATAACCGATCTTTTAGTGAACTGTGCTAATAGCAAACTATACTGCTATCAACTCAATTAATATATTTATATGAAGCAGCTTAGCGGCATTGGAAAACTGGCTGTTATTCTTTTTTTTCTAAGTGTAATGGGCTTGGTCATTGGTCTACAACAGTGTAGGACTAGTGATGCCATACCGATTGGTCTTGAGCCGATCCGTTCCGATATGGATATCCCCTTTGCTGTATACGAGGTCGATGCTTCCACTGATACTACTATTACCACCTCAACCGGTACTTCTCTAACCTTTTTATCGGGGATGCTGGTCACCAAAAGGGGAGAGATAGTAAAGGGAAACGTACAGGTTAAGGTCAGAGAGTTTCATGATGCGAATGCTATTTTGCAAGCCGGCATTCCCATGCGACTGCGAAGCGATCGGAATGCTTTTTTGCAATCATCGGGGATGTTAGAGATAAGAGCGTTTCAGAACGGCGAGGAACTGGCCGTAGGTGCCGGTAAGACTATTAATACCGATTTGGCTGCTTACCGATCTTCGAAAGATCACCAGCTTTACTTTTTACGGGATAATAGCGACTGGGAGACCAGCGATACCTTTATTACGAAAACTAACACGCGAAAGCAGCATCGCCTTAGGGACATACTGCAATTGAAGAATGCTGCGAATAAAAAGACCCAAGTAAAAGATATCGTACTCGAGCTTTATGGTGACGAAGATGAAACTCCGGAATTAGCACCATGGAGAGGGTAAAAGTGGAAGATCTCAAAAGAAAATGTATCTCCGGCTGTACTAGAGGCCATTCGAATCAATTGGGATAGCGTTAAGGTTGTAAAGGTCAATCAGAAGAAACTACGCTATAAATTAGTGTTTAAGAAAAGTATGTATGAGTCAGTAGAAAATCCAACTGTCATAAAAGAGTTTATGGTAGATGTAACTCCGGTCAAAGAGGGAATCTCAAAGAAAGATGTGGTCTTATCCATGAAAGAGCGTTTCTTGAAAGAAGACACGGTAAAAAAAGAAATAGAGGATGAGATGGCACGACTCAACAAGGAAGCTGACCTATTAAATTCATTTAAGATAAATCGAATGGGGATCTGGAATATCGATAGGGCGTTAAGGCTAACGGATTTTACGCCAGTTATGGTAACCTTCGATTTTCAATCTTCATTGAAGAGATCACAGCGCGTTCGACTATTTTGTTTGTTAACTGATGATAATTCGGTAGTTGATTTTCCAGACTGGCAAAAAGCGGTCATTTATTTATCGGCTGCCCGCTCCATACAAATTGTGGCTGTGTTGCCTAATGGTAATATAGCCTATGTAAACCATGATCAGATCTTGCAACAGCTTTCTACAGGGGCTACCACTATTCACTTAACCACTAAGAAGCAATCAATTAAGGACTACTTGGGCCGCTTGGTTACTTTATAATTATTTTTCACCCCTTTTCAGTAAGTTTGCGACTCTCAAAAAGTAATTTCCTGCTTGTTGAGTCCTTTAAATTTTTCACTTATGTGGGGTAAGATCAGTATTACGTTGTTGCTTTTAGTGTTTTTTGTTGCCGGGAATGGGCAGCAGGTAAATTCAGCATCCTCTTTGTATCAGCCCGATTGTGGGTGTGAAACAAAGTATGTTGCCTCGGATTCCGCTGCAGACCTCTCCGCCAGCGACAAGGTCCTAAAAGTCGGGTACCTTATTTCTCAGGTTTCTAAGACTATTGTACAGGGTTCTTGTTGGGATTTTGTCAACGAGGTGTACAAGCGGGCTGGTGTTAGTGAGTCTAAGAAAACCGTTTTTCGTTCAAAAAAATCCGGCCCTTACGCACCTTCTAGTTTAGTAAAGCCTGGGGATTGGGTATATCATGTCAATCATCAATTCAATAATATCGAACACAGCGCTATTTTTGTTTGCTGGAAGGACTTTCAAAAAAGGATTGCCATTACGCTTAGCTATGCAGGGATGAATAAAAAAGTTCCGGCTAAATATGGGGAGTATAGTCTTAGAAGTATTTATTCCATCTTTAGACCCAGCCTCTTACTTGTAAAATGAGAAAGTGGCAGTATCTGGTTTTGATCCTCACTGTTACCGGCATCATATTGCTGAGCAATGTGATCACATTATTTTCATCACCGGCCTCTCAACGAGATCCTGTCAATATCGAATTGCCAAGGGATAAGGCGGTGGTATCTGACACTGCCGTTACTTTGCGCTTTGTAGCGGTAGGAGACCTCATGCTAGGCACCAATTATCCCTCTCCCTCAAGTTTGCCCAGCGATGTCAACTCTCTATTGCAGCCCGCCGAGCAACTTATTAGGAATGCTGATGTCTCTTTTGGAAATGCGGAGGGATGTTTTTTAAATGCAGGAGGAACACCCAAGGGTACGGGCCCAAATGTTTATAATTTTCGACAGCCCACGGCGTATGCCGAAGTGCTAAAGACCGCCGGGTTCGATCTTTTAAGTGTCGCTAACAATCATGCTAACGACTTCGGATTGGTCGGTATTGAGTCAACCACGCAGCTTCTGACCAAGCTTGGCTTTACTTTTGCCGGCACTCCAACATATCCATATTCTATTTTTAAGGTAAATGGTATCAGGGTTGGTTTAATTGCGTTCGCACCCAATGCAGGTTGTGTACCGCTTAACGATCTTGCCAAGGCAGTAGAACTTACTAGAAAGACCAAAGAATTATGTGATATTCTTTTTGTCTCTATTCACGCAGGAGCAGAGGGAGCCGGGGCCATACATGTACCTCGACGAAACGAATTTTTCTTTCGAGAAAATAGAGGTAACGTGTATCAGTTTGCCCATGCTGTCATTGATGCGGGGGCTAATATGGTGATAGGTCATGGACCACATGTTCCGCGGGCCCTCGAATTATATAGAAAAAGTCTGATCGCATATAGTCTTGGCAATTTTTGCACCTATGCAAAGTTTAATTTGAAGTCTTATTGCGGGTATGCCCCCCTGCTGGAGTTTACTGTTACCAATAAGGGCGAATTTCTATCGGGTCAAGTGCATTCTTTCTTACAACTTGGAGAGGGCGGACCAGTTGGCGATTCAACCAATTCGGCTGCCATGCTAATAAAGAAGTTATCGGCTGAGGATTTTCCAGAAAGTCCCTTGGTTTTTGATAAGAATGGGGCGTTTAGAAGTCTTTCTAGAAGATGGTAAAATTTTCTATTTTTAGGTTAATCAACCTTAATCTATGCCTTTTCTGTTCTATTTTATTTTACTGGCAACCTCTTATGCTAGTGCTCAACCTCGGGGGGTAATCCCTAAGGTCAAATCACAGGTTTATTATACAGCTTCCTCTTTTTTGCCAAGTTCTTACGGCATCAATTATTATCCTTCTTTGGCTGGCGATGGATCGCTTACTACGTGGTGGTCACCTTCCGGCAGCGATCGTGAAACCTGCTGGCTCCAATTAAACTACAATGAGTCAAAAAGGGTTAATTTCATCACTATACATGCAGGCTCTCATTACCCCTCTTTTGGGAAATTAGGAAACCTTTATCCCAAGAACCTGCGGATCAAAATTGCATGGCTTGAATTCTCCGATGGTTCAACTGAGTCAATTGAGCTTGACGATATTGATAGAACGCAAGTTGTATATTTTGATTCAAGAGCAACTAGGTATGTTAGGATAAGGCCACTGCGATATTATCCATCTATCAAATGGAACGATCCCTGTATCTCTCATTTTACAGCCGGGTATGAGTAGTAAGATACTGTTTGTTTTTTTACTCATTTTTAGCACTCTTTCTTTTTCGGGTTGTGCTCAGGAGGTTACCACCGATAAAAAGGAGTCAGTGGTCATTAGTAAGCCTGCCCCTGCGAGGATAACAGTCTTTAGGGATACTGTATTAAAGGCCCGTTACGGTAAGCTTGCTGTTACTGTAACGCTAAAGTATACTGATACTATCATGGGACAGATTTTAGTACTTCCTGGCTGGAATTATCCTGATACCCAGTGGTGCGAGAAAACGGTACTTTGTGACAGTGCAAAAAAAATGGGGTTTACTTTAGTTTTTGTCGAAATGCAACGAAGCGTCTATCTCCGTTCTTATCACAAAGAGACAAAGTCTAACTATCGGCTTTATCCTACGCGAACTTGGTTAATTGATTCCGTAATAACCCCTCTATTTGGTAATGGGTTGTTAGATAGTACTAAGCCTTTGTTTGCAATGGGTCTTTCTACTGGCGGCAGGGGAGCTGCCATTCTTGCGCTCGATTATCCCACTCTGTTTAAAGGGGCTGCTAGCTTGTCTGGCGATTTTGATCCTGAGCTTCAAAAAGACGACCTTTTAATGATAAATTCACTTGGGCCCTACGCCCAATTCGGAGATCGCTGGAGAGGGAATGATAATATGGTCAGGAGGGTTAAGGAATATAAGGTGCCATTATATATAGGCCATGGATTGAACGATAAGGTATCTCCGCCAGCTCAATCAATTCGATTTTCAGAGGCGATAAGACGGTTGGTTCCAAGTCTTAGGGTAGAGACCCATTTTCCAAAAGCGATGGGTCACGACTATCGCTACTGGGGTTCAGAGGTGAGTAATATCTTACATTTTTTTTCGAGTCTGTAATTCGCTTGTTTATCTAATTTGTATCGTCGGGTAACGAGTTCAGTAAGTACTCATACAATAACTGCCCGATCTTTCTAAATACCGGTATCCCCAGGTCGTAGTATTTGTAGTAACGATAATCTATGACTTCATTTTCAACTGACATCATTGCGCCGGAGAGAAAAAACTTTAGCCCCGTTACTTGATCATGAAAAAAGGAGACGTCCGAGATAAAGCCTCCTGCAATGCCCACCTTATTATAGATTCTAAGTTCACCTGCACCCGTTTGCATTGTCTTGGGATCTAAAAAGAACTTATAATACGTATCGGGTATTTTTTCGTTTTGGTAGTTCGTGCTTTGTAACTCGCGTGGATAGCTGCCCAAGGCATCGACAAGTTCTTCTTTTATGACTTGATTGATAATTAATCGATTATTTTTCTCACTATGTTCGCTTTCCATTAATTGCATCATCAATTGGTGGGCATCCCATAGTGACACATAGTTTTCATATATGTAATTTTTAGGTCCATTTACCAGCCGTTTGTCCGCTGCATATCTTTTGCCGGCCAGATGCGGCCACGTACTGTCATTGTACCATGGATGCTGGCTACGCTGACAAGGGAGCTCATACTTTAATCTTTTGTCCGGCCCATAAAATTTAATGCCTCCAAACCAGGCCTGTTGCTCTTCTGTGCAAGAAGGGTAGAATCGATTACGTAAGTTGATATGGGTATATCCTAGTTGTCGCATGCGAAAATTGAAAGTGTCTTTCCCTAAAAAATCGAACAAGAGATTATAGCCTGCATTATTGCTTAGGATCATCGTTTCGCGTAGCACCTGTCGAAAAGATGAGGATCGGGTTTTATTGATATAATTTGCGGTAGACTGGTTACAAAAGCATGCGTATAACGTTATACTATCATCCGCGGTAATATTGTATATATCGTAGAGCTTTGACAATTTTTCGGCCGCCACGATGGCAACTGGAAACTTTATAAGACTGGCAGGTGAAAAATAGTATTGATCCTTATTAATATCGGCATGTGTCAGACGTATCTTTCCCGTGTCGTATGAATAAGTTGTCAAGATCAGTTGAAAGTGAAATTTGTCGGCATTTGCCAACACATAATCGACCTTAGCGTCTTTGCCACTAAGTATTTCTTTGAGTTTGTCTGAGGTAAGCAGCTCTTGACTATTCAGTCGTATCCCATTGAGTAGTATCAATACAACTAATAAGTTCCGATTCAGTACCATTTTGCAATGAAAACCGACAATTAATAAATGATCTGTAAATTGGACTCCCCATGTGATGTGTTATATCCGATGGAAAAAGGTAACGTCTTTGCCGACCCGGATGTATACAGACTTCTCATTTCACTATTTACATATCCTGCAAAAAGTGATATTGTGCGGGTGTAGGTGCCGTATAATTGAAAAGATCTCTTCGAATTTACAATATACGAAAAGCCGATTCCGGAGTCATCTTGAATTTGAAGGGATGACTTTGTAAGAATAAAGTTTCTGACTATCGAAAAGTCGTCCAAGTGCATGAGGTAGGAAGCCGATTTAGTGAGACTTACTGTTTTTAGGGGATTGAGCTTTTGCTCGATCCATTGTAACCAGGTGCTGTCTTTCTGGAGCGCCTGGTCTGAAAGGTCTTTGCTAAAGTAATAAAGTTCTGCTACTTCTTTTTGAGGGTTATAGAATTTTACGTAACAAACGTTCGCATTGTTTTGCCCGGGTAATATCGAAGTACAGTCTTGGCCATTCCAACGCATAAGATCCATCGAAATAATATCGCACGAATTTCTTTTTAGGTAAAAGGCAAGGACGTCTGCTACTCCCTTTTCGGAAAATTGTTTTGCCATATCGATGGTCCTAAAAAATCCTAAACGGCTGCTAACGTAAAAGTATTTACCGGCATTTTTTATGAACGTTTCGTATTCGGGAGACTTAGAAAACACAACGGAGCTTGTATCGCCTGCCTTCTCCAGCCCTATTAGTAGATAGAGTTTTGCATTCGGATAAAAGGATTGTACAAATGGCAGGTCAGGACCACTGAAAGGATAAAATACTCCGTAGGAATTACCTGTTTTCTTGTCTATACCTTCTTCTATACAAAATCTTTTGATGGGCGTAAACAACTTGGTTTCTCCGGTCTTCCAACTTTCGTTGATACGGTCTGCTAGCGCAGCGGTAGAGGCGCTCAAGTATTCATTCCGTTCACCGGCAAGGATTGCTGCTCCTAGATCGGTGGTGGAGTCTATCTTCGGCTTTTCAGTAGTTGCACTACCGATCGATTTTGCCTGTTCGGTTTTAGGTGTTGAATTATTACAGCTAAATAGAAAAAAAACAAGTAGTAGAGGAGCGACCCCTTTTAGAAAAATCGTCTTACGGTTAAACCAAAGGTAAAGGACGCTGCCTATGGCCAAGAAGCTAATACCTACAAGTACATGGGTGGGTTTACTCTGGACGGTATAGTACATGATCCAAATATTAAAAAAGCAATACAATAGCGGAGTTAGTGGGTATAGGGGTGATTTGACGGGTCTATTTATGGTAGGGGCTTTATATCTCATAATAATAAGTCCCGCCGCCGTAAGCGTTGTAAATATGGTAAGAATAAACCCAATGCTGGTAATAATAAACTCAAAGCTGCTGGTAAAGAGAATGAAGAGGGCAATACCTGACTGCAAAGCAAGGGCTCTTAGGGGGACATTGTTTTTTGAGTCTTTTGCAAAAAAAGTGAACGAGTCGTAGTCTTGGGAGATCCTTTTTATTACCCTCGGGCCGACCAGTACCATAGAGCTGATGGTAGAGATCAAGAAAAAGGAGACTAGTCCAGAAACAATGGTGCCTCCAATAGGCCCAAAGAGAAAACTGGCGGCAACATTTGCGACATCCTCTTTGCCTGATAAGCTTTCAGCCGGCGCTGATTTGAGAAACACATAATTAATGAGACTGTAAAGGACTATCACTGCCAGCGTCCCGGCAAGAATTGACCGGGGTACGTTTTTAATGGGATCTTTTATGTCATCTATCATATAGGCCGATGCATTCCAGCCAGAGTAAGCATACGATACAAAGACAAGCCCCACCCAAAATGCCTGACTTTTTAACTCAGCCAGCAGATCGCCCTTTAACAGGGCCCCCTCTTTTGTTGCTATCGGTAAAAGATCTTTTGTGAGGAATAGCCCAATAATGATAAAGAGTATCATGGTGACTACTTTTCCAAACGTAAAGTAAACTTGAAATCTTGAGCCCGTAATGATGCTACGGGCATGTATGAGCGTAATGAAAATAATCAGGGCCGCAGAAAGATATTCCGGGGGAATCCCGGTGTGGATGATATTTTCAAAATATTCCGCAAAGGCGTGTGCCGCCGCGGCTATAGGAGCGGCAAAGCCAACAATGGCAGAGGTCCAACCTGATAGAAAACCCGTGTACTTTCCAAAGGAAATTCTTAAAAAGTGGTATTCTCCCCCCGATTTAGGAAAAGTAGAACTAAGCTCGGCGTAGCATAAAGATCCCAACAAAGCTAATACTCCGCCCACCACCCAGATAAGTACGATCGCTCTATAGTCTTGTAGTCCCAACAACTGGAATCCCAGACTGGTAAACACACCCACCCCGATCATATTGGCTATGACAATAGAAACAGCAGGCAAAAAACCAATTTTCGAATTTTCCATAAGAATAGTTTGTGCAATTCTCCTAGCGATCGTAATAGCGGTCGGCTTTATTTTTTTACCGCTACCAGTTGATTTTGTTTTCTACTTCCCCAATGATAACCTAGTGAGAAGTTGATGTTTCCCTTATACAAAACGGAGTCCCTATAGGCGTTGCTGAGGTTTTTTTGAAATAAGCTGGAATCAAAATCTTTTACTGGGTGCTCATATGTTCCAAACAAGCTAGTTTGCCACTCATTTTGCGAAAAGTATCGAAATGGTATTCCCGTATCGTCTTGTACCAAAAATTTCGATTTTGTGAGCAGTAACTCTCTTATGTTGCTAAACGAACTATAATGCATTAGATAGGAGGCCGATTTAACGAAGGAGTTACAATTGGAAGGGACCTTGTTCTTTAAATAATTTAAAAAGGAACCTTTTTTTACAAAGCCATCATCTGAGATATCACAAGAGATATAAGTGACTTTTGTTTTTTTGTTGGAACCAACCACCTTTAAATTTACTTCTACGGCTTCGGGCTTGTCCGTTTTGGTGGCGGGAGTGTAGGGTACTAATGCAATTGCACTATCATTCATCTCTAAAAATCGGTAATCGATAACTTCGTAATTCGCGTTTACCGCAGCCCATAGAATTAATGGGAACATCCCATTAATCAGGGTTCTCTTTTTGGTATCCTCTACCATATTTTTGGTAATAAAGTAGCTCTTGCTATAAATATCCCTGAGAATGGTATCTATGTCGGATAAATATTCATTTACGTATTGAGCATCTTTAGTAAAAAGATTGGGAATATCTCCCACATCTTCTCTTGCCACCAGTAAATATTCACTGGCATTCGGGTATATGGCATTGACGTGTATAAAATCGCCTCCTGAAAAAGGGTAGAATACAAAGCTGGTGGGCGCTGCCTTATTTTGAGCAAGATTATCTTGATTCCAGGCCGTCATCTTGTCGAGTCGTTCTTCTTTGATCTTGGCTACTTTGCTACTGGTGATACTTACAAATTGTTTAATAAAGGCGGTATCCCAGTTTGTTTGAAGGGATAACGGCACCTCTTTTCCTCCAATTACCCTTGCCAAGTTGTGGGATAGCGTGTCTAGCTCGATCGCTATGTCGGTGCTGCCATGTTTTGATTCTTTCCGCGAGTCAGGTGTTGAATTTTGGCCACAGCCGATCAGAAAAAGACTTGCTAAAATAAAAATTGCCATACAGGCTACTCGATTACTTTTCATTTTATTTCACTCTTATTTTTTGTCCTGGTTTTAGCATTACATTTTGACTGAAACCGTTTATTTTTCTGAGTTGCATCCAAGTAAGACGATACTTTTTGGCTATACTGGCAATGCTGTCTCCCTTTTTAACGGTGTAATAGACACTTTTTGCTTTGATCTTTTTTTTCTTTGGGGCTTTAGTTTTTGATTTGGTACCCGCCGAGTACGATCCCTTAGTTGCCTTTGATTCACCTGCATAATCTTTTACGTTAATGGCATTTTTTGTATCGCCCGGATATCTTGTGTTCCCTATGCTTTGTTTGAGTAGCACTAGCTGGTTGGTGTTTAGCTCGTTTGTCTCTTTGTCAATAAAGGTATAAGGGTCAAAAGAAAAGTCTTTATACCGGGTCTCAAAATGAAGATGTGGTCCATCTGATCTTCCGGTCGATCCTCCTAAACCTACAAGCTGTCCGGCTTTTACCATTTCATTGGCGGCTACTTCGATATTACTTAAATGACCGTATAAGGTTTCTAACCCATTAAAGTGTCTTACTATAACACAATTTCCATAACCTCCCGAATTAAAATCAGCATATCTTACAATACCGTCAAAAGCAGATACTACCGTATCTCCCGTTTGTAGGTGAAAGTCAACGCCTCGGTGCATCCTCCCCCAACGAGGTCCGTAGGGTGAGTTGAGCGCTCCGTACCAGGTTAGCTGAAACTTCTCATTTTTTGTGCTATCCAGAAGGGTCAACACGATCGTATCCTCCAGTTGTGATTTGGAGAAATTTTCGTAAACAAATAATACATCATTGATCCAGTATTCTTGGAATATTGGGTTGTTGTCTAGATGATTTTGTACCAACTTACTGGCACTATCTGTTTTTTCCTTTTGAATGGATTGCCAGCTTTTTCCCAACGTATCTGTGCTATAGTAAGAAGCTTGTGCCCATGAGACAATAAAGAAAAAGGCAGCCGTTAAAAAAAGTCGCATTGCATTAAATTTTTTGTTTCGCCAGCAAATATTTGTTGTACTCCTCTTTAAAGTAATAGTAGCCATCAATGATAAATCCATTTCGGTAGTCGCCCGTTTCGCTGATCTCCAACTCTTTTGCTGCTTTGGGCTGGTACGTATTTATCCAAGCTCTAAAGGCATTGCCCTCTGCTTGTGTTTTAAAAGGAAGATAATGGTAGGCAGAGTCTTTAGTAGCTATTTTACTGTGATAAAGACTATCATTATAGCCAACAAAGACCTTACAATTCTGGGGGACCCACCAGCGTAAAAATTTCGAGCCAAAATCTGAAACTCGCAGACATCCAATACTGTTGGCCGTACCGAGCATTCCTCTGGCTAGTTCTCTTAGTGCCACCTCATGAATTCCATTGGAGCGCATAGCGTTGGGGTATGACTCGTCTGGTTTTAAAAGCAAAAAATTTGGTAATTCGGCTTTTCCTTGATAGAATGTTATTCTGTTGTTTCCGCCTCCCAGTTCCGCATCCCTTGCAATATCTTCCGCCTCATATTTTCTGGAGGTCTCCCAATTCTTACTGGTTATTCTGTATAGCCCTGCGTAGTACTTTCTTCTTGCTTTGATGGGCAGGTATTCGAAATAGTATTTTCTTTTAACACTGTCTGCGCCTATTCTAAATCCTATGTCCTGGCGTTTTGCAGAGGTGGCAAATCGTCCCACCATTTTGATGGTATCCTTGCATGCCTCGCACATTGCTATAGTTTGTCCAGCCGAGTAAACATTACTGTGTTCGATGGAGTATTCCCTTTTGATGGGGATCATCTTGTAAGCCCATACTTTCTCTAAAAAGTTAGTGTACGTAGCCGCTTTTTCGGCGCCTAGTGTGGCAACAATTTTTGATCTAAGTTGGTTATAGGCCTCGGTTCCGGGAATGGCTTCGTCCATCTCTTTTATCAACGATGCATTTAAGCCGGCGAACTCCTTAAGGTCTAGCAGCGTAGGATACAACTCTCTTGCCCCTTTATTTTGATAGTTGGGCAAGAGTGCATTAAAATCGGCTACTAAAAATCTGTTTTTATAGGGGTGATCTTCGGATAGTGAGTCATTGAGCAGGTCTCGGTAGTCGAATCCGATCCTTGTTCCTTTTTGCCATAAGTTGCTGTCTTTGACAAGTGGTAGGTAGCAGGGGTTGTTCAGATAGATCTCCCAAAGCTGCTCTTTGGACATTGAATCTAGCGATCTTACCGCGGTCTGATCATTGGAAGCCGTTGTCTTATCGACCTCTTTAGGATCAGACTTGTCGTTGTTATTACAGCCTTGAGCTAAAAGTCCCGTCAGTAAAAAAAGAAATAGTCTACGCATAAATCGGGCAGCATACATTTAGTACGCTGGCAAACAGGATAGGTTTATGTTTTTGCTCAATGTAAGAATCCATCTAATATAGTGTAGATATCTGAGGAAAAGTAGAAATTGGTGAGAAAGCTGGGTGGGGGATGGGGGAGATAAATGAAAGTATGCATTGTAAGGCTGGCTTATTCTTTACATAACAGTTTATACCTATTTATTAGTAAGAGTTTAATTCATAAATTATTAAAAATGAGCTATTTATCATTTATGATACCTCTTGAAATTAATTGGTTGGTATAAAACAGGTGTGTCAACAAACTAATTAATATTTTTAAACAGCATTTAAAGTAACATTTTATGAGACCAATTAGATTTTCCCTCATTATCATTTTTTTTACAAGTCTTTCGCTGGAGGCTCAAGATTTTGAGAAGATGAATAAGTCAGAGCTCCGCGGGTTACTGATCAATTTAATATCAAGGCAAGACTCTCTTCAAACCATAATTCTTAGTCTTGAATCATCAAAGAATATGCTTGTCGAAAAGCTTAGTTCTTTTGAACAAAAAAATAAGGCTAATGAATTTGAGATTTCAAAGCTAACAGCTTTAATTGAAAAAAATCGTATTGAAACAGAGCGTTTTTCTGCAGAAAGGCAAAAGCTTATTTCTGAGGCAGAGTATGTAAAAATTAAGTATGAAGAGGTCGTTCAACAGTTGAGCTCCGTAATTACATCATTGCGTGATACTATTTCAAGTTATCGTTCTTTGAATACCATAAATACGAGTGTGTCTGAAAGTACCATTAAATCCGATTCAACGGCCGCAACGGAAATAGCTCAAGTAAATAGAAATGATTTTTTGAATAAATATTTTTTCGACCAGTTTCCTCTAACTAATCACAATTTTGAGTTAGTATTGACCAAGGTGATCTATGGTGACGTCTCCAAAAGCACAAGTCGTCGATATGATGACGACTATATGGGGGGGGTGGACCGTATTCCAGAAATTTTGAATGTAAGTGCATTTACTTTTTGGGGCATTCAGCCTAAACAAGAAATAAATTATGAAGGTAATAACGTCTCAAGTTATACTTTTGCCAGGGCAAGTGATTATTTAGATTCAAGGCTTCCCAAAATCGAAGTATTAAAAAATAAGCTTTTTACATTCAAATATCCATCTGGCGAGGAGGAGTCTTTCTTATTTAACATCAAACAAACCGGAACCTCTTACAATAATAATAGAAAAGTATTGCAAATTGAGCTTGCTAATGAGGATGTAAAAAGCGATGGCACGAATAATACTGCCAAGGATATTGTTTGGAGAATATACGCAATTGAGAACGAGTGTTACTTGGCATTGGAAATTAATCAACTTAGCCGCTTAAACTTGAATTTAAAATATGTTGGAAGAAGATCAGATGGCAAAAATTCGCTATACAATACAGTCACTACCGGGGATGAAATAATTTTAAGCAGGAATGAAGACAATTTTATGTCGGGGGCACGGTATATAGATCCGGATGAACTTATTTATCTTTTTAAATTAAAGTAAGAGCCGATTGTTTGTAAATGCTTTTAATGATATTTCAACTTATATTAGATGTTATTTGATGTGAAAAAGATTTTCCTTTATATTTTTCTACTATTTTCTGTCTCACTTCTTCATGCACAAAAGTCGTCACGCGCTACCGAGGCTCTTTTAGATGGCAAATATGATAAGGCTGCTGATTTATATCAGAATGTCCTGGACAAGGACAGTATTAATGTAGTGGCACATGTTGGGTTAGCAATAACTCGGATAAAGCAATATAGTGCTGTCAAGAAAATTCAACCACTTTCGGACTATATTTTTTGTTTTCAAAATTTGAAAAAAGCTAGGTATTTATACAGCTATGTCAATAAGGATGACAAAAAAATATTAAACGAAAAACTCTCCTTTTTATCAGCCTCTCAAACAGAAGATCTGCATCAGTCTATATCATCTATATTATGGGATGAGTTTTTTTCAAAAAACAATGATATTGATAGTGTTCAACTTTATTTTGATAAATACTGTGCTGGCAGTATTGTGAAGGAGGAGGCTCTTAAGCGCTTAGCAAAACTACGCTTTGATAAAATTCAGTATAGTAATGCAGTAAAGGATTTCGAGGATTTTGTGGATCGGTTCAAGGTATATCCGGAGTCTAGTAAGGCATTAGAGGCAATTCAGCGCCTTGAAATTGCAGAAGCCCTTTTAGGTAAATCTGTTCAGTTATTGGAGAGAGCATTGGAACGATATCCTTTTTCTTCACGCAAACTAGAATTGAAAAACCGGTTAGCAAATGTTTACTTTAGCAGTATTGATTCTAGTAGCGAGGATGTAAATATTTCTAAGGTAATAGATCAGCTTGGGATGCTTCAAATTGATTTAGCAGACCAGTACATTGACACCTGCCAATATTTTTTATTCAAAAATGGCTACAAGCAATTAGTTAATTCAAATGATAAACAGTCAGTTCGAGACTTTTTGAGCAGGTACAGTAGATTTAATGCTGCAAACGAATTTAGGGAACTGCAGCAACGTAAGCTGGATTTACTTTTTTCTAGTTTGACCGCTGCTTCCACCGTTAGTTATTCAGAACTACATGAGTTTATTACAGAGGCACCCGTGGAATATGAGGGTTTGCCACATTTGCTTGATATTGTGATCCGTGATATCAATTTTCACGCTTTAAGCAAGCTTGAGAGCAACATCAGACATTTTGTAACAGATAGTATTTCACTTTTAGCAGAGTATCGAGGCACTCTCTATAAACTGGTTCGGAGTCAATTTATTGAGAATTATTTTATTGATACGGCTTTGGTGTATGAAGCAATAAAGACTTTGAATTATAATTTATCTGAGGATCAATATATTTCTGGTATCATAAATAATTTGCGATTGGTGGACCAAGTAACTACGAAATCTATTAGCATAAAATTGATTCCCTCAAATATTGCTGGGCTGGTAACACTGAGATTAAAGTTGAGTAGCGACTCAATTAACAAACAACAATATTTTTTAAATAACAGCGATGAAACATATATACTTTTTCCCGATTTCAAGACATCCCTTCCAATCTATGCCGGTATTAGTCGAAAGTATGAGATAACCTCTTTTACAAAGCCGGAAATTGTTGGATATTTAAATGGTAAATTGGATGTACAAGTTTTTGGATTCAAGTCTTATGATGCTCAATGCTGCCCTAGTAGCAAATTTATAATTGCCTATGAGGATTCATCTAATACGTTTAATCCCAAGAGTTTAACGTCTTTAACTGCTATCCAGGGAAATATCCATGAAATGGAAGAGGCGGAATACCGTCACCTTAAATTGACATTGGTTAAGTAATAGTAAGTACAATTTTCTGCTGATAGCTTGTAATTTATAGACCACGTAGATTCTCCCATTTTATTTTAATATTAACGACCTAAAAACAAGGATGTTTTGATCATGCAGGGGCACGACATCGAATTGGAATCAAACTTTTGTATAGAACCGCTCTAATCCTTATATTGCAATTACCTGATTGGTCCCTTTGTTATTTAAACCCATCTGCTCTCCATGAACAATATTTTACAGGGCGCTATGAAAAACATTTTACAGGGCATTGGTATCATTTTTACCCTTATTGCTTCTTTTCTTGGTTTGATGTATGCCCTCAAAGGAGATGTTATTATAAGTACTATTGTTAGTCTCGTTATCATTGTAATAGAATATTTTCTTATTGAAAAGTTTATTCAATCGAAGTCTGAAATAACAAAAAATAAATTTTCGACTCTCTCAATAATTTTGTGGTCAATTTATGTTTTACTATCGATTCCTACAAGTGTATTTCTTTTACATGCTTTAAATGTAGAAATTAATGCAAAAAAAGAAATTCAAAAGTCTGCTAATAATAAGTTGGCAGATCTCGACACGATGATCCAACTTTATGAATCAGCCGTTGATCGAAATCTCACAACATTATCGATCCAATTAAGTAACAAGTTGACACGATATTCTCAAAAAAGGAGCACTGAACTAGAAAATGAGTTATTGGCCGCACCCTTTAAAATGTCAATATCTGAATTGCAAAGTGTTAGTGAAACGAATGTTGCAATTGTATCCCGGAATTTACTTAACGCAAAAGCCACTAAATTGATGGCAATAGTCGATACCATAAAGGTGTCAAATAAAAATTTTATTGCTCGTTATGGTGGAGTATTTGATAATTGGGCAAGACTTCAAGTTAATTATGCCCTTTATGAATTAGACTATATACTAAAGAAAAATAACAGTATATTATCCACCCACTTTTCACAAAATTGTCCTTACCCAACAGGTACATTTTTTTATAAACAAAGCTCAGAGGAAACAAATATCTCAAGGCCAATTATTTTATTTTTAAAGTACAAACCTTATTATCTTTTGATTGCCCTTGCCTTATTTCATCTTTTGATCTTGTTCCCTTACATAATCGAACCAGTTGCTGGAGTTTATATTAAAAAGGATAAAAAGCCTGGAGGTGGTGGGGGAGGTGGGGGAACAGTACTTTAATCATTTTTAATGACAACCTTGACACATGGATAAGATTACAAAGCTTCAAATATTATTGACTATAAATCAGATGCGATTAGAAGATCTTCGGGCATTGATACAGTCCGGTGATATTTCATTCGAAGAAATGATTGCCAATAATCTAAATGCGACTGTTACTACACAGTTACAGGAGATGCTGAGTAAAGAAAAACAGCATCAGGTGACCGAGGAGCAAATGATAGAAACCTGTAAAAAAATCGAGAGTGGCGAAGTAGATGCAGGGAAAATAAAAAATTACTTATTGGAGGGAAGTGTGAAGGAGGAATTACTTCTGAGGTATACTTCTCTTTCTGTTGAGATGGTTAGTAAAATAAAAAACTATCAAAAACAAGCCACTCCTTTTTCAAATTGGTCTAATCTTCCACCTCTTCAAAAAGGGTATACGGATCTTTATTTTTTTGGACAGCCAGGCTCCGGGAAATCATGTATACTTGCTAGTATTTTTTATTATTTGGAAGAGCAGGGCATGATTATTAACAATGTGCATAATCCACAAGGGTTACGCTACCGTAATCAATTAACCAATGAGATCAGTTACGGAATATTACCTGATTCGACTGCGGTAGAAGGCATTAATTATATCCCAATCGAATTAATCAATCCAAACCATGCGGATAGTAGGCATCCTTTGAACTTTGTGGAGATGAGCGGTGAGTTATTTAATCTTGCATACAATCAAGGAATTACAAAAGAAAATCTGGCTGCACGCGATTATCTTAATAATACCAACCGAAAATTGATTTATTTCGTATTAGACTATGACCAGCATGAGAAAAGTAAGACTGTTTCCAGCGGTCCGCTTCAATCAAGCAAAATGGAAGCTATTCTTGCGTTACTGGATAAGTTTGGAACACTCGAATACACAGATGGGATTTATATAGTAGTATCTAAGGCTGATTTGTTTCCTCCTTCTGTTGATAGGGCCCAGTATGCAAAGCAGTTTATTGAGAGTAGTTACAAGGGATTTGTTGTAAACTGTAAGGATTTGCAAAGAAAATATCGTAATAACTTTAAAGTGATAGTATATCCCTATTCCATAGGAGATGTGAGATTTCAAAACATGCTACTTCATTTTGATCTTACTTCGCCTAAAATGGTTGTTGAGGATATCTTGAGAGAGACTTTCGTAACACGAAATAATTTATTGGGAAGATTTTTTACACGGTAACCTATGCTACATTATTCATCTGATATCAATTTCTTAATCTGGGGTGTTCGTAATGGATTTGAAGTAATGCTAGCTTCCAGCCCAACCGACATTGATCATCTCAAAGTAGATGTCGTAAACGACAACATGCGACAGATATGTAATGTATCACCCAAACGTTTTTTTTCTATATATCGTACCACTCGATTCGCAGCTGTAAGCATTTATCATACTGATGCTAAAGATATTTTTAGTCGGAATGCCTATATAGCGATTACCCTCTACGTTCCGTTATCAAGACAGTTGGATGGGAATGTTGGTGGAACACTCACTAATTTAATGGATTTCTATCTTTTAAAGCAGGAGGGTGCAAGTGTAAATATGTTTACGGAAGAAATGGTTCGGGATAGGTATAAAGAATTGACAAGTAAATCGTGTGATGGTAGTCTCTCATTTGGCAGTAAGTGTGGCTATCAGTTTTTTGAAAATGAATCTGATATTAGTGAGAGACTTGAGCGATTAAATATTGATGGATACAAGGTTGTATTTTTTTTCCCCCCAAGCAACCATAAAGCTACTGAGCAGCTTGACGGTTTCGAATCTGTAAATACTTTTAGACATACTAATAGAATTGTATTAGAATCCTATGATCCACAATTATATGACATCTTACAAAATAATAAATTGATTGTCCAAGGGCCAGGAAGCATTATAATCGATGGTTTACCAGGAGAGCTAATAATTGTAACTCATAAAAGTAGTGGAAAAAATAAAAAATTATATTTTCAGTCTTCACTCCAGACATTTATAGCAAATCAACTTTTTCCTATTAGTCAAAAAGAGTCATTCCCCCCTCCTCATACACCGAAAAATAAAAATAAGGCTAGGGAAATGGCCGCCAAAGCCATAATCATAGTGGCAGTTATTGCGCTGGGAATATTTGGTTATTATTACAGTCTCCTCACATCTGTACCGGGTGAGCAAGCTGGGGGCGGATTGAAGAAAATGAATAAACAAATTTGGAAGTCTTCTCAAGAGTTGTTTTTAAAGTCACAGTTATCAAGTGAAGATTCATTAAAAATAATAAAAGAAGTAAACGGTATTTCGGGCGTTAACGAAATAAAGATTACATCTAATAGAGATTCAATATTTATTTCTTTTGAGCCAGAGAAAGAAGATACTATTTTACAACAAGTTAAAAAGATTTCAATAATGTTAGATTCTCAGTCAAAAAAATCTAACTTCAAACCCCCAAATAGAATAGCCGCACCTAAAAAGCCAATTACTCCTAACACTAAAAAAAGTTCGCCTAATAATCCCGCTACGCGAGAGGGATTATAATAAATTCGTAGTCGATTTAAATTTTTGTAAAATAAGATTATGGCTAATAATAATATTTCTCGATTACTTCTATTTGTTGGTATCGCAATACTTGTTGTTTTGGTAATGTATTTTATGCCTTCCAATGTAGTCAAACCTGATGGTAACTTGGATAAGCCTGGTCCCGTAAAGGATTTTAAAATACTTAGCGACTCATTAAAGGAAGCAGCTTGGAGTTCAAGCAAGTATTCAGAGTTAAAAGGAAAGCTTGAGTCACTTAAGTCTCAGGAAGTAATTGGCACCATTGATGCCTTGGCATTGGAGGAATATTTGGACTTAGCGTATGCTAAGAGTCTTCAAAAAGCATGTAAGGACTGGATGAATTCAGATGGTAATACCGCTGAGACTGATTTACTAAGAGCCTTGCAGTCTATAGCAATTAATCCTAAATGTGCACCTTTTGTAACAGATGAAATAGATGTAATGCAGTGTTATTTCAATGCTTTAGAAATTCCGGGTATTGTGAATAATTTTCTTATTAGGGAATTCGATGAGGTTAGTTATCAAAATATTCTTAATAAAATAAGCAGGTATTGCGGTAGGTTAGGTATCAAGCAGTTTGCCCGACTTCAGGCAATTCAATCTAATCAACAAAAGGAATTAGAGGATTTTCAAACTTTTGCTAACGCTTACAAAAGTAGAATGGATTTTCTTAAACAATCGGGACCTTCTGATGTAAACACCGCTAGGGGGTATTTGAGTGAATTTTGTCCACAAAATTATAAAAGAATCAATAAATACGATTATTATTTAGGTGATATTCAATCCACACCAGGAATTTGTGAATAATGAACTTTAATACTTTGATTAAAGAAAGCGTTATGAAAATTATATTTTTAATGAGTTTATGTGTGGTCCACTCTTTTATTATTTCAGGACAAAAGCCTGACGTCAACAGAAAGATTGATACGGTTTTTTTAAATCTTCTTGAGGATATTAAAAGAGAAGTCGAAACTGAGAAAGTTATTAAAGATGAGAAAAAAAGGCTCCAAGAAAATAAATTAGATTTGGAAAAAAAAATATCAAATCTTGAAATAAAAATCGATGAGTTAAAAAGCGAAGGATATAAACAGTCAATAAAAATAAACAAAGGCGAGGAGTATAAAAAAGAACAAATTCTTGTTCTAGAGAAAGAAATTGCGGCCGTTATCATAAACGGAACTGAATTGCCATCAGAGCTTTTAGGGTATTACAGCGAAAGAGGTTTTGAGCTAAAGCCAAAAAATTTTGGGGAATTAAGCGAGTTTAAGAAATTCAGAGATACCATAATTGCCATCAAAAGTTTTTTTGAGCGAGAATATGATGCTTCTTTATATCAAACAGTATTCAAGCGTTTTGAAATACTAGAAGAAAAGTTAAAACTTAAGTCCGCTTCTTTTCCAAAGCTTAATAGGGAGGCTGAAGCTTTAAGGACTTCTTTAGTCAAGTATTGCAGTAATACAGAACATATATACAAGAGGTTTCAAAAAATCTATTTGCTAAGAAACGATTTGTCATCAACTGACGCATTTTCTGAGGAATTAAAAAAATTGACATTTTGGGCAAAAGATTATCCATTCCTGTACAAGTTGATTGACGAATTTTTAAGATTTCCCAAAAAACAGGAGGAGTATAAAGATAGAAAGTTTAGTTGCAATTAATTCATAATACTATTTTTATGAGAGACGCTATTACATTTATTGCTAATTCAGGTTTACAGTTTTATCATTTTGAGGTGAGATTAGATATTGCTGTTCAGAAAAATAATAAATTTCGATATGTTGAGCGTTTTGACTCTCTAAGAAAGAAGTTTTGGCTCGACGAGGTAATCGCATTGCCCGGAGATGACGATTTTTTTGGTTGTAGGACTGAATTAGAGAAAAAAGGACTTCTTGTTTCAAATGGAAAATTTATAGATGATCCCGACTTTTCTGATATTGATAAAATTACTGATTCAGATATCTTCGAGGTTGGCAACATGAATCAGGTATTTAGGCATTTTGAGAAAAAATGGATTCCCATTCCTTTTTTTAAAAAAAATAACATTACTTCTCAAATGTTCGGCCCAACGGATTGGGTGCGACTCTTTTTTGAAAGAGTTGAAGATGACCTTCTTCGATTAGTTCTTGTTGTCGATACAACTACCTCTGATTCGCCTGATGACCTAGTAAGCCCTTATGTGCATGAAAATGCGAACGAAAACATTTTCGCTATTTGCCACGAAGATAAATCGGTTTTGGGTTATGTAGATAGCCTTAATCAATGTCAATGGGTTGAAGATTATGTCGCAAAACTTTTTTATGCTCGTCACACTGAAATAGAACAACCTTTCTTACGCCATATTGCTAATTATATATTTTTTATTCGGGTTTTAAGAGGATTGGGCAAAGTGCCGCAAATTCATCTTCTATCTGATAAGGCAGGTTTTATTGACGTAGACTTAGTCCTTGATGTTGGCAACAGTAAAACATGCGCTATTCTTTTTGAAAATCCTACTAGCCAGACATTTAATTTTAATTCGGTAAAAAAGTTAAGTATTCAGAATTTTGGAAATCCATTAATTGTACACCCCGAATCATTTTCTACTCGCCTGGTTTTTAAAGATGCTACTTTCGGTAGCTTTAATACGGAACTCAACCAAAATAGCAAGTTCCAGTGGCCTAGCCCCGTTCGTATTGGCGACGAGGCTGAAAGTATCATAAACGATGCAAATGTAGAGTTGCAGCTTACCCGCGAGGTAAAGTCCTATAATTCAAGTCCTAAGAGATATTTATGGGACTCTCGTGATTCATCTTTTGAATGGGAGTTTCATGCTGAAGATTTAAATATACCTCCTAAACGCGTATACAAGAAAGGCATTTCAGAGCAGCTTAACTCAAATGGAAGTCTTTGTACAGAAAGTGTATTTGGGTCTCGATCAGTTTTTTCGCGAAAATCACTACTTACATTCGTTTATCTCGAGATATTTTCACAAGCTTATCGTCAAATTAATTCAATAGAATTTCGAGGTCTACATGGTAATCCTTCTATGAAGCGAAAGCTGAGAAGAATAATTATTTCATGTCCTACCGCAATGATTCGGAAAGAGCAAATTGTTCTTAGGGATTCAGCTGTTCAGGCTATTACCATAATAAATCGCTTTAATGGAATTATTGGGGTATCTTCTGATGAACAAAAAAATGTCTACGACTATGATGTAGAGATTATACCATCGGTGAAAGATTTAAAATTCGATCTGCATAATCTTGATAAACGCAAAGATTGGATCTATGATGAGGCAACAGCTCCACAATTAGTCTTTTTGTACGGAATGATCAAGCATAAATTTGATGGCAACCCGGATCTATTTTTTAACCTTTATGGCAAGTCACACGCTGCTAAAAAAGATAAGGAAGCCAAGAAGAGGTTGCTCACTATCGGTTCACTCGATATTGGTGGGGGAACCTCCGATTTAATGATTTGTCGATACACCTATAAATATGATGAGATTACAGAAATTACCCCTGAACCATTGTTTTGGGAGAGCTTTAGCTTAGCTGGTGATGATCTATTAAAAGAGGTGATTCAGCAGATTATTATTGAGGGCTCCATTTCGGACGAACAGGATCGTGGTTCAGTTGGAGTTATTGAAAATTACGCTCGCTCTTTAGGAATTTCTGAAGTGGCAAAAAAATTGAATGGATTTTTCGGACAGGATAGCAATAATATTGGTTTTAGGGGGAAGCTGATGCGTATAAGTTTTATGAATCAGATCGCCATTCCGATCGCTCTTAAGTATATGGAGCATGCTAATTTAGAGGGGTCTAAGTTACTCTCGTTTGATGAGATCTTTGCAAGCGGAAAGCCTGGAAAAGACTTATTGGATTATTTTGAAGCTCATTTTGGCTTTCGGCTGGAAGATATTCGTTGGAAATTTTCCGGGCATAAAGTGAATGAAATTATACAATCTGTCTTCTCTAGGCTAATTCGGCAAATTTCGGGAATAATGGGACGCTTTAATTGTGACATTGTATTGCTGTCTGGTCGTCCTTGCGCATTTAAATCTCTAGAAAATCTTTTTTTGAAGTATCACCCTGTTACCCCTAACAGACTCATTAACCTTAATAATTACTGGATTGGCCGGTGGTATCCGTTCGCTGATAATAATGGGTATCTCTCGGACTCCAAAACAGTAGTAGCCGTAGGTAGTTTGATTTCACATATGGGGGGATCACTTTATAAGCTAGATAAGTTTAGAATTATAAATGATTTTTTACGTACTAAACTTGTATCTACCGCAGACTATATCGGCGCGATCAAGCATGGAGTAATTCAAGAGACCACTCTTCATCCAAAAAATGTTGAGGGTTCCACTATTGCTCATTCTCTGCCCTTTCAGCTCGGTTTTAAGAACGTTGATTCTATTCATTATCCTTCTCGAAACATTTATGCAATCGATTTTAATGTGGACAAGATCATCGACGAACTTAACCGCCGAGGAAATACTGATCAAATAAGGCTGACAGATGCCATAGAAGCTTTTAAGCATAAAATTCGTTTGCGCATGCCGCTCAAATTTCAATTGTCGAGAGAGTTTGATAAGGATAAAGAAGAGGTGCTAATAACAGAGGTAACCGATAGCGAAATGGATTCTATCTCAAAAAATTATTTTGTCTTGCATACGCAAACGCTTCCAGAGACTGTTGGATACTGGCTAGACTCTGGTGAATTTACCCTTAACATCAGAAATTGAGATTTGTATGCAAAATATAGAAAAATTTAAGGTCGATGAAGTACGGAATAATTGTGAACAGTTTTATTCTCTGCTTAATGAAACAGATAAGTGGGTCCTTCAAAATTTGAAATTTGAGGAGGGTGAAACCCTATCCGTTCGTATAAAAGACAGTCGACGTGTTGTTCGAAAGCTTCGCCGATCGCTAGATTCTAAGCCAGTTTTTGCCTTGTTCGGCGCTAGTCAGGTAGGCAAATCTTACTTAGTAAAGAATTTACTTAGTGTAGATGGTAAGCCACTAGAGATTCAAATGGATCAGGAGTGCTATGATTTTTTAAAAGAAATCAATCCCCCAGGGGTTGGTGCTGAAAGTACTGGCGTTGTAACAAGATTTTCTATAGATCAGTCTGCCCCAATCGAGGGATTTCCAGTTCGCGTAAAGCTGTTAGACGTAAAAGATATAGTTATTATATTGTGTGACGGGTTCTTTTCCGATGTAAAGAAAATTACTAATTATCCGGGGCCTGATTCTTTTAAGCAATTATTAGAGGATCTGGAAGAAAAATATAAAAATAGCCAGCATCTTCAACAGGTTTTGACTGAGGACGACATTTTGGATATCAGAGACTATTTTACCAGACATTTTTATAAGAGTCAACATATTATTGATCAGATTGAAGCGTCCCGTTATTGGACAAGATTTTGTATGGTAGTTTCCAAAATGCCTACAGCAGCCTGGGTAGAGGCTTTTTCGATACTCTGGGCTAATCAGGTTTCTATATCCACTTTGTTCATGCAAATGATCAATGAACTTGAGAAGATGAAATTTTCTCACATTATTTATACCGTAAAGGGTTCAGTTTTAAGGGGCCAAGGAGAAATCTTAGATGTGCAGCGACTAAAAGAGATGCGAGCAAATAAAAAAAGCATAAAAGTGGCTTTTGTTGACGGTAATACAGAGGATGTCAATTTATGTACGCTAAGTGCTGTTAGTTCAGAACTCACACTTGGTATTTCTGAGTCGGTAGGTAAGTCCAAGGGGTTTTTAAAAAATACTGACTTATTGGATTTTCCAGGTGCGCGTAGTCGATTAGAATTGAACCTTGATTCAGTTACCGATGAATCGGTTCCCGACATGTTTTTAAGGGGTAAAGTAGCGTATCTATTTAATAAGTATTCAGCTGATTACGAAATCAATAATTTACTCTTCTGCCAAAACGATAAGCAACTAGATGTAAATGAAATTCCTTCAATATTACATAACTGGATTGCAAACAACATTGGTCGAAATGCAGATGAGAGAGAGAAAAGTTCTAGTAGGCTTTCTGTACCTCCTCTTTTTGTTATATTTACTTTCTTTAATAACCAACTCAAATATGATACAACAAATGATGACAAGGAAAATATTGACTATAAATGGAATAATCGTTTTGTACGTTTCTTCGAGCAAGAAGTGGTAACCACAAGCTACAATTGGTATGTCGATTGGATGGAAAAAGATCCTATTTTCAAGAATTTTTATTTGCTCCGCGACTTCAAATACTCTGATGATACTTTTTATGGTTTTGAGGAATCCGGAATTGAACAAGCTGTCCGTCCCGATAGGGTTATGTTCATGGAAAAACTGAAATTAAGTTTCTTGAATTTCCCTTTCATACAAAAGCACTTATCAAGCCCATTAGAGGCTTGGGAAGAATCTGCTTCACCTAATGCGGACGGTAGTAATCGTATTATCCGTAATTTGGAGCCAGCCGCCAATAATTATGTAAAAATGCATAATTATATAGTTCAGCTAACTAATCATAGGAATACAGTAGTTTCAAGACTGAGTAAATATTATTATTCCGATAATCTGCAAGAGAAGCGAATTACCTCTTTAAAGCGGTCAAATGAGTTGCAGCTTGAACTGAATAAGGTATTTGGCAAGAATCCCATGCTTTTTAGCCTTTTTATCGATCGAATAATGTTGTCAGAAAGCAGCGTCTACAATTATTTTCACGAAAATTTGTCAACCTCTAGATCTGTAGAGTCTTTTGACGAGTATACCCTTTTTAAGTCTCAGTACCCCATGCTTAATGCAGCGTTTTCGAAAGAAAAAAATATTGCATTGCTTCGCGATCAGTTATTCTTAAGTTCTGACGCTGAAGTTGAACATTTTTTGGATGATAGTGGAATTGATTTAAATAAGCTTTTTGGCAACAAAGAAAGCACAAGCGGGTCTTCGTTAGTTTCTGGATTATTTGTAAAATGGAAATCTGCCATTCAGTATGATAATTTCTCGGAGTTAATCGCTGCAGGTTTAAGCAGAAATACATTTGATTTTCTCATTGACACATTGATAACGACAATCGATCATTTAAATTTACAGGAATTCCTTGTCACTCATGTAGAAAAGAAAACACAACGATTGCAAATGGGCCGTGACAGCGAAGAGTTCCTAGCTTCTTTGTGCACTCATTATATCAATGATTTTTTAGTGAATGTAGGATTTAATTACATGAGTCAAGAGCGACTCGATGAACTAGTTAGTATTGCGCATTCATACAACATCAATGTGCAATTATTGTTTGATGAGCAAGAGTTTTTAGATAAGGCTGCCATAAAGGATTTTTTTAATGCAGAGCGCACTACGGAACACACAGCAATTGCAGATTTTGCATATATGATTGCCAGCTACAATAAATTCTTGCTTAAAGTTAAACTTGCAATTTTAAGTAACTGTGGTTTTGTGAGTTATGATATTCAAGCCAATAATCAACTCTCGCAATTGCTCGATAAAATGGGTGCTTTAAATTTTAATTTAGAATAACTTTATCTATGACGGTAATTTATAAAATTGATGTAGGCGAGTATGACCCTATATCGCATGGTTCAAATTACTTGTATAATCAGTTTGATCGTATTCATAGTTTTTTGCTAAAGCTAAATGAAAATCAATTTAAAAGAATTCTTGCTAAGCCGGTATTATTAAATGAACAAGTTTTGTGGTATGCAAATTATCAAGGCCCCTTTTCGAGACTTTCTGACTTTGAAGAGCAGACACAAGTTGATATTAAGTATAAATATTGGTCGGTAAGACAGATTTTACAGCAGGAAATCTTAAAACTAGAGCAATCTAGTGATATTGAAAAGCAAAACTGGGCTAGTTTACTGAAAGATGTTTTTGACGAGGATAGCAATGTTATTTTAACAGACGGTAATGACTGGTGCCTATTATGGGGTTGGAGATTCCGCAATATGAAAGAAAACTATCTGGCACCCGAGTTTATGCCCATGTTTGCACCTTCAATATCCCCTAGCCAGCTTACTCCGGGAGGTACGGAAGCTTCAACTGAGTCTTCACTACCTCGTATTGGGCATATAACTGATCCTAAAAAGATGGCAGTGTTTGAAGGTCAAACGGCACAATCTTTATCTGTAAGGCCAAGTAACTGGGATAGGATTAAGCGGTTTCTGCGTAGGTTAGTTTATCGTTTTTGGGGGTTGTTTTTTTTATTGATGCTTATTCTACTGCTGATGTGTTTATGTAAAACATGTAATAATAAAAGGATGGAAGAGAGATGTAAAGAATTAGATAAAAACAATCGAAGTCTTTTAGACCTGCAAAAGAAGGTTCAGGAAAAGTGTAGGAATATACAAAGGTGATTATTAATAATAAATATATCACAAAGACCAATAGACAGGAAAAATTTTGGTTCCATAATATCAGGGCTATGAATTATTTTGCCTTTAGGTATTGGTGGTTACTCTTATTGATTTTTATTTTCTATATCATCTTTTGGTACTTTTTTTGCTTTAAAGTGCTGAATAAAAATAATTGCGATAGTAATTTTATTCCAACTGTTGAAAGCATAAAGGCAAGGCTAGATAGTTGTTGTGCTTGTTCTGATGCCATAGTTGAACAGAAGCCTCCACTTTATATACCTCGAGAAAATTGTCGCGTTCATTTTACTGGCGGTATCATGGGAGGAAAAGCTGTTTCAAATAATATTTCGAAAATTTATAGGGTGGATAATATGAGCGAATATGTTGGGGAGGGAGAGTATACAGATAATAGAATGGCATTTCCTAAAGCAGTTCGTACAACATTTGATGGAATTGCAATTGATAGTGGAACAAGGTTAATTATTTATAGTGGTCCAAATTTTACGGGAAGGGTTTTGCTTGATGTCACAGGGCCACGAATTATAAATAATTCATTATGGAGGAATGACTCTCGTTATGCACATTGTAATACTGATAGGTATCCACAAGAACTAGAAGCAACTTATCCTCCTTCTGTGAGACAGTGGAGTAGCGAAAATATGCATTCTTGGAGCTTTGGTTCATGTAAAATAACTTGTAGGCAGTAATGGGAAGTAATATGTTAAAACAAGCCAGTATTAAAACTGAAATAAACCGTTCCTGGTGGTATAGGCTACTCAGATCAATCAGCATGTTCTGCTATAATTTTTGGTGGGTTATTTGGTTGATTTTTATTTTCTTTTTGATTTTTTGGGTTATGTTTTGTTTTTACTCAAAAGCTTACACGTGCAATGCCGATAAGAAAATTGAGGCCCAGCTTGCAGCCATCAGTAAAAATATAGACAGCTGTTGTGCTTGCAATGGCAGGTCAATAAGTGACATTAACAGAATACGCGATAGCCTAGGAGGTCGAACTGGACCTATTACCATTACACTTAAATGGGAATCGCTAGATGATTTAGATCTGTCACTTAAAGAGCCAAGTGGGGATGTCATTAATTATCAAAGAAAGTACTCTCCACATGGGGGACATTTAGATATCGATATGAATGCGGGAGTTATGTCTTATGATCCAATTGAGAATATTTATTACGAAAATATACCCCCTGTAGGAAACTACCGAGTTGCAGTTACGTTTTTTTCTAGGAAGTCCAGAATTGAAAGGGTGCCTTTTAGAGTTTATGTTAAATATCACGATGAGCAAAAAATTATTGACGGAGTCGTTTCAAGACCCGGTGAAAGAATAAATATTTTTGAATTTACTTTTTAGATAAATGTTTCTTTTCGATAAAATACCATATTCCCATTTCAAAGCTTTTACCTATCGTAATGAGGAGCTTTGGAAAAGTTATGAGCAAATAAATGGGTTTCTTTTAAAAAACTTTGGAAGTCACTCTACTATTATTTTAGGCAAGCCTTTTTTGTCTGACAACTCTATTAAGTGGTATTGCATTTCTGGTGAATCTTTTAAGCCCCTAGACAATTTTTCTTTTTCGGAAAAACAAAATTTACTTTTACAGTATCACTTTTTCTTGCATGCGGTTAATGGTAAGATTATAGAATTAAGATCGACAGGCAATCAGGATAATCTTATCTGGGCTGATATGCTTTCCATGACTTTTCTCCTGGGGGCTAATATTTTATATTCTGATGGTCAAAGTTTGGTGCTTGTATGGGGGTTTGATTTTAAAAACGAACAAGAAAACTTTGTGGAGGCGCAGTTGATTTCTAGTTACATCACTAGTATGCATGAAAATGCTTCCGATTTGTATGCTAATCATCCGGTTGCAGAGACAGAAAATTTAGAAAATCACAAACAGGATTCTTTTTTTGAGGTAGAGGAGCAAATTATTTTTAAAAAAGTCATTGTTAGAAGCAATAAAAAGCAAGAGCGCCGAAACTCATTTTTTCGAAATTATTGGTGGCTATTCTTATTTTTCCCTTTAATTATTATTTTATTCTTTAGTTTTTTTAATACGCGGCTAGTTTCTTCAGCTAATAGTATTCCTTCTAACTTGTTTCGGAGACCACTTATTGATACAACAAAAATTATAAGGGGAGATAGCGGTATTTCTTTGATCATCTCAGATATATTTAATATCGCCCTAAAAGATAAGACAAAGGATTTGTTTATCTTCACAACCGAGTTAAAAAAGCAGTTTCCGGACTCTGGTTATCAAATAATCTACTATGATACCATTATCTCAAGAATTCAGTTTAAATTCCTAGATTCTAATCGGACTGCACTTAAAAAAGCGATCAAGGATAAAATGGATAAATACGATCTCTTGATTTGGGATGAAAGTATTTTTGCAATAAGTAAAATATTCAATGATCCCTCCTTTAAATACTCTGAAAAAACCTGGCATTTAACGGCCGTTGGTGCATCTGCTGCTTGGGAGTACTCTACTGGTGACTCACGCATTTTGATAGCTGTTCTTGATGACGGATTTGACTTGAGGAGTCCTGATTTAAATTCGAATGTAGTAAAACCCTACAATGTCAAAACTAGAAATAGTGAGGTTACCGCTAGCACTGATCGTTTTCATGGGACTCATGTCGCTAGTCTTGCCCTTGGGAGGGCAAACAATAGTTTTGGGGTGTCAGGTCTAGCACCGGATTGTTCTTTTATGCCAATTCAATTGACAGACAATCAACATATTATCTCCTCATCTGATATTATTGACGGTTTATTGTATGCTATTAAGAATGATGCTGATATTATCAACCTGTCTTTGGGTAAGTTCTTTTCGGAGGAGATAGGATATTTGGATATCAATGCACAGAAGTCTTTGGCTGAGCAAATTGGGATTGATGAGGCTATTTTTTGGGATGAGTTGTTTGCATATGCTGAAAGCGAAAACACTACGATTGTTGTCGCAGCTGGTAATCAGCATTTGTGGGTCGGATTAGACCCGATGCTGCGCTCTAATAGGCTTATTAAGGTTTCTGCTTACAATCAACAACTTCATCCTGCTGAGTTTTCGAATTTTGGTGATTTGGTTACGGTGTATGCACCAGGAGAACATATATATGGATTAGTACCAAATAATCAAGAAAAATATTTGGATGGAACTAGCATGGCTTGCCCTATTGTTGCTGGGGCTATTGGTTTAATTAAAGCAAAGAAAAAAAATCTAACTAATGAGGAAATAAAAACGTTAATAAAAGAAAATGCTGATAGATTAAGAAGTGATGACATCAGTACTATAGCTTTCCGAATAGATAAAATAATGGAGGAACTAAAATGACAATTATTTAAATTATTTCTATGGAAAATATACTAAATCCCCCCATTTATTACTTTTCTGAAAATGGGAATGTCCAAGGTCCATTTGAATTGGATTCTCTAGTTCAGAAAATTAGTGCAGACACATTAATTTTTGAGGAGAATGGGATCAAGTGGGTAAAAGCTGAAGAAATTCCCGTTGTTATGGATGCTTTAATAAAGTATCAAGAATCTGTAAATAGAATATCCTCCCCGCTTTTATCAGAGTCGCTGCCTAGGGAATTATCGAATGATGAATTTATAATAAATACTGAAAAAATCCAAAATCAAGAAATTCATGATGAAGAGGAAGTGTTGACTCCAAGCCAGAAAAGTGTTACAACTGATATTAGTGCTCATCCGGCTCCAAGTTCTTCTACTGGCTCACCTCGATTAATATTTTTAGTTCCCTTAACGCTTCTTTTATTTTTCGGTGGATTGTTTTCTTATTTATTCTTGATCAAGCCTTATCTAAAGGACAAAAATGCCGCAAGGAAATATTGCTTTATAGAGTCATTAGTGGTCAGGTCATCAAAAATATATGGAGTTGAGTATAATGTAATTGATAATTGTAATTATGGTAATGAATTGCTTGTATATGAGGATGATGGTATGTGGGCTACTTGCAAGTTTAATAATAAGGAATGTTTTGTTGCTTCTAAGTTTTTACTGAGTAAAGAAGACTTTCATCTCTTACATAGTATTTTTACCGATGTAGATACAAGGGAAGCTGTCCCCACTGCTAAGTGCCGTATCGCATTACTTGATTACTACAAACGTAATAGTTTAATGGGTTATATGGATTCTTCTAGTCAAATTCAAATATTTGGAAAGATGCTCAACTTTCCTATTTGGATTTTAACAGCAAGAAAAAAAAATCTTAAGCCCAATACTATTATTTATCCAAGAGTTGTTGATTCTGATTCTAAGTTTACCGATTTTGGTTGTCTTATACAGAATGCTAGCAATGGGAATCGGAAGTTTCTGCTTTTTTCGTTTACAGACGACGAGCGGCCTATTCTTCAATCAGATCAGGATGCGCCACAAAATGGCTTAGTGAAAGGTGTTTATAAAAATTATGGGTGGGATGGTGTTCAGTACTATGTTAATTATTCATTTTGATGCGATATTTCAAAAAAAATAGTAAGTTTCTTTTGTGGGGAATAATTCTTACCCCTTATTTCATTTTTCCTTTGATTATTTTTATTTATTTATATAGGCAACCACAAAAGCCCCCTACCTCCTTTATTGTAATAGATAAGTCTTCTATGACACTAAAGGCTTTTAATAAAAATGGGGTAGTTCTGCTTGAAGCTTTTGTGGCTACCGGAAAGGGAAAAGGTAATAAGCAAAAGGTTGGTGATTTAAAGACACCTGAAGGTGTATTTACTATTTCAGATATCGAAGATGCGTCGACTTGGAAACATGACTTTAAAGACGATACACTTGGCGTAATTCAAGGCGCTTATGGACCACTTTTTATAAGGCTGTATGTGCCAGGTCACAGAGGTATAGGTATTCATGGAACTCATGATCCAAATTCCATAGGAAAGCGGGTGACCGAGGGATGTATTCGTTTAAAGAATGACGAGCTTCAATCTCTTTCTAAGATAATTGAACCTGGTATTCCTGTAATGATTTTACCCGCCATTCCTGATGGGGCCACCCATTCCGTTATTACTAACACAAAAAAATATAAGTGAAAAAACTATATCTACTCAAAAAATATTTATATTTTCTTTTAAGTAAAATTCAGAATATTTTTTCCGAATTTAAGCATCTTTCAGGTATATCTTCTTTATCTTGGGCAAGGCTTAATTTAATTCTACTTATTTATTTTTCATCATTTCATATCAATGCACAGACACTGAAAGCTGTACCAAGTTCAATAAAAACAAGACTATTCAAGACTTTAGCTCAGGATAACTCAAAATGTGAAATTAGGGTAGGGGATATTTTGACATCTGGGCGAATACTTTTAGGTAATCCTACTAATACTAATTTTGGAAAAGACGATGGTTTTGTCATTAGCATATATGAGCTTAATAGCAGAAATTATATCTATTTTGGTAAAATGAAAGACTTGCAGATAGGGATAAACAATTTTGACGAATTTATTATAATAGCTTTTTGGGATAATAATCAAAAAAATGAAAAAATAAGATTTGGGGAAGTTAAAATAATCTATTCATTAGAAAAGTCTCGACATTTATCTACATTCAAGGATAATTTTGATGCTTCTTTTAGCATTCAATGGTGGACAGAATTTTCTGATTCAGCAAAGTTGCAATTACACACATTACTTAAATCAGTTTTTGGGAATGAATTTGAAAGAATAAGATTTGAGAGTGAAAAAAGAAAAAGATTTGAGGACTCAATTTTATTAGTTAGTCAACAAAAAAAGAGAGTTCAAGATTCATTAGATCAGGTAGAACAAAAAGTTCAATTTGAGAGGAAAAGGGTACAAGACTCTATGTATCAGGTTGAGCAACAAGCTCAACTTGAAAGGAAACGAGTTCAAGATTCTGTAACACAAAGACAGAATCGTATTCGTGATAGTATTAATGTCATGAGAGCAGAGGAGCAGCGTTATTTTGCAGTATTGCAGCAAAGGCGAGCAGATTCTATGAGCTTAATTCGAAAAAGAGTTCAAGAAGAGGAACAGAGAAGGCTTGAGCGAAAGCAAAATATCAAACTTAATTATTTGGGTTTTACTTTTGGAATAAACAATATTGAAAAGACACAAGAGCTCTTGGCTAGTAATGCATGGAGAAATATTAGTCGAGAAAGTTTAGCAATTAAAGGTGAACCTGTTGATGGCACCGGATTTGCTCGCGGTCTCTTTTTAAGTAAGCGAATTGCCTCATTTCTTGGAGTAGAACTTATATTTTCTGAAACTTTTGATGGTACTTATTATCTTGATGATGAGCCTTATCGGGATGGGAGGTGTTGTAAGTCAGGAAGCTCTTCCCTTTTTAGAAGTACAATCTTTTCTTTTGGTCCAATTTTGACAATACCTATATCTAAATGGAATCTGGATTTTAAGTATTTATATGCTTATTCTCGTGCAATATTTACAGAGCCAAAGCGACCTATCGGCCAACGTTCTTTCATCACTAAATATACATCTACAGCTTCTTACAATCTGCTCTCTGCTGGATTTAGATTTCCCCTTGGTCGAGGCGAATATATTTCGAGTAAAAAAATTATTCTAGGTCAGTTAGGCTTCTATTATGATATCTTTGATTTAAATTATAAGTTTAATTTTGGCGAATTGAAATTAAATAATGCTACTGTCTCTTTGAGATATTTTATTACAATTAATTAATCTGCTTAAATACATCCTTCACCTCACAAGTTGATTTATTTTTTTAATTGGTAACAGTCATAACGGTCGTTTTCTTGATTATATTCGTAAAGTTGGTTTTTCGATTTTGTATAATTAGTCTCTTTTTTGTCTTTCAAATGCCACTCTATTTTTGGGAATGATAATTTTATTATTTTGAAAAAATGCAAATTCTGAATCCGTTCTCTTGCTTTACTTGTCTGGCCAAATAAATAAGGGGTCGTTTGCCAGCAAAGGAAAATAAATATGAAAATTACTTTTAATAGTTTCATGCTTCTCATTGTTTTTTTATGCCCTATAACGGTTGGCCGCTTTGCGAAGGCGGGGATTTCGGAGCACTTCAATGTCAACCTGCACAACACTTGATACGAAGCACAAAGCTCCAAGTTTGCACGTCACCCCGCCTGACGCAAAACCCGTGTTAGTGGGAGTTTTTCTATTTTTCAGTTGTTGTGTAAAAGTCATAAGTTGCTTTTGCAATGTCTGCTATAATTTTTTCATTTGTGTCAAAATCTTCTTTTGATT
>Ga0194115_10000774_pt1 | contig 44434 bp, 47 predicted proteins | sample TA2MahsurfametaG_3_FD_148656 | JGI IMG/M metagenome (GOLD analysis project Ga0194115, IMG submission 148656) | Freshwater microbial communities from Lake Tanganyika, Tanzania - TA2015002 Mahale S4 surface | ecosystem: Environmental > Aquatic > Freshwater > Lake | place: Tanzania: Lake... | reverse complement strand
TAAGAAGCTTCTCATGCAGTTTTGTGACTTCGTCTGGACCCACCGAAAACAACTCACAGTCAATTCACGTGACCGAGGTGTATCATACATAGTCTTTCCGTATACCGGTGGTTATCTACGGTAGATGCATACGTTACGCCTATCATGCCATACGTTCACACGCGCAGATTTTGTGACAGTCGGTCCTACAAGATCATTTCTGTCACCTCTCTGGAGGCCACGTACCAGCGAACCCATCCTTTTTCTGTACTGACTGTGAGTGGGGAGTGCTTTCTGTGCCCGCCGCAGAACTACTCCCAATGCTCATGAGAGCTGTGTTATCTATTGAACCAAGCTAGTGTATACTCCCATCAGCTTATGGTCATTGAACGCATCACCCGGAGTGTTTTTTTTGGAGGATGCAAAACGAGAGTACGATGCCCTCGACTGATGACGAAGGGATCCCAGGATCGCACACTCCAACGACGACACAAGATCGCAAAGAAGGTTTTCCACAATTTACGGAATTGACAGAAGATATATGTCGTATCATTATTTCATATGTTGCCGATGCTCCACATGAGTTGGAAGTCCGGAATTCCCGTGTTACACGATACCATCCAGCAGGGATGACATCCATCTTCCCCTACGTGAGTAAGACCTTTGCACGGCTTGCCGATGTGGAGGACAATTGGAAGGAAGCTTTGTTGCGTCAGATCTCGCACGAAGAAAGAGAACACATTTGGAAATCTGGATTACGTAGGATGCTCCCATTGGAGTACTCGATGAGTAATGAAACTGACCTTCTAGACGATGCTCGAAATCACCTACCCGGTATTTCCTACAAGGAAATCTACAAACGAATATTCACACGCCATGTCCACTTTGAGGCTCCCATGTTCCTGATGCCCTGCTCGGTTAGGATAGGAGAAATATACGGCCTACATCTATTCGAACCACGATATCGTCGAATGATTCGTGATCTAATGGATGCGTGTGATAATCCCGAATCGGCAAGGAGGGGAGAACCGATCCGACCAGGAGTCACACCGGATGGTCTATTACAGCCTCCACTCCTTATTCACTTTTGTTTACCTCATCGATTGAAGAGAGGTGCCATGGCAGCCTTAGTCCAAGTGGTATGGTGCCGTGTCTACGAACAAGACACAGCGGATGTTCAATTGATGCCAGTGGGATGGGTCCAGCTTGGTGATATCTGGTGTCAACGAGATCAAGGTGATTTGTTCTATTCTCAGGCTACTAGACTTTGATGACTGTTGAGAAAACAATGATCGGGGGATGGATGGGGTCTCTGGAAAGCTTATGATGATCAGGATAGGCTTTTCACGGTGCTGTCGATCAAGTGCGATCTCCCCCTTCAAATCTGGACTACACTCGTACCTTAAAGAACAAATATAAGACTCTGACAAGATCTTTAGAGGATGTGCCTGTGAGTATAGGTACGAAGAGCGGCTATTCCTGACGGCTTGTCACGATAGATTCGGGTCATCTCAAAATCTATCTTCCGTCTAGGCTCACGGAGGCTACCAAGAGCCCACAAAGACATTTCATCTCATGGCATACGTCTAGTATAGTACCTCTAGCTACAGTAATGTTTTTATGACTGTGAAATCATCGCTTTGTGGACATATTGGATCTTTCCCCGCTTGAGATGATAAAGTGACGAAGATTTGGGTTGGTCGCGAAGGAAAAGCCCGCGGTGTCTGCCCTTCGTCGGCTCTATCCTGCTTGCTCGGCCACGAGAAATCCCATGTTTGGAGAGGTGATAACAACAAACATACATGCATCCAACCAAGAAGAAGAAAGTCGACTACCTGCCACCTGCTAGTTGTTGAGGCCAAGCTCTTCCTTCCGGACTCATTATTGACATCTATAGAATCATTTTTCAAAGAAATTTTTTCAGATATTATTACACAACAACACAATGAGTGACGATGAAGATGCCATGGGCCGAGGAGATGGGTACGACAACGATGGAGGTGTCTTCGATGCAGGAGATGATGAACTTCCGATGGATGATCGACCAGAAGAAGATGGTGAAGGTGCTGCTGATGAGGATGCTTTGGATGTGACGGGTGAAAGAGAAGATTCGATGTTAGGTGAAGGTGGGACGGGAGGGGATGGCCTGGTAGTGTCGACGGGGACAGCACCATCTGAACGGATTACGACCCGATATCTAACGAAATATGAACGAGCACGTGTATTGGGGACACGAGCATTACAAATCAGTATGAATGCACCAGTCATGGTCGACCTTGATGGTGAAACAGATCCTCTTCGAATTGCTGAAAAAGAGCTTCGAGAAAGGAAAATTCCCATCATCGTTCGAAGATATCTGCCCGATGGAAGTCATGAGGATTGGAGCATCGATGAACTAATTGTGGATTAATTCTACCTTTCTTTGGGACGAAGAATTAATCGATCAAATGAATTCAGGATTCCCTGTGTTGCTGCCTCCGATAGCTGGATAGAAGTGTCCGTAATTCGCTTGTACATCATGTCATTCCCAATTTGCGTAGGGACCAAGAATTCCAAAGCCTCACTACTCCACGAGTTTTTCATACAATGTAATATCCGTTCCAATGGATCCTTGTTGGCTAAGAAGTAAAAGTTTGATGTCGCACCTTGTGTAGCCCTATCGACTATCACTACCTCAAGGAAGAATCGGTCTTCCATCTTTGGTATCCGTTTCGAATCACCCGTCGCTTTAGACTTCATCAGCATATTTCGTACTTTCGTCGCTGCTGCGGAACTCTTTTTCGGATTCTTGGTCTTTTCAGTATCCATCTTCATGATAGAAGCAGTGAGCTGGTCGTCCATGATCGTGTCTTCTTCGTTGACTGATCTGGCATGATCCACAACCCCTGTTGGCGCGTTTGGCGATTCGTCTTCCGTAGAAGATGTACCTGGAGTGCCACCATCACCCATCACTGTTTGAAGAGTAGATGTGTCGTCAAGCACGCTCTTGGTAGCATCAGAGCAGTCTCCGTACCATCGCACAATGATTGTATCAAGGTCTCCCGACAAGAACTTTCCCGAGATGGCTTCATAGAATCGCATGCTTGCTGGAAGTCGAAGATATTCTTCTCCGTCTTCGAACATAATCTTAACTAAGACTTCCACAGAGCTTGGGTGCCCATCTTTCCTGTTGGGTCGTTCAAATGACGATCCAACCTTTGCAAAAGTATCTTGAGGCGAGAAGAAACGAAATGTTCGATCCATGGCCTCGTCGATACCGTTGTCAAGCAAGCACTCAAAGTATAGTCGATCTTTTTGTTCTAGTCGCTGATCCCCTGTCGCTCTTGATTTCACGAGCATACGACGGACCTGCTTGGATACCTTTTTGTTTTTTTCCGACGAATTCTGTTCCAAACGTTGAATCCGTTCATCGAGTTTTGCAGTCCGATCTCTTTGCCGTCTTCGTTCATTAGCCTGATTTAAAAGACGAAGAGCATAGGCTTGTGATTCATCCACTGCGACATCTTGTTCAAATCGGTTCGTTACTGCCGCCATGACTTGCGATGGTAGGGGCTTGGAATCTTGGACTCTCAACGACGAGTCGGTGAATTGTACTTTCCCCGAAGATATCAGTGTTTCCTGCTCCTGCCTCTGCTTATTGTACTGAAAATCCTCGTATTCTACATCACTAAACTGACTGGGTTCTAATTCTGGTCGTAGGACCATCCATGTCCCCGATGGGAACCAACCTGCATCGTGAAGGGTTTTACTCTTCGGTCCGGTAAGTTGTGGAAATTGTTCCAAGGGCCAGTCTGTAATGTTCTTGGGAGGATGTACCGTACAATCCCATAGATAGAATTCCTTCTTCTTGGACGAATAAAGATCCCATACCTCATGGATACTTTCAGCAACTTCTCGTACAGTTGTATCGGCGGAGTAAGTACGAACAATCGAAATGGAGTTTTTCGTGGCTACCGCCGGAATTCGATCTTGGCTCTCCTTCGAGAGGAGATCCCTAGCGACGATTATTCGTATCCGACAATCTCCCATCCTACAATCATCATTCTCCGATATCACAGTCCACAAGGCTTTACTCAAGTTTGTAGGTTGACGCGGAATACACCAGTGGACTGTGACAAGGGTAATGCTCCGTGTCGCGCAGTGCTGCTTCCAAGGGTTTCCAGAGTCATGGAGAAATATCCACGACTGATGGTAACGTCCGTCTGTCCCACGTCAGTCGTATCAAAAATACCCCGCAAGACGTGCTTCGCCTCTCTCCTCCATTCGTCGCACGGGAAGTCTTCGTTTGGGTGATGGGTTCACAAACATAACAGAAAGAACCAACCAACAAACAAAATACGGTAACGCACAGAAAGGAGGTTACTTTAGTTCAAACGAGATTGAAGAGAGATGAGTTCGAATGCAGATAAATTCCTAACAGCTGCGGCTGAATTCCCTGAAGGTGCCCTTCCCGATCAACGCGTTTATGAACATCCTTTGGTCCAACGATATGCTACGAAGGAAATGTCCTTTATTTGGTCCCCCGCCATGAAATTCACTACCTGGAGGAAACTTTGGACGGCACTTGCGACTGCAGAACAAGAATTAGGGTTAGAAATCTCGGATGAACAATTAGAAGAAATGCGTAACAAGTTGTATGATGTCGACTTTGAATTGGCATCGAAAATGGAATCCAAGTTTCGACACGATGTGATGGGTCACGTCCATGCCTTCGGAGAAGTCGCTCCGAAGGCGATGCCGATCATCCATTTGGGTGCGACATCATGTTATGTTGGTGATAATACTGATATCATTCAGATGAGGGAGGCTTTGCTCCTCGTCAAACGAAAACTCGTCCAGGTTTTAGATATTTTGAAAAAGTTTGCTATGCAGTACCGTGACTTACCGACACTTGGATTTACTCACTACCAACCTGCTCAGTTGACGACTGTTGGCAAACGTGCATGTCTTTGGATGCAAGATCTACTCCTTGACTTTGAACGTCTTGAACGAGAAATTGAATTCCTTCCCATGCGTGGTGTGAAGGGAACGACAGGAACACAAGCCACCTTTTTAGAACTCTTTGATGGCGATCATGACAAGGTCAAGACTTTGAATCACCGCGTTTGTGAACTAATGGGCTTCAAGAAGGCTATCCCTGTATCGGGACAGACCTATACCCGAAAGATTGACTTTAACATCTTGAGTTTGCTCAGTGGGATTGCTCAATCTGCCTACAAGATGTGCGGAGATATCCGTCTCTTGTCGAACCTCAAGGAAGTCGAAGAACCCTTTGCGAAGAATCAGATTGGATCAAGTGCTATGGCGTACAAGCGGAATCCGATGCGTTCTGAGCGTGTTTGCTCATTGGCACGATATGTCATGGGATTGCCCGATGCTGCCGCCAACACTCATGCCAACCAGTGGTTCGAACGTACCCTCGATGACTCGGCTATTCGCCGCATTATTCTACCCGAAGGCTTCCTTGCAGTGGATGTCATCCTAACATTGTTGGCGAACATTAGTGATGGGATGGTCGTCTGGCCTAATGTTGTTAAGATGCACACAATGGCCGAACTCCCCTTTATGGCGACGGAAGTCATTCTCATGGAGTGTAAGTATCTGTATCCTTGTCGCTGCCCATGCGGACCGTCTTGGATATTCTCTAACTTTTTCTATATTAATTTTACAGGCGTAAAGGCGGGGGGTGATCGTCAAGAATTGCATGAAGCTATCCGGGTACACTCCATGGATGCGGGGGCAGTCGTTAAGGGTGAGGGAAAGCCAAACGATTTGATGGAACGGATCGCCAACGATCCACTATTCTCCGCTGTCCACGCAAGGCTCGATTCTCTCGTAGATCCTAGCCTTTTTGTTGGACGTGCCCCCGAACAGGTAGACGACTTTTTGGCAGACGAAGTCAATCCCATTTTGGAAGCCAACAAGGCGCTCTTGGAACAAGAAAGTGTTGATTCCGTAAACGTGTAATGGAGATCGTTGTTTGTATTTTCCATTGAATTAGATGAACTTTACGTGATAGGCTCGAAGTAACTTTAGTGTACCAAACAAAATTAGACCCTAAGTTATGATCTATGCTGACTTCATGGAGCCTGTGTAATGTTTAGATTGTCAAACGAAGAAATGAATGACTGTGAATGGCTTGTGACTTGTCTTGTGAACTTCTGTTGTATTGACACCATTCCTCTATCGAGTGCTAAAGTTTCACATTGTCTTCCAATTCACAGTCAAGTGCATTGGTGTCATGCACATAAACAGCAATATTGAGTTGGATATGTGGGAAGAGAATGTACGTTGGCGTCATAATAGGCTCCTCACATGTTCCACGACTGTTTCAGCCGAGTTGAGTCCTTCGAGGCGAAGCTGGATCTCACCTCTCCTAAACAGAACTAGAGTCGGGAGTCTAGCCACGTCGAAACGTGATCCCACCTCAGGCCACTTTTCGGTATCAAGAGAAAATACCCTCAGTTCATTACCCATCATTTCTTGGACTACGGCTATCTCCTTCTTCATCAGTCGACATGGACCACAATTCGTGGTACCGAAGTAAATGACGACTGGTTCTTCGTGAAATGTCTCCAATACCTCTTCAAAATTCTTGAATCTCATCGCCGCCGAAAGAGAACTTGGACTTGATGATAGTACGAAAGATATTCTGTCTGATAAGATGCAATTTCGTACTCGCTGTGAACCGATGCTGACTTTACTCGGTATGAAGGCATGTAAGCTGAGTGAATTAAACGAAAGCATAATGCTCACGATGAACAATAATGTTAGCAATCTCATCATGAAAATGGAATAAACAGTTTGTGGGAGGTTGTAAGGTTCCCCTTTGACCTTCAATATCAACAAGGTTTTGGAGAGGCAAAGTCACCAGAGAAGTGAAGAACAGCTTCTTCCGTTATACTGTAGTAATCAAGCTTGCCAGCTTTTCGGACAGTGACAAGGTATCTTCCTACGAGATGTCCTTGGTCCGTCGGTCGAAGGGATGTCATGTTCGTGTCACCGGCCTGTGACACCGTTTAGACATCGGGCAGTGATGACGCGCAACAGTCCCAATTAGGACTATTACAGTTCTATCGTGCGAAGCCGGCTGTTTTCGAGGGCATATCTACATTTCTGATCAATCCGACCTGCGAATTCTTTTGCGAAAGAGGCTCGGGCCATCATTCCAACCCTTAACACATAGATCATGATTCCTCTTTATGACATCATCGCCTATGTTTCCTATTTTGCACCTGTGAGATTTACTAACTGTAACTGTAACTTACTTCTTGTATGATATGTATGCATATGAATATCACTGTCATGTCTCGCTGGTGGATACACAGATATGTATGACATGTATGTATGAATGTATGTCACATGTCACATGGTCACACAGTCAGGACCACGGGTACTTGTCTCCATCCCGATGCAAAGTGATATCCATTCACCAGTCAGCCGTGTCAGTGTCATTCTATACTCCGAAAGGCCTTTGTAATGCTAGGCCCGGGGACTAAAAGATGGTCTCTGTAGATGTTGGTTCTGCATCCCTGGCGTCTTCCCCGTTCAAGCCGCATTGGAATCTCTACCCCCGAACCTACGTTGCTCCTAGGATTACGTACCCACTCTTTGAGAACTTGGATGGTGATTTGTCCAAGGCCATTTGGGAGGACATCCCTTGGTCGGAAGTCTTTGATGATATTCGAGGGGTGGAAGATGCACCACCCGATGAACGACCTAATCAACATTGTCATACACGTTTCAAGGCGGTTTGGGATGAAGACTACCTATACATCGGTGCCCTGATTGAAACGGATTTTGAAACGATCGCAGAATTTGAAGACCGTAACTCACCAATCTTTCAGAAAGATAGTGATTTCGAAGTATTCATCGATCCAATTGGATCCTGTCATTGGTATAAGGAACTAGAATTGAATGCTATCAATACGGTATGGAATCTCATGCTAGATAAACCCTACATGGATGGCGGATCCGAACATTCTGGACGTATCGCAAAACCGACCGAAAAGAATTATTACGAAGTATACCATCAGAAAACAGCTGTAAGGGTTCTCGAAGGCAGACTCAATACACCTGGGGGAGGAACGATTTGGTCATTGGAAATTGCTGTTTCGTACAAAGACATCCTATCACATATCGTCGATGCGCCTGGCCCTATCAAACTTGGAACTACTTGGCGCCTAAACTTTAGTCGTGTCGAAAACAAGGGCGATATCAACTGGACTTGGTGAGTCTTTCGAATCAGTGGAAGTGGTGTGCACCAACACGTGGGGGGGCAATGTTCTCATATCTCTGGCGCACTCTTCCGGGCACAGGCAACCACAGATCGTTTGGAATCCCAAGGACCGTCGATTCTCTGGCCATGTGAACATGCATTTACCAGATGCCTGGGGATACATAAGCTTTGGGCCACCAATAGGAGATAAATTGGTGGATAATGTACCTCCGAAAGACTCGACGTGGCCAGCACGGCTCGCGGCAATGCATATCTACTACGCCCAAGTGGCTTTCAAAGACGACGGTGGCGTTTATGCGTCGGATGTGGAGCAACTAAGTAACCTCATTGATCCAGTCATAACGGCACCCTTCAATATCGTCATAAGTCTTAACGACAATGGTGGATACACTGTCGTGGTCAGCGGGAATCCAGATGGATCCATTGTGTCTGTAACCCATGAACGATTTATCAGTGTTTCACCTGGTGTTATATCCAAAGATTCATGACGGGAAATGCGCCGTGCAAGCAAACCATAGGAACGACTTTAGTTTCCAATGTAGTCCATATGAGAGCAAGTTCACAGGTCGTTGGACGTCTCGTTCCTGTTTGTGGAATGGGGGACTCCTCATGGATCAATGATGTCGCTTCCTCCCATTTGCTCGTTCGTCTAACTTTCGATGAAAATTCGTTTCTGAAGTCCATCATATTGAAGAAAACATTGGAGGGAGACTCGGATTCCTTCGTGATTGAATCCAATCGCAGCATGTGGCCGTTGAACACAGAGGACAATCAAATCTCCTGGCTGGACGGCGATCCGATGTGGTTCACCAAGTGCCTTCCTTAACAAGATCTGTCCCTCTGCATCTTGAGACGAAAGGGCAGATAGCGTGTGTGCATTCTACTCCAGGCAAACGTTCCACCCAAGGAACGGTGAGACTGAATCTAGACTCTGCACATTTCCAATCCATCCAATCGTAGGCGCTACAAACCACACGAATATCATCACACACATATACGCACCTTATACCAATCCCATTTCGTTTTGACGGCTAAGGGCCAGATCTCCAAAATATCCTGAGGTTGGTCCTTGTCCTTCGAATTCGGTAACTGGAGATATATATTCGCACTGAAGAATCCCTGCGTTGTCGACAAGGGCGCTAATTCGTCCACATGCACAAAGCCTTTCTTCCATCGAGTCGGTCCCAACATGATCCGAGGTAGGCCTCCACCTCTATACCTAGTAGGATCTTGAGTATCACGAGCAAGCCCTGCACCCTGTGGCCAGGCTTGATCTAATTCTAACCGAAATTGATCGAGAGGCCATATGACTTTGGCTGCATTCGTCTCGTCATTTTTCCTCCGTCTACGAAGTTCCTCCCTCACTCGCGTGTAATATTCATCGATACTTTGATTGGAGACTGCCACATTATATGGACCATGAGCACCAAGTGTGAAGACATCACTCGATTCAAGACCATGTGAGGTGCTCACTTTCCAATTTCTAGCCTCTCCATCTTGAACCTGCTGCGCCAATTGGGATCCCAATTCTATCGCCGACGTTTTAGGGAAGAAATTAGGAATATGCAAGGCCGTCGCTTCATGTTGAAAAAGTCGCCGCAAATCTTCCGTCCGAAGTTCCTCACGGACCATTACCTCGGAAGAGGGTCCAACGTCCAAGGGAAGACTCCCACCGAATCGTTCCTCCAGAACCTTGAAGAATCGACGCATAGCAGCGGCACGACCCTGAGACGACGATGATGATGATAATGATGATTTCATGAGGTATGGGTACGTTCGTTTTCGGATCCTGTAGGTGGGAACAGTGGTGTATTCCGCCGAATCTATCCGCACCCCACGATGTATGTCGGGTCTATGTCGATGTGAGAAAGTACGGTAGTAGGCAGCAGGCTATGACAGTGATGGTGAAGTGTGCAAAAGGTGTGACACGCTTCGTCGACGACGGATGCGATGTGCGCTCGGGTCGTACACCTGGTTTCTTCGTGGGATCTGGTAGGTCGTGCAGGGAGTCGTTCGTACCGTTAATAACGGCATTCACGAGTCGGAAAAGAAACCCCTATTTCGCATTCAACCACTCTCATTTAACTTTTGATAGGATTCAATGGTGCCATAGGATTAGGGTGTATTTTTTCCGGTACCGGCTCAGTCTGTCAAAGGAACGGTCTTGGTACGAAACACATTTTTTGTTCCGAGCTCTTTTGTCCTTCGGGTACAATAGACGGAAGCAGAGGAGGAAGTATTTTAACACCGTCGCTTGGATGTCGGGCGTATTGTCAACCTTCAAAATCAGTTCCAGTACCTGAGGCTGTTATTCGTTTGGAACTGTGCTGCACGAGGAACACACGTCAGAGAGCTACGTGATGGAGACGGAAGAAACAACGCTCGGATCAGGAATGTACCAAGAGTATTTTCGACAGCTGCAGACATTCGAACCAGAGGACGCAATGGACGACGACATCAATGATATGAATTCGACAGGATTCCTGTCGGATGTACCATCCTGGATGCCTTCTATCGCACCATCCTGGATGCCCTCTATCCCCCCTTCCCCTCCACCAACACCAGTGCTGTCGTCGGCTCCGACCCAAAATGCATTCATCCATAGTAATGACGCGAAGATTATCCAGGAAACCTTTCGCGTTTATGGATCCTGTTATTTGGTGTTTTTCATTTCCTTCTGTATTATGAGAAAGAAAGCCAACAAGTATGTTAACATCCGAAGCTGGGTCGCAGAACTTCACAATGTACGTGCATCCACTGCAGAATATGGATTTTTCTCCTGGGCATGGAAGGTTTTCTCTGTTTCGGATGATGAATTACTGGAAACTTGTGGTATGGATGCCCTGTGTTTCTTAAGATGTTTACGACTGGGAATGAAGTTCAGTCTGATGGGAAGTCTCAACTCGATTTGGTTGGTGCCCCTCTATGTGACCGCCGAGTCTTCACCTGTAACAGATCTCTTGACGGATCCATTTGTAAAGATGTCGGTGGCCAATTTACCCGTCGGATCAGTCCGATTTACCGGCACGATCGTAGCGACGTATATCACAGTATTGTTATCACTCTACCTCATCACGATCGAATATGATTGGTACACCAAATATCGCCACAAGTATCTTTCTCAAAGAAAGCCACGCAACTATGCGATCTACGTCTCGGGGATTCCCGAAGAACACCGTTCGAGCTACGGATTGGCAGACTTCTTTCGTCAATGTACTAGTTGGCGAGGTTCTGTGTATGAGGCTCATGTCTCGATGGATATTCCGTCGTTGGAGGCAAAGGTATCAAAGCGAAACCTATTAGTCGAGAAAATGGAGCATATTTCGGCACTGGAACGAAAGAAAGGTACGATACAGACTCATCATTCGATCCAATTGTTGAGGGGCAAGGGCATGAAGAGAGTGGATTCCATCAAGGCGTTCACAGATGAGCTTATTGAGTTGAATTCCACCATCGCCCTTGAGGTTGGACGCATTACTAGGTCAAACCATCGAATGCGACAACACTTGACAAAACTCCCTCCGTCCCGAACACTGACTGCTGTAAACACCGATGAGAGTGCAGATGTCGATAAAACAGAGATGGAGGAATTGAGTGACCCTCCAGCGCCTTGGGATACCGAAAACGTCGAACCAAACGTTTCTTCAAACGGTTTTCCTATCAGATCGTTGCCCTACTCCAGGAGAGGTCTGAGGGATAGCGCGATCTCGTCGCGACTGGAGTACATTAGTGACATGGAAGAAGGGTCGCTGCCTTCGGAATGCGAACAAAGCACGAAAAGCAGTGCCTTGCCACCTTCTTTGAGCGATGGAAGCAACTCTGGTGAGGTCATCGATGAACACACAGAGGAATTGACATATCCAAGCCATCCAGTCAGTCACAGCCACGATACCGAGAAGGGAGTATCCCCTCCTTTATCGTTTTCCATCGCCGATACTGGAGAGGATAATTTGACTGCTGTAGCCCACGATGTATGTGAGGGTGTATTTGAGGACACTTCTTTTGAGGCCCGGCCGGCCGGAGATCTCTTGGATATTCTTGCGATTAGCAGCGAAGAAGTCCGTTTCACTTCCCCAGATTCATCAAGAGAAGACCCCGACCATGAAACCGGAGAGTGTTCGTATGCCACGGTCACACCCAACGCCGTCGATGCAAGATCGTCGGTGTCAAGCACTTCCAGAACATCACGGACTTCGAAAGCCTCTCTCCAGCCCTTCAAGAAGCTTGGGTCACTCATCAACACTGATGGTACATCATCATGGGCATTAGGAGATACTATTCGAAGCACCTCTACTAGTGTCTCCTCAAGCGTAAGGTCAGGCGTTAAGAAAGTGGGCGCGACGACGTTTCAAGTGGGGGGCCAAGTGAAGAAGGTGTCCAAAGTAGGAGTCACAACCGTCATGGCAGCTGGATCCCTCGCTGGATCAGGTATGAAATTGGCTGCCGAACTGGGTCTTAGTACAATTCAGCAGGCTCCCGATCTCGGAAAGACGGTGGGGGCATCTCTCGTCGCATCAGCAGCCGCTGTGGTACCGTTAAGATTCGGCCGTTCAGAAGGCGACCCACGTGAAGCCGGCTTTGTTGTGTTTCGAGATTTGTATACGACGCAGGCTGCTCGTCAGATGCTACAACACGACGTTGGTATGTATGCTAGCTGGGAGATTGATCGATCGATGTTGTCACTGTTTCTGACGCCTCCATGCTGTCGTTTGTTTTGTAGCGTCATGTATGCTAGTGGAGCCAGCTCCAGATCCAGACGAGATCTTTTGGCGTAACGTCGGGCTCCCAGCGCAATCAAAGAAAACGGGATGGATGCTGAGCATGTTCGCAACTTCTGTTCTTTGCTTATTCTGGTCCATCCCTATGGCGTTTTTCTCGTCTTTAACCGAGGTGAACTCGTTGAAGGAGAAAATGCCTAGGCTTGGGGAGCTTACGGAGAAGTACAATTCCCTAGAATCATTCTTTGCCCTTATCGCCCCATTGCTTTTGTTGACCATGAATGAAGTGATTTTACCTAGTATTTTGAGATATTTCGCGACCTGGGAAGGACATGTAGGGGCTTCACTCCTTGATGCCTCACTGTTTTTCAAGTTATGTGCCTTCGTGGTAAGTACTCAAGGAAATTGATCGAATACATCTTGTCCACGTCCTCATCTTTTTTCTTTGTACAGATCATTCAGTCGTTCTTTGTTTCTGCTTTGACTGGGACTATCACCGCCGAGTTGACAAATTTCCTTAACAATCCAGAGCAGATTGTCGATTTGCTGGCAAACTCGTTGCCTGCACAATCGTCGTACTTTATTCAGATTTGCTTGGTTTTCACATTTCTTCTACATGGATTGGACCTGATAAGAGCCTATCCTTTAGGAGTCGCATTTCTCCGTCGGTTTTGCTTTGGGCCAAACCTGACTCGGGAAGAACGCCGCAAGAGCTGGGGATGGTTCAGTTCACTCGAAGACCCTCCGGACTTTTGGCACGCTGAATTGTTGGCCCAGATAATGCTGTTCTTCGTTGTCTTCTTTGTGTACTCGGTCATCGCACCGATCACGAGGTATGAGGCTGCTTTGTTTTTTCCAGCGCAACGATGTTTCTTTAGTCGATTCGCCAACACTGTTTTGAATGCAGCCCTTTCTTGCTTGTTTGCTTTGTTTTGCTAGAGTCAGGATACCGCTATCATTTCATCCACAATCAAAAGCCCACTCCAGATTCAGGCGGGAAACTATGGCCTGGCTTCATCAATGTCTTGATTGTCAGTCAACTAATCGGCCAGTGCACTCTTTTTGGATTACTCGTTTTGAGAAGAACCGGTGAGTATAAAGGTCGTCGTGTTGATAGGATTTTATGTGCACTCCGGACTAACATACGACTGTTCTACAGTTTATGCTCTACCCGCCCTTATGCCTTGCGGGATGGCTACGATTCTATTTGCGATCTTTGTACTGCCGCGACGATATCACGTTGCCAATTTCCTTCCTACTGTTCTATGCGCCCAAGTAGACAAAACCTTCCAGCAAACAGGAGATAACGTCAAGTTTTTCGCGGCGAAGGCATATCTTCAGCCGGCTCTAAAGGCTGAACATTTGTATCCCGAGGGGTTTGAAATGCCCCGAGCGCGCAATAGGACGATGAGCATCGAAGGAACGGGATGATGTAGATATCACGACGGCAGAAAAATACAATCCTAAAACTAGATCACAATCACCCACACTAACTAACTTATTGCCTTAAAGTAGCGTTTCAGTATAGATAGAGGTTCTACAGGCATATAACAAACGTCATGGAACCTGGTGGGGTTTAGAACTTTGGACGCGTTGTGAACGGATTGATGCGACTGAAAATGGTATGACCGCGAAAGTAATGGGAGAAAGCAGCTCCTAAAAAACAGACCAACAACTCGAGTTAGACTGTTGTCGTACATCCATACTTTTTGCCGGAAAGGATCAGGTTTCATTATAGTGGAGAGGGACGAATACTTACCAACGTGCACAGGAATGAGAAATTTACCATAAACACCGAGTTGCTTGTGGATTTGGAAGCTCTAAGAGAGGAAAATTCCATTACACGCAAAGTCCAAAGAGATCAGATAAGCATAGAAAAAATAACCCCAACAGGAACAATGGCACACAATTTTCATATTCCTACCTGCTTTGCAATTTCACCAGTACTTTTCTTATTTTCTTCCGTCTTGACGACTCCAGGAAGAGTCGTAAAGAAGAAGGGAAGTCCTTTTCCGCCGTAGTATCCCATGGCGATACCCGTGGCAGGCATAATCGTCATGAACCCGTACAAACCCAAGTGGCCAAGATTCGCCAACCCATGCTCAACACCTGATCCTGGGAGTGCGGTCACATTGTACTTTTAGAAGAGAAGGAATTGTAAGTGGTAGTGTTCGGGTTGATATCATATCACAGGAATCTCACCGAGAGTGACCCATCACCTCAAGCGATCTTCGATAGAAGTCATACGGTTCCAGTTAGTACTTACGGCTCCTCGATTGAGGATACGATACGCTAGGCGGGGTGCGACGATCATACCCGTCAAAAGACCCAACGATTTATGTCGGAACATCCATTTCCCCTTCTCTTCATTCGGGGCTTGTTGTGCCTTCAAAACCGTACCGACACAACCTACCAGGGGCAAGGCGACCATCCAGTGGAAGTAGGAGGCCGTCGAACTGTACAGAGCGCTGGGTACTACACTCATCTTGCGGTCAAAATGCGAAGATTTACGGACAAGAATATACTTGGTTTGTATCGGGTGGCCCCTTCACTGTCAATTCGGTTCCGTTGCGGTATATCTTTTTGTGGAATTTTATCTGCAAGAACAGTGTCGAACGCAGGTGACTATCCCACTGGATACCTGCCCCTTTCGTCGTTGTCCGGGGGTGCTGTAACCTATTCACCAAAGAAATGCGAAAACTTTGAGGGTGTAGTTTGGAGTGGATTCGAATCGAAAAAACTACACCAGTACCACTTTGTGCCTTTACCCCGAGGGGAGCCATTTGCTGTCATAGCCATGTGTTCGATCAAACTTCATACTGGTACTTTCGGATACTAGCAATAGTAGCAGTAGTAGTTCGAAAAATATCCTGGTAAACATTATACGAAACTTCTTGAAAACGACAAATGAAACCATACTACCATTCGATGAGTATCCATTTACACTAGAGTGTTCAAAGGCACCTTTGACTCCGGAAATGAGTAGATCTACTCGAGCACTATTCCACCACGACTTCTTACAAGACTTAAACTACCATGGAGGCAGCCTTCTCCTTCACATCGTCAATGTTTCCAACCATGTAGAATGCTCCTTCAGGAAGATCGTCGTATTCACCGGCAATGATTGAAGAGAATCCCTTGATGGAGTCGCTGAGGCTGACGAACTTTCCAGCGGTACCCGTGAAAACTTCGGCAACGTGGAAGGGTTGAGACATGAACTTCTGGACCTTTCGGGCCCGGGAGACTGTAAGCTTGTCATCTTCAGAAAGTTCATCCATGCCCAAAATGGCAATGATATCTTGGAGCGACTTGTAATCTTGAAGGAGCTTTTGGGTGGCACGGGCAACCTCGTAGTGCTCCTTTCCGATCACACGGGGATCAAGCATACGCGACGTCGAGTCAAGAGGATCGACAGCAGGGTAGATACCAAGTTCGGCAATGGATCGGGAAAGCACAGTTGTGGCGTCCAAGTGGGCAAAGGTGGTGGCGGGCGCAGGATCCGTAAGATCATCAGCAGGCACGTATACGGCTTGGACAGAGGTGATAGAACCCTTTCCGGTGGAGGTAATACGTTCTTGAAGACCACCCATATCAGTGGCAAGAGTGGGTTGGTAACCGACGGCAGAGGGGATACGTCCAAGAAGGGCAGACACCTCCGAACCGGCTTGAGTGAAACGGAAAATGTTGTCAACGAAAAGAAGCACATCTTGTCCTTCTTCGTCACGGAAGTATTCGGCAATGGCCAAACCAGTCAAGGCAACACGAGCGCGAGCACCCGGGGGCTCGTTCATCTGTCCGTAGACAAGGGCAGCCTTGGAACCAGCGGTGGATCCAGTTGTGGCATCGATCTTGATGACACCTCCCTCAATCATTTCGTGGTACAAATCATTTCCTTCACGAGTACGCTCGCCAACACCGGCGAAGACAGAGTATCCTCCGTGGTTCATGGCAATGTTGTTGATAAGTTCCATGATAACGACGGTCTTTCCGACACCGGCTCCTCCGAAGAGACCAATCTTTCCACCCTTAGCGTAAGGAGCAAGAAGGTCAACAACCTTGATTCCAGTAACAAGGATATCTTGGGTGCGTCCTTGTTCGGTGAAGGTGGGAGCGGCTCTGTGAAGAGGAGCATACTTCTCGGTCTTCTTATCGGCGAAGATGGGTCCCTTCTCGTCCACGGGTTCGCCAATAACGTTGATAATACGTCCGAGCGTTTCAGGTCCGACGGGAACTTGGATGGGTGCTCCGGTATCGGTACACTTTTGGCCACGAACAAGACCATCCGTGGACTCCATGGCAATGGTACGGACAGTGTTTTCTCCCAAGTGTTGGGCGACTTCCAGTACAAGACGCTCACTTCCAGCGGGGACTTCGACCTCCAACGCGTTAAGAATCTTCGGGAGCTTCTCATCGAACTTAACATCGACGACGGCTCCGATGACCTGGGTCACCCGACCGGTGGCAGAGGCAGCAGCAGTGCTGCTGTAGGCTCGAAGGGATCCAGCTGAAGGTGAACAAAGGAGTTGGAAGGTAAGTCACAAAATGAAGGTACAACAAAGCCCGCGCCCTTAATGGGTTATCGGCCATCATCCAAAGCTGATATCGGCATTGTGGAAACAAGGGTTCACAACATCGTCTTTCTGCTTTCCTTGGCCCAATGCCACGCTAAACTATATCACTTTCACCGCGGTGCTGATGTTGGTCGATCCTTACCTTGTGCCAAGCGACGTGCGGCAATCATTGTTCAATTTTGTTGTAAAAAGGCCAAATGCCGATTGTGGGTTTCCATTGTCGCTGCGAGAACGGTTACACCAACGCGAAGAAACGACCTTGGCATGGGCGGTACGGTACCGGATTTTACGTTTAGCCACGCGCGGCCTCGCTCATTCGCCTTTCCAACTCTAGGCCCCTCTATCCGTCTAGAAAAATTTGCATTTACACCGCATACTAATTTGTCCCAACTTGAACATAAGGGGTAAAAAGTATGGCTGCAGACTCGCCGGTGCCGACGTCACTTTGTACGTTAAAGCTGGTAGATACGCTACGCTGCCATGGATTCGTTGGGCGAAGGTCGTCAAAGAGGTTTCCGATACCATGGGCGGTCCCCAACAACCGATTTCGCGCGAGAGGGCCCCCCTCTCTAGAGCCTCTCTTGATCGGAAGACGTCCACCATCGTCGGAAGTGCAGTAGTTAATACACTCTCTTTTGTCGTCTTCTTTTCTTATTGAGGAAAGATGTTGTCTCGATCTGTCCTTCGAAAGGTCGTCCCTCGGACATTCCAAAGAGCTGCAATGTCAGCGGAGGCTGCGACAGAGGTAGCTACGTCGGTAACGCTGAACTTTTGCGTCCCCACAGAATCTCTCTACACTGGAGCATCGGTATACCAAGTCATCATCCCAGGATCGGAGGGAGAATATGGTGTATCGGCAGGACACGTCCCCTACGTCGCTCAACTCAAACCTGGTGTCCTCCAGATCATCCATGATGAGGGTGCCTCGGGTGAGACTGAGAAATACTTTGTCCCAGGTGGATATGCTATTACCCACCCCAACTCAGTCACAGACGTTGTGTGCCCCGAGGCTGTCAAGTTGGATGATCTTGATTCCAGTGCCATCCAATCTCAATATGAAGCTGCCAAGTCTGCCTTCAGTGCCGCCGTTGCTGGATCTGTCGAACAAGCTGAAGCACAAATTGATATGGAAGTCAACCGTGCCATGGGAATGGCCATCGGCATGAACTTGTCTTAAATGACCAGGAAACTTTCTGATTGGAATGCAAATCAAGGCTCGAGACTCTAGTTGGATAACCACCATGTCCACCAAATAAAATTGTCTAACTTGTAGCTGCGTTTGCAAGTCTATGAATCTTAAGTCTATGAATCTTGATTACCCCGACCAATGCCGCGCTATCACGAATCATGCCCACAGTATGAGCATACCGCTTTTGTCTACCGAAGCTACTTGTTGTCCACTCGTTCCGCCTCTCCCCCAAGCAAAGCCACAGACTCCTGCTTGGTGACCTTGCAGCCTAGCCCTCAATTTACCAGCAGTGACATCCCAGACGAAGATATGGCCATTTGAGCTAGAACCTGACGCCACATATTTACCTGTGATATAGAATAGTAGGCGGAGTGACATACAATAGTACTTGGGAGTCAGATAATGTGGGTATAGAGCAAACGGATCAGATACTACGACGTCAAATACTTACCATCGGCGCTGAATGAGGCCGAGGACCAGGCATAGGAAGTCTGGAAATTCATGTCTCGGAAGGTATGGACCACCTTCGGTGTTCGAATGTCTACAATTTTAATACAGGAATCCATCCCATTCGTTAAAATCGTGGCAGGATCCGTCGGGTGAAACTGTACCGACGTCACAGCCCCTTCATGTAAGCCTAAAAATGCAAAGAAAAAATTGATCAGCACCACTGCCAAGAACCGATCGACACGGTGAACCCCCCCCCCTAGGTCCATCAAGGGCCCTACTTACCTGATATATCCGCACGTTGATCACCGGTGGGGATATCCCAAAATCGGACCCCTCCATCCAGATGACCAGTCGTTGCACTCGTCGAATCGATTCCCACGTCGACATTGTTCGCAGTCGAACCGTGACGGAAGGTCGACGTTTGTCGGTAGGTTTGTCTCGAAATATCCCATACCTTTAGGGTACGATCCGCAGACCCCGTAATAACACCCTTCCCCTCATCAAAGAGACGGACACAGGTCACTTTATGTGAATGACCTACCAATTGATGAACCTGTTAACTCCAGAAAGTGGGATGTACATGAGTAAGATGGGAAAATCCAAGTCTCCATCTTCGGTTTCAACGAGATCATGTAGGCATAGGGCTCGAATCCCTTTTCACTTACCATTCGTTGAGTCCGTAAATTCCAGACACGACAGGTCTTATCACTTCCTCCACCGACGACGACACCATTGCTGATATCACATGATAATACAGCGTTACTACTACCAGCACGTAAGGAAGCCCGTAATGCCCCCATCTTCGTATCAAAGACTTGGACCATTGAATCGGCACCACCCGTGGCTATCAAATCATTATCTGATCCATCGTACCTATATAGAGTCAGTACGAAAGGAAAAAGAAAAAAAATTGAGGGCCCAAAGAGACTTGTTGATTCATTTTCCTTTCCAGCCCTCTCCCCGGTTTCAATTCCTACCTGACACATGATGCCTCACTAGCATGGGCACGGATCGCTTGTCTTGGTTGGGTCGGTACGACGACACTAATTTGGGGATTAAACTTCCGTGACGTTGTGTCTTCCGTATTCTTCTTCACTGTACTAGCAGGTGTAGATTCTCTACTTCCAGCTAACATCCCAAACAACGAAGAAGAAGATGATGATGATGTTTTTCGCTTCTCTTCGTCTGCATTGAGAGACCGTAACATCTCAACTTCCTTCTTAAGTCGTTCGCACATTTCAGACAATTGATTCATTTCTCCGACCAAGGCTTCCTTATCTGTCATCATCCGACCTTCCAGTAATCTGTTTTCCTTCATTATGACATCATTCTCGTCCTGAAGGACTCGAATACTATCTTTCAATCCCACGTATTGCTGTTCTGCCAACTTGGTCCTCGATTTTGCATCATCTAGTTGATTCTTTAGATGATCTATGGCTGCATCTTTCCTACTACACTCGTCTTGTAATTTCTTGATCGTCTTTTCCTGATCTTTCATAATATCTTTACTTGCCGCCAAATCCTTGGCGACTTGCAACGCGGTTGCTTGATCAGCCAACTGGATCTTTAGTTTCTGATTGAATTCGTCTTGGAGTTTCTCCAACTTTTCACGTAACCTAGTCTCATTCTTCATAGCAATAGACTGCGTCAACATCCCACTTCGACCTTCCTGCGGATCATTCGCATGTTGATCAAGGACCTCCCTCTGGACGATCAAATCATGTTCCAGTTCTTCTCGTCGAGATTCTAATGCATCAATCTGATTCCATAGGTGAGCATTCGATTCGTGAATTGCCACAAAGGGTAGAGTCTCGCGAAGATTCCTTTCTACTATTAGTTGATAAAGAGTCTCCATGGTTCCATCATACGACGAAAATGAGAGATTCTGCTGGATACCCTCATTCACAGTCAGCAGAACATCAATACGGCCCTCCGTTCCGCGACGTCGTAAAAGCTAGAGAAACCAATCTGTAATGGATTCCTTCGAATCCATCGAGACGGCTGATTCGATGTAGTCGGTATTCCGATGGGGGTCGGGACCCGTTTGTTTCGTGACTCTGAGTTTGATGTCTCTTCTCTCTCCCAAAAACAAGTGAACGGAAGTTGGCACTCCTCATTGTCAACTTCTCCACACCACACCCATCCAGCCATCTACGGTTTGACAGATGTCGACCATGACAAATTGGTATGGTCGTGCCCGTACTTCTCATCGTCAACTGTCTCTCCTGTTCGTAATTGCTTTCACTTTCCTCTTTCCGAGACTGTGTACTTCACTTTCCATACCCAACCAACGACCAACAGAAAGAAGATATCAACGATCCATAAAGACTACAAGTACCTTTCGTCTCTCCCCTCTCAATGCCATTAGTAAAGAGGAAGCGAAATCCATCGATCGAGAAATTTTATGGGTTTCTCTCTTTTCTTTCCTACACAATGCGGCTATGCCCTTTGCTGATCTTGTCGATGGAACATTCCTTTCGACTCTGGATGCCAATTCTCTTGGTGCTGTTGGAGTAGTACGGGCATCTCAAAACTCTGTCAGTAAAATATACAATTCGCCATTGTCGAAGACGACTATTTCCCTCATTGGTTCTAGTTTGGGTGGGAATAGGACACAGGATGAGACAGATCCTCTCCCTACCGTCGTTGCATCCTCCCTTGCAGTCGCATTTGTATTGGGAAGCTTTCAAGCCTTTATATTCATTGTCGGTGCAAGACAGATTCTTCAAGCTTCAGGGGTTGGAGAATCCTCATCCATGTTTATTCCAGCCTTGACATTCATGAGAGCTCGGGCCTGGTCGTCACCGACGGCGACTCTTTGGCTTGTCGCGACGAATATCTTTCGTGGTCTAGGCGATGCGTCCACACCCCTGATCTGTGCCCTTCTATTCAATATCTTGAATATTGGAGGGGACTATCTCTTGATTGAACAATTCAATATTGGTATCGGAGGAACAGCGTGGGGGACTACAGTCGCACAGTTTGTAGCCCTTGTTCCACTCATTGTTTTGCTCAATGGGAGAGTAGCATTTTGGAAGAAGATAAGCCTGAAATCATTTCATCGGTATCTGACACGATATGGGACAGCAGGTGTGTTTCTGGTCGGACGGTCCATGGCAAGAGTTGCGGCCGTCTCTTACATTTCACGACAGGCGGTACGTTGGAGATGTTTCATTTGTAGTCGTCAGATTGCCGATAGACTCACGCCCTCACGACGACGCTATATTGCAAAAGGCTACCTTTGGCCCTATCGCATCAAGCTCATATAGTGTGTTATATCAGATAGGGATATGGGTTACGATCATCAATGACAGTGTCGCTATCGCTACGCAGTCAATGCTGTCACGGTATCTCACACAACAGAAACGACAGGCGGATCAAGTATCACAGTATGTGATTCGACGGTCGATACAGGCAGGAATTGTCGTCTCCTGTATCCTTTCGATTCTATTGTTCTCCTTTCGAGTTCCCATGGTAACAATGTTGACGAAACGTCCTGAAATCCAACAAGCTGTGCTACAGGTATTCCCAGTCTTTCTATTAGCTCAAAGTACGTGACTCCCAACGATTACTGCGATACGCAAGATCGAGAGTTTTCACTAACCTTCGTTCATTCGTCTCTTGCCACTTTGGAATTGTTTGCTCTGATGATCGAATAGGTGCCAAAGGCATCGCTTTCCCAGTTACCGGGATCATTATGGGAGGAATGGATTGGAGTGTTGCAATGGGTTCTATGTACTTTGCCAATTTCGCTTGTTTTCTTGTCTTAAGATTTGCCGAACAAAGTTCTAAAGGCCTTTGGTTGGGATGGTCAGCCTACTATGCGTCCCAGGCTCTGTTTGGAATACTAAGATACAAGAGCAAAACAGGAGTGTGGAAGAGACTCCAAATCCAAAGCGAGAAAAAACTGGAAGGTTGAAGACGAGTTCGTATCCGTTAGCTTTATGACATTGGAGTATAATCACCAGCAGCAGGGGACTCCGCGACAGCTCCAAAACCAAAAAAGGTATCATCTAACTGCCGACTCATCTGTAGGTCCTTCTTTTTGGTCTCGGCTGCGACACGAGCCCCCCGTTCTCCAAGTAGCTGTTCAGTGACATGGACCATCATCTTGTATTCGGCAAGTAACTTTGGGAGATCCGCGAGTCGAATGTCCTGAGGCGACGCCGACAGGAATGCATATGATCGTGTGAAGCCTGTCGGAAGCGATGGTGGAGGAATAGTTTTGTCTTGACTATCCCACGTACATTTTTCAGGATGTTGCATCCCATGATTAATCGCCCATTCTAAATTGATCATTTCACCCTTCAAACGTGCCTCTCGTACATCAGTTGCGCTGATATCGATTGATATAGTATCACTATGGTCGAAAGTAGGCCCATCAAGTACTGCCGTATCGATCTGAAGTCGCTCTTGTGTCTTCTTGACGGTATGTTCCAAACCCTTCTTGAAATCTTCAGGGCTGATGGAAAGACTCTCTGGATTCGTCATGTCCAGATCTTGTAGAAATTGTACAGCACCGTACAAGTTCGTGTAGGCGTAGCCAGCTTCGCCCCGTAGATACTCTTGAGGTGCAAACACTTCAATCAGGTGGAGATTCCGTAACAATCGAGCGGGCTTCGCCTTAAGGACTACCAAAATGATAGTCGGCAAGACATCATCGGCACTCGGCAATTTGCGATCTCCGGAAGAACCTTGAAGATTATTTAACGCGGCTGATAATGCCGAGTTCACCCCCTGATACATTAGAAGAATCCGTTGCAACTTTTCATATGGGGAATAATATTGCTCGATGGATAGAATCGCACGCACGGGATCTCGCAAGAGATCTTCGACTAGGGTACCCTCCTGGTCTAGGCATTGAATCTCTAGATGCTGCGCCTGAACAAATTGGAGGCTGGCAATCTTCTCCATCCACTCATTTTCTTCCATCGAGAATAGCCCAGTCCAATCCAATCGATCCAAGACAGGTTGTCCCTGTCCGAAGAGGAATGACTCCAGAGAACGTTTCACCTTTATTAGATCTTGATTCCGAAAGGCTGGATGGGTGGGTATCGTTGAGGAAATCGTCGACTCGACGAATGTCTTTAATGCACTTGCTACTTTTTCCATAGTCTCCGCGTCGGCCAAGTTCCCCACAAAGTTACGCATCCCTTGTACTAAGAGTGCACATTCTGGCATTAATAAGGTCGACCAAAATTGATAGTAGGCAAGGGTAGCTTCATCCCCCTGAGCTTCTACCTCCTGAATATGTTGTTCTTCATCGAAATCGACTACAGCTCGTGCCGAAGTCGTCATCCGAAAGGGTTGAATCTAAAGACAAACATACAACATGTGAGAAAGTCACTCGAGCAAAACGCCAGCCATACATTTTCTTTCCCTGTCATTCATCCTTCAACGTTGACATACAATTTCATCTACTCGTTCGGCGATAGAGTCCGGTGTTCGGATCTGTCGTTCCAAACCGTACAGTTCCGAGAGTACCTTGGTAAGGACAGGCATCTTCTGACAAACGATAGAGGATTGAACGGGGTATAGTCGATCCTGAGATGACCAAACATCGGTCGGATCTCGTGCCGTAGCATATGGAAGGGGGACCTTACAGACCCATTCTCTACGGTCGACCCGGGCCTGGACGAGGAGTTCTTGCTTCCGATCAAAGGTTACAAAGGGTGTAGTCATCGTACCCTTCCGTACAATGACTGTCGCATCTGGTTCTTCCAATGCAGGATTACTTGGTTCTCCAACTCCTAGGGTCGAAGACGCGGGAGTAATATTCGACGTTGCCGGGATGGTTTTCGTTGTAGTGTTGGCACTGTCGGCAGCCGTTGGATCGTCGACAGAATTCATCTTCAAACCACTTCTTGGAAACACCCGTTCGTCGACCACTTTGCAGAGGTTCACTCAACTCTACTAACTTTCCCCCTTTGTGGATCTGGAAGAACCTATGGTGAGATGGGTTTCCCTCCTGGACTACCAGTAACCAGCAAGTGACCGCAAGTTGCGTGAATGCTTGTAACTCGTAACCACGATTGGCACAACGGCTCGAACTGCTTCGAAATGATCTGTGGTGTATTCCCTCTCTCAAGGGGGAAGCTCGGTGATTTTTACACGGAACACTCACCATCCCCCCAAATATTCGGGGGGAGGGGGGAGCCTGGTTCATATCCAGGGTATCTTCCTGTAGTTCGGGCAGTTGAGGCCGGCATGGACGGCAGCATCATTTTCAAGTCCAGATGGATTGACTTTATCCCCATTTCGAATCATGTCAAGAGTTTTATTGTCATCAACAAGATTATTGAAGAATCCGATCATCATTTTCTTGGCAGAACATGCGGTCTTGGTGGGTCTCATTTTACGGGTATTTCTGGCATGGTTCCTTCCTACAGTAATGGATGATGGGAAACTCATCCCGGGTGTACACTATACAGATATTGACTTTTATGTCTTTACAGATGCCGCGCAGTATATACAGATCGGTCAATCACCTTATGATCGACATACGTATCGGTATACACCCTTCCTTGCTGAATTCTTGTCCTATCTTCCTCATCGAGAAATTGGACGGCAAATCTTTTGTATCGCGGATGCACTTTGTGGATGGATTATCGTCCAATTTCGAAGAAAGTCACGACAGACCAACCATAATAATATTATCCACCCAACGACGACGAAAGAGACTCAAACATGGTTACAATTACAGGATGGGATATGGTGGTGTTATAATCCATTGGCAATCAACATTTGTACCCGTGGATCGGCAGAATCCATAATGGTCCTTTTACCTGTCCTATTGACACTTTGGTTAGTGAGCAACACTACGACTAAGCGGCCGACTCTACTCCAGGCGACAATAGCAGGCTTTACACATGGCGTCGCTATTCATTCGAAATTATATCCCATCATTTACACAGGTTCCTTTATGGCGTATCTGGCGACCAAGGATACCGAAAATCTTTCATTGACATCAACGACCTTTCCTTGGACGAATCCAAGACGACTACTACACTTGATTGGAATCTGGACTCGTCGACTCTTCTTTGCACCGGTTCCACTAGTCTTCCTACTTGTCTCTCTCAAGACGTTTGCTGGTTTGACCTACCTAGCAGTCGTACGATACGGTCGAGTTGCACTTGACGAAGGTCTCCTGTACCACTTTTCGAGGGTCGATCATCGACATAATTATTCCATGTACTGGTACTGGATTTATCTGGCTCGAGCCCGTATTGCTACCAATCTACAATTGATGGGACGACTCTTGCTCGTACCGCAATTCATTCTTTTGGTGTACAGTAGTCTCGGGCTAGCTCCCTTCCATCTTGGTCTCGCTCTCTTTGTCCAAACCTATCTCTTTGTCATTCACAACAAAGTCATTACTGCGCAGTACTTTACTTGGTATCTTTGTCTACTTCCGCTATGTACCGACGTACTCAAGTTGACGCGGAGAGTTCAATTAGCGGTTGTCCTTCTCTTACTATCCATCGGGACTTGGCTTGGTTCTGCCTACTGTTTGGAAATGGTGGGTTTGGCGGTCCACAAATGGGTATGGGTGGCCTCAGTACTTTACTTTTTGGCAAATGTGAATCTTTTGGGAGCTATCCTGAGATCAGCATCCACGAAACGGATAGAGTCGGAAGAACGATCTCACTATGGGATTGCGACGAAATCAGATTAGGAATGATCGTTTCGGGAAGCATATTCAGCTTTACAGTTAAATTTTTGTCTTCTCGGTCTATTAACAATTAGAACGTCAGATGTCCCATTTACAATGAAATCCTGCTTCTCTATTGGTTGGCGCCAAGTAGAGTCTCACCTCGACATGCCAAACATGAGTCACGAACAAGTCACGTAACACGTCACTCTTCGATACAGTGGCGCTTTCTTGTGAGATCTGCACGACAACAACAACAACCCACCGAATACTCGAACCTTCCAAAGGAAGGATATTTGGTAGCAACAACTTGATATTTTCAACAGATCACAACGAATTCAAAACGAGGGTTCGCAATCACAACATGCTCTTTCCATGTCTCCTTGTCGTGTGCCTATTAGTGAACACGAGTGCTCTGGTGTCACCACTTGGTAGTAGTCAACAGAACAATGGGAAATACAATTTTGTGTCATCTGACGAGACAAAGGATGGAGACATGGTGGCATCTTCATGGCAACGTCGGAGTGCCATTGGTTCCATTCTTTCCATGGGTGTATTCCTATTAGGATCTCATGATGCCACAGCAGCATCTCAAGATGAGATTGATAAGGAAAATATTGTAAAGGGATATAAACGATTGTCCTATCTTTTGGAACATTGGGAAGAGAAAACTACGAATTGCAAGTAAGTAGTAATCTGCGAGGAGGACGAAGAAGAGAAAACCCCAGACAAGCCTTCCATCGTCTTCTTCTCATTGTGTGTGGGGGCTTATCAAACCCGAGAGGAGGAATCCAATAATCTCATTGTTGTTTCGTACTCTGAACATGATTTTTCTTCTAGGATCGGTCAGACGACTACCTTTGGTGATAACTGTGAACGGACACCCGTCATCGTTATGGAATATTTGGGATATAAGAGTACGAATGATCCACTCTTCAAGATTGATAAGACATTAGCTCGATTGGGATCCTTAGTCCCACCTGACAGAGATATTGATTACCTCGAGGCGACAGAGAATCTATTGCAAAATGCAGAAGAAGCAAATTCGATGGCATTCGTATCAAGTTGGGGTGAAGCGAATCCTGGTGGTGGTAAGGATCGTGTCGAACTCTTCATTGAACGTGCTAAGAACAATATCATCGTATCGAGAAAAAGTTTGGAAACGGTCATGGAAATTCTAAACATCAAACCTTAAAAAGTGAGCTTGGTCGCCACTGGATTGGCACATTTCTACCCTGTTAGCTCCTTTTGTCATTAGACGATTCGCTCTTCGAATCATCTGTGGTTTGTCCAATGAGGGACCTGTAGAATTCTTTGGAATTGCTTGCTGCCAGATACAATCCAGCCTCTAAGAATCTAGTGAATCTCTCTGAGATACTTTCATTGATGGTGATTTCAGAATATTCCGTCGATTCATACAGTTGCAACAGATTCTGCCTTTGTTCGGTAAAGCAACTTGGGAAGAAACCAGGAAAGAATCGTTGAATAGCACCAAAGACTAGGACATGTCCCACGGGAGACAATGGAATGATCAAAATAATGACCACAGGTATGAAGGTGATAATGTCCTTGAATGTCCGCCTGCGTCCAAGATAGCAAGGAAGAAGGGATAAGCAAGTCTTTCTATTTCCAATATCGATCACATGTATGTATCTGGGTGTGCGTTTTCTGTGTCGACGTACCGTATGGTTCGGACTTCCCGGGGTTTCAACGTATATCCCTGTGCGGCTCGAGCAATCAATGTACTGCAATAGACGATATCATCCCAGAAAAGTTGACATCCCTTGACATAGAACCGTAATCCACCCTTCGTCTTTCCAAGGATATCAGCAAGCCATGCTTGAATAGCCTCCTTGTCATACGTAAGACCCGTCACGTAATAATCAATACCCAAACGACGCTTAAAGTCCGTCATCTGTTCGGTAATGACGACCAAGACATCTGCATCTAGCGTACCCTTCTCAATCAGTTCACGACTTCGAGTCTCTACTTGTCCCTCCAACAGACCATATTCCGCTACATTGAGTCGATCTTGAAGTGGGACGTAGCCTTTCGCCGACGGATTTCCAAGTTCCGTAGCAAGGTATGTATAGATTCGTTCCAACTCATATACAAGATTCTGATACGATACCTGTTGCTCCAATGTATGAAGGGCCTCTCCAGAGAGACGGATCTTCGTTCGTAGTCCTGGATCTAAGGATGCTAAGCGCACGTTCGCCACAGCCTGACCCTCTAAGATTCCAGAGCTTAACAACTTCTTGTGTGCCTTTGTTGCTCTCTGGAGATCTTGTTGTAGTCTATTCAATTCCTCCCTTGCCTGCTGAATTGATGGCGTTTCTTCAATCTTGGCAGTCACTGCTCGTTTTTCTTCACCATGCGATCCACCACCACCACTACCTCCTCCCAATAGAGGTGCTTTCGTTGAATCCTCGTCATCGGGCAAGTCATCTGGTGTCTGACCATTAATTCGAGCCCAAACTGCCCCACCAAACTTTTTGAGTGCCTCACGGTCTTGCAACGCACCCTCCCAATCAACAGTTCCATCATCACGGACGTAGAGTCTGGGTCCTGTCGTTGTGACTCCAGAATCATCCTCCTTGGGGATACCGACCCGAATTTCAGGAATTTCCGGAAGCTCAAAACCGAATCCACCCACACCACCACCGCCACCCTCCGATTCGTTCTCGGTTTCTGCCTCTTCCTCACTGTGTGACTTGATAATCTCCAAAAGTCCCTCTCGAGTTTTCAAGACTTTTTTGAGGAGGTCTTCTCGTTCAGTCGATGAATACGCATATCGTCCCATACCCTTGGTCTCATCGAGTTCCCAGCTGTCGTCGTCGTTGCTACCGTTGACGTCACCATTGACTTCACCCAGTATTGGAGGGATCATATCGGTCAGTCGTCGGTCTAGATTGGACAACATTTTTTCATAATCGACTGCTCGCTTTCTCTTCCGACGTAGGCTTGCATCCTTTTCTCCCTCGGAGGATCCCTCTACTGAACACGCAAATTCGGCAGCCGTCACATCTTCTACGGCTTCTCGAATCCACATAATATCCTTGAGTTTACGAAACTTACTGACTGGATCCGTCGGTAATGAGCCTGGTAGTGGTGATCGTGATGATGATAGTAGTCCACCCATGGTCGAAGGAAGTATGGGGTTGTCACCATCATCATCCTCAGAGGGTACCATTTTCCTCGTTTCGGAGGATGTCGACACCAATATACTTGTTCGTCGTCGGTAGGGACGATTTCTTCCCAATAGACTTGAACGGCAGGACCTTGATGACGATGTCGGGAAGGAAAGGTATCTTGGACATTTCCAATCATTGTCGTCGTGCACCACAAGATGTCGTCCTCGTAATACAAAAGGCGAAGATGGTGGAAGTGTAAAGGGATTCACATCTTGTATCGTCGTCATCGTTGTGATCACCCCCAATAGGGTCACTGTCCGGAACATCATGACTGGATGTGTGGTCGTTGAAGAATAATGAATCTCGAAAGAACAATAATCACACTAGAGGGACCACCTTCCGAGACCTTCAACCTTCAAGGATCTATTGGAGGAATCTTCTGAGGTATGACACAGGGAGTACAAGACAAGAGCTGCTGTGAAGGTGTATTCACGACGTGGAGCCGAGAGGACGTGACTCCGTCCTACAGTTTCACGGCAGGTAGCAAGGAAGTTGAGTATACTCGGTATGGGAAAGATGTCTTTTCAAAACGTCGGTCCAGTGTCCTGACTACGCCTTCCTTGACAACCTAGGTTTTCCTTGCCTTCCTCGTGGCGCCAGAGTGGCAGACCAAGTGAAGAAGAAGACTCCGCTGGAGGGAGTGGGCGATGCCAACGGAGACGATATGAAAAAGAAGACGCCCACCGACACGTCAAATGATATACGCCCCCCATACGTAGTATGGTAAGAAAGGTACAGTACCACGCTACCCCGGATGATGATTTGACAGTGATGACAGACGTCGATGATTTCAGCGACGTCTTTCATGTCTCAGCCCTTGCCTCCTCGCTTGAAGTCGCCAGCCGGTGTGAAATCTTTAGGAATTTGGAATCTTCCACACCAGCGATGTCTCTCAACCGAAGGAAAGAAGACAGAAAGAATCCAAAAAAAGGGACACATGTCAACGCCCACCGCTGCTTCGTTCTCTACCCATACGATGCAATCTTGTGTTATCCTAGAAACTGGACAACAAAGATTGTTTAATTCCCTGCTCCTCGACCTTCCCTGAAACACGTACACACATAGAAAGCGAGAAAATGACCGTTGAGGAGGGTGACGTTCCGACGTCAAAGAACGAAAGGATCGAGAACCATCGAGAATATGATCCATATGAACTTATTGTCAAACCAGATTATATTCTGAAAGAACGTCCAGAATGTCTTGGACCCATCCCGGAAGATCGGGAAGAACGTATTGATCGTTGTGGTCAACCGAATCAACAACAGGAGGGAGAAGAAAACAATCCAGATGAGACGAATCAAGATGGAAATAATGGCAAGAACAACAACGACGACGACAATCACAACATGTCGAAGAATAAGAAGAGGAATGACTACAAGAATAAGAACAAGAAAAAGTCAAAACGAGCACGTGACGAACGTCAGGAGGATGCAGATAAGATGTGTATGGCAATTATTCAAGGTTTACCATGTCCATATGGGGAAGAGAAATGTCGATTTTCACATGATATCAAATCTTTCTTAGCGACTCGACCGGAAGATATTAAGGAATTACAGATTGGTTGTCCTATTTTCAATACCTATGGATATTGTGCCTATGGGATATCCTGTCGTTTTGGTTCCTCACATATTACCAAGACAGGTGAAAATATTAGGAATGAGCAACACCATTATCAACAACAACAACAACAAGCAGACATTAAGGGACAATCCTCTAATGACCAGGAAAGTCCACCCTTGGATTACGAACCCGGCCTCAACCTCTTGCTTCCCAAGGAAGCTCAACATCAACTCCGTAAACGAACCTTTCCCTTCAAAACAAAGGCGCACTTTGAAAAGAATTCTCCGACTAGGAAAGAACCATCGAATATATCACCAGCAGAAACGACACAGGGATCTAGTACCGATCAACCACCACCAACCACCACTGTCGTTTCTTCGGGAACACCGATAGAACTTGCGACACGTAAAAAAATTGTGGATTTCAACAACAAAATTTATATTGCACCCCTAACGACTGTAGGGAATTTACCATTCCGTCGGATTATGAAACGATTTGGTGCAGATATTACCTGTGGAGAAATGGCAGTCGGAACATGCCTTTTGGAGGGGAGGCAATCGGAATGGGCATTGTTAAAACGACATCCTGAGGAAGATGTTTTTGGTGTCCAGATTGCTGCTGCCCATCCAGATCAATTTACACGTGTTTCAGAACTGGTCGAAGAATTCGTCCAACCGGACTTTGTCGATTTAAATTTGGGTTGCCCTCTCGACCTTTTGTGTAATAAGGGTGCAGGTGCTGCATTGATGCTCCGGGAGAAGAAACTCAAGGGTGCCCTCATGGGGATTACTGCCGTATTGTCCTGTCCGGTGACGATCAAGATGAGGACTGGATGGGATATGAATGATCCATTCGCCCATAAACTTGCGGGGAAGATCCAGAGTTGGCAATTGGATGGAATTGGAGCAATTATGGTAGGTGCCCATATTCTTCATCATCAACTGGTGATTTTTCTTGCCTGTCAACTATGATCTATGATGGTCCTCCCTACTTTGTTCTTCGATTCTATTCTTACTCACATCTTGATTTCCGATCAGGTACATGGACGGTCACGTCTTCAGCGATACGCAAAACTGGCCAACTGGGAGTATATAAGTAGCGTCGCGACGAGTCAATCGGAGGAATATCGTAGGATCCCTATCATCGGCAATGGAGATATCTTCTCGTTTGAAGATTATGAAGCAAAAATGGCAAATGAGGGTATCTCCAAGACCGCCATGCTCGCAAGAGGTGCATTGATCAAACCATGGTTGCCCACTGAGATCAAAGAACGTCGTCATTGGGACATTTCCTCGTCCGAGCGTTTTGACATTCTGAAGGACTTTGTCAAGTTCGGTCTAGAACACTGGGGATCTGATCAACAGGGAGTCAACAACACCCGTCGTTTCTTGTTGGAATGGCTATCCTTTTTGCATCGCTACGTACCCGTCGGCCTCCTTGAAGTGATCCCCCAGCAAATGAATCAACGCCCTCCGATTCATCTATGCGGGAGAAATTACTTGGAAACACTCTTCCTCTCCCAGCACAGTGCCGATTGGATTAAGATATCAGAGATGCTTCTTGGTCCAGTTCCAGAGGGGTTCCGTTTCACGCCGAAGCATCTTGCAACTGGTTACGCGCAAAGGGAATCGAGTATAGTCCAAAGTAATGGCTAACATTCGTTTTGCTGAAAGACTACGCGGTCCCCGCCCCCCAAGGAATGTAATTTCTTCAGTAATATTCAGTGCAACAATCACACGATACTTTGTCCACGCAATCGGTAGTCAGAACGTTGATATCAAAGAATCCACCACCATTCGTTCGATTACATATGGCAGCAGGGACTGAACCAACGAGTTCATTGTCATGTAAGTTTAGCACGCCAAGGAACGACAGCTGACCTAATTCACTAGGAATCGTCCCCGTGTACTTGCTGTCATCAAGTTGGAGGAGATTCAAATCTGTTAGTTTGGCGAACTCGGTTGGAAGGGTACCTGAGAAAGCTGTCCCGTTCAGGTAGAGCTTTGCAAGCCTGCTAAGGTCAAAAAGCCCAAGTGGCAGTGTACCACTCAAACTAGTGTTGTGAAGATCAAGATACGTCAGCTTCTGAAGGGCCGATATGCTGTCAGGTATAGAACCCGTGAGTCCTAGATTGTGGCTCCATGACAACTCTACGAGCTGGGGAAGGTTGAAAAATCCCTCCGGAACTGTTCCCTTGAGACGATTCGCATAGCCCATTAATGATGCTACGGATATAATGTCAGTAAGTATCTTTATTGATGTACGGAAGCAGCCAAAGAGCTCACGACGAACAAACAACTTACTCAAGTTCTCCAATCGCCCGTACGAACTCGGGATCGGACCAGTGAATTGGTTTACCTCCACGCTTAGTAACTACAACGTTGACGATTCGAATGGCAACAGTGTCCCGTTGAATTTATTCCCTGCAAGCTGGATCCTCTTAATGGCGCTATGCTTACCAAACAAATAGTCTGGAAAAGTACCGGTGAGGAAGTTCGCTGCAAGTAGTAGTTGACCTGAACAAGAACAGAAAAGCAAAGGAATGAGGCGACTGAGAATGTCGATATTTACTTCGCCGGGCAACTTACTCAAAGACGTCATGGCTGACCACTCCTTTGGAATGGAACCACGCAAGTACTCGTCAGGGATGGCCAATGTCTCCAAGCTAGGGAGCAGTACCATTTCGAAAGGAAGTGTACCGGTGACATTGGTTCTTCCTCCATTGGGTCCATCCATCAGTCCTGACAGGCGATAAAGGGTGAGTACGTGATGGTGAACGTCGGGGGAACAGCCGCATGGCAAACCATCACTCACTAAAAAAGATCTCCTTCACACCATGATCGCCTACATCGGGATCATGACATGAAACGAAAAGCCATTTGCACTCATCTTCCCCAAGGAGCCAACTCTGTTCAACATCGCAGCCTGCCGATTCTTGGGCGCATCGTGTCCACGTTTCGCCGTTGGTGCTGTAGAAGAATGAAGCAAGAGCAAAGCGACTGATCATCCTTGCATCGCTACCAGCGAGATCGAGTCTTCCAACAGTCGCTGCCCATTCTGCTGCTCTGTATTGGGGAGTTTCAAAGTCGGAGAATGCCTTGTTGAACATTTTCTTACTGGGATAAAGAGGTTCCAGTGTTTGGAGGAGCTCCAAGAAAGTTGAGCTAGTTGGAGACGCCGAAGGCACCTCTGAGGGCGCCTCCGATGCGTCGACCTCCTCATCTTTTCTTTTTCCTGGGAGAATTACGGCGACTGGGAGAACGACAGCGAAGAGCAAAAGACAAAAGCACGACACTCCGATCTTAAGCACACGCCTCTGTTTTCGATTATCTTTTTCTTCGATTTCGGCTTCTGTTACAATAGCTGATGCACCAATCACTACCCCTTCATTTTCTTCAGCGATGTATGCCTATAATACCACAAAGGGTTAGCAAGTATCGCTTCCTACGGGATCAGTCGCTCTGTACTTACCTGTATACCTTCCAAATCACCAGCAGCAGCATCGGGAGCAGAGAGACCTACATCAGCGTCATAGACGTCTTCATCGAAGAGAGTATATTGAAAAATGGAACTATCGCCTTCGGGGCAACGTAACCCTATGCATCAGATGACTGTGACAGTGACTTCGACATGTACAATCCCACTGTCTGTTAGGTACATACCCACCCACCCAACTGCACCCTTGCCACCGATCCTTCATCATTGCGTCGTTGATGAGGATTTTACTGATGGCGTGCGACACTGGTTTTCTGTAGTTGATGATCTAGACCTCCCTCTGCGAATCTGGGTCGCGCCCACCAAGACGGACGATAAAACTTTTTTCTGGTTCTAAGCCAGTTTGGGCCAGGAATCGAAGGATCACGGAGCTTGTCGCTGCGAAAACCTAGCGGCAGCCCAGAAGACTGTCTGAGTACCCCTAAACTGATCAGTAGCACCGATCACAACAAGTACAGGATACTTCACTGCAGTCCGCGGTAAGTTCCCTAAGGTCAAGGAATCCTTGGGCTGTTCGATTGCACAGGGCCTCGGGCATTGTACCAGTGAGTTCGTTGCCGTCAAGCTCTAAGCTAGAAAGGGTGGCTAGCAGAGCGAATGCATCAGGAATCGTCCCGGTGAAGGTGTTGCCGTATAGTAGAATGCTAGTCGTATTCGACAATTTTCCAAATTCGACGGGAAGGGTGCCTGAGAAAGAGGATGCGCTAAGATCAAGGGTTTGCAAGTTGATGAGATCGAAAAGACCAAGCGGTAGCGTACCACCGATGCTCGTGTTGTGTAAACGAAGATGTTCAATATTCTGCGTAACCCCGATGGTTTCAGGTATCGAACCAACGAGCCCTGGAGTATTGCCTAGATCTAGTTTTTTCAGGTTGGGAAGACTGAACAATGCGTCTGGGACTTCTCCCTCGAATTCATTCCTTTCGGCGACAAGTTCCGCTATGAAAAGGCCCGTAAGCATCTACCGTGATTCAAGACAAACGCCAGAAGATCTCTGTTGGGGGGGAACTTACTCAAGTTTTGCAGTCTCCCGAACGCACTCGGGATTTGACCCGTGAAGCCGTTGTCGTGTATCCATAGGTCCTTCAAGGTGGATGAATTGAATGGCATCACCGTCCCCATCATCTGATTTTCCCCGAGGTGTAGTACCTCCAAGACATTATCTTCACCGAACAAAAACTCTGGAAAGGTACCTGTGAGAGAGTTGTCTCGAAACATGACCTGACCTGTCGAGGTAGAGTAGTTAAAACAAAAGGTTGGTGCCAGATAGAGGTTTATGGCAACTTCATTTTCCGACTTACGCAAAGCCGTCATAGATGACCACTCGTGTGGAATTGAACCCTTTAGGTACTCATTGACGATTGAAATTCTCTCCAAATTATGAAGAAAAACCATTTCGAAAGGAAGTGTGCCCTCGACGTTGTTTTTTTCTCTGTTAACTTTTTCTTTCAGACAGGGAAAGGTTAGCACACGAAGCAAGACAGCTGGTAGCACGTTGCACGAAAGTCATAACTCACGAAAATCCAACGTAGTCACCAGATGATCACCCTCTTGGGGGTCTTGACATGAAACGTGAAGCCACTCGCATTCATTTTCTCCTCCGAGCCACTGGTATTGAAGAGCGCAGTTGGCCGAGTTTTGACCACAGTGAGCCCACTTTTCACCGTTTGTGCTGTAATAGAACGTAGCAAGGGCGAAGCGGCTAATCATCCTTGCATTGTTACCAGCGAGACCTATGCTTCCAACCGTCGATGCCCAAGTTGCTGCCTTGGACTGCGGAGTTTCAACGTCAGAGAAAGCTTTATCAAACATCTTTTCACTCGGATAGAGAGGCTTGAGTATGTCTAGAAACTCCACGAAGTTTACGCTGGTTGGTGAAGCCGATGGCGCATCTGAGGGGGCCTCCATGGGACCTTCTGATTTGTCCGGGGAGCCCTGATTTCTTTTCCGTGGCAGTACCATCGGAATAGGGAGAACGGCAGCCAACAGCAAAAGACAAAAGCACGAAAAAACGCTCATAAGTACACGATTCTGCCTCTTGTTGTCCATTTGTTTGATTTCAGCTTCTGACATCACAGCTGAGGCCCCAATGATTACGGTTTGATCTTCATCCTCGGCTACATACGCCTGACAATACACACCAGGAAAAAAAGTCAGTAACCATAGTTTCCCATGCGACCATTCGAGAGACACAGCTCCTTACATACCTCGATTCCTGTCACATTTGAATTCGCAAAATCGGGATTGGAGGTACCAACATCATCGTAGAAATCTCCCGCATCGAGAGAGAATGCCGATCGATTCAAAAGATTGAGAGAAGAAGCACCCCCTACATTTCTCCCATTGATTCCCTGCGAGGGATCCGCGTCAATAGGAGCCGATGAAACTACAGAGGGGCTTGACATTGACGTGGGCTCATGATGAGAGGTGGCACCATCTCTCGATATTCCCAACGTCGATGTACTTCCAGTGCGGGTTCTATGGCTTGACCCGCGTGGGGATGCCCCACCAGAAAAGTTCCGTGCGCTCCTTGCCGCCTTGCGTGCTGCCAGGTCGTCATACCGGCTCCCGCTCGAACTACCAGGTCGATTCCCGTGCCAACTACCCGGGGTACTCGATAGGGTACTGTGTGCCGAATTTTCAAGTAATCCCTTGGCACTGCCTCCTTTTCGGATCGAGCGATCTGAGCGTTTGGGAGAAATTGAACCCGAGCCGTATGTGCCTGAAACGGTGCCAGAGGAAAACGATGACATCAAAGGTGGCTCCGTGATCTCCGTTAGAGCCAGTCGATGTATATCGGAAACATACCGCACCGGAGACGTCAGGGTGCCTTTCCCTAGGGCCGGATCGCGTCCTGGGGTGGCAAACGCACCCACCGTCGCTGGACGCTTGGGGGAGTATCGACTTTTCTTGGGCAAGAATGGAGATACATACGTGGAAGAAACTGTAGGTGACATTGCATCACTTCTTGCCGGCGCCCCCGGCACTTCCACGTCGTTGGTGGATGATGGTTCATCCAAGTTTAGAACAGCACCAGTGAACGAGATTCGTGCGCGTCTCGGAGAGACGATGATTTGTCCGATATCCGCCTCCCCGCCTACATTTTGGACTTCCTTGATCAACGGAGAAGGTACGGAAGCCGAGACACTAGTTGATATTTTCGCATCTTTTCCTGAAGTCAGGGATCCCACGATACCTGAAGCATCAACCTTCGTGGGAGAAGAGGTTTTGTTTGGGGGTTTTGTCTTCGCAGCTATGGGAGATTGGACACATGGCGTAGCTATTCGATCAATTTGACAATCTTCTCTTCGAAGTTTCTGGGATTCAGCCTGTGCTTCTTCTGGGAGAAGTGCTGTGTCCGCCATCTTGAAATTGACAAGACGACGATACGTCCGCCGTCAGTAGTTTAGCAATCTGAAAAGTATTCACGATTCGAAAGCGATAATCGACGGTTGCTGAGACGTCCGAATGAGTATTTCGACGATAGAAGGTGATGGTCGATTCATGCGATGTATTCTATGAAATGGTCGAGGAAACATCCTTCCTTGACAATTGGTGGTTTCCATTCCCGGCTGCCCCCATTCATCCTCACTGTCACAGCACACAGTGAGGTGTATGTATGTATGCGGACAATTCTCATGACTGTGATATATGTATGTACCGTATGTAAGAGTGATGGTAACAGTAGTACCTACTATACGTAGTGTCTAGTTTGAAATTCGTATCATATCTTTCAGCGGACCTTCTGTCCTCAACGGTCATTCGAATCAAGCATTGCGTCCTTCACCCTTATCACATTCACAGAAGCGACAGTGATTATTTTTGTGAGAGAGCAACTTGCGACAGGTACGGTAGATCAATCTTGCCACGACACAACAACATATCGGAAACACGTGGTCGGGTCCTGTATTGGCAATTTCGTCTAGCAGGGACTCGAGGTAATGTGCTGACATTCATTCGTCACCATCGAGGCTGAGGAAAGTGGAGGCGAATCATCATGTGTCCCTATCATTCTTCGGAGGAACATCGGGCCCAGGGCTGACTGATGGAACATAGCCTACACGTCTACCTTCTTTTCCGAGTCTTGTTTAATTATTTTGGCTCGTCGTTGAAACTCCTTTATTTTCAAGCCTGCTTTCTTGTACGCTGAGTCTTCTGTGTCTTATGTGAGCCAGAATAGAAAAACCTAGTGAAGAGGGACCTTTCTGGTATATTCATTTTCGAGTCCGCAACGCAACGATATCTACTGTCTAAGTGGGTACATCAGGTGTTCCCAGAGGTTCAGAAAGAAAGCGATATCCACTAAGGGGAGTAGTCGAAGGCTGGATCATTTCAAAATGTCCACATGTTTTCCCGGTTGAAGAAAAAATCGTACGCTTCAATTCCTCACTGCCTCACGAAAATCCGCTCTCCAGCCTAACTCGGCACTTAGTATATCTATGCTCTATGTTGCTATGTTATAGCTGTATCCGAATGTTGCTGCCCCGTCCCAGTTTGCATCACGAACGACTTGCACTCCCCAGAAAGAATCGTTCGCGAGACACTTTCAGTAACATTCATCTCAGCAATCACATGATACCTCGTTAGTGCAGTCGGCGGTGAGAAAGTTGATGTCATAGAATGCTTCGCCAGTTCGATTGCATATGGCTTCCGGTACCGTACCGGTAAGTAAATTGCCGTATAGCTCTAACTTCCTAAGGTACGAAAGCAGACCGAATCCTTCGGGGATCGTCCCGGTGAAATTGTTGTCGACAGGTTGAATTTGTTCGGCATTCGATAGTTTGGCAAAGTCGTCAGGAAGAGTACCAGAGAAAGAAGACGAGTTAAGACTGAGCATCTGCAGGTTGATGAGATCGAAAAGACCAAGCGGTAGCGTTCCACTCATACTCGTGTTGTGTAGGTAAAGATGCTCGAGACTTTGCATCGCCGTAATGATTTCAGGTATCGTACCATTAAGCCCCCTATTGTTGCTCACATCTAGTTTCTCAAGGTTGGGCAAACTGAACATTCCTTCGGGGACTTCTCCCTTGAATCGATTCTCATACGCGGTGAAGTAAGCTAGGGATCGGGTTCGTAAGTGCCTACCGAGATTTCAAAAAAAAACGGGAGAAGAGCTCCAGTACTGGAAAACTTACTCAAGTTTTGCAATGTCCCGAAGGTACTCGGGATTGGACCTGTCAAGCTGTTAACTTCTAGCTCCAGTCGCTTTAAGGTGGATGAAATAAACGGTGCCATTGGCCCCTTGAGGGCATTGCGCGAAAGTACCAAATTCTCCAAGACACTCTTTTCACCGAACAAAAAATCTGGAAAAGATCCGGTGAGACGGTTGTATCCCAGCAAAAGTTCACCTGCGAAGGGAAGCAAGTTAATAGATAGAAATGAGACATGGTGAATGGAAAGAGGCCGAAGGCCAAGTGTCTGCAGACTCACGTAAAGCTGTCATGGCCGACCATCCCTCGGGAATGGACCCAGAAATGTATTCATCAGTGATGAAGATTTCTTGTAAGTTGCTTAGGAACACCATTTCGAAAGGAAGCGTCCCGGTTACGTTGTGTCTATCAATTAATGATTTTGCTACGAAGCGAGAGGAAGTGTCAGCACACGAGGAAGCACACGTATCAAACGAATTACGGAAATAGAAACTCACCAAACTGTATCGCCGTCACCACATGATCGCCGTCGTCGGGACCTTGACACGAAACATGAGACCATTCGCATTCGTTTTCTGCAGTGAGCCATTCACGCCCTTGACTGCATCCGACGGACTCCTCGATACATAGGTTCCAGGTTTCGCCGTTAGTGCTATAAAAGAATGTAGCAAGAGCGAAGCGACTAATCATCCTCGCATCAATGCCACCACCTAGGTTTCCATCGGTCGATGCCCAAGTTGCTGCTCTGTACTGGAGTTTCAAAGTCAGAGAATACTTTGTCAAACATCTTCTTACTCGGATAAAGAGGCTTGAGCGTCTCTAGTAGTTCCACAAAGGTTGCGGTAGTGGGTGAAGCGGATGGAGCACCTGAAGGTGCTGTAGAGTTCTCTGATCCGACTCGTCTGATATCCCTTGTTTTCCGGGGAGCGAATATTGCCAAAGATGTCACGACAACCATAAACAAAAGAAAAAACAACGTCATGCCACACTTGACTACTCGTCTGTGGTTCTTGTTGTCTTTTTCTTCAATTTCGGCTTCAGATATCACAGCAGTACCGCCAATGACTAGATGTTCTTCATCAGCTATGTAAGCCTAGTAGAGAAGCGACGAAAGTGTAAGCAAGCGAGGTTCCTGACCGGTTCATTCGACAACGCAACACTCGTAAGGTACCTGTATATCCAGATCAGAAACTTCAGCCTCTGGGCAAGAGGTACCTGCGCCAGCCTGACCAGGTTGAGGGCGTTGCCGATTTTGCCAAAATTGTGCTCCAAAAAAAGGGTTGCCATTGGGGGGGCCTAGGCTTGAGCACCCACAGGTGCTCCAGTCCACCTTCACTCTCGCGACAACAGGATGTGCGAAACAATCTTCTTACTCTATGCAGAAGAGATGTCCAGACCAGTTGAGTGTGAAGCGTTTGCGGGCCATCATTCACCCAAAAAAAAGCCCTTTGTCTAGAAATGGAGCGACTATGTGTCCTAGACAGTGTCTTCCGGGAGGAGGGTTGCGGTAAGGAGGATACTCCGAAGAAGCGGCATCAACGGTGAAGCTACTAAGCAGCCTATCAGCTGATCAAGAGCTGACATGATCATGTCCCATCGTTCAAATCAATACCTAGTACATTATAGCAACCATATTCTCGTAGAGGGTTCCCCCGGTGTTGAAACGGATGCAACTAAGGAGCCATAAGTACAAGCCCCCCCAAAGAGACAGCATAATTTTCCTTCCCTTTAACATAAAATTTTGAACCCCATTTGCTGTATACTTTAACGAAGAAGGCATACATCTCTAAACATCGCTTGGCAGGTTTCTTCAGAACCGAATGAATCAGTATGAAGGGACGCATACTTGTAGTCGATAGTGTACAACAAGATCGCCACTACGGAAAAGAGGGTAAGGGTTAGATGAAAGGCATGGATTGCACACAAGTTGCAAATATATGTGTATGAAAATGGCTCTTGGAACAATCCATATCGAACTTACTTGGCTGACCAACCAGGCAAAAGCTTGTCCAGAAGATAATGTTTCCGATTGACGATCCGGGATTCTTTCGGTACAGGTATTTGGTTACTACCACAAGCGGTATTTGCCCCATCATCCCAAGGAAGGACCATGGACGAAGCATATGGAAAGGAATCGAGATGAGCACTTCATGCATAACAGCTGAGAAGAAAAAGACCGCAAAGGTTGCAACGCCTCGTGGAATTCCACTTCGCACACAAGGAAAGTATAGATGCCGCACAAGCCAGTAGTGAACAGGTAGGTTCCAAAGTCGCCAGTACGATCCAAGTTCACAACTGTTCCACCAATCTCTGTAGAATACTCTGTCTCCGAACCGAAGAAGCTCTGCGCACAGATTCAAGTAAAGATGGAAATAGAAGTAGAAGGTCATTAACCAAAGATACGTGTTCGGAATGCTCAGCTTCAGCCAGTACTCGGCCATAATGGAGACGGTAATCTTCCCACCAGTCTTCTCTAGATCCTGAAGTAAGTTCTCCAAGTTAGGTGCCACGGTCTGCGCGATTAGAAACGTGAAGAGAGAAAAGACAATCACCATGCGAAGGACGATCCCCAAAACTTTAGTCTTTCGTATACGTGGGGTTTTAGGAAAGGCGATTTGATATGTAAGTGTGGGTGCAATCCAAAAGTAGTAGATGTTGCCAAGGGTGACATTCTCGGGATATTCGATTCCCATGTCTTCCTGATCCAGACTCTCGATGAGTGCCAACGTATTTTGATGTTGAACCTCATTTTCCTTCTTCCGTGATGACAATCGATAGTCCTGATTGGCGTGTGCGTAGGAGAGAAGCTTCATCCAGACAATCACCGCATTGAGCATTAAGCAGGCCGCAATAGTCGGAACACCAATAAAGTTCCACACTATCATAATGATAAACCCGAAGGACGAGTGAGCATTCAATTGATGGAGGATCATCCCAATGGGCTCGTATACTTTTCTGTGTGCTAAAAGCCATTCAATGGAAAATCCCAGTACCAACGCAACCTGTAGGAGTAACATCCCCGTCACGAATGGGAATTGTTCCCATGTATCGATCGAAAACCTTGAAATGTCGGGTAGGACCGATAAGACGAAGCCATATCGTTGGACGGAATTCAAAATAAGACGAAAATTGCTAACGATCAATATAAGCATCCCCAGATTGAAGAAACCACGATAATTCTGTGCCTGTGCTTCCGTACTCAAGAAGGAAGGTGCGGCAGAACGATGCATTGGTCGAGAGGGTGGATATCCCTTGTCTTCTGATTTTTCAGCATCACTCGATTTCGACTTGGATCGGAATTGATTAGCCTTTGGGAGTTTCGACATGGAGGGTCGTCTGAGCAATCCAGATCGTTTCTCTGCTTGAGCAAAGTACAGTGGTGGAAGTGTGCCTCGCTCGGCTTGGGGCATTGCCTGTGCCATATTAATCTGCTGTTGTCGACGGAATTCTTCTTCGATATTCCGTGTAGCCTCTTCCTTCAAAAAGGATTCAGTCTCACAGTAGGCACATGCTTCTGACAATAATTGAATCCATTGTGTTTTCTCAGCCAAGGATGGCGTTGAGAATCGTAATAGTGGAACGATATCCGCCGAATCTTGGGCGGGGTTACTTCCATCATAGTGGTAGATAGAAAAGACGAAAAAGTATGCACCGACTTCATCAATGGGTGGATCCTTCCCCTTGGGAGTTGACTTCGATACATGTCGACGATTCTTTTTCCAACCTTCATCTCGAACAGCACAACCACGTAGGGAAAGGAAGTATCTTGGTGAAGTCTCCAAGTGACTTAAAAAGTAGGAGATCCGACCACGATTCAACGTAATATAACGTAATGCCCATTTCGTCCCACCCCAACCAATGGATCGATCTTGCCACTTGAATAGATATCCACTCTTCCCCGGTGGTGGAAGGATTTCTACAGAATCACCCAATCGAGAGAGTTGGTCATTAATGGAATCTAATTCATTCTTTAGAGATTGTGCCTTCGCTCGGAGTTCTTCAATCTCATCCACCTCTTCTCCACTCTTCGTTTCCTTGCCTGAAAAGAATTTCTCCAACATCATTTTTTTGGGGGTCTTCGTTAGATGAAGGTGATCACCGAGACGCCTTGTAGACAAGATGTTTGTTCACTCCACCAATTCGGAATGCGGGGTTCCGGGATTCGGGGAACTGGGAAGTAGAAACGACGGTTGGCTTCGGTCGATGTCTTTTCTTTTTTCCCTCGGTCGTGATGTCTA
>Ga0194115_10000771_pt1 | contig 44510 bp, 48 predicted proteins | sample TA2MahsurfametaG_3_FD_148656 | JGI IMG/M metagenome (GOLD analysis project Ga0194115, IMG submission 148656) | Freshwater microbial communities from Lake Tanganyika, Tanzania - TA2015002 Mahale S4 surface | ecosystem: Environmental > Aquatic > Freshwater > Lake | place: Tanzania: Lake... | reverse complement strand
AGCGCACGCGCCTGCAGGCGGAAGATCGCCTCGCCTCTGGTGCGCAGCGCCTCGCGGCCGATTTCCAAGGGCGCCTCGCCTGCCTCAAAGCGGTGCCTCTGGCGGATTGGCGCCTGCAGGCGTTGCGGGAGCCCTGCCCTGCCGGGCTGGATCCGGATGCTCTGCAACGGCTGTGGATCGATGGGCAGCCGCTGCAGCTCGCCGGTTGGACGCCGCAGCCCGAGGGCGGAGGGGCCCTGCAACTCGAGCTTCCAGATGGCGGGTTGGCGCGCCGCTACTGGCTGGGCTCGTCGGGCGTCAAGGAGCTGGGCTGATGCAGTTGGTGGAAGTACTGGTGGCAGGGGTTGTGTTCACCGCTGCCTCGGGCAGCTCCCTGCAGCTGTTTGCCCAGGCGGCAAGCAGCTCGCAGCAAACGGAGCTGCGCCAGCAACGCCTTGAGCGGATCGAGCTGGATCGCTTGCAGTTGCAGGCCCACTGGCATCGCGAGTTGGCGGGAGCTGAGGCTTGTGCCATCAGCTCTGAGCGGCTGAAGGCTCTGGCCGCGGCTGTGCCGGCACCGCCGCAACTCCTGCGGGAGGTGGTGCTGGGTGAGCAACCGGATGAGCTTCGGCTGCGCTGGCGGTTTGCGGGTGAGCCAGGAGCTCCTCAATCGAAAACGGCTTCACCAGGTTGTCGTCGGCGCCGGCATCGAGTGCCTCCACCCGATCGCGCACGGCATCGCGGCCGGTGAGCATCAGCACCGGCAATTGCAAGCCGGTGGAGCGCAGCCGCTGGCACACCTCCACACCGCTGAGATCCGGCAGCATCCAATCGAGGATCACCAGATCGGGCGGCTCCTGGCGGATTGCCGTGAGCGCCTCGATCCCATCGCTGCAGCCGCGCACCGCGTAGCCCTCTTCCCCCAGCTCCAGCTCGAGAAATTGCCGCAGGCGGGGATCGTCGTCGGCCAGCAGCACGCGGGTGGCTTGGCCGCCATCGCGGATCGATGCCATGGTGTGCCGCAATGGCTCCCCCTGTCTTACCCACATCTGCGGCATCGCGCTTGCTGAGCTGGCGCCCGCGCAACCTGGCGGCACGCATGGCGCGCTGGGGCGTGGTAATCGTGCTCGTGTACCTGCTGATCGCCCTGCTTACGCCCCTGTTCACCCACCTCGGCCTGCTGCCGGATGTGAATGCGGGTCTTGATAACCCCATCTATGCGCCGCCCTCCGTTCAGCACTGGTGCGGCACCGATCGCCTGGGACGCGATGTGTGCAGCCGCACCCTCGCCGGCAGTGGCGTGGCCCTGCAGGTGGTGGGCGTGGCATTGGTGTCGGCCCTGGTGATCGGCGTGCCGCTGGGCATGGTGAGCGGCTACCTGGGCGGCTGGCTGGATCGGGTTTTGGTGCTGTTGATGGACACGCTCTACACACTCCCGGTGCTGCTGCTCTCCGTGGTGCTCGCCTTCCTATTGGGTAAGGGCCTGCCTAATGCTGCGGCTGCGCTGTGTGTGGTGTACGTGCCTCAATACTTCCGCGTGGTGCGCAATCAAACCGCTCAAGTGAAGGCGGAGTTGTTTGTGGAAGCGGCCCGCTCGCTCGGGGCCGGGCCGATCTGGATCTTGCGCCGCTACCTGTTCCGCAACGTGATCACCTCCGTGCCGGTGCTGCTCACCCTCAACGCCGCCGATGCGGTGCTGGTGCTCGGCGGTCTTGGCTTTTTGGGCCTCGGCCTGCCTGAAACCGTGCCCGAATGGGGGAGTGATCTGCAGCAGGCGCTCAGTGCCCTGCCCACCGGTATCTGGTGGACGGCCTTGTATCCAGGTGTTGCGATGTTTGTTCTCGTGCTGGGCCTCTCGTTTCTGGGCGAAGGCCTCGAGAGCTGGCTGAGCGGCAGCGGCTCCAGCGGACGCTCGCAGAGCTGAGGGTTAGTAGCGCAGCTTCAGGGTGCGGGGCAGCTGCTCAGCAATCTCACCCTCATCAGTCAGCGGCGGATAGGGACGCCCTGTCCGCCGGCACCAGTCGGCCACCTGGGGGTAGGCCCACTCAAACAGCAGCTTGCGGTAGGCCTCCTCGCCGCCGGGAACGCCTTCGCCGTTGCTGGGAACCAGTCCCGCGCGTTCCCTTTGGCGCAGTGCCTCAAAGAGCAGGGTGGCGGCGGCCACGCTCACGTTGAGGCTCTGCACCATGCCCGTCATCGGGATGAACAGCGGTTGATCCACCATCGCCAGCGCTTCCTTGCTCATCCCCCACTTCTCGGCACCCATCAGGAAGCAACTGGGTCCGGTGAAGTCGCAGTCGCGGTAGTCGCGGGCATCCACGCTCAGGTGGGTGCCGTAGATCCGGAAGCCTTTGGCCTTCAGGCCGCTGAGGCACTCTTCGATGCTCGGGTGGGGATGTAGGGGCACCCACTTTTGGCTGCCCTTGGCGGTTTTGTTGAAGGTGCGGGGTCGTCCCGGCAGGCTCACCACATGGGCTTCGAGCACGCCCACCGCATCGCAGGTGCGCAGGATCGCCGAGAGGTTGTGGGGTTTGTCCACCGCTTCTAGAACCACCGTGAGATCACCCATGCGGCGGTTGAGCACGGCCTGGAGGCGTTCAAAGCGGCGGGGCAACAGGGGCATCGATCAACGCAGGCCTGAGTCCCATCGTCCTGGATCACCGGATCTGCCACCTAGTGCCGATAGCGTTGCCCCGTGGAGCCGAGCTTTGATCAGCGCGTTTGGGCGGCGGCGAGCCAGATCCCACCTGGCAAGCTCGCCACCTACGGCCAGATCGCCGAACTGATCGGTGCCTACGGCTGTGCGCGCCAGGTGGGATGGGCCCTGCGCCGGCTTGCCCTGCCCTCAGCCGTGCCCTGGCATCGGGTGGTGAATGCCCAAGGCCGCATCAGCATGAGCCTCAGCCGTGAGGGATCCGACTGGATCCAACGGGAGTTGCTGTTGGCTGAAGGTATCCCGGTGGATGCGGAAGGCAAGCTGCCGCTGGCGCGTTATCGCTGGCTGCCGCCGCTCGATTTGGCTGCCGCGCGATAACCCCAGGCCTGGAATGTCTCCTGCAGCGATGGGTCGTCCTGGAAGGCTTGGAAATAAATCGCTTCCGGTGCTAGATCGGCTCCATTGGGCCAGGTGATCGTTCCCAGCTCTGCGTTGAGTTCAAACCCTGCAAAGCAGCCGGGTTGCTTGAGGGGCGCGAAGAGAGGTCCGCAAAGCAGCGCCTGCAGATCAGCCACGCCGCTTCGCCCGTTGCTGAAAGCAACGCGGATCCTGGTTCCTTCCAGGTGTTCGACCGCCTCAATTCGCAAGGGTGTGTTCATTCCAGCGGTGCGATCGGGATGAGGGGTTCCTGGTCCTGGCATCGCTGCCAATCCTCCTGGAGTTCTTTGAGGTGGAGGTTTCTCCATTCAAGAACCAATCTCAGCGCTCGAGGCGGAAAAGCCCCCTGTACCAGGCCCGAGTCGATCTCGACCAACACCTCCGCAGCTCCGTACCGCGCGTGAAAGTGAGGCGGTTGATGGTCGGCATAGAACATCACGATGGTGATGCCAAGGAAGCGGCTCACGATCGGCATGGTGCTGGCTGGCTTTGTTGGTGAAATGCCACCGCTGTTTCAGCGCGTCGCCGCTGGCGCGTTATCGCTGGCTGCCGCCGGGCGCTAGTTGTGGAGCAACGTCTGAGCTGCGGGCCTGTTGAGCGCTTCTCCTGTTGCTGAACCGAGGGGCCTGGCGCCGCGCCAGCTGGCGTGGCAGGTGCTCCAGGCCGTGTCAGCGGGGGCCTATGCCGATGGGGCGCTGGAGCGGGAGTTGGGGAAAGTGCAGCTGGCGCCCCTGGATCGGGCCCTGGCGACGGAGCTGGCCTACGGCGCGATCCGGCAGCGGCGGTTACTGGATGCCTGGCTGGATCAGCTGGGGAAAGTGCCGGCGGAGCGCCAGCCCCCCAAGCTGCGCTGGCTTTTGCATTTGGGCTTGTATCAGCTGATCGCCAGCGATCGGGTGCCGGCATCCGCAGCGGTGAGCACCACCGTGGAGCTGGCCAAACGTGGGGGCTTGGCGAGGCTGGCACCAGTGGCCAACGGCATGCTTCGGGCCTTCCTGCGCCGCCGCGATGCCGGCGACACCCTGCCACTTCCCCCAGAGGCAGCGGCCGATCCGGCGGTGTCGCTGGGGGTGCGTTATTCCCTGCCCGATTGGCTCACGGGCAACCTCCTGCAGTGGTTGCCGCCGGAGCGGGCTGAGGCGTTCGCTCAGGCGTGCAACACACCGCCTGGTTTGGATCTGCGGGTGAATCGGTTGCGCTCGTCGCCGGCTGAGGTGCAGGCCGCACTGGCTGCCGCTGGGGTGGAGGCGCGGCCAATTGAGGGGGTGCCGCAGGGGCTCACGTTGCTCGGCCGCAGCGGTGATCTCAGCCGTTTACCCGGCTTCAGCGAGGGTCATTGGTGTGTGCAGGATCGAGCCGCCCAGCGCATTGCGCCGCTCGTGGATCCACAGCCCGGTGAGCGCATCCTGGATGCCTGCGCCGCACCCGGTGGCAAGAGCACTCACCTGGCTGAACTGATGGGGGATCAGGGCACCGTGCTGGCCCTCGATCGCGGCGAGGCGCGGCTGCGGCGGGTTAGCCGCAACGCGGAGCGCCTGGGGCTCGACTGCATTGACGTGCGCCATGGCGATGCCACCACCTGGGCCAACCAACAGCCTGAGTTGCTCGGCCAGGTGGATCGGATCCTGGTGGATGCGCCCTGCTCCGGCCTTGGCACCCTGGCCCGCCATGCCGATGCCCGCTGGCGGATCGATCCGGCGGCGATCGATGAGCTGGTGTTGCTGCAACGCCAGCTGCTCGATGGGCTGCTGCCATTGCTGAAACCTCAGGGCCGGTTGGTGTACGCCACTTGCACCGTGCACCCGCGGGAAAATCAGGAGCTGATCCACGCGCTCCTCGAGGATCAGCCTCAGCTGCAGTTGATCGAGAGCTGGCAGCTCTGGCCGGGTGAAGTGGATGGTGGCGGCGATGGCTTCTTCGCCGCCGTACTCAGGCGACAGGCCTGAGTTGTTGGATTAGGGCAGCGGTGGCGGTGCGGCCGGAGCCACTGGTGGTGGCGGGGTTGGCCCGGTGCTCACCGGAGGAGGTGGTGCTGGACCTGTACTGGCCGGAGCGGCTCCTGGCGCTGCTTTGCTGGCTTCGCTGGGGGCCCCTTCGGGAATCACCTGTGGAGCCGCACCGGGTGCGGTGGTCGGTGCAGTTGGCCCGGCTGGAATGCCGACTGGTTCGATCGCCCTGCGATTGCCCTTGAGCGCTTTGAGCGGATCGAATTTGCCCGCCAGCTGAGGTTTGGGCGGGAACTGTCGCACCGGTAAGTCCTTCAGGATCGGGCCCATGTAGTCCGCCCAGGCCACCACGGCCACGGCACTGGTGCTCTTGGTTTCCTGGTTGTTGTCGTAGCCGAGCCACAGGCCCGTCACGAGTTGAGGCACGCCGCCGATGAACCACAGGTCGCGGCCGCCTTCGGAGGTGCCGGTTTTGCCGGCAGCCGGACGATCCGGGGGCACGGCGCCATAGCCGGTGCCGCCTTTCACCACCTGCTGCAGCATCCAGAGCATGGCGTCGGCAATGTCGCTCGGAACAGCCCGGCGGCCCCGGTCGCCATCCACGCGGCGGCTCCAGAGCAGCTCGCCATTGGGGCCGAGGATTTCCTCAAACGGCGTTGGCGTCACATACACCCCCCGGTTGAAGATCGCGGCATAAGCGGCGGTCATGTCGAGCACTGTTTGCTCGGTGGCGCCAACGGCCAAGGGATAGAACCGCCCCAGTTCACGGGTGATGCCCAGGCTCTTGGCGGTGGCGATCACTTTGTCGAAGCCGATCTGCTTGAGCAGGCTCACCGCCACTGTGTTGAGCGAGTTCTGCAGGGCCACCCAGAGCGGCACGGTGCCCATGTAGCGGTTGCCGAAGTTCTTCGGGCAGTAGCCCGCGTAACACACCTGGCGATCGTTGATGGCGTCTTCAGGCTTCATGCCCTCCTTGAGGGCTGTGAGATACACGAACAACTTGAAGGTGGAGCCGGGGGAGCGCAGTGCCTGAGCGGCGCGGTTGAACTGGCTCTTGTCGAAATCCTTGCCGCCCACCATCGAGCGCACCAGGCCCGTGCCGGGCTCCATCGACACGACCGCCCCTTCCATCTCACCAGGGGCGTGCTTGTTGATCGTGGCCTGAGCTCGTTCCTGCCAGCTCATGTTGAGGCTGCTGCGGATCGTGAGGCCGCCCACTTCAAGGTCTTCAGGGCTGAGCACCTTGGGCAGTTCCTGTGCCACCCAGCTGGTGAAGTAGGGCGCGCGGCTGGTCCAGAACTTTGGCTCAGCGGGCTTGAGCAGCAAGGGGCTGGCGCTGGCGCTTTGCAGTTGCAGGTCGTCGATGAAACCGGCTTCGCGCATGCGGCGCAGCACCGTGGCCCGCCGCTCCAGGGCCAGATCTGGATTCACCAGCGGTGAATACACCGAGGGGGCCGGAGGCAGGCCGGCGATCAGGGCCGCCTCCGGCAGGGTGAGCTCTGAGGGGCGTTTGGAGAAATAGATCCACGCGGCATCCGACACGCCATAGGCGCTCGAGCCCAGATACACGTAGTTGAGGTATTGCTCGAGGATCTGCTGCTTGCTCAGCTGGCGCTCCAGCTTTCCGGCCAGTAGCGCTTCCTTCAGCTTGCGAATGATCGTGCGGTCCTGGCTCAGAAACACCGTGCGCGCCAGCTGCTGGGTGATGGTGCTGGCACCCTCCTCAACCGATCCGCGTTTCACGTTGCGCATCAGCGCTCGGCCGATGCCAACCGGATCGATGCCGTCGTGCTCGTAGAAGCGGCGATCTTCAGCGGCGATGAAGGCCCGCTGCACCAGCAGAGGCATTTGGCCGCTCACCAACTTCTCGCGCGTGGCAGGGCCCAGCTTCTGGATCACCTGACCGTCCGCCGAGAGCACCGTCACCGTGCCGGGTCGGTTGTAGCTGCTCACCCGCTGCACATTGGGGAGCAGCGCATCCACCCCCTGCACCAACAGGTTCTGGCCAAGACAAACGGCAACGCCAGCGCCAGCCCCGATCAAGCCAGCGCGCAGCAGCGGGCGGCGGCGCTTGGCCGTCACATCACCACCAGATCGCTATGGCCAATGGCCAGAGCGGTCACGAGCATCCCTAGCACCAGGAAGGGCTGGGCACTGGCCTGGTATTTCACATCGAAAGCCACGGGGTCCCGCAGCAGCCAGATGTCCTGGAAGGTGATCTGAGGAATGATCAGCAGCACCAGGAGCACAGCCGCAAAGTGCTGGCCGATCGTGATCAGCACAGCCACCATTGCCAGCTGAAACACATCAATCATCCCAGCGCTGATCCAGCTCGCCTTCTCGATGCCGAAGGCCACGGGCAGGGATTGCAAGCCCAGGGCCCGGTCGCCTTCCACGCTCTTGAAATCGTTCACCACCGCGATCCCCAGGCCGGCCAGCGAGTAGGCCAGCGTGAGCAGAGCAGTGGTCCAGGTGAGCTGGCCAAAGAGGGCCTGACCGGCCCACCAAGGCAAAGCGATGTAGCTGGCGCCCAGGGCGTAGTTCCCAAGCCAGCCGTTTTGCTTGAGCTTCAGTGGCGGTGCTGAATAGATGAAGCTCACAAAGGAGCCCCCAAGAGCGAGCAGAAACAGCACCGGTGTGGTGTGAGCAGCCCACAGATCAAGGCCGTAAGCCACGCCAAGGCCGGCCAACAGCAGCACCCAGATCTGGGCTTTCACCTGCCAGAGGGGAATCGCACCAGAGGGGATCGGTCGATACGGCTCGTTGATCGCGTCGATCTCGCGGTCGTAGTAGTCGTTGATCGTTTGTGTGTAGCCGGCCAGCAAAGGACCACTCATCACCATGCAGGCGATGGATGCACCCACCTCGGTGAAGGTCCAGTGGAAATTGCCGGAGGCTGCGGCGCCGCAGAGCACACCCCAGATCAGAGGAATCCAGGTGACCGGCTTCATCAGCTGAAGCCGGATCTTCCAAATGTTGGAGGTGCCGCTGGCACCTTTCATGCCCAGCAGTTGGCGCGCTCCCGCGCCGCTACTGGCCGTGGGATTAGGAGAGTCGCTGGGGGAGTCGCTCACGGGGGCGGCTTCAGGCTGCGGTGATTTCGTCGTCGAAGAACCAGGTGGTGGTGCCATTGGCCAGCTCCACCACCACACCGATGCCTTTGCCGTCGGTCACTTTGAAGTCCTTCACGGTGCCGGTGGCATCGGTCTGAAGGGCTGAAACGAGATCAGCGGGGATGCGGTCGCGCACCCGGGTGACCCGCACCTTCGAGCCGACGGTGATGGCAACCTGGGACATGTCCAGCGCGACAAAAGTGGCGCCAGGTTAGCCCCCGGACACACGGCTGCTCCTTCTCTCCCATGGTCGCCAAGCGGATCATTCCTTGCCTCGACGTGGCTGATGGCCGGGTGGTGAAGGGGGTGAACTTCGTCGGTCTGCGGGATGCCGGCGATCCAGTGGAGCTGGCCTGCCGCTACAGCGCCTCGGGTGCTGATGAGCTCGTGTTTCTCGACATCGCCGCCTCCCACCAGGGGCGCGCCACGTTGGTGGATCTGGTGCGCCGCACCGCTGAAGCCGTCACGATCCCCTTCACCGTGGGCGGCGGCATCAGCACGGTGGAGGGCATCACCGAACTGCTGCGCGCCGGTGCCGACAAGGTGAGCCTCAACTCATCAGCGGTGCGCGATCCGGAGCTGGTGGCCCGTGGCGCAGAGCGCTTTGGCTGTCAGTGCATCGTGGTGGCGATTGATGCTCGGCGCCGTGAGGGGGGCTGGGATGTGTATGTGAAAGGAGGCCGCGAAAACACAGGTCTTGATGCGGTGGCCTGGGCTCAGCGGGTGGTGGCGCTGGGGGCCGGCGAGATCTTGCTCACCTCGATGGACGGCGATGGCACCCAGGCGGGCTACGAGCTCGAGCTCACCCGGGCGGTGGCCGATGCGGTGGAGGTGCCGGTGATTGCCAGTGGCGGTGCTGGCTGTATCGATCACATCGCCCAAGCCCTGGATGCAGGCCCGAAGGGTGGTCACGCCTCGGCGGCTCTGCTGGCTTCCCTCCTGCACGACGGAGTGCTCACCGTGGAACAGATCAAATCGGATCTGCTGGGCCGCGGCCTCACGATCCGCCCGCTGGAGCTGCCTGCCGGCGCGAGCGGCTCACGCTGACGCGCCGCAGCGTTACGCGCCGTTACATTTGTCTCAGACTTGATAAGCCGCGGCCGTGCCTGCCCTGCTCCAGTCCCACTCCACGGCCCTGGCGGTCGTGATTGTGCTGGTGGTGGTGGCCATGGTGGCCTGGGCCCTGCAGCTCATGCAGGCCGCTGCGGACCGCAAGGAGTTTTCCTTAATGCTCGCGGGCTGCATGGTGTGTTCCGCTGCCGTGGGTTTGGCTGCCGTGATGGTGATGACCGTAACCAGCGCTGATCGCATTGAGGCCCAGCTCCAGGCTGGAGGTGTCAGTCTCGATGTGATTTCCCTGCCCTGGGATGCCAGTGTCGATTCAACCCGGCGATCCTGAGCAGGTTCGCGATCTGTTTGATCGCATCGCCCCGGCTTACGACAACCTCAACGACCTGCTCAGCCTCGGGCTGCATCGTCTCTGGAAGAGGCAAGCTGTGGCTTGGCTCGATCCAGCCCCCGGCCAGCGTTTGCTGGATCTCTGTTGCGGCACGGGTGATCTCGCCCTTGTGTTGGCAGAGAAAGTCCGCCCGGGAGGGCTGGTGCTCGGGCTGGATGCTGCCGCTGCCCCTCTGGAGCGGGCGCGCCAGCGGGCGCGGCGCCAGCCCTGGCTGCCTGTGGAATTCCGTCAGGGTGATGCATCGGCCACCGATCTGGCCGATGGCTGGGTCGATGGCGCTGTGATGGCCTACGGCCTGCGCAACCTGCCGGATCCCGCGGCCGGGCTTCAGGAGTTGCGGCGCTTGTTGCGTGTGGGTGGCCGTGCGGCGGTGCTCGATTTCAATCGTCCACCCAACGACCGTGGGGCCACCGCTGCCTTTCAGCGCTTGTATCTGCGCCAGCTGGTGGTGCCATTGGCCCGGCGAGCCGGGCTGGAGGACCAGTACGCCTATCTCGAGCGCAGCCTGCAGCGCTTCCCCACGGGTTCAGAGCAGGAAGATCTGGCTCGGGATGCGGGATTCAGCCTCGTGCGTCACCGGTTGCTGGCCGGAGGCCAGATGGGATTGCTGCAGCTTGTTGCCTGAACGTGGCGATGTCGCTCGATCTCGTTCTCCTGCCGCGCTGAACAAATGATCGTGACCAGGCTGAACAGGGCAGCGGGCAGCAGGATGGCGAGTCCGAGATCGGGTCCCATCTGAGAGCGGCAACTGCTTTCAATCTGCGGCGCTCTGCTGGTGGCGTCAGTAGGTGCTCGTGCCTAGCGCGGAACCGCCGCTGGGCAGAATCGGTGGCCGAGCGCGCCCACGCCGGCCCCTTCAGGAGCAACTCGTGCACTTCCAGGACATCATCAGCACCCTCAACCGCTTCTGGGCTGAGCGGGGCTGCCTGATCCTGCAGCCCTACGACACCGAGAAGGGTGCCGGCACCATGAGCCCTCATACGGTGCTGCGGGCGATCGGTCCTGAGCCCTGGGCCGTGGCGTATCCGGAGCCGTGTCGGCGTCCCACGGATGGTCGCTACGGCGATAACCCCAACCGGGCGCAGCACTACTTCCAGTACCAGGTGCTGATCAAGCCCAGCCCGGACGGCATTCAGGAGACCTATCTCGCTTCGCTGGAGGCCCTCGGCATCAAAGCCGCCGATCACGACATTCGCTTCGTGGAGGACAACTGGGAGTCGCCCACCCTCGGTGCCTGGGGTGTGGGTTGGGAGGTGTGGCTCGACGGCATGGAGGTGACCCAGTTCACCTATTTCCAGCAGTGCGGCGGCATCGACTGCCGGCCCGTGTCAATCGAGATCACCTATGGCCTCGAGCGCCTGGCCATGTATCTCCAGGATGTGGAGAGCATCTGGGATCTCTCTTGGGACGGCAAGCGTTCCTATGGAGACATCTGGCTGCCGTTCGAGAAGGGGCAGTGCACTTACAACTTCGAGGCTTCCAACCCTGAGCGGCTCAAGCAGCTGTTTGCCATCTACGAAGCCGAGGCGGCTGATCTGGTGGCGAAGAAGCTGCCGGCTCCTGCGCTGGATTTTGTGCTCAAGTGCAGCCACACCTTCAACTTGCTGGAGGCCCGCGGCGTGATCTCGGTCACCGAGCGCACCGCCACCATCGGCCGCATTCGCAACCTGGCCCGTCAGGTGGCTGAGGCCTGGCTCGAAGAGCGCGAAGCGCTGGGTTTCCCGTTGCTCGAGCGTTAGGGAGCGGGCGGCACCGGCACGGCCGGGCCGTCGAGGGTGTTGCTGCAGAGATCGAGCACGATCCGCTGACCCACCGATCCCGGTGCGGGAGTGCCCCAGCCTTGCCAGTTGCCATCAATACGCCAGTTCTGGCGCAGGGATTCGCACTGCACAGCCACAGCTGTGGCGGCGGAACCCCGCAGGCCCAGATCGCTGATCGATGGTTTCACCAGGGTGATGCGCACTCCGCCGGGGTGCAGCTTCCAGCCCGACCAATCCACCGCGGTGGTGTTGAACCACTTCCAGCGCGCCTGGCCCGACTGTTCGCGCCACTCCAGCTCGGCGCGATCACGCCGCTCCGCTGGGCTCAGCAAGAGCGCTGCCGCTGCTTCACCGCCGCTGCCCTCGGGCGGTGGCGGCGCCAGTTGGCTGCTCCCCGCGCTCGCGGGGCTGTTGGGGGCACCCGGCAGTTTCAACACTTGGCCCACCTGCAGCAGCGTGGGATCGCTGATGCCATTCAGCTCGATCAGAGCCTGCAAGTTCACGCGATAACGCAGCGCCAGCTGCTCAAGGGTGTCGCCTTCCACCACCTGGATCGTGCGGGGCTGACTCAGCGCCGCTGCACCGGATGCCAGCACGAGCGAGCACCCCAGAGCTAGCCACCGAACCCGCCGCCGCATCGCCATCGAGATCGCGGCTGAACCCTAGGGGAACACTCCCACTACTGCTGTTGCTGCGGTGCGGATGGGTGCCTTTGCTCTGGCCGGCGCACTGCTGGCGCTGGCCATCGGCATGTTGCCACTGGCTGGGCCGATCCAGGCCGGCTTGCTGGCCCTGTTGCTGGGTGGCGTTGCCTGGTTCACCCGCCGGCGATCACGCCTGAGTTGCGCGTTGGTGTTGCTGCTGCTGCTGCTCTGGGGGTGGGGGCTGCTCAACCAACCCCGGCCTGGCGCCAACGATCCTGTGCAGCGGATTCCAGCCAACGCCATGGAACAATCCGTTGCCGTCACGGCGCGGTTGCTTGAGGATCCCCAGCTCGATCCCTCAGGCCAGCGTTGCCGGGCATTGGCTGCACTGGCCGGTGGTCGCAGCGAGCTGCAGTTCAGTCCCTGTGGGGCGTTTCGCCAGGGCTGGCGGCTGCAGCTGCAGGGTGTGTTGCGCCGGCTGCCGCCAGCGCCCCATCCGCTGCTGGCGGGGCCGGCCGAGCGCTTGCAACGCCTGGAGGCCTGGAGCGCTCTGCGCGTTGAGAGCTGGCGGGTGTTGGAGCGCCCGGCCACGCCCGTGGCGGATCTGCGCCGCCGCATGGCGGTGGCTCTGCAAGCGATCGGTGGACCAGACGCCGGTGGAGTGCTCTCGGCCCTCGTGCTCGGCAGTGCAGTGAGCCCATTGACCAGTGAGGTGCGGGAGGCGTTCCGGGCGGCGGGTTTATCCCATGCGCTGGCGGCCAGCGGCTACCACCTCACGGTGTTGCTTGGGGCCGTGATGCTGGTGGCCCGCGGCCTGGTGGCGCCCCTGCGCTGGGCCCTGGCCTTGGGGGCGATGGCGGGGTTTCTGCTCTTGGCCGGCCCGCAACCCTCGGTGGTTCGAGCGGTGTTGATGGGGGCGGTGGCCTTCGCGTTGCGGGAGAGCGGACGCTGCAGTCGTCCCCTGGCGGTGATGCTGCTCTGTCTGCTGCTGATGTTGGTGATCCGGCCAGCCTGGTTGCTGGATGTGGGCTTTCAGCTCAGCGCCGCCGCCACGGCGGGCCTGATTCTCAGCGCCAGGCCTCTGGAGCAGCAGCTCCAGCGCTGGGGGCCGCCTTGGGCTGCTGGAGCCCTTGCGGTGCCAGTCGCCGCCTCGCTCTGGACGCTGCCGCTGCAGCTCCTTCACTTCGGCGTCTTGCCGCTCTGGGCTGTGCCATCGAATCTGCTGGTGGCCCCCCTGCTCACACCGCTCACCCTCGGGGCGATGGCCATGGCGGTTGCGGCTGTGCTCTGCCCGCCGCTCTTGGTGGCCCTGGGTTGGCTGATGGTGCCGCTCACGCAGTTGTTTGTGTGGCTGGTGCGCCAGCTGGCGGCGTTACCCCTGGCGGAGTGCCCGCTGGGACGCCTGTCACCGCTGCTCGCGTTGTTGCTCGCTGTTGCCTTGGCGCCTTGGTTGCTGCCGTCCACCCGGCGTTGGCGCCGCTGGGGAGCAGCGCTGCTGGGGGTGGTGGCAGCGGCTCAGATGCACCTGCTGTTGGCCGATCAGCTGTTGCTTGTGCATGACGCCAGCCGCCAGTGGTTGGTGGCCCGCCACGCCGGTCGCGCTGCCCTGATCAGTCGCCGGGGCGATGGCCTGAGCTGCAGCCGCGCTGCTCAGCTGGCTCAGGGTTTGGGCATCCGTCGCTACGACTGGGCCCTTCTGCTGGATCCGCTGCCACCAGAGCAACCCGATTGCTGGGCGGCCCTCACACCCAGCCTGTTGGCCGGTCAGAACGGCAGTTCTGTCCTGGCGCAGGGGCAGCGGTTGGCGAGTGCTGGTCTGGCGGTTGAGGCGGTTGCGGCGGATAGCCAGGCGCTGGTTCTTGCGGCAGGTCGGTTGCGTTGGGGGCTAATGCCCGATCGCCAGTCGTGGTGGAGCTGGCGGGAGCATGCGACGGTCACTGTCCAGCGGGTGGATGGGCTCTGGTTGGGCTTCAGCCCGCGGCCTTCTGAGCAACGCCAGCTCCCTGCTCTGGCGCCCGAGAAGCTCTGGTGGCCGGCTGCCGGTTCAGCCAGCGGTTGGCGCCAGGCCTGAGGGCGACCAGTCGGTCTCTACACTGCCCTGGTCGCCTGGAGAGGTGGCTGAGTGGTCGAAAGCGAACGACTCGAAATCGTTTGAAGGGCAACCTTCCGTGGGTTCGAATCCCACCCTCTCCGTTTTCAGAAGGTCCCGCGAAGACCATTCACGTCCCACTTCCCTTGCGGTGGTGGGACTTTTGCTTTTGGGGACTTTTTCTATATTTTGATGTAATCACACTGTCGCTCATCAGTATGTTGTTTGGATTTCAGGGATCCCGCTGTTCGTCTCGCATCATCTTCGCTCAATGTCGCAAGTTCTGATGCCGATCCGCGTCGTTTCAATCAAGGTGTGGGGATTGTTTTTAGGCTTTGCGGCGTGCAGAACTATTTCGCGGTGACTGTGAGCATCAGAAGGAGTCTTGTCCCCATGGAATTTCTCCCCTATTGCTCGTCCATCCGTTTGAACTCCTTCAACACAGCCCGATTGAGGCGGTCATCGCACCCCACAACCAACTGCGGGTAGATGGTTCCCTCCCGATAAGGGGCAGATCCCGCTGAGCACAGAGCCTTGGTTGCTTCCTGCCACTGCTCCATCACGTGCTGACCAATGGTCTGACGCAACTGGGCATCGGACTGTTGCCAGGATTGCTCAGCGCAGTAGTGCTTCTGAGCTGTTTTCTCGCCAGTGCCAGCAGGCCAAGGATGTGCAGTCGTTTCATGGATTCAAGACGCTGCGTTCGCACCGGTGACCAAGATCAGTGATGGCTGTTCTTGTCTTCAGGGTGGTGCTGGCAGGGCATCCACAGCGAGCCCATGGCATGAGCGCCTTCACACCCAAGTTCTGCTGCCTTTCGCAGTGCCACCTGCTTGCTGGGGTACGCGTAGAGGTTTTCGCTTTTGAGTGATTGCTGGTGATGGGAGTGGATGGCGTTGGATCCGCCCAGGCGTTTGGGACCCATGCCCTCCATCCCGAACCACCAAACACCCATCACATTGACCCCTGCAATGAGGACCCCCATCCCCACGACGCAGGCATTGATCACGCCCATGCCGACAGCGCCAATGCTGAGCACCCCCATCGGCACCACACCAATGCTCACAACGCCCATGGGGACAATGCCAATCGAGATAATCCCCAGGGGAGCAATGCCGATGGCGATTGCTTTGGGTTGGCTGCCGCAACCTTGAGGGGCCTCAGTGGGCATGGGTTTTGGCGTCGCCGTGCTTGGCACAGGGCATCCACTTGTCGCCCATTGGATGCGCGCCAGTGCAGTTGAACTTGGACGCTGCCTTTTCCGCCTCTGCTTTCGTGGCATACATCGCTGGAACTGCACCTGAGTTGCTGTGTTGAGCGCAGGCAACGGAAGGAAGACAGGCGGTGGCGACAGCTAGAAGGAGCAAGCGCTTCATGGGGTTGGCGAGTTCCTCAACACCCTATGGGCACTCTGCGGGGACTCGTTCTGCCTACGGGCCAGTGACGCGGCTGCTTGGGCCGACAGCCCATCGCAACGAGTGCAGGCTCTCTTTTGCTTCAGTTTGTAAGCGCAGGCGATCTATGAGGTTGTCCAGATCCTCAGGGCACAGTTCGCCATCGCAGTCCCAGAGCAGCGCTGTTGGGGTCAGTGCGTGCTGGTTCTGCTCCACGGATCGTTCATGCGTTGGATCCAGGCTGACGAGCAGCCAATGCTCTTGGTGTTCCCTGAGGCACGTTGAGGGGGAAGATTGCCTGAAGGTCCGTGTCGTTGCTTTGCTGCTGACGTTGCGGGCTCTTGATGGAGCGTTCGTCTGCTCACTGATCTTTGCTGGGCTATTTCGCGGCGATGGCTCTCGCTTGGAATGTCATCAAGTTCTACGGCTTTGATTGGGTTGCATCCCTATGCAACGGTGGCGAATGGCGTCATGGTTGCCGCTTGCATGGCCTGACTTTTGCTGCCAATAGTTTTGTGCTCAGCCTTTCTCTTGCGTCTCATCTTTCCCTGGTTGGATAGGCGCCAGGAGTTGATCAGAAGGGGGTGGGCTCCGCGCGATCAGCTGTGAAACAGCAGCACCAGGCCGCGGCTCACCTGGTGAAACTCGCGCTCTTCACGGCTGAGGTCGAGTCCTACCTGAAGCCCTTCTTCCAGGGCGTTGTCAAACGGTGGTGGAGTGGGTGGCTTGCCATCGGTCCACAGGGCAGCGATGCCCACCGGAGTGGCATGCCAGACAAATCGCTTGGTTTGCCCGATAGATGGTTCATCGAGGGCGTCTTCTAGAAGCTCGCGGATCGCCATGGCAGGTGGGCTCTGGCGTCAGCATCGAGATCCGGCGCTGGATTCGCAATCAGCTGAGAGTTTTTGTGATCTGTTGAGCAATCCTTCTTCAACATCCCGCCCTTAGCTTGGCTGCGATGGCACATCTTCCGGGCCCCGCCGCACTCGTGCACGAGTGGTTCACCCCTCGCTCGGTGGGTGGTGCTGAGCTGGTGGTGCAACAGCTTGATGCCCTGCTGGAGCGCCCCCAGCTAGCGGCTCTGGTGGATGGCGAAAGCAATCGCGCCGCGAGTTGGCTGGCAGGGCGTTCCATTCACACCTCATTCGTGCAGCGGTTGCCCTGGGGTGTGAGCCATGTGCAGCAGTACCTGCCCCTGCTGCCCCTTGCGATCGAGCAGCTCGATCTCTCTGGCTTTCCCCTGGTGCTGAGCAGCAGTCATCTGGTGGCCAAGGGGGTGCTCACCAGCCCTGATCAGTGTCATCTCAGCTATGTGCACACACCCGTGCGATACGCCTGGGATCAGATGCATGCCTACCTGCGCCAGTCAGCCCTGGCCCAGCGCGGCCTCTCTTCCCTGATTCGCTGGCAGCTGCACCGGCTGCGCCAGTGGGATGTGCTCAGCGCCCAGCGCCCGGATGCGCTGATCGCCAACTCCCGCTTCACTGCCGCCCGCATCCGCCGCTACTGGGGCCGCAGCTCCACCGTGGTGCACCCACCGGTTGATCTCGAGCGCTTCCGCTGGGATCAGCCTCGCGACGATGTTTATCTCTGCCTATGCCGGCTGGTGCCCTACAAGCGGGTCGATCTTGTGGTGGAAGCGTTCAATGCCACCGGCTTGCCGCTGGTGGTGATTGGCGATGGCCCCGAACGGCATCGACTGGAGGCCATGGCGGGGCCCACTGTGCGCCTGCTGGGCCGCTTGCCGCAGCCCGAGGTGAATCAGTGGTTGGCCCGCTGCCGCGCCTATGTGTACGCCGGCTTGGAAGACTTCGGCATCGCGCCGGTGGAGGCGATGGCCTCAGGCGCGCCGGTGATTGGTCTGGGTCAGGGTGGCCTGCTCGACAGCGTGCGTTGCATCAGCAGCGGCTGCCATCAGCCCACGGGCCTTCTATTCCCTGAGCAGACGTTGGCTTCGCTGGTGGCGGCCCTGGAGCATTTCGAGCAGGAACGGTTGTGGACTCAGCTGCCGGCGGAGTCTTTGCGCAACTGGGCTGAGCGCTTCGGGCCGGAGCGGTTCCGGCAACGGATGAGCGCCCTGATCGAACAGGTGTGGAGCCGGCATCAACGGCAGCTGGCGGATCGGCGCCGTGCACTTCTTTAATAAGGCCAACACCGGATTGTGATCACGGCCCGTTTGTCCTCTATTTCCATCCCGGCTGAGTCCACGGCCAGCAGCCTGCTGGAGGCTCAGTCTCTGCGTGGGCGGGTGTTGAAGCGCGGGGGCGACATCGTGTTTTCGCTGTTGGTGCTGATCCTTGGTTCACCGCTCTTTCTGCTGTTGGCGGTGTTGGTGAAGTTGAGCTCGAGGGGGTCGGTGTTTTATCGCCAACGCCGCATTGGCCGCGGCTACAAGGGTTTCGGCTGCCTCAAGTTCCGCACCATGCGCCGCGATGCGGACCGGGTGCTGGCCTCAATGCTCGAGGCTGATCCCAAGCTGCGCGCTGAATTCGAGCGGGATCACAAGCTCAAGCGCGATCCGCGCATCACTCCCCTCGGCAAATTTCTGCGCCGCTCCAGCCTTGATGAGCTGCCCCAGTTCATCAACGTGCTGCGTGGCGAGATGAGCGTGGTGGGGCCCCGGCCGATCGTGTGGGACGAGCTCCGCCGCTATGGCCGCAACATGGATGAGGTGTTGTCGGTGCGTCCCGGTCTCACGGGGCTCTGGCAGGTGTCGGGCCGCAACAACCTCACCTACCGCACCCGGGTTCGCCTCGATCTCACCTACGTGCGCAACCGCAGCTTCTGGCTGGATCTGGGGATTGTGCTGCGCACCATTGGTGTAGTGCTGCTGCCGATGGACCGCGGTGCCTACTGAGCGCTTGCCACAGCCCAGCCCACGCTGAGCCCTGCTACCAGCCACAGCAGCTCCAATCGCTGACTGAGCAGCAACATCGTTTTCACCTTGGTGGCTGTTGGCGCCGGGCAGCCAGCTGCCAGTAAAGGTTTGGCCTTGAGCTGATCGCCGTAACGATTTAGCCCGCCCAGCTGGATCTGCAGCACGTGCGCATAGATCGCCTGGGAGAGGCCCGCATTGGGGGAGGGGTCGGGCCGGCCATCCCGTTCTGCGGCCACCACTATCCGCCAGCTGCGGAGTGCTCCCACACCTGCTACCAGCGGCAGGCTGAGCACCACAAAACGGCAGGGCAGCCACACCAGTAGGTCATCCAGCTGTGCTCCCGCTGTGCCAAGCCAGCGCAGCCGCCCCTCCCGGTAGCCAAGCATCGAATCCATGGTGCTAGCTGCCTTGAAGGCCCAGGCCAGGGCCAGGGGGCCCGGGGCGGCGGAGATGCCAGCCGACCAGAGCGTTGCCCCCAGCAGCATCCAGAACAACGGTGCGAACAAGCCATCTACAGCGTTTTCGCTGGCGGTTTCGGCGGCGGCTCGCAGAATGCCGGCGCGATCGAGCTGCTCGGTGCTGCGCCCCACGATCCAGCTCAGGGCTGTGCGGGCGGGTTCGAGCTGGTTTTCATCCCCAGCGGCCAGGCCCTGCCCGCTGGGGGGCAGCGCCTGAAGCACTGCTTTCACCGCCTGCTCCAGGCTGCGCCCCGCCAGCGCGCTGGCTAGGGCGATCAACAACAGCGGCAGGGCCAGAGGCTTCGCCTCGGGCAGTACCCAGCCCAGGGCCCATCGCTCCAGCAGCCAACCGGCACCGCCACTACCGCCCACCAACAGCGCTGTGATCAAGCCACCGGCCAGGCGCAGCGCCCAGGGGCGATCGCCGGCCCACTGCTCCGCCCGTCGGCGCAGCCGGCTGATCCACCAGCCCATCACCACCACCGGATGCAGGCACCAGCGCGGATCCCCAACCAGCCGATCCAGGCCGGCAGCAGCGATCACCAGCAAAAAGGGGTGGATCCCCGCGAAGGAATCCACCCCTGAAGGCAGCAGCGTCATGGCTGCGGGACGGGAGAGGCCTGAATCAGGCGGCCTTCAGCCAGGAGAACATCGAGCGCAGGCCCTTGCCCACCTGCTCGATCGGGTGCTGGCTGTCGCGGTCGCGGATCTTCTGCATCTCGGGCTTGCCGGCTTCGCACTCGGCCACGAAGTTGCGGGCGAAGGTGCCGTCCTGGATGTCGGTCAGGATGCGCTTCATCTCGGCTTTGGTGTCGGCGGTGATCAGGCGGGGGCCGCTCACGTAGTCGCCGTATTCAGCGGTGTTGGAGATCGAATCGCGCATGGCGGTGAGGCCGCCCTTCACCATCAGATCCACGATCAGCTTCACTTCGTGCAGGCACTCGAAGTAGGCCAGCTCGGGCTGATAACCGGCTTCCACCAGCGTCTCGAAACCGGCTTTCACCAGCTCGGAAAGGCCGCCGCACAGCACAGCTTGCTCACCGAACAGGTCGGTTTCGGTTTCTTCTTTGAAGTTGGTCTCCAGGATGCCGGCGCGGGTGCCGCCGATGCCCTTGGCGTAGGCCATGGCCAGGGCGCGGGCGTTGCCAGTGGCGTCCTGATGGATGGCGAACAGAGCAGGCACGCCCATGCCGTTCTGGTACTCCCAGCGCACGGTGTGGCCGGGGCCCTTGGGGGCGATCATCACCACATCCACGTCAGCGGGGGGCTTGATCAGCTCGAAGCGCACGTTGAAGCCGTGGGCGAAGCTGAGCACCTTGCCGGCGCTGAGGTGGGGAGCGATTTCTTTGTCGTAGACGGCCTTCTGCGTTTCATCGGGCAGCAGCACCATGATCCAGTCGGCCTTGGCGGCTGCATCGGCGACGCTCAGCACCTCAAGGCCGTCGGCCTTGGCCTTCTCGGCGGAGCGGCTACCTTCGTACAGGCCCACCACCACGTTCACGCCGCTGTCCTTGAGGTTGAGGGCGTGGGCGTGGCCTTGGGAGCCGTAGCCAATGATGGCCACCGTCTTGCCGTTCAGCAGGCTGAGGTCGGCGTCGGTGTCGTAATACAGCTTGGCCATCAGGGGCTTCGGTTCAGCGCTAAGCAAGGGTCGAGCTTACGAAAGCGCCTGCCGCGCCCTTCAGGCCGCTGCTGTTGCCTCGGTGGGATGGGCGATCACGCGGTCGATCAGGCCGTATTGCACCGCTTCGGCGGCACTCATGAAGTAGTCGCGGTCGGTGTCCTTCTCGATCTTGGTGAGCTCTTGGCCGGTCATGTCCGCCATGCTCTGGTTGAGCATGTCCTTGATGCGCAGGATCTCGCGGGCTTCGATCTCGATGTCGCTGGCCTGGCGCTGACTGGTGCCGCCCAGGGGCTGGTGGATCATGATCCGGCTGTGGGGTAGGGCCAGCCGTTTGCCCTTGGTGCCGGCGCCCAGCAGGAAAGCGCCCATGGAGGCCGCCAGACCCACGCAGATCGTCACCACCTCGCTCTTCACGTACTGGATGGTGTCGTAGATCGCCAGGCCTGCGGTCACCGAGCCACCCGGTGAATTGATGTAGAGGTAAATCGGCTTGGAGTTGTCCTCCGAGTCGAGGTAGAGCATCTGCGCCACCAGGCTGTTGGCGATGGCGTCGTTCACCTCGGAGCCCAGGAACAGAATCCGCTCCACGCCCAGGCGTGTGTAGATGTCGACCCAGCGCTCGTACTGGCTGCCGGGCAGGCGGTAGGGAACGCTGGGGGTGCCGATGGGCATGGCGGATGCGGGGGTGGCCGGTGGTGAAGAGGAATGGGGTTGGGTCTAGGCCGATGCAGGGGCCCAGCCGGTTTCAGCTGATACCGGGATTGCCGGGGCTGATGCCTGCGCCAGCCGGCAGGGGGCTCGGGAGCTTCTGGCTGGTGAGCACCCGATCGATCAGGCCGTACTCCACGGCTTGCTCGGCAGTGAGGTAGGTCATGCGGTCGGAATCCTTGGAGAGCTGCTCCACGCTGCGGCCCGTGTTGGCCGCCAGCATCTCGAGCATCGTCTGCTTGTTGTGCAGCACTTCCTTGGCCCGGATCTGGATGTCGCTGGCCTGGCCGCGGGCGCCGCTGCGGGGCTGGTGCAGCACGATCGAAGCGTGAGGCAGGGCGGCGCGATGGCCCTTGGTGCCGGCACTCAGGATCATCGCGGCGGTGCCCATGGCTTGGCCGATGCAGATGGTGTGCACCGGTGGTTTCACGTAGCGGATCGTGTCCGCGATGGCGAAGGCCTCGGTTTCGAAGCCGATGGCATCGCCTGAGTACCAGCTGGTGCCCGTGGAGTTGATGTAGAAGAAGATCGGCTTCTCCGGGTTGTCGAACTCCAGATAAAGCAGCTGGGCAATGATCAGCTCGGTCACGTCGATGCCCATCTGGCGCTTGGCATCGTCGTCGCTGAACAGCGGCAGGCCCAGATACACGATCCGTTCCTTCAGCAGCAGCGAGGGCAGATCGGGAGGCGGGGTGCGCATTACGGCGGAATCGCCGTAGTAGGGAGCTGACACCGACATCCGCGGATCACTGCAGGCCTGAGCCGGGAGCCTAGCGGGGGTTGGCGGTGCCCGGATCGCCTTTGGCGGGTGCGGATTTCTTGCTGCCCGATTTGGGTTTCGCGCCCGCGGCACCGGTCGCCCCCTCGAGCTTGCCGAACACCATCCGGCCGGTGGGGGTCTGCAGGGCGCCGGTGATCACCACGGGCAGGCGCTCGCCGCCTCGGCCGTGGGCACCGTCCACCACCACCATCGTGCCGTCATCGAGATAGCCCACGCCCTGGTTGGCTTCTTTGCCATCGCGCACGATCTTGAGGTTGAGCTCATCACCCGGCTGCACCTCCGGCCGCAGCGCGATCACCAGCTCACTCAGGTTCATCACCTTCACGGTCTGCACCTCAGCCACCTTGGTGAGGTTGTAATCGGCGGTGAGCAGGGTGCCGCCGGTGTCGGCCGCCAGCTTGAGCAGCTTGTCGTCGACGCCATTGCCCTCGTAGCGCGTGGTGTTCACCACCAGCCGGCGGCCATAGCGTTCGCGAAGGCTGCTCAGCAGCTTCAGGCCGCGGCGTCCTTTGCTGCGTTTCTCGTTGTTGGCGGAATCGGCCAGCGCCTGGAGTTCATCGATCACCGCCTGGGCCACGATCACCTGCCCTTCCAGCAGGCCTGAATCCAGCAGTCCGCGGATGCGGCCATCAATGATCACGCTGGTGTCGAGGATCTTGGCGCTGGCTGGCATCAGCACCCCATCAGCCACCAGCAGTGCTTCGGTGCTGGTGGGGTTGAACAGGCGCAACAGCGTGCGGCCATGCACCTCGGCCAGGTTGTAGCCCGACACCCCGAAGAACACGTTGGCCGCTACAGCGGCCAGGGGTTTCACCAACACCAGCACCCAGGGGAGCGAGAGGAACAGGATCGGTGAGATCAGCAGGTTGGCGACGAGCAGACCGAGAATCAGGCCAACGGCACGGCTCACCAGCAGATCGGTGGGCATGGTGCGCACCTGCTCCATCAGCCTCTTGCGCAGCCGCTGGAACACAAAGCCCGCCAACAGACCCGCGAGAGCGCCGCCGGCCCCAAGGATCCAGCTCAGCTGTTCGAGGTTTTGGATCTGGATCAGCTGCTGCTCCGGCAGCAGATCAACCCCAAGCCAGCCAGCGGCGGCCCCCGACACCACGAACAGCACCAGGATGAGGGTGTCCACCATGACCGGTGCTGTGGCTGCCGAAGGCTTCAGTCAGGCAGCATGCCTGATCCCGGGGGCTTTGGCCCGGGGAGGTAACCGGTGTGCACCGGTCGGTTGGCCGCCCCGCAGCGCCTATCTGCACATTCCCTTCTGTCACCGGCGCTGCTTCTACTGCGACTTTCCGGTGGTGCCACTGGGAGATCAAGCCAGTGCTGAGCCTGGCGCTCCGGGCAGTGCATCGATCCAGAACTACCTGCAGCTGCTGCATCGGGAGATCGCTGCAGCTCCTCAGGGCCCACCTCTCTCCACCGTGTACGTGGGGGGCGGCACGCCATCGCTGCTGAGCGCCGCGCAGCTCGGTGAGTTGCTGCAGGCTCTGCGGGGGCGCTTTGGCTTGGCCCCTGGGGCTGAGGTGAGCCTCGAGCTCGATCCCGCCAGTTTCGATCAGGCGCGCCTGGCGGCCTACCTGGCGGCGGGAGTTAATCGGGTGAGCTTGGGCGGCCAGAGCTTCAGCGACGCGGTGCTGGAGCAGCTCGGGCGCCGCCATCGTTGCCGTGATCTGCTGGAGGCGGCGGGTTGGCTGCAACAGGCTCAACGCAGTGGCCGCCTGCAGAGCTGGAGCCTCGATCTGATCCAGGGACTACCGGGGCAGACCCTGGAGGGATGGCGCGAGCAGTTGGAGCAGGCCATTGCGCTGGAGCCGCCCCACCTATCGGTGTACGACCTGATCGTGGAGCCGGGCACGGTGTTCGAGCGCCTCGAGCAGCGCGGTGCTCTGCACCTGCCAGAGAGCGATCTGGCGGCGGATCTGATGGAGCTCACCGCCCATCGACTGGCGGCCTCGGGCTATGGCCACTACGAGATCTCCAATTACGCCCTGCCAGGACACGCCTCCCGCCACAACCGCGTGTACTGGAGTGGCGGTGGCTGGTGGGGATTTGGGATGGGCGCCACCTCCGCGCCCTGGGGTGAGCGGCTGGCCCGGCCCCGTACCCGTGAGGGCTACGCCCTGTGGGTGGAGCAGCTTCCGCAGCAGGTGGCGTCAGCCACCGAGTGGGCCGCTGCTGGCATGCCCCTGGATGAGCGCTTGATCGTTGGCCTGAGGCGGCGGGAGGGCGTTGCCCTGAGTGCTCCGGCGGAGCTGGAGCGTCGCTGGCAACCGTTTGTTGAGCAAGGGCTGTTGTTGCGGGAGGGGCCCCGCTGGCGGCTCAGTGATCCCGAGGGGCTGGCCCTCAGCAATGCGGTGCTGCGGGAGCTTCTGGCGTGGTGGGAGGAGCAGGACTCTTGGGCTGCAGACCCGCCACCCAGCCTCTGAGGGCCTCGATGCAGAGGCTGCGCCCGGCAAGCAGCGGCGGGGAGAAGGGCGGCTGCCGCTCGGTGAGGCCCAGCAGGTCAGCGGTGACGCGCACCTGACCATCGCAGTGCTCGCCGGCACCGATTCCGATCACGGGAATCGTGAGCTCCTGGGTGAGCCCTGTAGCGAGTTCGGCGGGGACGTGCTCGAGCACCAGCGCGAAGCAGCCCGCTGCCTGGAGATCCCGGGCCGAGCGGCGCAGCCGTTCCTGGCTGAGGGGGTCATTGGCCTGGCGCCGGTATCCCAGCTGATGTACCGATTGGGGTGTGAGCCCCAGGTGCCCCATCACCGGGATGCCGCTGCGCACCAGCCGGTCCACCACCGCCAGGGTTTCCGGCTCCGCGCCTTCAAGCTTCACCGCCGCGGCGGGGCTGTCCTTGAGTACCTGGCCAGCAGCGGCTACGGCGGCATCAACGCCGCACTGATAGCTCAGGAAGGGCAGATCGGTCACGATCAGCGGTTGCTGGGTGCCTGGGCGCTGCAGGCCGCGCCCAACGGCACGGGTGTGCAGGATCATTTCCTCGAGCGTGACCGGCAGGGTGGTGGCGTGGCCCAGCACCACCATCGCCAGCGAATCGCCCACCAGGATCAGATCGGCACCAGCCTGCTCCACCAGTGCAGCCGAAAGCGCATCCCAGGCGGTGAGGGCGGCAATGGGCCGGCCCTCCTGCTTGCAGGTGAGCAGATCAGCAGGTCGCACCCCAGAGCCCTCGTGGCCGAGGCCCATTGCTAGCATCTGCTCGACTCGGACCCATGCGGCCCGGACGCCCAAATCTGGTCAGGACCGGAAGGGAGCAGCCACACGGGATGCTCCGAGCAGGCGTGGACTCCGGGTCACCCCAATCCCCGTTCTTCAGCTCTCGCGTTGGCGATTGAGCAGGAACGAGGGGATCGATGCTCCGGACTGATCCGCTTCAGGCGCGGCCGATGCACCCGTGGTAAAGCTGGCGATGCTGCGCTCTGGCCGGTAGCTGCCACCACCTTCGAAGCCCGTGGCGATCACGGTTACGTGGATTTCGCCCTCGAGGCGTTCATCCACCACGGCGCCCACGATGATGTTCGCTTCAGGATCCACTACGTCGTAGATCACTTCCGAGGCGGTGGTCATGTCCTCGAGGGTCATGTCCTTGCCGCCGGAGATGTTGATCACGCAGCCCTTGGCGCCATCGATGCGGGCCGCCTCGAGAAGGGGGCTGCTGATCGCTGCCTGAGCGGCTTCCGTCGCGCGGGAGCGACCGGAGCCCACACCCAAGCCCAGCAGTGCCGTGCCGGCATCGGTCATCACCGAGCGCACGTCGGCGAAGTCAACGTTCACCAGGCCGGGCTTGGTGATGATGTCGCTGATGCCTTTCACACCCATACGCAGCACGTCGTCGGCTGCACGGAAGGCGTCCTGAAGGGGAGCTCCTGCGATCGCCTCGCGTAGACGGTCGTTAGGGATCACGATCAGCGTGTCCACATGTTCCGACAGACGGGCGATCCCCTCTTCTGCTTGGCGCATGCGGCGGCGGCCTTCAAAGCCGAAGGGCTTGGTCACGATGCCCACGGTGAGGGCACCGCACTCTTTGGCTACTTCGGCGACCACGGGGGCTGCACCGGTGCCGGTTCCACCGCCCATGCCGGCAGCGATGAACACCAGATCGGTGCCCTGCAGGGTCTGGGCGAGATCAGCGCGAGATTCTTCTGCAGCTTTCTGACCGATTGCAGGGTTGCCACCTGCACCGAGTCCGCGGGTGAGTTTCTGCCCCAACTGCACACGTTGCTTGGCAGCTGATTGCAACAGCGCTTGGGCATCGGTGTTGAGCACGCGATAGCCCACTCCCTGCAAATCGGAAGCGATCATGCGGTTCACGGCATTGCTGCCGCCTCCGCCCACGCCGATCACTTCGATCCGGGCCGACTGGCTGGGCACGATCCCGCTCGCTCCGTTGCTGCTGGCACTGAGGCCTTCAGCTGCGATCTCCATAGAAGGTCCCATGCCTGTGGTGCTGCGCAGCATTATGTCGTTGATCTGTTCGATCAGCCGCAGGAATCTCCACACTTTTGCCGGTCGACATCGGCGAAGCAATGGCCTGTCACCGTTTGCACTCCGGGCTCAAGGCAACGGACGGCAGTCATCAGCGGCTGAATCAATCGACCGAGTTCGTTGCTGTTGATGCTGGGGCTGCAGTGGTGCGATTGGGCGCTGGGCGGTTGCTTGTGCGCTGGGCGTTCGCTCCGGCGGTGGCTTGCTGCAGCGTGGCGATGCTGATTCGACCCTTCCCGGGTAGGCCGAGTTCGGGCTGCTCGGGATCGCTCAGGTCGATCGATTGGATCTTCAGATTTTTGATCTGTTTCGGTAAGTGGGTGGAGAGATGACGCAGCACCTCCAGCCGGCGGGACAGCCGATCATCGGGGGGGCCCAGGTGCACATCACCGAGGGCGGCGGTGCGCAACCAGAGGCTTCCATTGGTTTCAAAGCGGACCTGTTGCAAGGGGCTGCCCAGCTGCTGCTGTTGCGCCAACACATCGGCAAGAGGGGTGCGCAGCCGCTCCTGCCACCCCATCACCATCACCTGGGGGGTGCGCGCTGTGCCGCTGCCCCGCTGCTGGCGGCTGGTCATCCAGTTGCCGAGCCGATCCACGTAGCCACGCTCAATCCCTCGGCTGCCGCGCCGCTGAGCCTGGGCTACCGCCTCCCGTTCCACCAGGCTGATCCGCAGCCGTGGCGGCAGCATCAGCCGGTTCACCTGAACCTGCTCCACGGGAAGGCTGGTGGAGAGGCGTTGGGCGAGCTCCTGGGGTTTGAGGCCGAGGAGAGGCTGGGGCAGGCGCAGCTGGGCTTCGCGGATCACCTGCTCGCGGGTCACCTGGGAGCTGCCCACCACCTCGATCTGATCGGGGGTGCGCAGCACCCATCCCTCCCTCAGCAGTCCGTAGCCGAGGCCGGCTGCCGCCGCGCTGAACAGGCTGATGCGCCAGAGCTGCCTTAGCCGTTCCTGACGGCGTTGCTGCCGCAGTTGCCGGCGCCGCTCTGGAGCAATGACCGGGCGTGCAGGGCTTCGGGTCACAGCTCGCAGCGCGAGCGCGCCATCAGTTCGGCGATCCAGCCGCGGGCCCGATCGGCATCGGCAAAGGGCACATCTTTGTGCTCGCTGCCACTGATCAGGCGCAGGCGGCAGGCGCCCTGAGATTCATCAGTGAGGGGAGCTTCGCCGGACCCGAGAGCCAGCAGCTCAACCTTCTCGAGGGTTTTCACCTCGAATTGCCCCTTCTCCAGCAACTTCCCCGACTCGAACACGCTCCACGCCAGCACCCCGTTCACCAGTCGGGCGCCGCCGCAGTCGTCGAGCTTGGAGAGTTCGGCGCCGGCAGCCCAGTCGCGAAACAGGCGCTGCCGGCGCCGTTCCAGCCAGCCCAGGGCGGTGATCAACGGGAAGACCACCAGCAGCGGCAGCCAAAGCAACCCGTGGCTCATGCAGCTTCAGCCCTCCTCCCGACTGCTGGTTGGCCCGATTCTTGCGCCAGTTGCACGAGTTGGTGCACCAGCTCCTCGAGCGGTAACCCAGTGGCCTCCCAGAGCATCGGGTACATGCTCTGGCTGGTGAAGCCAGGCAGGGTATTGATCTCGTTGAGCCAGAGCTCGCCGCTGTTGCGATCGAGGAAAAAGTCCACCCGGGCCAGGCCTTCGGCCGCCACCGCCCTGCAGGCGGCGATTGCCATGGATCGGGCGCGCTCGCTGAGCTGATCGGGCACGTCAGCGGGAATCACCGTGTGGCTTTTGCCCTCGCTGTATTTGGTGTCGTAGTCGTACCAGTCGGCGTCGAAGCAGATCTCGCCCAGCACCGAAGCCTGCATGCTGCGGCCGCCGAGCACAGCGCATTCCAGTTCCCTGGCATTCACCCCCTGTTCCACCACCAGCCTCGGGTCGTGGCTGGCGGCCAGTTCCAGGCCCGCCAGCAATTCACCGCGGTTGGTGGCTTTGCTGATGCCCACCGATGAGCCGAGGTTGGCCGGTTTGATGAAGCAGGGGTAGCCCAGTTGTTGCTCGAGGCGCAGCAGCAGCTCCTGGGGATTGGTGCTGAGATCCTGAGCGTTCACGCAGGCATAGGGCACCTGAGGCAGACCGGCAGCAGCGAAGGCGGCTTTCATCGCCTGCTTGTCCATGCCCACGGCTGAACCCAGCACCCCTGAGCCCACAAAGGGCACCTGCATCAGGCTGAACAGCCCCTGGATCGTGCCGTCTTCGCCATTGGGGCCATGCAGCACCGGAAGCCACACCTGCACATCCATGGCCCCTTCCGGGAATCCCTGGAAGCCAGGGCGTAGCGGCGCGGCGGGAAGTTCAGCGCGGCTTGCGGGTGTTCCCTTGGCCAGCACGGCTTCAGCAACGGCGGGAGGCCACCAGTGCCCCCATTGATCGATGTAGAAGCAACTCAGCTTGTAGCGACTGGTGTTAGCGCTGCGCCGCAGGGCTGAAGCCACGGTGTTCGCCGACCGGATCGACACTGCATGTTCACCGGACACCCCTCCGAACACCAGGCCGAGTTGCGTGGGTTCGGAGCTCATCGGGACCGGATAGGAGAGGCCAAACGTATCAGCGATTCAGGCCCTGACCAGGCCTGGAGCTTTAGGCAATGGCAGTGCCGCTCAGGGAGAAGGCCCGCACCTCATCGATGTGCACATCCACTAGATCGCCGCCCTGCCAGTGGCCGCCCGCGCTGTTGGCGGCGGGGAAGAAGGTGAGGCGATTGGTGCGGGTTCGGCCCATCACCTGCTCGGGATCCTTCGGGTTGATGCCCTCCACCAGCACCTGCTCCGTGCGGCCGGCGTAGCGGGCGCTGCGCTCCCGGGCCACCCGCTCCACCAGCGCATTGATCTCGCGCAGACGTTCGACCTTCACCTCTTCGCTCAGCTGATTCGGCCAGTCGGCGGCGGGGGTGTTGGGGCGAGGCGAGTAGGCGGCGGTGTTCACCTGATCGAAGCCAATCTCCTCGATCAGATCGAGGGTGCGGCGGTATTGGGCGTCGGTTTCACCGGGGAAGGCCACGATCACATCAGCGCTGATCGAGGCGTCCGGCATGCGCTCGCGGATGCGCTCGATGATGCGGCGGTAGCGATCCACCGTGTAGCCACGGGCCATCGCCTTGAGCAGCTCGTCGTCACCGCTCTGGAAGGGAACGTGGAAGTGCTCGCACACCTTGGGCAGATCGGCGCAGGCATCGATCAGCCGCTCAGTGAAGTAGCGCGGATGGCTGGTGGCGAAGCGGATCCGCTCCAGGCCCTCCACGTCGTGAACGAATTGCAGCAGGTCGGTGAGGGTGTGTTGGCGACGACCCTCCGGCGTGATGCCGGGGAGATCACGGCCATAGGCATCGATGTTCTGGCCCAGCAGGGTGATCTCCTTGAACCCCTGGGCGGCCAGCCCTTCCATCTCGAGCTTGATCGCTTCGGGGAGGCGGGATTGCTCCTTGCCGCGCACGGAGGGCACCACGCAGTAGGTGCAGCGCTCGTTGCAGCCATAGATCACATTCACCCAGCCGCAGATCGTGCTGTCGCGGCGGGCGGTGGTGATGTCTTCGAGGATGTGGTGCTCTTCGGTGGCCACCACCTGCTGGCCCTGCTCCACCTGGGCCAGCAGCACATCGAGGCGGTTGGCGTGCTGCGGGCCCATCACCAGATCCAGCTCGGGCACCCGCCGCAGCAGCGATTCGCCTTCCTGCTGGGCCACGCAGCCGGCCACCACCAGGGTGAGGTTGGGGTTGCTGCGTTTGCGCTGCGCCTGACGGCCTAGATAGCTGTAAACCTTCTGCTCGGCGTTATCGCGGATCGTGCAGGTGTTGTAGAGCACCAGATCGGCTTCGAGTTCGGCCTGGGCTTCCCGGTAGCCCATCGATTCGAGGATTCCGGCCATGCGCTCGGAATCCGCCTTGTTCATCTGGCAGCCGAAGGTGGTGATCCAGTAGCTGCCGCGCCCGCTCGCCGCCGCCACCGGTGCGGGGGGGGTGCTGAGTTGTGTCGCCGTCATCGTTCCAGTTTCCGGTATCGCTGGTTGACGGCGTGCAATAGGTGTTGCCGCCCTGCTGCTAGCGCGGGTGATCTGTGCCAGCTTGAAGAGAGCGCCGAGGGGCCATGCGCCTTCGCCTGCATCGCTTTCCGCTGACCAAGGCCGTGCCTCTGGCAATCAGCCGGGGCACGACCGCGGCTGTGGAGCATCTGCTGGTGGAGCTGGAGCACGAGGGGCGGATCGGCCGGGGTGAAACCGGCGGCTTCGACACAGGCCATCGCGCCTTCAGCACGGATGCGATCGCGGCGGAGTTGGAACACCTGGCGCCTCAGCTGGAGAGCCTTGATCCCCAGCCACTGCAGGCCCTCGAGCCGTTGCTGGCGGCCCTCAGTCCACCGGCGCGCTGCGGCCTTGATCTGGCCCTGCATGACTGGTGGGGGCAACGCTTGGGGCAGCCGCTGCACCGGCTCTGGGGGCTGGATCCGGGGGCTTGTGTCGCCACCAGCGTGACCCTCGGGTTGGGGGAGCCCTCGGCTGTGTTGGCGCGGCTCGAGCGTTGGCGGTTGCAGCTGCCCTCCACCCGCATCAAGCTCAAGCTGGGATCTCCTGATGGCCTCGACCACGACCGCGCCCTGGTGCAGGCGGTGCGCGCCGCGTTGTGCCCCGGGGATGAACTGCAAATCGATGCCAATGGCGGCTGGACGCTCGAAGGAGCCCGGCAGATGATCCCCTGGCTGGCGGATCAGGAGGTGGTGCTGGTGGAGCAGCCCCTGCCACCGCAAAACGATCGCGAGGCGGATACCGCTGGTTTTGCGGCCCTCAAGGGCTTGGCCCCAATTCCGCTGGTGGCCGATGAGAGCTGCTGGGATCTGCGGGATCTGCTGCGTCTGGCCCCCCACGTGGATGGCATCAACATCAAATTGGTGAAGTGCGGTGGGCTCACTGAGGGCTTGCTGATGGCCCGCACGGCCCGCCGGCTGTGGCTGGGGGTGATGCTCGGTTGCTATTCCGATGGCGGCCTACTGAACAGCGCAGCCGCTCAGCTGCTGCCACTGGTGCGCTGGCCCGATCTCGATAGCCACCTCAACTTGGTTGATGATCCCTTCGCCGGCCCCGAGCGCCACGGGGATGTGCTCCAGCCAGCGGCCTTGCCAGGCCTTGGCACTCAGCAACTGCAGGAGGTGGGCTGATGCTCAGCGCCAACGCTCCGCTGGTGTTGCTGCAGCACGGCGGTCTCGACAACCTCTCGGGCAAAACCGGCCTGGCGATGCTGCGCTACCGCCGTGGGCCGATCGTGGCGGTAATCGATCCTCCCCATGCCGGAGCCGATCTGAGGGCGATCACCGGCATTGAACGGTCTGTGCCGGTGGTGGCGGATATGGCCGCTGCCCTGGCCTACGGGCCTGCGGTGGCGGTGGTGGGTTTGGCGCCATCCGGCGGCCGGCTACCTGCGGAGATGCGCGCTGATGTGGTGGCGGCGCTGCGGGCTGGGGTGAGCTTGGCCAGCGGGCTGCACAGTCGCCTGGCTGAAGATCCGGAGTTCGCCTCGGTGCCCCTGACGCCAGAGCAGTGGATCTGGGATTTGCGCCAAGAGCCGGCGGATCTGGAGGTGGCCACGGCCCGTTGCGCCCAGTTGCCCTGCCGCCGCTTGTTGGCGGTGGGTTCGGATATGGCCGTGGGCAAGATGAGCGCCTGCCTGGAGCTGCTGGCGACGGCCCAGCGGCGCGGCATCGATGCTCGCTTCGTGGGCACCGGTCAGGCCGGGATCCTGATCAGCGGCCAGGGGGTGGCGCTGGATGCCGTGCGGGTGGATTACGCCGGTGGCGCTGTGGAGGCGGCGGTGCTTGCCGCAGCGGAAGGGGCTGGCCCAGAGTCTCTGGTGTTGGTCGAAGGCCAGGGCTCCTTGGCCCATCCCGGCTCCACGGCCACGCTGCCGCTGATGCGAGGCAGTCAGCCCACGGATTTGCTGCTGGTGCACCGGGCTGGCCAGAGCCATGTGCGCACTCGGCCTGGCGCAGAGCCCGTGGCGATTCCGCCGCTGCCGGAGCTGATCGCTGCCTGCGAAGCGTTGGCGGCCCTGGGGCGTCCCGATGGCCTGCGGCCGCGGGTGCGGGCCGTTGCCCTGAATACAGCGTTGTTTGATGCCGAAGCTGCCGCTGAGCAGGTGCACCGGCTGGCGAGTGAAACCGGCCTGCCGGTTCTCGATCCCGTGCGTGCCGGGGCCGATGGCCTGCTGGATGCGGTGCTCGCCAAAGGGTGAAACCCCTGCCACTCAGGGAGTGACAGGGGCTTCGTTCAGGGGCGGACGAGGGGACTTGAACCCCCGAATGCCGGAATCACAATCCGGTGCCTTAACCACTTGGCTACGCCCGCCAGGGCTGCGCGATCCTATCAAGGTGAGTTGAAGCTCCGGATGGACTGGCGCGGCGGTTCGAGCAGGCCATGGGGCTGGGGGATCGCGGTGCTGCTGCTCGGCGGAGCCCTGGTGGCCACCAATCCTGGCGAGCAGGAGTTCGAGGCGTTCGCTGGCGAACAGTTGGTGCAACTCGCCGACGAGGAGCTCTGTAGCAATGGCGGCCTGCCGATGGTGGCTCGCCTGTTGATCCAGAACTGCTCGGAACTGATCCAGAGCCAGCAGGCTGCCCTGGGCCAGTTGGCCTTGGCCGGCAGCCGCCGCACCAATGCGGGCCTGTTCAGCCTCTACAGCACCCAGCTGGGCGGACAGACCCTGCTTCCGGGTCTCACCCTGCCGCGCTACAGCGTTCTCACCCTGGGGGCGGCAGGTCAGCTGCTGATGCTCAGCGCATCGAGCCATGGGGGCTGAATCGCCGCCCAACCTGCATGTGCAGCTGCCGCGCGCGCTGCTCGATCCGCTTCAGCGGGACCTCCCCTGCGGCGATGCCGATGGCTTGTTGGCGGTGCAGCTGGATCTAGAGGATGGGCGCATCGCAGCCATCCGCCCCCTGCCCTCTGCGCGTGGGCTGCCACTGGCGATCACGCCTCCTGTGGAGGCCCATGCCCACCTCGATAAGGCCTTCAGCTGGGCTGGGCATCCCAATCGCAGCGGCGACATGGCTGCTGCCCTTGAAGTGAATCTCAAAGAGGGTCAGCAGCGCAGCGCAGAACAGGTGCGCCAACGGGGCGAACGGGCTCTGGATCAAGCCTGGCGCTACGGCCTGCGGGCGATCCGCAGCCATATAGATAGCGGCGGCCCGGCCGCGGAACCCAGTTGGGAAGCCTTACTGGCGCTGCAGCAGCAGTGGTGCGGCCGCGTGGATCTGCAGCTGGTGGCTCTCGTGCCACTCGATCACTGGAGCAGTCCCGAGGGGCAGGCGCTGGCACGCCGGGTGGCTGCAGCCGGCGGGGTGTTGGGTGGGGTGTTGGGGCCTCCCTATCCGCGGGGGCGGCGCGATCCGCAGGCACTTCAGGCGCTGCTGCAGCTGGCGGCGGAGCTGGGATGCGGTGTGGATCTGCACGTGGATGAGAGCGGCGATGCCCCTGGCCTTGGCGTTCGGCTGCTGTTGGATCAGCTGGATCGTCTGCGGCCTGAGGTGCCGATCACCTGTAGCCATGCCAGCAGCATGGGCCTGCTTGCTTTGGCGGCGCAGCAGCGCCTGGCAGAACGACTGGCCCAGCGGCAGGTGGCGGTGGTGGCTCTGCCTACCACCAACTTCTGGCTGCTCGGCCGCCGCGGGGATCAGGATCTCGCGCAGCGGCCGCTGGCTCCGGTGCGGCAACTGCAGCGGGCGGGCGTGGCCGTGGCCGTGGGAGGCGACAACGTGCAGGATCCCTGGGATCCCGGCGGTGATTTCGATCCGTTGGAGCTGTTGCGGTTCGCCAGCCGCGTGGCGCACTGCCCCCCCTGGCAGCGCCAGGGGCTGGCACCCTTCACCACGGTTCCAGCGCGGATGCTCGCGCTCGATTGGGACGGCATCCTGCGCCGCGGAGCACCCGCGGATCTCTTGATCACCAGCGCCGCCAGTTGGAGCGAGTTGCTGGCGCGCCCCCCGCAGCGGCGGGTGCTGCGCGCGGGCCAGTGGCTGCCGGCCGCGATCACCGAGCAGCTGGCGCCAAGCCTTGCCAGCCTGGGGCTTCCTGCTGTCCCCTGAGCCCCTGATGGCCCTGTTGCTGCCCAGCGCTCTGCCCCAGCCCCTGCCGCAGCCGGCCAGCCCAGAGCAGCTGGAGCAGCTCGCCGCCGATCTGCGAGCCGCGGGGCTCATGCCATTGCGCAGCAGCGGTGAGCTCGAGCAGCTCGCTGCCGATGCCTTTGTGTATTCGCCCGTGCTGCAGCCGTTGCTGAACGGGCTGCGGGCGCAGTTGGGGGTGCGCGCCAGCAGCAGCGAGGAGGTGCTGGCGGTGGCGGCTGCCTGCGCGCGTCATGGGGTGAGCCTCACCCTGCGGGGAGCCGGCACGGGCAACTACGGCCAGGCCGTTCCCCTGGCCGGTGGGCTGGTGCTGGAGCTGAGTGCCATGAATCGCTTGCGGCACGTGGAGGCCGGCACCGGCGTGTTCATCGCTGAAGCGGGCATCCTTCTGGCTGATCTGGAGCAGCAGCTGCAGGCCCGTGGCCGCGAGCTGCGCCTGCTGCCGAGCACCGTGCGCAGCGCCAGCCTGGCGGGCTACCTGGCCGGGGGCTCCAGCGGGATCGGCTCGCTGCGCTGGGGGTTCCTGCGCGACCCCGGCCATCTGCTGGAGCTGGAGATCGTCACGCTGGAGGCGGAGCCGCGCCTGCTGCAGCTCGATGCCACCGCCGCCCAAGCGGTGAACCATGCCTACGGCTGCAACGGCATCATCACCGCGGTCACCATGGCCAGCGCCGCCGCCGTGCCCTGGCAGCAGCTGGTGTTGGAGTTCCAAGCCTGGGAGCCGGCCCTGGAGGCAGCCCAGCAGTTGCCGGCCACGGCCCTGCTGCTCAATGCCCTGTGCGCGCTGGAAGCTTCAGTGGCCCGGCTGTTGCCTTGGCCGCAGGGTTGCCCGGCTGCTTCGGCCGATGGGCACCGCCTGCTGGTGCTGGCGGCCCCCGATGCTCTGCCGGCTCTTGAGGCGCTGTTGCCCCGCTGGGGTGCCCGCTTGATCTGGCAGGCGCCCCAGGGCCAGAGCCGTGGCATTCCCCTGCGGGAGCTGTGCTGGAACCACACCACCCTGCACGCCCGCGCCCACGATCCGGCCTTCACCTATCTGCAGTTGCTGCTGCCACAGCCGGAGGCTCCGGTGCTCTCGGCCTTGCGGAAGCGTTGGGGCGACGATCTCCTCTGGCATCTGGAGGCCGTGCGCGCCCAGGGGCAGCAGCGGCTGGCCTGTTTGCCTCTGGTGCGCTGGCGCGGCCGCGAGCATCTGCAAACCCTGATCGAGCACGCCTGCGATCTCGGCTGCCTGCTGTTCAACCCCCACGCGATCACCGTGGAGGACGGAGGCTTGGGGGGCGTGGATGCCGAACAGGTTGCGGCCAAAGCCCTTTACGACCCCTCGGGTTTGCTGAATCCCGGGAAGCTTCGGGGTTGGCTCGAGCGCTAACAGCCGAGGCTGGCGCGCGTATCTACCCCAGTCACGGGGTTGGTGCCGCTGGCCCTGGTGCAGAGCTGCCGCTGATCAACCCGGTCGATCAAGGCATCGCTGAAGTCGGCGCCGGTGACATCGGCGCCGGTGAAGCTGGCTCCAGCCCCGATCACACCAATCAGCAGGGCATTGCGCAGGTTGGTGTGGCTCATGTCGGTGCGATCCAGGAGCACATCGCTCAGGTCGGCGTCGCTGAAGTCGGCCTCGGGGAAGGCCCCCTGGGTGAAGATCGCCCCGTGCAGGTTCGCCCCAGCAAAGTTGGCGCCCTTGCCGACGGCGCCGGCGAAGGAGGTGTTGGCCAGCTGCTGGCCGGAGAAGTTCTTGCCGCTCTGGTTGGTGAGGGTGTAATCCACCGTGTCCTGGAACAGGGCGCGATCCTGCAGCCCCACTCCGGCGCTGGTGTCGAGAGCCTGGGCGGGCAGGGCGAGCAGCAGCAGCCAGAGGCCGGCAAGCAGACGGGTGAGCCAGCGGCCCGATCCATGGGGATGGCGGCGGAATTCCATGGGGCCCAGGCGTCTGCGCTCAGTCTGTCGCGTTGAGCAGGGGAAGAAGCTCCGCCACCAGATAAAGCGAGCCGCAGGCCACCGGCAGCGCTGTGGATTGCACCAACCAGTGCAGCTGGTCGCAGAGGTCGCCCTCGCCCTGCTCCATGGCAAGACCCGTGGCGGCCTGCAGCTCTGCCGCGCTCCAGCTGCTGTGCTCCTCAGGCAGGGTTACCACCCGCACCTGATCTCCCGGCCGCAGCAGGGTGCGCAGCAGCTCCGGCGCATCTTTATGGCGCTGCATCCCGATCAGCCAGCGCCGGGGTGTGGGGCCGCCGGCCGGACGTTGCAGCTGATCCAGCTCCTGTCTGAGTGCTGCTGCTGCCGGTGGGTTGTGGGCGCCGTCCAGCAGCAAAGGCTGGCCTTCAAAGAGCCGATGGTCGAGCCGCCCTGGCCAGCGGGCTTGTCTCAGCCCTTGCGCGATCGCTGCTGCATCGATTGGCCAGCCGAGCTCGCCAAGCGCTTCAGCCGCGCCCGTTGCTACGGCCGCATTGAGCCTCTGCAGATCTCCCCGCAGGCCTAGTTCCGGCCCGCCCTCGTTTAGGGCAGGCAATGGAGCAACCCAACGCAGTGAGCAACCGATCCGTTGGGCCTGTTCTGTCAGCACCTGGGCCGCTTCGCCAGCTTGCGGACCGCTGATCGCGATGGCTGCGCCATGCAGCACTCCTGCCTTCTCGGCCGCGATGGCGCTGATGGTGGGGCCCAGATGCTCGGTGTGATCGAGGCCGATGCTGGCGAAAGCGAGCACCTGGCGGTTGGGGTGCACGGTGGTGGCATCGAGCCGGCCTCCCAGTCCCACCTCCAGCACCACGAGCTCGGCCTCGGCCTCGGCGAACGCCTGCATGGCAGCGGCGGTCACCAGCTCGAAGGGGGTGAGGTCGTGGCGCAGAGCCACCGGCTGGAGATCGCGCAACAGTCGTTGCAGATGCTCGGCGCTGATCAGGCCATCGGGCAGACGGATCCGCTCACACCAACTCAGCAGGTGGGGTGAGGTGTAGAGACCACAGCGAATCCCGGCTGCCGTGGCGATGGCGTGGATCATCGTGCTGATCGAGCCCTTGCCATTGGTGCCGGCCACCTGCACTGCAGCGAAGCGGCGCTCGGGATGCCCTAGATCCGTCAAGGCGGCTTCCAGCCTGTCGAGGCCGAGGTCAACGCCCCGGCGGCTGAAGGGAGCGATTAGTTCGCTGAAGGGGTCTGCGGCTGACACGCGATTAGAGCTTTCTCCAGCCGCTTCACCGCCTCGCGGATGTGGCGGGGCTGGATGGTGAGCGGCGGCACGAATCGCACCACATTGGTGCCGGCGGGCACCAGCAGGAGGCCCTGGTTCATCGCCGCCTTCACCACATCGATGGCGGCGGGGCCGTCTTCCCGGAGGACGAGTCCCTGAAGTAACCCCCAGCCACGGGAGCCTTCGGCGAGCGAGGGGTGGCGGGCCACTAGGGCGCTGAGTTGCTCCTGCAGCAGTTGGCCCATCGCTTCGGCGTGGGCCGGAAGCTTGCGGCGCACCAGCTCTTCGGCCACCGTGAGGCCCGCGCGGCAGGCCAGAGGATTGCCGCCGAAGGTGCTGGCGTGTTCGCCAGGGCGAAGGTGATCCACCGCCGCTTTCACACAGAGGGCGCCAATGGGGAAGCCGCCGCCCAGGCCCTTGGCCAGGGTGAAGGCATCGGGCTCCACGCCCAGTTTCTGGTAGCCCCAGAGCCGGCCCGTACGGCCGACGCCCACCTGCACCTCATCGAAGATCAGCAGGATGTTGTGCTCGGTGCACAGCTCGCGTACCCGCTGGAAGAAGGCGCGGTTGCCGGGGTTCACACCGCCTTCGCCCTGCAACGGCTCAAGCATCACCGCGGCCACCCTGGGGCCGTCCTTCTCGCACTCGGTCAGCAGAGCCTCGAAGGCGGCGATGTCGTTGTAAAGGAAGTAGCGGAATCCCTGCACCATCGGCTCAAAGCCCTGGTGGTATTTGGGCTGGCCTGTGGCCGTCACTGCTGCAAGCGTGCGGCCATGGAAGCTGGCCTGGGCCGTGAGGATCAGAGGCCCAGCACCCTCGCTGCTGATGCCGCGCACCTGATGGCCGTGCTTGCGGGCCAGCTTGATCGCCCCTTCATTGGCTTCGGCGCCGGAGTTGCAGAAGAACACGGCATCGGCACAGCTGTTGGCTGTGATCCAGGCAGCCAGTTGCTCCTGTTCAGGAATCCGATACAGGTTTGAAACGTGCTGCAGCTTGCGCAGCTGCCGAGCGAGCGCCCGTCGCATCACCGGGTTGCTGTGCCCAAGGGTGCACACCGCGATGCCGGCGACCCCATCGAGGTAGCGGCGACCCTGGTGGTCCCACACCCAGACGCCTCGGCCTCGCACCAGTTCGAGGGGGAAGCGCCCGTAAGTGTTCATCACCGCCGATTGGGCGGGAGTGGTGCGAAGGGGCGGGGTTATAGGAGCGGTGGGACTTGAACCCACATGCCCGAAGGCGCTCGATTTTGAGTCGAGTCCGTCTACCAATTCCGGCACGCTCCCGCGTTGCTGACTGTAAAGGCCAGCCCTCAGCCCACGCGACGGATCGAGGCGCCGACGCGGTTGAGCTTGCCCTCGAAATCGGCGTAGCCGCGATCGAGGTATTCCAGGCCCTGAACGGTGGTGATGCCCTCCGCCGCCAGACCGGCCAGCACCATCGCCGCCGAGGCGCGCAGATCGCTTCCCTGCACCGGAGCGCCGCTGAGGCGGGCCACTCCCTCAATGAAGGCGGTGCTGCCCTGCACGCGGATGGCGGCGCCCATGCGCTGCAGTTCAGCCACGTGCTGCAGGCGGTTTTCGAAGATGTTCTCGGTGATCACACTGGTGCCCTTGGCGGTGGCCAGCAGGCTCATAAACGGCGCCTGGAGGTCGGTGGGGAAGCCGGGGAAGGGCTGGGTGCGTAGGTCGACGGCCTGAATCTCTTCGGCGCTGATGGTCACGCTCGTGCCATCAATGTTGAGACGGCATCCCGCCTCCTCAAGCTTGGTGAGCACGGCCCTGAGGTGATCGGGGATCACGGGGCCCACCGTGAGGGTGGAGCGGGTGATGGCGGCTGCCAAAAGAAAGGTGCCGGCCTCGATGCGGTCGGGGATCACTGCGTAATCAGCCCCGTGCAAGCGCTCCACACCAACAATGGTGATCGTGGGGGTTCCGGCTCCGCGCACCCTGGCGCCCATGGCCAGCAACAGCCCGGCGAGGTCCACCACCTCGGGTTCGAGAGCGGCGTTTTCGATCACTGTTTCGCCCTCCGCCAGGGCGGCCGCCATCATCAACGTTTCCGTGGCCCCCACGCTGGGGCAATCCAGGTGAATGCGGCCACCCTTGAGCCGATGGCCGCGGCCGGGTACCACCGCCGACACCACTCCGTGGTCGATGGTGACTTGAGCTCCAAGCGCCTTCAGGCCCTTCACGTGCTCCACTACCGGACGGGTGCCGATCTGGCAGCCACCGGGCAGTGGAACCCGCGCGATGCCAAGGCGAGCCAGGAGGGGGCCGATGCAGAAGAAGCTGGCCCTGAGGCTGTTCACCAGCTCGTAGGGCGGAGCGGATTGATTGAGCCCAGAGCCGTTTATCTCCAGGCTGTCGTTGCCGCGACGCACCGTTACACCGAGGGAGGCGAGGATCTCGCCCATACCCTGGATATCCGTGAGTGGCGGTACGTTTCGAAGCCGCAATTGATCTTCTGTGAGCAGGCTGGCGGCCATCAGCACCAGGGCTGAGTTTTTGGCGCCACTCACCCGCAGCTCGCCAGCCAGGCGACGGTTGCCCGCAATCTCAAGTTGAGGGTTGAGAATCTGCTGAGACGGGACAACGGTCACGGTCATGGCTTCGGACGTCCCGCCCCTAGAGGCCTCATCCTGACAATCTGTACTGAGACCGGCAAGACGTCCGGCGCCGGAACTGGCTTGCTGCTCTGGGGATCACCCTTGATGGGGTACATTTCCGAGGTCGCAAACGCGGCATCGCCAGCCCAAGCGGATGTGGCGGAATTGGTAGACGCGCTAGTTTCAGGTACTAGTGGCAGCAATGTCGTGGGAGTTCAAGTCTCCCCATCCGCACTGACAGAGCCTCCCTCATTGCAGGGGGGCTTTTTTATTGACGATTCGTTGCTGATCAACCGCTCCGTTGTCAGGGTTTAGGGCACGGCGGCAGCGCCCCTGCGGCTGCTTTCATCATTCACGCTGCATCCTCCCGTCATGCTCGTCCTCAAGATCACCAATGCCCATGAAGTGGTGACCTCCAAATTGGGTCGACTGCTCGGGGCCCTGACGCCGGATGCGCTCGATCAGAAAACGATCGAAGACGTGTTGATTAAGGAACTGATCAAGAACCTCGCGGCCGAAGGGCTCAAGGGAGAGGTGGCGGCGGTGCGCGGTCTGGATCTTCAGGAGAGCTCGCTGGTGGTGGGCGATGGCCTGCACGTTCGCCAGCACAAAACCTTCTGATGGAGCTGATCACCAGCCGCCGCAATCCGCTGGTGGCGCGGCTGCGCAGCTTGCATCAGCCCAAGGGGCGCCGCGAGCTGGGGCTGTTGCTGCTCGAGGGAACGCACCAGATCCAGGAGCTGTTGCGCCTCGGCCACAGGCCAGAGCAGTTGCTTGCTACGGAGGCCTGGTTAGAGCGCCATGGCGCTCTGATCGCAGCTGCCGCCTGGCAGCCACAGCCAGTGGGCGATGCGGTGTTGGCGGCGGTCGCCACCACCGATAACCCTGATGGTGTGGTGGCCACCTTGGCTCGCGAAGCATTGCCCGCAGCTCGGGGCCAGGGCCGCTTCGTGCTGGCGCTGGATCAGCTGCAGGATCCGGGCAATCTCGGCACGCTGCTGCGCACCGCCCTGGCGGCCGGCGTCGACGAGGTGTGGCTTGGTGGCGGCGCCGATCCGCTGCAGCCCAAGGTGCTGCGCGCTTCGGCCGGTGCTGCCTTGGCTCTGCCACTGCTGCGTGAGCCCGATCGCTCGGCGTTGCTGCCACTGCTGCAGCGGGCTCGCTCAGTCGGTCAGCAGGTGGTGGCCACCGTGGTGGATCCCAGCGCCAAGCTCTACTGGCGGCTGGACTGGACCGAGCCCACCGTGCTGCTCATGGGCAATGAAGGTGCTGGTCTCCATCCGGAGTTGGCGAAACTCGCCACGCACCGCGTCACGATTCCCCACAGCGCTGCGGTGGAGTCGCTGAATGTGGCCGTGGCAGCCGCCCCGTTGTTGCTCGAGCGTTGCCGGCAGGAGCGCAGCGCGACCGCGGCGCCCTGACAGGAGAGAATGCCCGCCAACTGTGCAGGCATCCGGTGAGCGACGGCAGCTTCGACTTTGATGTGATCGTCATCGGCGCCGGCTACGGCGGCTTCGATGCGGCCAAGCACGCTGCCGATCACGGACTACGCACCGCAATTATCGAAAGCCGCGACATGGGCGGCACCTGCGTGAATCGCGGTTGCGTGCCCTCGAAGGCGTTGTTGGCGGCCAGCGGCCGCGTGCGTGAGCTGGCGGATGCGGAGCACCTCAAGGGGTTCGGCATCCATGCGGCGCCGGTGCGCTTTGAGCGCCAGAAGATCGCCGATCACGCCAATCAGCTGGTCGCCACGATCCGCGGCAACCTCACCAAAACCCTCGAGCGTGCCGGCGTCACGATCATTCGCGGTACCGGTCGCCTGGAAGGCCCCCAAAAAGTGGGCTTGCGCGAGATCAATGGTGTGGATCGCGTGCTCACCGGCCGCGACGTGATCATCGCCACCGGTTCCGATCCCTTTGTGCCGCCCGGCATCGAAACCGACGGCCGCACCGTGTTCACCAGCGATGAGGCTGTGAGCCTGGAGTGGCTGCCCCGCTGGCTGGCGATCATCGGCAGCGGCTACATCGGCCTGGAGTTCGCCGACGTGTACACAGCCCTCGGCTGTGAAGTGACGATGATCGAGGCCCTCGATCGGGTGATGCCCACCTTCGATCCCGATATCGCCAAGATCGCCGCCCGCAACCTGATCGACGGCCGCGACATCGATGCTCGCTCCGGCGTGCTGGCGAAATCGATCAAGCCCGGTGCCCCCGTTCAGATCGAACTGGTGGACATGCAGACCCGTGAGCCGGTGGAAATCCTCGAAGTGGATGCCGTGCTCGTGGCCACCGGCCGCGTGCCCAGCAGCAAGGGCCTCAATCTGGAGGCCTGCGGCATCGAGACAAACCGCGGCTTCATCCCTGTGGACGACCAGCTGCGGGTGCTGGTGAACGGGGCTCCCGTGCCCCACCTCTGGGCTGTGGGTGATGTGACCGGAAAGATGATGCTCGCCCACACCGCTGCTGCTCAGGGCACCGTGGCGGTGGACAACATCCTGGGTCACCCCCGCGCCATCGATTACCGCTCAATTCCTGCCGCCACCTTCACCCACCCCGAGATCAGCTCTGTGGGCCTGAGTGAAGCCGATGCCAAAGAGCTGGCCGCCAAAGATGGCTTTGAGCTGGGCAGTGTGCGCAGCTACTTCAAGGCCAACTCCAAGGCCCTGGCCGAGCTCGAGAGCGATGGCCTGATGAAGCTGCTGTTCAACAAGAGCACCGGTGAGGTTCTTGGTGCCCATATTTATGGACTGCACGCGGCGGATCTGATCCAGGAGATTGCCAACGCCGTGGCCCGCCGCCAGAGCGTGAAGCAATTGGCAAACGAGGTGCATACCCACCCCACCCTGAGCGAAGTGGTGGAAGTGGCGTACAAGCAGGCCGCCATGGCCGTGGGAGCCTGAAGCCATGGAGATCCGTCGCCGGCCGCCCAATCCCAAGGTGAAGGTGGCGCACCTCGAATACGCCATCCCCCACGAGGAGAGCGAACCGCGCAACATCCTCGAGAAGATCGTGTGGGAGAAGGATCGTGAGGTGGCTGTCGCCCGCGAGCGCGTCAGCCTCGATCAACTCAAGAAGCAGGTGGCCGAACTCCCGGCCCCTCGCGACTTTCTTTCGGCACTCAAAGCAGCCTGCCGCAAACCGGCTGTGATCGCTGAGGTAAAGAAAGCCAGTCCCAGCAAAGGGGTAATCCGCGAGGATTTCGATCCTGAGGCGATTGCCCGCGGCTACGCAGCCGGCGGGGCGAGCTGCCTCTCGGTGCTCACGGATAAACAGTTTTTCCAGGGCGGCTTCGAGGTGCTGGTGCAGGTGCGCCAGGTGGTGGATCTGCCGCTGCTCTGCAAAGACTTCATCCTGAGCCCCTATCAGCTGTATCAGGCCCGGGCGGCGGGCGCTGATGCTGCTCTGCTGATTGCCGCCATCCTCAGTGATGCGGACATGGCCTATCTGCTCAAGGTGGCTCGGGCCCTAGGTCTCACCGTGCTGGTTGAGGTGCATGACGCGGCGGAGCTCGAGCGAGTCTTGGCCCTCGATGGCGTCCAGTTGATCGGCATCAACAACCGCGATCTCGCAACCTTCCACACGGATCTGGCCACCACCGAAGCCCTCACGGAGCGCTACGGCGAGCAGATCCGCGCGAAAGGGTGTCTGCTGGTGAGCGAATCCGGGCTGTTCACGCGCGACGACCTCGACCGCGTGCAGAGCGCTGGCGCCGATGCAGTGCTCGTGGGCGAATCATTGATGCGCCAACCGGATGTGACTGCTGCCCTTGAGACGCTCATCAACGGCTGAGCAGCGATCGCTCCATCAGCAGCAGTCCATGAAAAAAGCCCGGCTGGTTGGCCGGGCTTGCTGAGCTGATCGGGTTGATCGGGGCTGCTGAAACCAGCAGCCGTTCGATCACACCTTGCGGGAGTAAAACTCGACCACCAGCAGTTCGTTGATTTCGAGAGCGACCCACTCGCGCTCGCACTTGCTGATCACCTTGGCGACCAGCTTGTTCTTGTCGAGCTCGAGGTGAGGCGGGATGTTGGCCAGACCGGGGAATTCCAGGTTGCCCTCAGCCAGCTTCTTGCTCTGCTTGCGCTCGCGGATGGCGACCACATCACCGGCTTTGCACTGGTAGCTGGGGATGTCCACGACGCGGCCGTTCACGGTCACGTGGCCATGGTTCACCAGCTGACGGGCACCGG